>OLHE01002026.1_pt1 | contig 12363 bp, 13 predicted proteins | sample 1605821 | NCBI WGS metagenome assembly OLHE01 (sample SAMN03283250) | human gut metagenome | biome: human-associated habitat; material: feces | host: Homo sapiens | place: USA | collected 2013
ATTATCAGCAGGCGCAACCTCCCGTCCTCTTTAAAATGTATATTTTCGAATTTAGAATTCATAATTCATAATGCATAATTATTTATATCTTTGCAAAAAACTGACTCATGAAAGAAACCACATCAAATCCGATTGCAGTCAAGAGCAAGTCTTTTGCATTGCGTATAATCAGACTCTACAAGGAATTGACTATGAGAAGAGAGACTGTTATGAGCAAACAGCTTCTCAGAAGCGGGACATCGATAGGCGCCAATGTAAGAGAAGCAATACGGGCGCAAAGTCGCCCTGATTTCATTGCAAAAATGTCGATTTCTCTCAAAGAGGCTTCTGAATCGGAATATTGGATTGAATTACTCACCGAATCTAAATACCTTACCGAAGAAGAAGGGGCAATCATACTGGCCGATTGTCAGGAATTGATATGCATACTGACTAAAATTATCAAATCGGCTAAAGCGATGTAATAATTATGCAATATGCATCATGAATTAATTATGCATTATGCATTCTCAATTACTTTATCAAAGTATGTATCGGGGCGGTTGGGGTCGAAGATTTCGTTGCAGTACATCACGGTGACCAGGTCCTCGGTGTCGGAGAGGTTTATGATGTTGTGGGTGTAGCCGGGGAGCATGATGACCGACCGGATGCGGTCGCCGCTGACTTCGTACTCGAGCACTTCGTCGGAGCCCTCGCGGCGCATCTGGATCAGGCCGTGGCCCTTGACGACGATGAACTGCTCCCACTTGCTGTTGTGCCAGTGCTGGCCCTTGGTGATTCCGGGTCTGGAGATGTTGACGCTCACCTGGCCGCAATTCGGCGTATGCACCAGCTCGGTGAAGGAGCCGCGGGCGTCGGTGTTCATCTTCAGGTCGAAGGCGGCCTTGTCCTTTGGCAGGTAGCTCAGATAGGTTGAGAACAGGCGTTTGGCCAGGCTGTCGGCGGGAATTTCGGGAATCGTCAGCGTCTGCGGCAGGGCGGCGAAGCGGCGGAGCATGTCGACTATCTCGCCCAGGGTGGCCTTGAAGGTCACCGGCACGCAGCAGTAACGGCCATCCTCGCGGCCGACGGCTTCGACACCCTCGAACTCGCAGTAATGCTCGAGACCCTGGAGGGCGAGAATCATCTCGTCGACCAGGTCGTCGATGTAGAGCAGTTCGAGTTCGACGGCGGGGTCGTTGACCTGAATGGGCAGGCCGTTGGCGATGTTGTTGCAGAAGGTGGCCACGGCGGAGTTGTAGTTGGGGCGGCACCACTTGCCGAAGAGGTTCGGGAATCGGTAGACCAGGACCTTGGCGCCGGTCTGGCGGGCATAGTCGAAGAATAGTTCCTCGCCGGCCTTCTTGCTCTCGCCGTAGGGGTGGCCGGCGTAGCGACCGATGAGGGTGGCCTGGATGGAGCTGCTGAGCATCACCGGGCAGGTGTTGCCGTGCTGCTTCAGGGTGTCGAGCAGGACGGAGGCGAAGCCGAAATTGCCCTTGCGGAAATCGTCGGGATTCTCGGGTCGGTTAACGCCGGCGAGGTTGAAGACGAAGTCGGCCTTGCGGCAGTAGCGGTCGAGGTCCGCAGGGGTCGAGTCGAGGTCGTACTCGAAGACCTCGTCGATGGCCACCGGGTAGTTCTTGGCCTTACCGTCTTTTATGTTATTGAGCTGAGCACAAAGGTTTTTGCCAACAAACCCCTTGGCGCCGGTTACTAATATCTTCATAGACAGAAGAACATAAGTTTTAATTAAGAACAAAAGCGGTAATTCACTGGAAATGCTTATTTTTGTGCAAAATTCAAAATATGGAGACTGAAGAATTGATATCCAGAATTATCGAGTGCGGCTATAAAGTCCATCTTGCCTTACCGCCCGGTTTTTATGAAAAGCTTTATCAGCGGGCCTTGATGATTGAGCTCAAGGAACAGAATATCATGGCTGAAAGCGAAGTATTTCTGGAAGCCAGATATAAAGGTCAGTCAATCGGGAAATTCAGAGTCGACATACTTGTCGAGAACAGGATAATCATAGAGTTGAAAGCAGTGGACGAACTTACTCCTTTGAATGGCGTCCAACTCGTCAATTATCTGAACGTCTCGGGATATGATACTGGAATATTGATGAATTTCGGTGCTCCAAAATTTCAGGCAGAGCGCAAATTCAGAGTGAGAAACCTAAAAGGAAAATAAAAATCGGATATTCAGAGAATAACAGCCGTATGGCCTTATGTTCCTTTTTATTCTTTTGTTCTTATGTCTTTTATTGAACGAAATTTCCCTCGCCGCTAAGCTCTTTCTGGATGTACTCGAGGGCGGCGATTTTTTCTTTTGTTTCTTCGACGTCGAGCTGGCGGGTGTTGTTGGAATTGAACTCGGTCAGGGTGTTGCGGGTCTCGTCACCTTCCTTGAAGAACTTGTCGTAGTTGAGGCCGCGGTTGTCGGCGGGCACGCGGTAGAAGTTGCCCAGGTCGACAGCCTTGGCGCACTCCTCGTTGGTCAGCAGCGTCTCGTAGAGCTTTTCGCCGTGGCGGATGCCGATGACCTTGATGTCCTCCTTGCGGCCTCCGAAGAGCTCGCAGACGGCCTCGGCCTGCGTGGCGATGGTGCAGGCGGGAGCCTTCTGCACCAGGATGTCGCCGTTCTCGCCGTGCTCGAAGGCGAAGAGCACCAGGTCGACGGCCTCGTCCAGGCTCATGATGAAGCGGGTCATCGAAGGCTCGGTCACGGTGATGGGATTGCCCGAACGAATCTGCTCGATCCACAGCGGAATCACCGACCCGCGCGAACACATCACGTTGCCATAGCGCGTGCAGCAAATCTTGGTCTTGCCCGAGTAGCGGCTCTTGGCCACGGCCACCTTCTCCTCGATGGCCTTGGTGATACCCATGGCGTTGATGGGATAGGCCGCCTTGTCGGTCGACAGACATATCACGGCCCCGACACCGGCCTCGATGGCGGCGGTGAGGATGTTGTCAGTGCCGACAACGTTGGTCTTGACGGCCTCCATGGGGAAGAATTCGCACGAAGGCACCTGCTTGAGGGCGGCGGCGTGGAAGATATAGTCGACGCCCGGCATCACGTTGCGGCACGACTGCAGGTCGCGCACGTCGCCGATGTAGAACTTGATCTTGTGGGCCACCTCGGGATACCGCGCCTGATACTCATGGCGCATATCGTCCTGCTTCTTCTCGTCGCGCGAAAAAATGCGAATCTCACCGATATCCGTGTCTAAGAACCGGCGTAATACCGCGTTACCGAAAGAACCGGTACCACCGGTAATCAGCAACGTTTTATCTTTGAAAACTGACATAATTAAAACCTATTAAGTAAGTCGTAAAAACTATTTTATACTAAGCCACATGGGCAAAATTGATATTGAGTTCAGATCCAAGCGCCGCCAACGCACGGTTGGTTGCATAGAGCAGGAAATCTGTGGTGCAATAATCCGCAGGTCTGAGCCATTTGCCCTTGAGGATTCTCCAGAGCGCCTCAGCGATATTCAGATGCGGACTGTGTGGCGGCAGGAAAAAGAGAAACAATCCACGTTTCTCCCATATCGGATGCAGGTCCCGCATGAGTTTGCATCTGTGGACACTCGCATTGTCAAGGACAACAAAAGTGTTCTTGCGGATACGAAGCGAAAGCCGATCAAGAAAGTCGGCGACCTTGTCGGCAGACATATTCTCAGTTGTGGAGAATCCTTCATACCGATTGTTGCGGTCTATCATGCCGAGAATATTGAGTCTCAGACCTCATTCGGACGGAATATAGACATTCTCACCGCGGAATAGCCATCCGTATGGCACATATCCTTCAGTGCAGATGTGGCTTTCATCTCCATAATAAAGGTCGATAAGACCGTCTTTTTCCTGTTGTACGAGTTCTTGCAGCTTCTCGGTCTTGTACGCATAGAGCTGCGGCGAGGGTTTCCCCTTTGGACGTGTCCTTTTACGTCGATATCCCGCGCCAAGGCGGATAAAAAAGCTCTGAAGGTACTTTCGGAGGCTTCCTTTCCCGAAGCCTGCTGCCATGTCTCTTACGCTTTCTTCACGCTCTGCCTGTCGTTCTCTATGGCTTGGCGTTCAGCTTCTTCGGCCGAGCAATCCATTATAGGTTTGCGACCACGCCTCGGTCGTGTATCCAGGCCTTTGATGCCTTCCGTCTAGAAGCGTTTCACCCAGGAATTGACTGTTATATTGGTTATTTCGGTCTGTTCTCCAATCTATTCCGAGGTCAGACCGGTGGATTTCATAAGTACTGCGCGCCAGCGCATGCGGTATGTGTGGCTCTAGCCGTGGCGAAAGCCATATTCCAGTTGCAGACGTTACTGGTCTGTCAGTTGTATAACTATGATTTTTGCGATAGCTGTGTGTCTTTATGTGTTCACACAAAGAGACGCAAAAACTATGATATAAACTAATTTTCAACATCTACTTATAGATAAATATTCTGATTCAACTAGAATATTCGCTAGTAAAATAGCTTTATGAATAGTTATATTTATTGTGCTATGATATTTGAGATATCTATTCATTAGAAGATTCAATTAAGGCTAAAAAGCCTTCAGGATTATTGATTTCATGAGAAATCTTAGATAATTGCTCTTCAGGCAATTCCCACCACTGACTATCTAAAAGTTGATTTATGATGTCCTCTGTGAAACGTTTTTTTATTGGTCTTGCTGGACAACCTGCAACGATGGTATAGGGTTCGACATCTTTTGTAACTACAGCGCCGGCCCCTATTACAGCACCAATGCCAATTCTCACACCGGATTTTATAATTGCTTTAGAGCCAATCCAGACATCACTGCCAATTATGGTCTTGGGCATGCTTTTTACAGGATGTTTAGCAAATCGTTTCTTGGGGCCGCTATTTTTAGTATCTTCAAAAACGGGAGAGGTTGATACCCACTCAGTAGGATGCTCAGCACCTCCAATCGTAACATCAGAAGCAATACTGCAAAAAGAACCTATTGCACATTCGAATATATTGCAGTCATATCCGCAATATGAATACCGTCCGATAGAAGTAGAATATATAGTGGACCCTCCCCCAATTACCACGCTCTTGTCAATAGTGCAGTTCACTATACTTTTCCCTCGGAGATACTTCTTAATTAATTTCGAATAAATATGACATAAATTGATCATACCAATTTAAGATTTCTCTTTAAAACTTCCATCTGATACTTTGGATTCCATTGTCGCTCTATTTCTTTATAGCAATCTTGACGGATTTGATTTCTATTCGCATGGTTAGAAAACCATCGGTCAATGCAAAGCGCTATAGAATAAGGGTCGTTGGGTTCAAAAAAATCGCCCGTTTTTCCAGGAATAATAGCCTCGAATTCGGGCATTTGGTGAATAAAATCATTATTTGTTATCGCAGGAGTTCCAAACGTTAACGAATGTATAGCGGTAAGCCCAATATTGCCCGGAGATACACACAAATCAGAATTAAACACAAGATTAGCATTCGCCTCTTCATCATAGCACGCACCGTAGAACCAAGCCGGAATCCCATATTTGTTGCATAAATCAACAAGATATTTTTTCTGTTGGCCATCACCAACAAAGACAATATTGTAATGTTGATTCTTATTCTTAAGGATGTGAGTAGCTTCGACAAGTAAATCTAATCGTTTAACTTGAGTAAGTCTGCCGATAAAAAGAAGAGTCTTGTTATTGTTACCAAAATGAGCAGTGAAAATATTTGACGTAGTTACCTGATTTCTCAGTTCCAATTGGCGTTCGTAGTCAAGTGAATTCCCAATGACGAATAGCTTTTCAGAAGGTATGCCACCTTCTATCATAAGTTCGCGAGATCGATTATTATATAGAAATAATCCATCTATGCATTTCATCTTCAGTTTTTCAATTTTCTTCTGAATAGGACCTTCTTTTCCATACCAGCCATGCGACCACCCATAGAATTTTTTATTAGGAAAAATAATTCGTTTTGCAAGTACGGCAATCCAAAAAGAAACGGATCTATTTTCAGCTAAGACAAAATAATTACGATATTTCTTTTTGAAAAGAGCCGACAATATTCCTCCTTGCCAATAAAGGTTATATGGATTTCCATAAGATTTATAATAACTGGTACGTTTTAATAGCGATAAATCCATCTCTTTGATGTCATTCTTTGTTTCGCCAAAGTACCAATCACAATCAAACTCATTGTCGATAGCTTTGAAAATCGCTTCCCTATATTTGGGTGCGGTGCCATATATCATACATAGCTTTGCCATTAGTCTTAATTTAATCTATTAATCAACTTAATTATTCTGGAAGACTGTGCAATATTATTTTTATTTTCTAGAATCCAAGCTTTAGCCTCTCTTCCCTTATTATCCAATTCTTCAGGAGATAGATTCAGCACACTTTCAAGAGCTTCAACATATCCGACAACCGATTCTTCATTAAAAAGATAAACATATTTATGATATTCTGGTGGCATTCCGGGGAGTTTTGTCGTCAGTAACGGTCGTCCGGATACCATGTACTCCATATTCTTTGATGGAAATGAATATAGCGTAAACGCTTCTTTTGTAGGTCGAGGATTAACAAGAAGAATTGATGCTTTTTCAGCTGCAATAATCTCTTCATTTGAGACTACGCCTTTGTAAACTATACGATGATCTAATTTGGTATAATAGCTTTGCAAATCATGGGCAAATGGTCCACTGCCGAAAATGCACAATCGAAGATCCGCATCGTGAATTTTCATAAATGCTTCGACTAGAGTTTTAAGCCCATAACGAACATGTAGCCCTCCGGCATATAGAATAATTTTCTCAGTTGTATGGCTCAGTGGATATTCTGATTTACATATTTCAGAGTCCACTAGTCCTTCCATTACTATATATGGTACCTGTTTGATATTAATAACTGAATTCATTTGTTCAGTTAGAAAAACATATCCATCATAATGATAAATGGATTTTTCCATGAACTTTGTAATAGACTTAAACTTGGAAAAAAAGTTCTCCTTTGTTCCACCCGCATTTACTAAAAGTCCAGGCATATCTGTGACAACGCCGATAATTCTTATACCGAGCAATTTCGCCACAAGCATACCTGCTCCACAGATAGCAAAATTTAAGACGTCTGCAATAATAACTTTATCTTTTCTGTTCTTCAATCCCCACTTTAAAACACTGAATACAGTAAAGATGAATAATGATAATTGTCGGAGAAAAGGATAATTCAGAAATGGAAGATACTTAATTCTAATTCCGTTATACGTTTCATCAGCTATATTCCACCATCTTTTTTTCGAGATGGCCCTATTAACTGGGATAGATGATACTGCCAAACATGAACATCCGTTTTTTATTAGTCCCTCAATAATTAACCTATCGAATTTTTGACCAGCATAGCCAGGATTTGAATTGGATATGGTCCGAAGCATTTCTAATAAGTTCTTGGAACACAATAGCGAAAGATATAGTACATTCATATTATCTTAAAAGTTTTGAAATATTTGTTTCAATCGTAATTAGAGAGGGTATGAATTTTAGGCCTAAGTCAAATCGAAGAAGCCGTATGATGCATCTTAACCATTTTTGATTATTTCCAAATGGTTTTGATGGTCGAATATAATTAATTTTGAGCGTATTGTTAAATACGTCAGATATAATAGAGTCCCATTTTTCGATTATCATATTAGGCGCAAAAATTTGGATAAATTTTTTTGCAGTTTCTCCGAGTCGAATATTTCTACCTGTATCTTCAAGTAAATCTATTATACCCTTTTGGACCGCTTTTAGATTTTTACCTAAGATTCCTGTGCATCCGTCGATAACGGTATCAAAATGTCCATTTCTTCCTATCGTAACTACTGGTAATTTCGCTTGAGCCATTTCGACAATTCCCATACCGAATGTTTCAGTCCTTCCAGATGGATTAACAACACCAACTGCTGCAGATTTAAAAATTTCTATTTTATTAGACCCTACAATACCTTTAAATATAACAGATGGTATTATATTTCCTGTAGTATCAGTAATATATTTTATAAAGGTCTTTTCATATGCGTCTTCAGCAATTCCATATACTCCTAATTGTGCATTTCCGTAAAGTTTTCCGTTTCCGAGAACGATTAACCGAGCATCTGGTATACGCTCTATTATGCCTGGCCAAATTGAACAGAGCTCTTTAAATCCCTTTCCCGGAACAATTGATCCCATATATACAACATTCTTATTCTTGGTATCTCGAATTATATGATAGATACTATCATAGAACATGTTGTGTATAAATGTACTTTTTCGAATTATATCATGATCGATATATCGATCGTACATTTGTTTCCCGACAAAGACGACTGCTTTGATTTGATTGGTATGAGATAAATATGATGCTTGATCAGCATATAGGTAATTATGACACCAGGCAATTAGTCTAATATTTGTATTCAGTATGTGTTCCCGTAATTTTGAATTATTAAAATTGTTCAGAAGTAGAATTTCAATTTTCTTTTGTTCACACATAGGTATTAAATCTTCATATTTTCTACAATATTCAAAGTGAATACCTTCTTCAAGCTGATATGACCTATTTGAAAATAAGGTAACGTCATATTTTTTTAACGGTTTAATAAAATGTGCTAACTGTAACATGCAAAATTGTGTACCCCCAACTCCTGGATTCCCGTATTCAATATTGGTTGCATCAACTGTCGGCCCATCATTTTCGCCAAGATACATTGCGATTTTGATTAGTTTCATTGTCAAATTTGAGAAAAAACGGTATGAAATTCAGTATACTTATCAATCCAAACTTCGTTTTGAAAAAATTGGAAATAGGAATACATTGTTAGCGCAACAGCGAGGACGATGAGTATACAACGAGATAGTTTATTGTGGATAGAATCATAAATAAGTGGATATGAAGCTATTGTATACACACCGAAATAAGTTGTCAGTCGCGTGATGAGTTGTATTATATTTGCAAACGGAATGATAAGTGATGATATCAATGCAAGTGCAACTATCGACTTATGTTCATTATTATTCTGAGTACTGTTTTTGAATAGATATGATATACTAAGTACAATTGGAATGAGATTAATAACAAAACCCAAACCAAGTTTCAAACCTTCATTCATGTTATTGCCGTAAGTATCTGCATACTTTGAAAGTTGCTCATTGTTCTCAATACTAAATTGGAAAATTTGATTAATCAGGTCTTGCCCAAACCACAATACCAGAAGAATGAACGCATATGCGATTCCGATTAATTTACCATTCTCGATTGGAATATAGCCCCAGAAAGCGAAAGGAAGAAGAACTATGGCTGATGAATGGATGAATGAACATAAGGACAGCACTAAGAGAGGAACCAGCCATCTGCGCTTCTGAATATAGGGCCACAATCCGAGAAATATAACGGCAACGAGGAACTGGCGCATCATGGAGAAGGACATCAGGTAGTAGCTTGTGTCGAAAAGATAAATGAAGATGGCAAAGGCGTACCATCCTATGTTTACTTCACGCCGTATAGTTTTGTATATAACCCAGTTCTGAAATATATTGAAGACTGCTACCATTGCGAAAAAACCTACAGGTTTGAAAGCCCAGCAAAGAAGCACCCATCCGGGTTCTCGGTAGTAATACCCATCCATAATTCCCTCGAAATCGAATGGCACGGAGGTTACGTCTTCAAATAAATGATAGTACTGCATATAATCGTTGCCGTAATCATAGTGGATACAGCCCAGGAACGTTACGATGAAAAAGCCATATTTCATGCCGCCCTTGAGTTTTCCCGACGATTCGAGAAACGTAAGGAACAGGGCAAGAAAACTGCAGACGATTACGATATACATCAGCGGATGTCCATCAACGATGAATAAACTTTATTCATCTCTTTACCGAAGTCTTGTTTGCGCGCAAGCCTGATTTCAAGAGAATTCTTCGCGATAGTTTCAGTCAGCTCATCATCATCGAACAGTCGGATGATATTGCCAGCCAGCGATTCGGCGTCAAGACTATTGTAGAGGATGCCGTTTTTTTTATGGACAATCAGGCTCGCCGTTCCTCCGACAAGCGAAGAAATCGAGGGTGCTCCGACAATCATAGCCTCAATCAGCGAACTGGAATGATTCTCGACAATCGATGGCATAATGTAAATATTGCATCTGGCAATGAGGTCGGCCATACCTTCTGACGACACGCGTCCGGTGTAGACGATATTGTCCTGCAGCCCATTGTCCTTTATCAACTTCGATAGATACATCATATAGCCTGTACGCCGCTTGATACTATCAAAGGTCGACAGCTTTTCGCCGGGAATATAGCATTTGAAATCCGGGAAACGTTTCTTAACTATAGCGAGTGCCTTGAAAAGAATATGATGCCCCTTGATGGGATAACCACCGGCATTCGTAAAGATGCTGTGTTTTTCGATTTTGGCTGAATCCCATTTCTTTGCGTAGAAACCCTCGCGTATCGGCAGCATATTGCGGAAGACTTTCAGGGAGGGATTGATGTTCCTACACATATCCTCGCACCAATCGTTCTCCACGATAACGGCATCCGCCATCTTGAACATTTCGTTCTCGAGTACGCGCTGGCTCATGAACATGTTGTACTGCGACTTCGAATTGTGCTTGTCAATCAGGTCGCGCAGGGTACGCATCTTATACTTTTCAGGCACGCCCTCGTAGTAATGCTCGCAGATACTTCCGATAACGCCCTGCATATAGATTGCCGTGGGGACATCCTTAAGAGCTTTCATGGCCACATAAGCAAAACGGGTCTCCGTTCCCCAGACAATGGCAGCATCGGGTTTCACCCGTTCTATCAGATTCTTCCATGCCTCGAGGTTCGCGGGTGAAGAAATGTCGTAATCCCGACTGCTGATGCCAGGCAATATATAGAATGTGTTCCCGAGTTTCTTCGCAGAACGAGTCGAGGGAACATCGCCTATAGTAGCGATATGGAGCTCGAGCGAAGGTTCGGCGAGAGAGGCTTCGTAGGCCGCGTTAAGCCACGTGCCACCGGTAACCTGGCTGGCGTCGAGGCCCATCATGGTCTTGTGATGCGCAAATAATATATTGGTAATCCAAAGTATTTTCATTTACTTCGAGCTTATTCGGTATCTAAGATAGCTTAAGAGAATTCGTGCGGTGGCGTAGTACGCCCAGAATCCGCGTTTTTCCATTCCGAGGTTAAATAGTTCGGTGGATGAAACGGGGGCTTTTGTCGAGGTCTCGCTTACGATATAGGAGCGGCGGTCGCTGAGTTCCTGATTGTCGAAATTCGACGAGTCGGTGCCGCAGTGTAGGCCGCTGCCGTCGTGACCCATATTGCGGACCAGGGATACTCCCGGCTTGGCCTGGCTGATGCCGTTGACAATGTTCGACGCCGTACGGACCACGTCGCCGTGGAGTACATTCTTGCGGCACATACCTATCAGCATGGCAAGACACATCGGATAAGTCCTCAGCACCTTCATGGATTTCCGGAACGAGCACAAAATCGCTTTTCCTGTCGCGATGTCGACTTTATAAATTCCGCCGAGCCTGCTGCGCCAGCGCCCTGCGCCCCAGGCCGATGCGTCCGGAGAAAGCAGGACGTCAACGTTCCGATTATACTGGGCCTCCGGCGTGAATCCGCAGATGGAACCTATCGAGAAGTCGTCTTTATATGTCTCAAGGGCGGAATTGACGAATTCGAGAAAGGTATAGGCGAAGACATTGTCGTCCTCGCTCAGAATCACGCATTCGTTGAGAGAGAAGGCGTAGTCGAATAGTGCCTGATTGTTTTTTCCGGCGCCGAGATTTTCCGTCCGCTCGAACACGGTGACCTTTGCGAATCCTGAAATCTCGGGCAGATAGTTCTTGATTTTCAGATAGCCGTCGAAATGGCTCTCCTTTGCCGGATAATCCAGGCCTATTATCAGTTCGGTCCGGTCGGCATACTTACACTTTGCCAATGACTCGACGCAGGCTCTGAAATGCTCGTATCGGTTGAGCGTCGGTATGATTACGGGATAGCACTTCATACTTTTTTCAGCTTGCTTTTGACAAAAGACACGATAGTCCGTCGCTCATTACCCGAAAATCCGACCAGATACGCGCTCGCCATAGCATAGACCGCAGCGAACGCAAAGTTCGCGTAAGGATTGAGGCCGGTGACGATGACCTTGGTTATCAGGTAGTATATGCCCAGCGTGCAACCGAAAGCAATGCCTTTGGACAGGGATGTGTGGATGAAGAATTTTATTTCGTCGAAGGTAAGAATCGCGCGCATCAGGAAGAAATTGGCGGAGAAGGTGAACAGCGTTGTGCAAACAAAGATGATGATGATGGTCTGCGGCGGGAAGCCTTTTTTGAACAGGAACCATCCGAAGGCGAGGACGGAAATCTGCA
>OLHE01002038.1_pt1 | contig 12311 bp, 7 predicted proteins | sample 1605821 | NCBI WGS metagenome assembly OLHE01 (sample SAMN03283250) | human gut metagenome | biome: human-associated habitat; material: feces | host: Homo sapiens | place: USA | collected 2013
CTACAAGTGGACCCAGTGGGCATTCCTGAAGATGTTCGACTCCTGGTACGACCGCAAGGCCGAAAAGGCCAAGCCTATCGAGGGACTCGTCGCCGCCTTCGAGAAGAGCGGTACGGAAGGCATCGCCGCCGCCGGCACCAAGGAATTGAGCTTCACCGCCGAAGAATGGTCGGCCATGGACGCCAAGACCAAGAGCGACACACTTATGAACTACCGCCTGGCATACCTGGCCAACGCGGTGGTGAACTGGTGCCCGAAACTCGGCACCGTGCTGGCCAACGACGAAGTCAGCGAGGGCCTTTCCGTGCGCGGCGGTTATCCGGTCGAGCAGAAGATGATGTGGCAATGGTGCCTGCGCGTTTCCGCCTACGCCCAGCGCCTGCTCGACGGACTCGACCATATCGACTGGTCCGATTCCATCAAGGAGACACAGCGCAACTGGATCGGCCGCTCCGAGGGCGCCGAGATGCGCTTCCTGCTCGACGGCCGCGAGGACATGGCTCTCGAAATCTTCACCACACGCCCCGACACCATCTTCGGCGTGACCTTCATGGTGCTTGCTCCCGAAAGCAAGTACGTCGACGAGGTCGTCACGCCCGAGCACCGCAAGGAAGTCGACGAATATCTGGCTTTCGTGCGTCACCGCACCGAGCGTGAGCGTATGATCGACCGCAAGGTGACCGGCGTGTTCTCCGGCTCGTACGCCATCAATCCCCTGACGGGCAAGAAGGTGCCCGTGTGGATCAGCGACTATGTGCTCGCAGGCTACGGCACTGGCGCAATCATGGCAGTTCCGGCACACGACAGCCGCGACTACGCCTTCGCCCGCCACTTCGACCTGCCGGTTATTCCTCTGATCGAGGGTGCCGACGTGAGCGAGGCGAGCTTCGACGCCAAGGAAGGCATCATGATGAATTCCGAAGGTCCGTCGCTGAATCTCAACGGCATGACCGTCAAGGAAGCCATGGCCGCCGCCAAAAAATATATCCGCGAGAGCGGGCTCGGAAAAGTGAAGGTCAACTACAGGCTGCGCGACGCTATCTTCAGCCGTCAGCGCTACTGGGGCGAGCCCATTCCGATGTGTTACGTCGACGGCATTCCCACGCCCGTACGCGAACTGCCCCTGGAGCTTCCCGAAGTCGACAAGTATCTGCCGACCGAAACCGGCGAGCCGCCCCTGGGCCGCGCTAAGAACTGGAAGACGCCCGAAGGCTATCCTCTGGAACTCAATACCATGCCCGGCTTCGCAGGTTCCTCGGCCTACTATCTGCGCTACATGGACCCGCACAACGAAAAGGCTCTGGTATCGCGCGAAGCCGACGAATATTGGCGTCAGGTAGACCTCTATATCGGCGGTTCCGAACACGCCACGGGACACCTGATATACAGCCGTTTCTGGAACAAGTTCCTCTACGACTGCGGCGAGGTATGCGAGGACGAGCCCTTCCGCAAGCTCATCAACCAGGGAATGATCCAGGGCCGCAGCAACTTCGTGTACCGCATCAAGGACACCAACACCTTCGTCAGCGCCGACCTGCGCAAGGACTACGACACCACGCCTATCCACGTGAATATCAACATAGTCAACAACGATATCCTGGATACCGAGGCATTCCGCAATTCGCTGCCGGAATACAGCACGGCCGATTTCATCCTCAATGCTGACGGCAAATATGTCTGCGGATGGGCGGTAGAGAAAATGTCCAAGTCTATGTTCAATGTCGTCAATCCCGACGACGTCGTAGAACGCTACGGCGCGGACACCCTGCGTCTCTACGAGATGTTCCTCGGTCCGCTGGAGCAGAGTAAACCCTGGGATACCAACGGCATCGACGGCGTCTACCGTTTCATCAAGAAACTCTGGAGCCTCTTCTACAAGGGCGACACGCTCCTCGCCGACGATTCCGAGCCTACGCGCGACAATCTCAAGAGCCTCCACAAGCTCATCAAGAAGGTTACCGGCGATATCGAGAGTTTCTCGTTCAATACCTCGGTGGCCGCCTTCATGATCTGCGTCAACGAACTCGCGCAGCAGGGTTGCCGCTCGAAGGCCGTGCTCGAACCGCTGCTGACGGTCATCTGCCCCTTCGCTCCGCATATCGCCGAGGCTCTGTGGCATACGGCCCTGGGCCACGAGACCAGCGTAGTCGACGCTCCGTGGCCGGCTTGCGACGAGCAATATCTCAAGGAGGATTCCGTGACCATGGCCGTGAGCTTCAACGGCAAGGCGCGCTACAACATCAGCGTCGCTACCGACGCCGACCGCGAGGCAATCGAGCAGACCGCCCTCAAGGCCGAAGGCGCCGCAAAATGGCTCGATGGCAAGACCATCAGGAAAATTATCGTCGTTCCCGGAAAGATTGTTAACATCGTAGTCGGCTGAACGATATAATAAAAGGCCCTGATTTGCCGTTAATAAATGACATGGATACACTTGTTTTCGCTACCAACAACGCCCATAAGCTCCACGAGCTTCGCCGCATGCTCGGCGACCGCTACCGGGTTTTAGGTCTGGAGGATATCGGCTGCCACGACGATATCCCCGAAAACGAGGATACCTTCGAAGGGAATGCCCTTGCCAAGGCACGCTGGGTGGCCGAGCGCTACGGGTGCGACTGCGCGGCGGATGATTCCGGGCTGAGCGTCGATGCTCTCGGTGGCGCTCCCGGGGTGCTCAGCGCCCGCTTTTCCGGCGTCCATGGCGACAGTGAGGCCAACAACCGCAAGCTCCTTGCCATGCTCGACGGCGTCGACGACCGTTCGGCGGCTTTCCATACCGTAATAGCTCTGGTGAGGAAAGGCCAGGAGCCGCAGTTCTTCCGCGGCAGCATCGCCGGAACCATACTCCGCGAACCGCACGGCACAGGCGGATTCGGCTATGACCCACTGTTCGTACCCGACGGATGGTCACAGACCTTCGCCGAAGTTCCGGACGAGGCCAAGAATGCCGTAAGCCACCGCGGCAAAGCCGTGGCAGCCCTTTGTAAATATCTCGACAGCCAACAGCTTAACACCACCATCATAAAATGATAAAGAAAGCCATCCGACTCCTCGCGCTTATTCTGACCGCCCTGCTGCCCCTTGGCGCCGCCGCGCAGACACTTACAGGTTCCTGGAGTCTTCTCCCCTCGTTTGGTACCACATACAGCCAGATTATCGAGACGCCGCAGCGTACGTTCGTACTCGCCGGAGGTTTCCTGATGTCCATGACGCTGGATGACGACAACCAGGTTTCCGAGACATATTATTACAATGTGACCAACAAGCTATCGGACAACGGCATAAACCAGATCAGATACAATTTCGACAAGGGCTATCTGATGATTGCCTATACCAACGGCAACATCGACCTGCTTTACGACGATGACCACGTCGTGAACATGCCCGAACTTAAGGATGCGTCGCTTACCACCTCGCATACCATCGGCCAGATAGATTTCGGCGCCGACCGCATCGTGGCGACCACCGACTTCGGTATCGTTATTTTCAACGACGAGCGCCATGAGGTTGTCGAAGCGGGCATGTACGGCAAGAAGGTGGACTTCGCCATGATTATGGGCGAGAACCTGCTTATCGCCGTGGACAATAAGCTCCTGTGGAGCCCGCTGAACAAGCGCCATCCGCGACTGGAATCGTTCGATACAGTCAAGCGTCCGAACGGCGCCGACCAGGGTATCTGGCCGAATGCGCATCCCATGGCCCGCATAAACGACCATCAGTACGTGCGCATAACCGTAGGCAACGGCAATTCCTCCATGCTCGCTGATTTCGACCCTGAAACAGGAATCCTTACAGAAACAGTACTCCGCGCCACCGTGTCTAGCGCGAAACTTCCGGTAAACTATGCGGACGGTAAAGTGTTCTTTACCAGCGGCTCGCTTGTATATCAGGTGAACAGCGACGGTACTCACGACCTTTTCAATGTTCTTCCCCAGAATACGGCCCAGCGCGGCACCTCGACTTTTATCACCACCGACAAGACTTCCGCATGGATAGCGTACAACAATAACGGTTTCGCCCGCTATGACCTGACCGAGCCTGCCGGCACTCTGCTGATGGATAAGTACAAACCTGCCGCAATCTCGGTTACCAGGCCCTTCTTCCTGACCTGGAACAACGACAACAGCAAAATGTACATCTCCAGCAATGCCCGAAGTGCAGGCATGGGTGATGATGGAAATCTTTTCAATGTGGCCATATATAAAAATGAAAGCGGAGATGTGACTGATATTACACCGTCATTGGCACTTGGCAACGCTATGCGTTTGACTCCGGATCCGGATGATCCTGATGTTTACTATGTTAGCTCAGGATATCATGGGTTCAGAGTTATCCGAAACGATGAGCCGATACACCAGTTCACCATTGATAATACTCCTTTTCCCCAGCTGAATAATCTGGAATATGTTGTCGGTATCGATTTCGACCCCGAGGGTAATATGTGGGTCAGTTCGTATACCTATGATCAAAATTGCCTTATAGTGCTCCCGGCGGCAAAAATCAAGAATGCCGTAGCTACAGGCGACTGGAGTTCCATCGGCAAGAGCGACTGGCTTATACCGGAGTTGCCGTCATCGTCCGCTGTTTTTTATGATACCCATGTGACATTTGTAAAGAATCGTCCGTACGCACTTTATACTTCAGGTGCCAGTGAATCGGGTGTCATGACTATAAACCACAACAATACGCTGACCGACTTTTCGGACGACAGAATTTACCATACACAGAAACTCACGGACCAGGGCGGCAGTTCCAACATTGTAAACGGCGTTTATTCAATAACCCAGGACCATGACGGTAAAGTCTGGATTGGCTCGATCCAGGGCGTCTTCGTAATGTCAGATCCTGCTGCTGCCATGAACCCCAACTATATGCTTACACGTCCCCTTGTGGCCCGCAACGACGGCACCAACTACGGTGATTATCTGTTGGCTACAGAGTGTATCTCGAGCATTGCGGTAGATCATTCCAACTGCAAATGGCTTGCCACGGCTGCCTCCGGCGTCTACCGTGTCAGCCCCGACGGTTCGGAGATTCTCGAGCATTTCAACAAGGACAACTCTCCGCTTGTGAGCAACACAGTCTACGGCGTAAGCGTCAATCCCAATAACAACGAGGTATTTTTCGCAACCGACGCCGGCGTATATGTCTACAACAGTTCCTCCTCTCCGGCAGCCGATGATTACTCGGATGTGTTGGTATATCCCAATCCCGTCCGGCCTGAGTATACAGGCATGGTGACCATAACCGGCCTGATGGACAACAGTCTTGTCAAGATTGCAGATTCCGCGGGAAACGTAGTCTATACGGGTACTTCGGAAGGCGGTTCGATGACATGGGATGTGTGCAACAGCAATGGTTCGCGAGTGCGCTCGGGTATATATTTCATAATGGCCTCTCAGAATGCGGAGGGAAATACCGGTGTTGTAGCTAAAGTAATGGTCATCAACTAAGATATGGATACTTTATCCCTCAAATATACCGATGAGCGCGACAAGGCCTACGGCATAGTCGGCATGGCTCTGACGCTTGTCACTTCCGGAAACGAGCAGCTTATTTCCGCAATAGCGCTCGATGACGCCGACGGTTGCCATATCCATATGGTTCCCGACTTCGGTTTCAGTCAGAATCCGCGAATGTCCGCGAAAATCATATGGGCACAGTCAATCAAGGATCTGCGAGCAGTCACCAGCATGGTTCTGGGCAATATCGCCTGTCGTCGGCAGTTGCTTAAATCCCGGCCCATTGAGCGCGAGACTCTTGCCCTGCTCGAGGATCTTGTGCGCGAGCAGGCCACGGAATACTGCGCTCTCGATAAGGACGAGGCCGAGTTACTTTTCGACAGCTGCCACCGTTATGTTCGCCGTCTTTTCGACAGTGTCGGCATGCAGAGAGTTGCCCGCAGTTTTTGCGACAGAATTGTCGAGCGCCGCAATATGAGCGCCGTCGAAGTTGTCGAATACCTCGCATCTCTTGGCCTGAGGTAAGAATCGTTACAGTAAATGGCATCTACAGAAAAAATACAAAGCCGTCCGGCGGACATGATTCCGGAACCCACACTCCGGCGTCTGCCCTGGTATCTTGCATATCTGTCCACACTGCGTTCGCAGAACGTAGACAATATCTCTACCACCCGTATAGCGGAAGATCTCCGTGTGGCTCCTTCGCAGATTGCCAAGGACCTGTCGTTTCTGGGGCTCAAGGGCAAAACGAGAATTGGGTATTCTGTCGGAGAGCTTGAGAATGCACTCAGTGAATTCCTCGGATTCCGCAACCGTCATAATGCCGTGATGGTCGGAGTCGGCAGCCTGGGCGCCGCCCTGATTGCCGATTCAGGTCTGCAGCGTTATGGCCTCAACATAGTTGCCGGCATTGATGTCAATCCCGAAATCGTCGGTACCAGAATATGCTCGGTTCCTGTTTTCGACTATTGCTCGCTGCCGGACCTTGTCCGTAATCTCGACATAACCATAGGTATTATCGCAGTACCGGTCGACTGTGCGCAGGAGGCTGCGCATTCAATTACCGACGCAGGTATAAAGGCAATCTGGAATTTTACTCCTACGCGCATATCCGCGCCGGCGGGGGTTGTTGTCACCAATACTTCCATTTATTCTCACCTGGCGGTAATGTACAACCGCATGAGCAGTATTAAATAAGGTGAAGATACTGATAGTCAGCAATCTGAAGGAGATGGCTCAAAATACGGCGCAACCCGTCGTAGTCTGTTGTGCGGATTCGTCCGTACTGAGACCCGGCGAGCCTCTCTTTCTTGACGACGACTATCCGGCATGGCAGTCGGTCATTGCGCCTGCAGTGCGCATCGGACGCCTGGGACTTCACGTAGGCGAAAAATTCGCAGGGTCATATATTGACGCCCATACTCTTTTTCACGTCAGAGTTCCCCATGCCGCTGACCATTGCTGGTATATTTCCGACCGCCTGTTTTCGCCGGGCAAGTGGCTCGATGGAAACTTCTCCGGTTCTGAGAGTGTCCGCGTAGGCGTAAGCGCTATCGGGGCGCAAGCGCAATTGCAGACATTCTCTCTTGACATCGATTCTGACGATGTCTGCAAGGCCGTTTCGGCAATATCGCGCTATGCGACTATTAAGACAGGCGATATTCTTGTATTCTTTCCGCCGGGTCTTGCCGATGATTTTAAGAGAAATACAGAACTTGAGGCATATCTCGACGACACCCAGGTCCTCAGGCTCAAGATAAAATAAACCGATTAAACCAAACTCTCCAATACCCTTCATTATCATGTTCAGGACTGTCCTCCATGCAATAATATTCCGAGTTTTCAGCGTTTTTATGTTGCTGGGTGCTTTCGCCGGCAGCGCTTTTGCGCTCGAAGCCTCACACTACGCTACTGAATCCCGATTAGCCTCAGGACATTGGGTTAAGATAGCCGTAGATACCACGGGAGTGTATTCCATACCTTTCGACCGCCTTGCCGAGTGGGGATTCGAAAACCCGCAGAAGGTGGCGGTCTTCGGAGAAGGCCCCATCCAGGCCACACGCCACACATTCCGCGCCGGTGACTCTGATGACCTTACGATGATTCCGGCTGTCCGCACGGATGATAAGGTGGTTTTCTACGCCGAAGCCGATGTCAGGGTACGTCTGAATAATGACCATAATGTAGAAGCCACCCGCAACTATTACGACCGCAAAGGTTACTATTTCCTCGGCGAGACAGACGATGAGCTTCCGGAACTTCCCGTTTCGGGATATATACCCTCGGATGAAACCCCGCAGACGAGTTCATATGCAATCTCTTTTATCGAGCGAGAGGAAGAATCGATTGTCGAAGGCGGTGTTTTCTACTATGGACGCAATCTGGTTCAGGAGACTGAGCAGACTTTCGTCTTTCCTTTTGAAAACAGAGTCGGTAAAGATGTGACTCTCTGTTTCGACTATGCGCTGTATGTCAACGGAGCGCCATCGCGCGTGGCGCCTGAACTGACATACAATGCCACTCTGAAAGAATCTGAAGTCGTTACAAGCCGTTACAATACCTATAATATCGACGAATATACCGACGTTGCCGGCAGCTATATGATTCTCGAAGCAGAAGAGAACACTCCGTCGCTTATCGTCACGGCCACTCCCGGCTCTTATCCGGAGAGATACATGGCTATCGACCGAATGTATGCCCTATACGCCGCCGCAAATAAACTTGGCGCTAAAAACTGGCGTGTGATGAACTTCCTGGAGGCCGGTAATTTCTCTGTCTCCGGGGCACCGGCGGACATGGTCATGTGGGATATAAGCAATCCTGCCGCTTTCAGGAGAATGGAGACTGTCGCTGCCGACGGCGTCGAGGGCGGTACGGATTATACGGCTACATTGCCTTCGGGTCATGGAACTGTTCTTGCTTTCAGCCCGTCGGGTATCGACAACGAACCTGAGTATGTCGCGACACTTGGTAATCAGAACCTCCACGGTCATGCAGTACCCGAGATGCTGATAGTGACGACACCGACTCTTCGCGAGAATGCCGAGGAACTCGCACAGATTCATCGCGATATGCAGGGGCTGGATGTACTTGTCGTAACTCAGGATGAAATTTTCAATGAATTCTCCTCCGGTAGCCGTATGCCCCAGGGTATCCGCCGTTTCATCAAGATGTTCTACGACCGCGATGCCGGTCACTCTACCTTCAGATACGTGCTTCTTTACGGTGCGTCTATCAGAGATAACAGATTTCTGGTAACGCCTGAAGCGGATTTGCTCGTTTGCTATGAGACCGAGAATATGGTGCAGGCCCGCTCAAATACGACAAACTACTGCGGCGACATGTATTTCGCGATGCTTGACGATGCATATAACCATTCCGATATAGAGATAACGGATACACAGGTTTCCATCGGGCGTCTGCCGCTTCACAGCACGGAACAGGCCGCCAAGATGAATGCCAAGATACTGCGTTACCTTCAGAATCCTATGCCTTCCAATGTTGCCCTCAAGGGTGTGTTCATAAGCGAAAAGGGCGATAAGGACAATCATTTTCTCCATAGTCTCCAGGGTCTGACACTTCTTAAGTCCGAGAGACCGGAAATGACTCTCGCTACCATCGACAATTGTATCTATCCGCGGGAATCCAAGTCGAATGAGGCTCTTTTGGCTGGTGATGTCTTTAAAAGCATGCTTATGTCAGGGACCTCGCTTGTGTGGTATACCGGGCATGGAGGACACGGACAGATTACTACAAATCAATTATGGACCATCGCAAAGAATTTTGAGACGCGGAACGTTATTTATCCCCATGGTCTTCTCGCGACTTGTGAGGCGTTGGATTTCGACGTAAGTCAGAATGCCATTGCCGAGACCATGGTCCTCCATCCCGACGGAGGCGCCATCGCGCTGATTGCTGCCGGCCGCTCCGTATATCTGGAATATAACCGTCAGCTCAATCATGCAGTGGCCGAATATCTCGGCAATGCCAGGCACGGCGATTCTTTCGCCGACGTCTACCGCGAGGCACGCAATAATCTCGTAGGCTATAAGGTCAACAATCCCGCTCCACGCAGCCTCGGAATCAATGTGCTGTGCTATAATTTCTGCGGCGACCCGGCTCTGCCTCTGCCGGTTGTCGATTATTCTGTTGCCGTTGAGACAACGGAGACGAACGCAGCCGGTACACCCTGTATCAAGACTTCTCCGTTGCAGAACACCACAGTCAAGGCCTCGGTTACCGATTCCGAAGGTAATGCCGTTGATTTCAACGGCGCGGGTTTTATAGAGATTTTCCGCGCCGAGCGACGCCAGCCGGTAAGGGCATCCGATGTCGACAACGACACTCTTACCGCTCCGGTAGAGAATGAACTGATCGCCACCTTCCCTGTCAATTTCATCGCCGGCAAAGCCGAGGCTTCTGTCATTCTGCCTCAGACTGACGCCTACAGCGAGAGTAACCGCATTGTGGTATCCGCCCGTTCTGACGACGGCAAATACCTCGCCGCCGGTATTTCGCGTCTGTGGCTGACCGAGACGCCTGCAGAGACTCCCGCATCCGGCGCTCCTGAAATACAGGCGCTCGGAATCAATTCCGAGGATTTCGTCAGCGGCGATCAGGTCGACGGTACTCTTACTGTCATGGCAAGAGCGGTATCCGGAGGTGCCGGTATTTCCGTTCCGGGCTCATACGGCATCGGTGGTAGGCCTCAGTGCATTGTCGACGGCAATGTCGACATATCGTCGGCGCTTGCGTTCCGCTTTGCCGACGACGGAACGCTTATCCTCTCCGGCCGTCTTCCGCGTCTTAAGGACGGACGCCACAACCTGAGCCTTACACTCTACAGCATGTCCGGCGAAAGCGCTTCGGAGAGTATAGACTTCATAGTGGGCTCGCAGCCTTTTGACGTGAGTCTGGCGCTTGCCGGCAGGGATATTGTCCGTATTTCCGCCGAACTTGTGGCCGAGAATATTCCCGATGACGTTGCCGTGCGTCTGCTGATTGATAACGGCAAAAATACCGTCCTGACTGTTGAGAATCCCGCGTTCCCGTATGTCTGGGACCTGAAGGACGGCAATGGTTCCGACGTGCCCGACGGCGAGTACCGAGCCTGGATAGTTTGCCGTCGCGACAGGTCTTTCGGCGCCTCGCCCCGTGTGACCTTCACCGTAATCCGGGAATAGACAGCAGCTCCGGGGAGTCCTCAGGGCAATAAATAGTCCGGTTTTCAGTTATATAATCGTGACCGGATTCCCAAGCCCCGGCACCCTTTAGAATAAGATGAAGAACATCCTCCTCCGCATATGTCTTGCCTGCATCGCTCTGACGGCATTTGCTGTCTCAGCCTTAGCGGATGACGGCAAAAACGAGTTCAATCCCGTAGAGACCGGTGTGGCATCGCTCGGCATCGCTCCCGACGCCCGCGGCGCCTCCATGGGCGACCTTGGCGCGGCTACCGATCCCGACGCCAACTCGCAGTACTGGAATCCGTCGAAGTACGCCTTTGCCTACAGTCAGGCCGCCGTATCGCTTAACTACACCCCCTGGCTCCGCAAACTCGTGAACGACATTTTCCTGGCCGACCTCAGCGCCTATTATAAGATAGGCTCGAACGACAATCAGGCCATCAGCGCCTCCCTGCGCTATTTCTCCCTCGGCGAAGTTCATTCCAGCCAGGAGGAGGGAATCGTCGGGCAGACGCTCAACCCCTACGAGATGGCTTTCGATATAGGCTATTCGCGCAAGCTCTCGGAGAAATTCTCCATGGGCGTAGTTTTCCGCTACATCTATTCCGCCCTTGGCTTCTCGGACTCCTATGCTGGCGACCAGAATACCGGCGCCTCCGGTTTCTCGGCCGATATTTCCGGTTATTACACCACCTATCCCATCATCGGCCGTAACGAGTGCCAGTGGTCATGGGGTTGGAACATCTCGAATATCGGTACAAAAATCAGCTACGACGGCGGCGACGTGTCCTACTTCCTGCCGACGAACCTGCGACTCGGCACGACCTTCATGTTCCCCCTGGCCGACTACCATACCCTTGCTCTTTCTCTCGACCTCAACAAGCTGCTGGTGCCCACCAAGCCGCGCCGCAGCGATTTTGCCGAGGGTATCGAGGGTGAGGAGGAGTACATCACCAAACTTGAGGACTGGCGCAACATGAGCCCCATCACCGGTATTTTTAAGAGCTTTACCGACGCTCCAGGCGGAGCCAAGGAAGAGTTCCGCGAAATTACCATGTCGCTTGGTGCCGAGTATGCCTACAACAACCAGTTCTTCCTGCGTGCCGGCTACTACTACGAGAACGAATACAAGGGCAACCGCCAGTATTTCGGCCTTGGCGCCGGTTTTTCGCTGAACGTGGTTCGCCTCGATGCCTCCTACATGATGGCCACCGCCCAGACTTCGCCACTTGACCAGACCCTGCGCTTCACTCTGACTTTCGATCTCGACGGTCTCCGCGACATCCTCGGCAAGCGCCGCTAAGATATGACTGGGATTCCTGACTTCCGTATAGGTAATGGCTTCGATGTGCATAAGCTCGTCGAAGGACGCCGTTGCATAATCTGCGGCGTCGATATTCCCCATAAGCTCGGACTGCTCGGGCATAGCGACGCCGACGTTGCCCTCCATGCCCTCGCCGACGCTCTGCTCGGCGCTGCCGCCTTGGGCGACATAGGCAAGCATTTCCCGGACACGGACGAGCGCTGGCGTGGCGCCGATTCGCGCATGCTCCTGCGGCGAGTCGTTGAGATTATAGCAGAAGAAGGCTTCGCCCCGGTCAACGTAGATATAACCATCATCGCGCAACAACCAAAGATGCTGCCCCATATTCCTCAGATGCGA
>OLHE01002040.1_pt1 | contig 12308 bp, 8 predicted proteins | sample 1605821 | NCBI WGS metagenome assembly OLHE01 (sample SAMN03283250) | human gut metagenome | biome: human-associated habitat; material: feces | host: Homo sapiens | place: USA | collected 2013
TAGCAGCAGACGGCTTCGGCTGTCCGGGCTGGGTGAGAATATCATACTGTGTGGACAGGGAAATGATAAAGCACTCTATGCCTGCGTTTGAAAAGATATACAACAAGTATAGTAAATAATAGTTACAAAAAAATAATCCAAAAAAGCGCCGAAAATTGTCTAAAAAATATGTAATTTTCGGCGCTTTTATTATGCAGTTTTCACAAAGTTGTCTCCGTGTGACCGTTGTGTGACCATTGTTTTGTATAATGGAATGAAGAGTGGGAATATAAATAAAATCGTAACGGAATAGTTACAAAAAATACTATAGAAAAGGAGATATGAGAGTGTTTAATAAAAAACTTAACAGGTTACTAGCAATCATGCTAGCTTCTGTAATGGGTGCGACATCGCTTCCGGCAACACAGGTAAGTGCTGATACACCCTCTTCAGAGTATGATATATCTAACGACGCAGCTTCGGATGATATATCTGACAGTAAAATTCCAGATGAACAGGATTCGGATAATAATGCCACCGAGGAAAAACAGCCACAGCAGCTGACGGTAGAGTATATACCGGCGGATGATATTTATGTGGGGAACAAAGTTGTTCCGGTGGTAAAATCCGACAGGGCGGATGCAGCCGTTGACAATTTAAAATACACTGTTGTAGAAGGCAAAAATCTGATTGAAAAGGATACAGACTTTGCATCAAACGGTATATGGACAGCAAAGGATACCGGAACTGTAAGGATAAAGGTGACAAAAGCAGAAGATGACAAATATAAGTCAGCAGAGGCAGAATATACTGTTACCATCAAAGAATATGATTACAGCAGTATGAATAACAGCCTGACAGGGACAATGCTGCAGGGTACACAGTTTTATGTAGAAGCACCTACATTATCGCTGGCAAGTGACAATCAGGCGGTATATGTGGTTAGAAAAGGTGATGAATGGATTGAAGCTGATAAATATCAGCTTATGCCACAGCAGGGTGATAACAGACAGACTCTTGTAATAGCACGTAAGGACAAGGAAAGCGGAGCTATCACAGATATTGGAAGTCTGCGGCTCGACTACAAATATGATACACAGCCTCCAAAGATAACATTGAATCCAAAGGAGGATGATAAACCTGCTTTCACAAAGGATGCTGTGGATTATTATGGAAATGTCAGAAAAGTAGACATGAATATCCACGATGTCTCTTTGGATGATGGTTCCACACAGCTTTGGGTAAAGGTTGATGACCGGGAAGAATTCGATGTATTTGATGTCGATAATGCCCAGAAGCTGATTGATGCAGGAATAGAGTATAGTGAGTGGATCGTGACAGGGGCTGATTATAGCAGCTGCATCACATTTGGTACAAAAGCGGATGAGGAACACAAATATCAGATAATCGGAATGTATGCGAAGGATCAGGCGGAGCATGAGTGTAATGATACAAGCTCAATAGAGCAGCCGTTTTATGTGGATAGAAAAGCGCCTTCAGGTACTATTGGATATGATGCTGATTTAATAGACGAGCAGAATATGGTCAGTCAGCAGGCATCAAATGTATATGGACAGCTGGAGGATATCAGCGGAATAAAGCAGGCATTCTACTATGTGAATAAATCAGATGAAAGTGGCAGTATTTTAAATGATGAGCAGGTAAAAGCGCTTGATGATTCAGCATGGAAGCCGTTAGAGCTTATTGAGGATACATATGATGCACGATATAAGTACAAGATTAATACATCTGATCTGAAGGATACTTCATATAACGTATATGTAAAGGCTCAGGACAATTGTAATGGCGAGACAGCATTTTTCTCCACATCGAAGCTGGTTGTTGATACCCTGCCACCGGAGCTTACAGTGTCCCAGGATACCATGACAGCAGCCGATGAAAAAGGCTGGCATAAGGATGATATAAGCTATATCGTTAAGGCTGATGACAGCTTATCAGGAATTAAGAGTGTTGAATACACTGTATTTGACGGGAAAAGGAAAATTGTATCAGGACAGACTGTTGAGCTTGACGAGAGCGGGGAAGGAAGGATAACCATTCCGGCAGCAGAGCAGTTTAACGGAATTGATCTGATGCTTTCAGTAAAGGCAACTGATTATGCCGGTCTTAAGACAGAGGTTAAAGGTGACAGCTTCAAGTTCAGCATGGACAGTCAGTCACCTGATGTCAGTATAGAGCCGGAAGCGGGCAAAAACAGAAAATATTTCAATGACGATGTCCGTATAAAAACAAGTGTAGCTGACAGCATTTCAGGTGTTGTATCAGCAAAATACCAGATAGTGACAGATGATCAGTCAGTATCGGATGATGAAGGTGCATGGAATGAGCTTGATGAATCAGGAATCATAAATGTATCGGCTGAGGCTTATCTGGATAAAAAGGTAGATGTATATGTTAAAGCTGTTGATGAGGCAGGAAACGTGACTGTAGCGGATTTGACAGCAAGCGGCAGCCAGCCATTTTATATTCACAAGGCAGCGCCTGTAATAACAGTGACATATGGTACATCTGAGCAGCCGGATCCACAGTGCATCAGCAGTGTAAAAGGCACTGAGTATTACAGGGAAAACAGGATTGCAACCATTTCGGTAAAAGAGAATGAGCTTTTCTTTGACCCAGATGAAACAAAAATCAATGTAAAGGTTGATGGAAATGAACAGACACAGTCAGATGCATGGTCTGAAAAGTCATACTGGGTAAAGACAGGCGAGGGAGCAGAAGCTGTTTACAGTAAGCAGCTCGTATTCAATGCAGGACACAAGTATGAGCTGAGTGTCAGTGCAAAAGATTTGTGTGGTAATTCAGATAATGGATTTGAGATAGAAGGAGACAAATCAGCAGAGTTTGTAATTGACGTACAGTCGCCGACAGGAAATATCAGGTTTGACGGACTTTCAACAGGCATGGATACCGTGTGGGATTTATTGCTGCCAAAAGACAAATATGAGATTTCAAGATTTGCTGCCAAGAAGGTTAATATTGCCGGACAGCTTAGAGATGAGCATGGCGGCATCAAGTCAGCAGAGTATTTCGTTTCAGCAGAGGATGCAATAATTGACGTAGACAGTATTCAGGAGGCTGACTGGAAGACACTTGACAGCCTTAATGAGGATGGCACCTTCAGTGAACCGATAGAATGCGAGAACAAAAACTGCGTGGTATATGTCAGGGTTACAGATTTAAGCGGTAATGTTTCATATATCAGCACAAATGGATTGGTAGTTGATACATGCGCACCGGCAATATCAGTCATCACACCTGAGACAGCATCAGGAGTGTACAGTGCAGATGTGCCGGTAAGTATAGAGGTATCAGATGAGAATGCCACAGGAGTTGCATCAGGAATAAAGAGCGTAAACTATACGGTAACAAATATGGGACAGCCGACACAGGATGGAACATTATATAGCTATGATAAGACAGCAGCGGGCTTAAAAGATCTGGAAAATCATGTAACAGAGCAATTTGACATAAGCGCGGCTTCAAACAACAGTAATGAAGTGCGTATAGATGTTACCGCAACAGACAATGCAGGAACGGCATACACAGTAACAAAATACATAAAAATAGATACAACAGCACCAACAGTGCAGGTAAGCTATGACAATAACAGTGCAGATACATCATTTGGAGACACAGCATACTTCAAAGCACCGCGAACAGCAACCGTAAAAGTAACAGAGCGTAACTTTGATGCATCAAAGGTAGCAGCGGAAATAAAAGCCGCAGCAGGTAAGGCACCTGCTCTTTCAAACTGGAGCACAGAAGGTGGAAGCGGTAACGGTGATGATACAGTACATGTTGCCACAATATATTACGGACATGATGACGATTACACATTTGGAATCGGAGTAAAAGACATTGCGGGAAATGCCGCAGCAGGAGTGGATTATGCAAATTCGCTTGCACCGACAAAATTTACAATTGATACGACAGCACCTGTTATTTCGGTAGCATATGATAACAACAGTGCATCAAACGGAAACTATTATAATAACAAGAGAACAGCAACTGTGACAATCACAGAGCACAATTTTGATACAAGCAGAATAGCACTGAGCATGACTGCGCAGGATGCAGGAAAATCAGTAGCAGCACCGGCATTTGGAAGCTGGTCAGATAATGGTGATATACATACGGCAACATTAAGCTTTGATGCGGATGCCACATATACATGGTCACTTGCATATACAGACAAAGCCGGCAATAAGGCAAAAGACCTTGCAAAGCAGGAGTTCTGCATAGATACGACAAAGCCTGTTGTAACAATCAACGGAGTAACCCCGGGCTCAGTAAACAATAATTCAGGAAATATGTCATTTGTAATAGAGTGCACAGATACTAATCTTGAATACTTTTCACCGGTGCTTACAGTTGAGGTATATGAAAATAGCAGATTCGTAAGAAAAACGATTACCGGAAATGTGATATCAATTTCAAACGGACAACGTGTAGAGTTTAGAAATCTCAATGAGGATGGAGTGTATTCACTGACATGCCATGCACAGGATAAGGCCGGAAATTCTTATGAAACAGTCAATATTATAGATGCAGGCGGAAAGCAGGTGACAGAGACTGCAGGGCAGGGAGAAAAATTGATGGATTTCTCCATAAACAAAGGCGGTTCAATCTTCTCGCTGGATGACAATACGATGAAGCTTGTAAAGGATTACTATGTGCAGAAGGTATACCATGATGTGGTAGTCAGAGAGATAAATCCGGATGAAGTTACCAGCTGTACTGTCAAAGTAAATGGAAAAGCACTTAAGCAGGGAACAGACTTCAGTGTGAATAATGTAAGTGAAAGCGATGGCTGGCATAAGTACGAATATGTGATATCAAATGCGGTATTTGAAAAAGAGGGTCAGTACAATATCGTTGTGGAGACAAAGGACAAAGCAGATTCAGTTGCCTACAGTGATGTGAAGAGTGTAAATATTGAATTTATTGTGGACAAGACAGCACCTACATATACATTGACAGGTGTAGATAAAAACAATGAAAACTATATTGGCTCAAAGAATGCAGTATTGATGCCGAAGGATGATGGTGGAAAGCTTGGACGTGTAAAGATTACTGTAGTGGGCAAGGATGACAAAGAAAAAAAGGTTATCAAGGAAATGTCGGGAGACGATATGCTTGACTATCTGGACAAGCATGACGGAAAGATAGAGTTTGAAGTACCTAAGGAGGTGCTCTCTGCAAAAGACGGTGATTCAAGGCTTATGGTAGAGTGTGCAGACTGTTCTGTTGACGAAGGTGGAAAGACCAATAAAGTGAAAAAAATATATGGTAAGGATACAGAAGCAGATACAGAGATTGCCGAAGATGATGTACCTATGGAATCAAATTCGTCAGATGTCAAATCAGTAGAAACAAATAATGATAAGGCAGTATATATAATTGGAGCAATATTATTATTTGTACTTATAATTGCGATATTGATAATCGTTTATTATATGAGAAAAAAGATGAAAGAAAAGAAAGACAATGATGAGCAATAAGATAATTTCCTATGTATTTACATCACTATGTGGTGGTGTGGGAAAAACAACAATGTCTGTGGCATGCGCGAAAGCGCATGCCCTTCAAGGCAGACTTGGCAACGAAGATTTTGAATTCTGGGAGGAGTGAGTATGAGATTTGAAATAGCAGCTGACACGGACAGAGGAATCGTAAAAGAAACTAATCAGGATAGTCTGCTGGTAAAGTGCTTCTCAACATGCAAAGGAGACATGGCATTTGCAGTATTATGTGACGGCATGGGCGGCTTATCGAAGGGTGAGCTGGCCAGTGCCACTGTAGTCAGAGCATTTGACAGATGGAGTGACGAGCAGCTGCCTGAGCTTTGCAAATCGTCGAACCCGGATATTGACAGTCTGATTCTGGAAAGACAGTGGGATGAAGTAATACAGCAGCAGAACGAAAAAATAAAAGCATATGGCAAAGCACATGCAGTAAACATGGGAACAACAGTGGTAGTGCTGCTTGTCACGCAAAAAGCCTACTACATTATAAACGTGGGCGATTCCAGAATATATAGCCTTTCAGACCATATAGAAAGGCTTACGACAGACCAGACATATGTACAGCGGGAAATTATGAATGGAAATATGACACAGGAGCAGGCTATGAGAGATCCGCGAAGGAATGTACTGCTGCAGTGTGTCGGGGCATCAGCAGAAGTAAAGCCGGAGTACAGGACCGGGGCAATGAAAAATGGAATGTCACTTCTGCTTTGTTCAGATGGCTTCAGGCATGAGGTATCAGAACAGGAAATCTATGAGATGCTGAAAACGGCAGCAACTGTAGATGGGCAGAATATGCACGACAGACTGGAGCAGCTCATCAGACTAAGCATGCAAAGAGGAGAGCGCGATAATATAACAGCAGCGCTCATAAAGGCACAGTAGGAGGAACAGATGCTTGAAATAGGCTCTTTAATTGACGGAAAATACAAGATACTAAACGAAGTTGGACACGGCGGAATGAGCGTTGTGTACCTGGCTATGAATGAAAGGGCAAACAAACAGTGGGCAATAAAAGAGGTCAGAAAGGATGGAGTAAAGGATTTTGAGGTGGTAAAGCAAAGTCTTGTTGCGGAGACCAATATGCTCAAAAAACTGAGCCATCCCAGTCTTCCTGATATTGTCGATGTCATAGATGAGGATGACAGATTCCTTATCGTAATGGATTATATAGAGGGAAATTCTCTCAAGACAGCATTGCAGGAGTACGGAGCCCAGTCGCAGAAAAATGTGATAAAGTGGGCCAAACAGCTATGCGATGTTCTTGGATATCTGCACTCACAGAACCCGCCAATCATATATCGTGATATGAAGCCGGCAAACATAATGCTAAAGCCTGATGGAAATGTGGTGCTTATAGATTTTGGAACAGCAAGGGAATATAAGGAAAATAACATAGAGGATACAACATGTCTTGGCACGATGGGATATGCTGCACCGGAACAGTTTGGTGGAATGGGGCAGACAGACGCGAGAACAGATATATATTGTCTGGGAGCCACAATGTATCATCTTGTTACGGGAATGAATCCCTGTGAGCCACCTTACGAAATAAGGCCGATCAGAGAAATTGACCCAACATTGTCAGGTGGTCTTGAACGTATTATTACAAAGTGTACACAGCCGGATCCAAACAACAGATATCAGAGCGCAGCTGAGCTGATGTATGACCTTGAGCACTATACAGAGATTGATGACATGTATAGGAAGAATCTAAAGAGAAAGCTTGCGGTATTTATCACCACATCAGTTTTGACGATGCTGCTTGGAACAAGCACAGTATTAAGCTATTGTGCGGCAGAACACAAAAAAAATGAAAACTATAATAGCATATTAAAAGAAGCGGATACCTATGACAATTATGACAATGGATATTACACGGCTATAGTCACCGACCCGACAAGGACGGAGGCATATCTTAAGCTGAATGACAAACTGACAGACGATTTTGTGCTGGACAGGGATGAGGCGCAGATATTGAACAGGCTGATGGTAGGTATAGATTGCAAGGACCACAATGGCCGGGTGCATACATATGATGTCATGGCAAAGCTGAAAGGAAAAAATCCAAAGGGATATGAGGATGTATGCTATAAGATTGGTGAAAGCTTTTTATTCTACTACGAAATCAATGTGGAAAAAGACAGATACTCCAGTGCGGCGCAGTGGTTCAAGGAAGTAAAGGAGAATCATCCGGAGGCAGGAATATACTGTGAGATATCAGATTGTCTGACATTGATTAGCCAGTATGATGGAGCAAAGATACAACAGACAGAAAAAACATATGAAGAATACAAAAAGCTATGGAAGCAAATAAATGAGCTATATGCAAAATCAGAGAATTTTGACAGCTTAGACGCAAAGATTCAGGTATGGAATGAGATAGATGATATAGTTGACACAAATATCACATCATTTATAGCAGTGACAGATAAGGATAAAGTTATGGATTTATTACAGACAATAAAGGACAAAACAGAAAAGCTGGATAAATCCATAATGCGCGAGCAGATAACAGGATTGCAGGATAATATAGACAAAACAATTGAGAAGGCACAGAGCGTGAAGGAGGAAAACAAAGATGACTTATAATCAGTACAGGATGATATTTTACGTATCCTTCACGGCATTTGCCATAATGCTTATAGCTTCAATAGTCATACTTATAGTGCTTGAAATACCTAAGGTCATAGGTGCACTTACCGGAAAATCTGCCCGGAAAGGAATTGCAGCAATTGTACAAAAGCAGACAGCGGGACATATTGACATAACATCGTCCGGTCCGATAGCACCGTCATATAACCTGGCAGGGGAGAATAAGAAAAAGCCGGGATATACACAAAATATAGATGAAACTACTGTGCTGGATGCACCGACAGAAGTATTGCAGGATGAAACCACAGTATTGGAAGATATAACCGAAAAGCTGCAAAAAACCAATATCAGGTTCGAAGTAACAAAGAAAATAGAATTTTTACATACGACAGAATGTATCTCATAAGGAATGGAAAATAGCGAATGTCTAAATTAAAAGTAAGCATAAAAAAATCGACCGTTACTGCCATGATGAAGGCAGGACGAAAGGAAAGAATAAATGAAACCGAACTAAGCCAGCTAGCCAGAATAAAACCATGTGGAATCATGCATGTGACAAAAACAAAAAAAGACAGTGTCATATATACGTGCCCTGCAAATATAAATCTTACCGATAGATTGAAAAAAGCCATAAGCAAATATGATTTCTTTTTCATGATGGAGCAGATAGTAATAATGGTTCAGGATGTATACAATAACGGACTGAACGTAAACAGTGTTCGTTTTAATATGGATGACGTATACATAAACGAGATGACAAAAGAGATGTATTTTATATATTTTCCGATAGTAGGAGGACAGGAAAGTGCAGATATTGTCGGATTTATAGAAAACATAATTTATACAATGACACCTGTTATCAATGAGGATACGAATTATATATCCAGATTTATGTATTATGTCAGAAGCTTCCATGGCTTCAACGGCAATGCAATAGAAAAATATATCTCACGCGAAGAGCGTGCAGTTGTGAACGTGCTGAAAAACAAAGCAGTGACAATGCAGCAGACAATGCAGCAACAGATAATGCAGCAACAGATAATGCAGCAACAGACAATGCAGCAACAGATAATGCAGCAGGTAATGCAGGGCAGCATGGATGGAACTACAGTGTTGTCAGATGATGGCATATCCGTACAGCAGATACAGCAGATGCAACCGGTGAACTATCATTTTGCAAGTCTTACAAGGCAGGTAACAGGTGAAAAGATAGAGCTTGGCAAACCATCGTTTGTGCTGGGAAAGAATCCGGAAAAGTCAGATTATGCGGTAGCAGACAATACGAATATCAGCAGGGTGCATGCAGTGATAACCACGCGAAACGGGCGTTATTATGTAATGGACCAAAATTCTACCAATGGCACATTTATCAATGGAAGGATAATAAAGGCGGGGCAGGAAACAGAGATATTACCGGGAGACTGTCTGATGTTAGCTAATGAGGAATTTATATTTAATGAATAGCTTCAAATATAAAAGGTGAGGAGAATAATACTATTATGGAACTAAAAGAATTAAGCCGCAGAATATCAAGGTACCGGGCAAATGTAGAAAATCTGCAGCTTGAGAAAAACAGGCTGTTTAATGAAATAGATGCTCTGGATCAGGATGCATTGAAAATAAAGGAATATAAATGGCAGGCGCAAAACCGGTTTAAATGCAGAGTTGATAATATAGCCGGCATGGACAGATATAGCAGTCGTAATATAACAAATCTGAAGGGCAGGCTTAAGAGTATTAATTCATTAAACGACGGAAAATCGTATGTAGCCAATGCGATGAATGCTATAGATTCAATGCTGAGAGATGTAGAGAATGCAATCAGGAGCAGAAATGACAGGATATATGAAATAAACCAGCAGCTGTGTACATATGAGGACAATATAGAGCAGCTGAGAATAAAAAAAAGAAGAATGGAGAGTAAGTAATGGGACAGTACAATTTAATGTTTGAGCAGGAGGAATTTACAGAACTTGTGCGTTTATACTCAGAACTTGCAAAGATTGCAGATAGACAGATGAACGAATATCAGATGATACTTGATATTATAAACACAAATGCAGTTATAAGCGGTGAATTGCACGATAAGCTGGAAGTGTACGAGGATGCTGTTCATACATATCAGAGTATACTGGGAGAATCCTTCAGGGAAATGTCGAAAAAACTTAATGAATTTGTGAGAGATGTAGATGAGGCAGATGGAGATATATATGGTATAGGAACATATGAAGCGTATTAGAAGGAGGGGTGACGCATAATGAAATTTAAGGATTTTACGCAGGAAGCATACGATGACATACAAAGCTATATGGGAGGAGAAGAACAGTGGGAGGAAATAAACAAAACCTACGGTGTAGTGGAAACCAAAGGTATATTTCAATATGATTATGAATCACAGCTAAGAAACGCGGCAACAGAATATCAGAGACAAAATGAAGAGGCAAGCAATAGTGTAAGAAGGATGTTTGATAATGTAAATGGAGTGGATGATCTATATGCAGCCAGGTTTCGGGACGAATATATGGATTTGGAAAGATTCAGCACTGCAATTAAAGAACTGGCAGCTCTGATTAATGTAAGATCCGTTGAGAATATATATACGATGGATTGCCAGACATTGAAAACAAAAGCTGGTAATATACAGGCAAAAGTGGACTCGAAGATAACAGAGTATTATAAAGAGCGATTCTATTCAGTGGATTCTAATGGAAAGACAGTTATGAAATGGGACGAAATAAACTATGAGATGCGGAAGGAATTTGTACCAGATGCAGAGCTGCAGGCACTTGTATCAGTATTTCCAAAGCTGTCCACAGATGATGAGGAAGAAACCATAGCAAATATAGAGAACATGCTGCGCGCAGGTTATGGAAACGCCAAGGATGATGAGTGGATAGATAATGCAGATCTGGAAGACCCTAAGTATTACAGTGTGAGTGTCACGAATACATTTAAGAGGGCGGTGGATATATATAAGACAAGTATGGATATAATTGACTATTACAGCGAAAAATGTGCATACAGAAACGACGAGATTAGTGATGAAGCGCTTGAAGAGATGAAAGAGCAGTACAGAGTGTCATCCCTGTTTAAAGCAATGGTTGATAGCTACCCGACAATAGGAGTTGCATATAATGGAAAAAACGATGGATTTACAATACATTCCGATAAAGAGAAAAATGTGACCGTATCCGTATGCCTGAAAGAGCTGCCGTTTGATGTAAGCATATGCAAGATTACAGACAGCAATGACAGGGAGATATTGGACAAATATTATAACGTCAAGGTAACAAATGGAACTATCAATGAAAAAGTAGGAAAAGAAAATGAGAAGGTCAATCAGATAGATGCGTATGGAATGGTAGATAATCAGATTGTAAGCCATGTACTTCCACACGGCATGATTGAGAATACAAAGCAGAATCTTGAAAATCAAAAGGAAGAGGAAAAGACTGAATGCAGGGTATTTTTTGATGTAACAAGTAATACTTTAAAAGGTAAGATTATTGATGAAGCTATAGGCCTTTCAGCGGTAATAATAAAGGAAACCGTAGGAGATAAGATTAACAAGGCTAATGCAGCAATAAATTATTTGAATGACTTAAATGAAGCATATGATGAAAATAATGAAAATGTACAAAATAATGCAGAAATTGATGAAGCAAAAGACAGACTGACAGAAACAGACTTTACATGTCAGGACATGATAGAAGATGCCAATTATTTCGGCATGGATATGGAGATAACCAGGGTAGGTGACACCTATATCTGTGAGAATATCACGACGGATGTGGAGAAAGTGACGAAGATGGTGGATGCATATAATGCACAGGCAAAGCCGAAACAGCAGGTAAGTATTGATGACTTGGAGGACTATGCCAGGGGAGCAGGCAATAAAAATCAGAGAGATGATGACGAAAGTTATGATAAGTTGTGTCGAAGAGTATCAAACTATATTAAGTACGTTATAAAAAATTGAGATAACAATAAATAGGCATGAATGCAACGAATACAGGAAGGAAAATTATTATGAAGAAAGCAATATCAGTTCTTATGATAGCTGCATGTATGTTATGTATGGTGACAGCATGTGAAAAAAAGGATAAGAAGGAAAATGACACATCAGCAGCTCAGGCAACAGAAACAGATTGCACGGCAGCAGAGCTTGTAACCACAGAGCCGGAA
>OLHE01002042.1_pt1 | contig 12296 bp, 10 predicted proteins | sample 1605821 | NCBI WGS metagenome assembly OLHE01 (sample SAMN03283250) | human gut metagenome | biome: human-associated habitat; material: feces | host: Homo sapiens | place: USA | collected 2013
TTTCTGAAAAATATCAGCCGTAATTTTTGACATTGACAACGCTCTATGATACACTTAGTAAGTAAAATTATAAGACTTTTGTTTTCCGTTTCTGGTACAAAAGTCAGACTTACTGAGGAAAAGTAAAATAATTAATAATAATCATATGAGGTGAGAAACGTTGGATAAATATGAATATCGCGCAAAGACAGAGCAGATGCTTGCGTATGCCGAACAGAAGTCTTACCAGAAAGCGATGTCGATTGCAGATACGATCGACTGGCGTAAAGTAAAAAATACCGCCATGCTCTCTACCGTAAGCGAAATCTATGAAAATGCGGGGGAACTTGGTAAAGCACGTGATACCTTATTTATTGCGTATGATAAAGCACCTTCCAGCAGAAAGGTTGTATACCGCCTGGGAATTATTTCTCTGAAGCTGGGGCATTTCGATGAAGCAGCTGATTGCTACGAAGAATTTGTCAAGCTTGCTCCGAAAGATCCAAACCAGTACATTCTCCGGTATAAGATCTTAAAAGCACAGAAAGCGCCAGTCAAAGAACAGATTGAAGCTCTTGAAGATTTCAAGCATTCTGAATACGTTGAAAAATGGGCATATGAACTTGCCAGATTATACGCTGAAGCTGGTATGACTTCCGAATGTCTTGATGAATGTGATGATCTGATTCTCTGGTTCAGCGAAGGTACTTATGTATACCAGGCAATGGAACTTAAAATGAAATACAAACCGCTGACTCCACTTCAGCAGGAAAAATACGATCATCGAAATGATGGTATCGGCCGTAAGGATTCTTCCAAGAGAAAACCTTCCTTCCGAAAATCCAAAGAACGTCCGGCACCGAATCCACGAATTGCAGACAAGGTCCGCAAAGATGTACATGTCACAGACAGTATTGATCTTCCGGATCTTCCAGAGCCAATGGCCCGGACACATGCTTCCGAACCAGAAGCTGAGTCACAGCCAAAAACCCGGATTCGAAGCACTTCCGATATTTCCACAACCATTTCCGGTGCTTCCCTTTCAGATGCCCTGAAAGCCGGTGTTGCCGTTGCAAGTGGTGCAGTTGCTCCTGAATCTGCTTCAGACGATTCACAGATGACCGGTAAGATGAAGATTGAAGAAATTCTTGCCAACTGGGAAGCAACTCAGCGTGAAAATGCAAAGATTCTTGAAAAGAGCCAGGAGGAAGCTGAGAAAGAAAAAGCCCTGCGCGAGAAAAAGAAAGAAGAAGAAGAGGAAGTTCTTGGAGCTACAAAACCAATCCTTTCTGATGATATCCGCAAACTGATGGAACAGCTTGAAAATGGTGAAGAGCCTGAAATCACCGATGAAGATGCTGAAGATTTCGTTGATGATGAAGAGGATGAAGCGACTGAAAGCCCGGAAGATTCATCCAAAGAAGCTTCAGACACTGACGAGGAAGATCCGGAAGAAAATGATTTTGAAGAAATCGTTGACTCCGAAGAAGATGATGAATCGGATGCGGTTTACGATGAAGAAGCTGAATACGAGGATGAGGATGATTCCGAGTATGACGATGACGAAGAATACAAGGATGAAGATAATTCCGAGTATGAGGACGACGAGGAATACGAGGATGAAGATGATTCCGAGTATGACGATGACGAGGAATACGAGGATGAGGACGATTCCGAGGATGAGGACGACGAGGAATACGAGGATGAGGACGATTCCGAGTATGACGACGAAGAAGAATACGAAGATGAAGATGATTCCGAGTATGATGACGAGGAAGAATATGAGGATGAAGATGATTCCGAGTATGACGACGACGAGGAATACGAAGATGAAGACGATTCCGAGTATGACGACGACGAGGAATACGAGGATGAAGATGATTCCGAGTATGACGATGACGAAGAATACGAGGATGAAGACGAAGATGACTACCAGATCGATGATGAATTAGATGAAGATCATAAAGAGGACTTTGATTTTGAAAAAGAATCTGCTCTCGATATCGATGATCATGAATCTGACGAAGAGGATGGTGATTTTGCAGACCTTGATTCCTTTGAAGATGAAGAAGAATTAGATAGCAGTGATGATTATCTTGATCTTGAATTTGACGAGAAACCGGCTCCTGAGCCAGAGAAAGAAACTTCAAAATCAGCGCCAACTCCTGATATTGACGAAGTTCTTGAAATCGAAGAACCGTCAGAAGATGAAATCACCGAACGCATGGGTAAATTCGATACCGGATTCGTTGTACAGGGTCGTTACGATCTAAGTGCAACAAGTGAGATCGGACTGAAGCTTGGACTTACTGAAGAGCAGAAGCAGCTGTTCTCTTACTTTGTACCGATCCGTGGTGTCAGTGAACAGCTTGTTGAAATCCTTGATAACGACAAACGTTGCCGTAACCGTTATGGAACTTCCCGCACAGGCAACATCCTGATCCTTGGCCGCAAGGGAAGCGGAAAAACAGTCCTCGCAGTTGATATTGTAAAAGCAATCCAGAAACAGCGCAGACTCAAACAGGGTAAAGTTGCAATCGTAACCGGTGATTCTCTGAACAAAAAGGACATCGGAAGTATCATCGATAAGCTGAACGGTGGCGCACTGATCATCGAAAAAGCTTCCAAGATGAATGACAGAACCATCCGCGAACTGAATGACATGATGGATGAACAGACTGGCGAACTTCTCTTCCTTCTGGAAGACCAGAAGAAACCGCTGGAAAGAATGTTTGCATCCCATCGCGAATTCAAACGTAAATTTACTTCCAGACTGGAGCTTCCGGTATTCATCAATGATGAACTGGTTACATTCGGTCAGACCTATGCTAAGGAAAACGGATACCGTATCGATGAAATGGGAATCCTTGCATTATACAGCCGGATTGATATGATGCAGAGAGAAGATCATGCGGTTACTGTTGCAGAAGTAAAAGAGATCATGGATGAAGCAATTTCACATTCCCAGAAAGCAAATGTAAAACATCTTGTGAAACGGGTATTTGGAAGAAGCACTGATAATTCAGACCACATCATCCTGAAAGAAGATGATTTTAAATCATAAGATTTCTACAAAGAACGCGCTTCCGGCGCGTTCTTTTATATATGCAGACAAAACCGATAACTATAAACAAAGAGTTTTAGACATCTTACATAAGAAATGTATAAGTTGTCCAAAACTCTTTCTTTTTATCGCTATTTCTAGTATAATATTCCTAAATATCTTTGATAGAAGGTGAATGGGATGGCAGTAAAAAAAACAACAGCACAACAGACCAACACGACCCGCAAGACGGCCGTAAAAAAATCTACTGTAAAAAAACCGGCAGCTGCTAAAACTGCTGCTAAAAAGTCTACAGCTAAAAAGTCTGTAAAAACTGTAACAACAGATAAACCCGCTGATTATAGAATCGGCGAATTAGATCAATATTTATTCGGACAGGGAACCCATTATGAAATCTATAAAAAAATGGGTGCACATTTTGTAAAAGATGGAAAAAAAACCGGCGTATATTTCGCAGTATGGGCTCCACACGCCAGATCAGTTGCCGTAGTCGGTGAATTCAACGGCTGGAGTGAAGATGCAAACGTTATGAAGCGTCAGGAACCACTTGGAATCTATACCGCATTTGTTCCGGAAGCACAGCTCGGACAGCTTTACAAGTACTGTATCGAGACACAGACCGGAGATAAGCTTTACAAAGCTGATCCATTTGCGAACAGTGCAGAGTTGAGACCGGGCACTGCCTCAAGGATTGCTGATATCTCCCATTTAAAATGGAGTGACAGTGTCTGGATGAAGCACCGGGCAGAATGGGATTTCCATTCCTCACCGATTTCCATTTATGAAGCACATATCGGTTCCTGGATGCGCCATCCGGGACGTGAAGATGATGGGTTCTACAGCTACCGTGAATTTGCGCATGCAGCTACAGACTACATAAAAAAGATGGGGTATACTCATATCGAACTGATGGGAATTTCAGAATACCCATTTGACGGCTCCTGGGGATATCAGGTGACCGGATATTATGCTCCGACCTCCCGTTATGGTACGCCGGAAGATTTCGCATATATGATCAATTACTTCCATAAGAATAAGATTGGCGTAATCCTTGACTGGGTACCGGCACATTTTCCACGCGATGCACACGGACTCGCTGACTTTGACGGCACAGCTACCTTTGAATATGCAGATCCTAAGAAGGGGGAACATCCGGACTGGGGAACCAAGATCTTCGATTATGGTAAAGCAGAAGTTAAGAACTTCCTGATCGCCAACGCACTGTTCTGGATCGAACATTATCACATCGATGGTCTCCGCGTAGATGCTGTTGCTTCCATGCTGTATCTTGATTACGGTAAAGAAGACGGTCAGTGGATCGCCAACAAATACGGCAGCAATGAGAATCTGGAAGCAATCGAATTTTTCAAGCATCTGAATTCCGTTACTACCGGACGTAACCCTGGCGCACTGATGATCGCAGAAGAATCCACTGCATGGCCAAAAGTAACAGGAAAACCGGAAGATGATGGTCTTGGATTCAGCCTGAAGTGGAACATGGGATGGATGCATGACTTTACCGAATACATGAAGCTGGATCCATATTTCCGCAAAGGCGACCACTACGGTATGACATTTGCCTTAACCTATGCATACAGCGAGAATTATATTCTTGTATTATCACATGATGAAGTAGTACATCTAAAATGCTCTATGCTCAATAAGATGCCTGGTCTTGGATTTGAGAAATTCGCCAACCTGAAGGTCGGTTATGCTTTCATGATGGGACATCCTGGAAAGAAACTTCTCTTCATGGGACAGGATTTCGGACAGCTCCGCGAGTGGAGCGAGGCGCGTGAGCTTGACTGGTATCTCCTTGCAGAGCCGGAGCATCAGGCACTCCAGAATTTCTACCGTGACCTGCTGCATCTTTACACACACAACAAAGCCATGTATGAACAGGATACCTGCATGGAAGGCTTTGAGTGGGTCAATGCAGATGACAGCTCACGAAGTATTTACAGCTTCATCCGTCATTCAAAGGGCGCAAAAAAGAACCTTTTATTCGTATGTAACTTCACACCGATCGAACGACCGGAGTACCGTGTCGGCGTACCGCGCGGCAAACAGTACCGCCTGGTACTGAACAGTGATGAATTGCAGTATGGCGGAAGCGGAAAAGCCCGCCCGGCAGTATACAAAGCAAAGAAACAGGAATGCGACGGAAGACCTTATTCATTCGGTTATGATCTTCCGCCATACGGTGTTGCTGTATTCGAATTTTAACATAGCAAGTCAATGCAATCTGCGCAAAATATTCATCATACGAATAATTGATTCCACCAATTATTTTCTTAACATTTCCCGGATTCGTTCTTCCAGAGTTTCTTCTGGAAGAACTCCGGTTGTATATCCACAGATTTTTCCATCTCTGTACACCACAAACGTCGGTACAATCTCAATGCCTATATACTCTGCAAGCTCTTTCGATATATCAATATCAATCTTATAGAAAATCCATTTTCCCTGATACCGGCTGGCAATCCTTTCCACAACAGGATACATCATTCCGCACTTTGGACACCATGATGCGTAAAACTCCACAATTACCGGCATCCTCTGCTTTCCGACTGTATTTTCATAATCCTTCGTGATCAATGCGATACCCATACACTTTCCTCATTTCTGCCATCTCAGGCTATGTAAAAAGGACTGGATTTAGTGGCATCCGCATTTCGGGTTTAAGATTTTATAGACTTCCTGAAAAGAATTTCTGAAACAGATCAGCTTTTTATTAAATCTTGGATTCTTATAGCAAAACCCCCGCATACAATTCTGAAAATGATGCTTTTTCCGCATATCGGTTCCTTCCTGACTTCCTCTTTCTACAATATATGCAAAAAGACAGCCGATGTGCGGATTGCTCCGTATCTGCTGTCTCTTATATTGCCAGGGATCATCTTACGCACTCAGTGCCTTTATGATCTGCCTGTTGCATTTTATTCAATTGTCTTACTGGCGCATTGCGATCAGTTTATGGATCGGATGTCCCTGCCCGGAAAATTTCTCCTCGTACTCAGTCATAACATTCCCTCTGCTGAGTGTCGGATCATTGTGAAGATCATAGGTCTTCGCCAGAAGTACCCAGCCTGCCAACTCCACCTGCTCCAGTGAAAAGTCAAACAGCTCTCTGTTGTCTGTCTTAAATTCAACGACTCCGTCAAAGGCAAGGATCTTGTCATACCGCTCAAAAAACTGCTTGGAAGTAAGTCTGCGCTTTGCATGACGTGCTTTCGGCCACGGATCTGAAAAATTCAGATAAATCTTGTCAATCTCTCCGACAGCAAAAACCTCCGGCAGATTTGTCGCATCCATACAGATAAAACGAATATTGTTGACATCCTTGTATTCCTCGTCATTGTCAAAGCGTTCCAGCGCCCGAAGCAGTACGCTTGAATAACGTTCGATACCGATATAGTTGATGGATGGATTCTCCTTTGCAAGTGTCAGAAGAAACTGTCCTTTTCCCATCCCGATCTCAATATGGATCGGATTCTCCGGATTCTGAAAAGTCTCTTTCCAGGTGCCGCGATATCTGGTCTCATTTTTAATTACAAGGGGATGAGCTGTCAGATAAGCATCTGCTCCCGGTACATTTCTTAACCTCATATATCTTTCTCTTCCTTTAGTGAAAATATGTATAACCTTATTTATTTTATACTATTCTGAAATATTTGAAAACCCAAAAATATATTTTATAAGTTTTGTATAAAATATTCTTATGATATTCTCTTATTATTTAGTAGATTTTTCTAATTTAAAGTAGTAGAATATGTATGCATTATTAAAAATGTATAAATAATTTCTAAGAAAGGAGTCGGACAATGGATCATATTGTTAAAAAGCTCTCCGAAATCGAACACGCAGCCGAAGCTGTTGTGGAACACGCGGAACTGGAAAAATCAGAACTGGAAGAACGCATTCAAAATGAACGCAATCAGTTCGACAAACAACTTGAAGATCACACCCAAAAGGAGCTGAACGATATCCACAAAGGATTAAACCGTCAGATGGATGAGATTCTTGCAAGGCAGAACCGTAAGAACCAGACAGCGATCGAAGAACTTAAAAAAGATTTTGAAGAGAAGCATACGGCATATGCCGAGAAAATTGTCAGACGTATCATAGAGGGATAGCATATGGGAAATTTACTTGCATACAGTGGCATCGTAACAAAAGTACGCGCCATGCAGGCGAAACTGCTCACTGATGAAGATTTCCGGAATATCGCCGCATTTCATACAGTAACCGAAGTTGCTGCTTATCTCAAAGAACATCCCGGATATCGGAATGTCCTTGCAGATATGGACGAAAACCGTCTTCACCGCGGTGAGATTGAGAAGCTTCTTGTGCAGTCACTTTACAGTGATTATACACGCCTGTACCGTTTTTCCGGAATGGATCAGAAAAAATTCCTGGAGCTTTATCTGAAGCGCTACGAGATGAATCTGATCAATTACTGCCTGCGTATCGTATTTAATCATTATGAAAAGCCTTTTGATCTGGATCATAAGAAAATATTCTTCGACAAATATTCGGATCTCTCCATCGATAAACTGATCACTTCGGGGAATATCGGTGAGCTGGTGGAAAATTTAAAGGGCACAGAATACTATGCGCCGTTAAAACGTCTGGAAACTGCGGAGAACCCTACCCTTTTTGATTACGATCTGGCACTGAATCTGTACTATTTTACAACCATGTGGAAGAAACGCAAAAAGATTCTGAAGCATAAGGAACTGGAAATTTTCACCAGAGATGCCGGAGCAAAGATCGACCTGCTGAACCTGCAGTGGATCTACCGTGCAAAAAAATATTACAACATGCTTCCGCCGGATATTTCCGCACTGCTGATCCCGATACACTACCGGATTCATGTAGATCAGCTGAAGGATCTTGTAGAAGCACCGTCTGTCGATGAATTTTTAAAGCTGGTTACCAGAACGCCTTATCTGCGTCACACCGATACTCAGACACCAGCGTCCATCGAGACGATTTACAAAGACTGCCTGTACCGTCTCTACCTGGCAGACAGAAGAAGTAACCCTTATTCCATCGCAACCGTGAATACCTATCTTTTTCTGAAAGAGGAGGAGCTTGATAAGCTTACAACTGTGCTCGAATGTGTTCGCTACGGACTTCCTGCACGTGAGACATTAACTTATATAGGAGGAACAGCGAAATGATTGTTAAGATGAAGTTCCTGAGCATTACCGGACCACGCGCCGACATCGACCGCATGACAAACCGGTATCTTTCCAAATATGAGATGCAGCTTGAAAATGCACTCACGGAGCTCAAGACAGTAGATAATCTGATGCCATTTCTGGAAATGAACCCTTACCGTGATCCACTCGCAAAAGTGACACAGTTTCTGGGATATATGAAAGACATGCCAGCAGAGCCATCCTTTGATCAGAGCGAAGACGAGATCCTTGAGATGATTCGTTCTATCAATCATGACTACATGGATCTGCAGCAGCAAAAAGAAGAACTGAAAAAAAAGAGAGAGCATATCCAGGCACGTATGAAAGTCCTGGAACCTTTTACTTCTCTGGATTTTGACCTGCATGAGATCATGCAGTACAAATACATCCGCACAAGATTTGGAAAAATCAATGTGGATTATTATCACCGGCTGGAAAAAGCGCTTCTTGAAGACATTGATGCATTATTTCTGGAAGGCTCCAGAGATGCCTCTTATGTCTATGGCGTTTATTTTGTATCGGATGCTGATGCAGGAAAGGTCGATTCGATCATGCGGTCTCTCCACTTTGAAAAAATCGATCTGCTGGAAGACTTTGGCGGAACCCCGCTGGAAGCTTACCGGAGCCTGGATAAAGAAGTCCAGAATCTGACCGATGAAATCCAGGCAGTGAAGGATAAACGTCAGGAGATGTTCCGCAAGAACGCTTCCAGACTACTCGGTGCAAGAATTCAGCTGGAACGTTTTTCCGATAACTTTGATATCCGGAAATTTGCGGCACGAACCGAGACAGACGAGCAGGAAGAATACTACATCCTCTGCGGCTGGATGTCCGAAGAAGATGCAAATGCATTTATCAAAGAGGCACAGGGAGATGACAAGGTTTATATCGTAGTAGAAGAGGACCGGGAACAGTATTTTGGAGAACCTCCTACCAAGCTTGAGAATCCAAAGCTTTTCAAACCATTTGAAATGTTCATCAAGATGTACGGACTTCCCAAGAGCGGTGAGATGGATCCGACCATTTTTGTAGGTATCATGTACAGCTTTATCTTCGGCGCCATGTTCGGAGATGTCGGTCAGGGGCTGCTGCTCTTTATCGGCGGTGCGATCCTGTATTTCACAAAGAAAATGAACCTTGCCGGAATCGTATCACTTGCCGGAATCTTCTCCACCTTCTTTGGATTTATGTTTGGAAGTGTGTTTGGATTTGAAGACATTATAGAAGCCAAATGGATCCGACCGATCAATCATATGACCACCTTACCGTTTATCGGAAAGCTGAATACCGTATTTATCGTATCGATTGCTTTTGGTATGGGAATCATCCTGATTTCTATGATCTTCCATATTATCAACGGCATCCGTGCCAAAGATACCGAAGCAACCTGGTTTGATGCAAACGGCGTGGCAGGGCTGATATTCTACGGGGCAGCAGTTACCTGCATCGTTCTTTTCATGACAGGTCACTCTCTGCCGGGTGGAATCGTTCTTGCAGTGATGTTCGGAGTACCGCTTCTTCTGATCGCACTGAAAGAACCGCTGACGAACAAGATCAAAAAGAAAACCGAAAAAATGGAACAAAGCAAAGCAATGTTTGTCACCCAGGCATTCTTTGAATTATTTGAAACCCTGCTCAGCTATTTTTCAAATACGCTTTCCTTTATCCGTATCGGTGCATTCGCAGTCAGCCACGCTTCCATCATGGAGGTTGTACTGATGCTTGCCGGTGCAGAAAGCGGGCATATTAACTGGGTAGTGATCGTACTCGGCAACCTGTTTGTATGTGGATTCGAAGGACTGATCGTTGGAATCCAGGTCCTGAGACTTGTCTATTACGAGATGTTCAGCCGTTTCTACAAAGGCAGCGGCCGCGAATTTAAACCTTATACAGGTACTGCAAAAAATTAGTTTTTCATTTTAGGAGGAAATTATCATGACTTTAGCAACTAAACTTATTCTCATTGCCGCACTGGTTTTAAGCATTTTCATTCCATTCGGATATTACCTGCTCGGAGAAAAAAATAAAGGACGTTATAAATGTGCACTTGCCTTCAATGTTCTTTCTTACTTTGGAACCTTCCTTGTAGCAGGGATCATGCTCTTTGGAAGTGTACCGGTACATGCTGCAGACGCCGCTGCCTCAGGCGCAGGTCTTGCAACCGGTCTTGGTTACATTGCAGCAGCTCTTGTTACCGGTCTTTCCTGCATCGGTGGCGGTATTGCCGTAGCAAGTGCAGCAAGCGCAGCTCTTGGAGCTATCAGCGAGGATTCCAGCGTCCTTGGTAAATCCCTTATCTTCGTAGGTCTTGCAGAAGGTGTATGCCTGTACGGTCTTATCATCTCCTTCATGATCATCAGCAGACTGTAATCATGAAAATGTATCTGATCAGTGACAACGTGGATACTTATACCGGAATGCGGCTTGCCGGCGTGGACGGTGTCGTAGTTCATGAAAAGCAGGAGCTGCGTGATGCGCTGGAAACTGCCATGAACGACAAGTCGATCGGTATCATTCTTCTGACGGAACGCTTTGGAAGAGAATTTCCGGATCTCATCGATGAGATCAAGTTAAAAAGAAAGATGCCTCTTCTGATCGAAATTCCGGACAGACACGGAACAGGACGTAAAAAGGATTTCATTACCTCATACGTCAATGAAGCGATTGGACTGAAACTTTAACTAGAAAGGCATAGAAGGTGAGACAATGACGCTTGAAGAGAAAATAGCGCATTTACAGGAAACGGTCATGACTGAAGCCCGTTCTGAAGGAAATGCGATCATTGACAATCACAAAAAAGCGCTTGAATCTTTATTTGAAAAGCATAAAAAAGAAGCGACCGCACAGTCTGAGGTCCGTATCAAATCCGAGACCTTAAGAGCCAGAAGGCAGGTAAATCAAGCTGCGGCAAAAGCCGAAACCGAGCTGAAACGTGCTCTTGGCCAAACACAGAATGAATTAAAAGTCAGGCTGTTTGATGAAGTAAAGGAGCTTCTTTCTGACTTTACAAAAACAGACGAATATCTGGACTATCTCTGCAGCAAAATCCGCGAAGCCGCACGCTTTGCAGATGGCGAGGAGATGACCATTTATATTTCTCCTTCTGATAAGGAGAAACAGACAGAACTGGAAAAACGTACCGGCATGACGATCACCATCAGTGAATATGATTTTATGGGCGGTATGCGTGCTGTAATCCGAGGCCGTAATATTCTGATCGATCACAGCTTCCAGGCTGCAGTCGATTATGAATATCATCAGTTCAGTTTTGCAGCAGGAGGTGCAGGAATTGAATAAGACAGCAACTATTTATGGAATAAACGGTCCGGTCATCTATCTGAAGGGTGACACCGGATTCATGATGTCGGAAATGGTCTATGTGGGAAAGGAAAAGCTGGTTGGCGAAGTCATTTCCCTGGACAAAGACATCACGACTGTTCAGGTCTATGAAGAGACTTCCGGGCTGAAACCGGGAGAAATCGTAGAGGCTTCTGGAAGTCCGGTATCTGTAACTCTGGCACCTGGAATCCTGAACAATATTTTTGACGGAATCGAACGCCCGCTTGAGCAGATCGCAAATGTGGGCGGTGGTGCATTTATCACCCGCGGCGTCAGCGTTGATTCGCTTGACCGCGACAAATTATGGGATACCCACATCACCGTGGCCAAAGGAGATTACCTTCATGGCGGAGATATTATAGCGGAGGTTCCGGAGACCAGTGCGATCGTACACAAATGTATGGTTCCGCCGGATGTGGAAGGTGAAGTAATCTGCTGCGCGTCGGACGGAGAATACCGGATTGAAGATACACTTGTCACTCTGCGGCTTTCCGACGGAACAGAAAAACAGCTCAACATGATACAGCACTGGCCGATCCGTAAGGCGCGCCCGACAAGCTACCGTTTCCCGGCAAGTGTCCCTCTGATCACCGGACAGCGGATCCTGGATACCATGTTCCCGATCGCAAAGGGTGGAACTGCCGCAATCCCAGGCGGATTCGGTACCGGAAAAACCATGACCCAGCACCAGATCGCAAAATGGTCTG
>OLHE01002047.1_pt1 | contig 12276 bp, 10 predicted proteins | sample 1605821 | NCBI WGS metagenome assembly OLHE01 (sample SAMN03283250) | human gut metagenome | biome: human-associated habitat; material: feces | host: Homo sapiens | place: USA | collected 2013
TGCAATTGCTTGATTAACGCCTTTTCCACCACATTTAACTGTATATTCAAGACATCCTTGTGTTTCTCCTGGTACTGTAAAATGATTGACTTTATATACATGATCCAAATTAGCGGATCCAAAACATAATACTTTCATAAATCCTCCATAACTTCTTATTTTTGTTTATATTATAAACATTCTCTTCTTTTTATAAAAGAAAAAGAAGTATTTAGATTTTTATATAAATACTTCTTTTAATCATTTCTAAATTCATAACATTCTGGAAAAGATGTTTGTTCAATATATGTATCCGCTTTTGAAATATAAATATCTTCCATTATTACATAAGGTAGAGTATTGACCTTTTTATAAAGAAGACCTGTACTTATATTTAAAAAAAATATTCTTTTAGTTTCAGCTAAAAATTTTAATTTTTCTTTTGGTAATTTTATAATATATACTTTCCCTAAATCACTATTATCATCTTCTTCAAACATCTTACATCCCTCATTTATCCATAATCTAAAATCAAACCATTCATCAGGATCAGAAATACCAATTGATCCTGCATCTAAAAAGCCACACAATGTAGCATCTTTTGTTGCCTTTATAACAAGTTCCCAGTCTCCATTATTATTACCAATACTTATATATTCTGGCATATTATTAGAAAAATCATGACATTTGTACATTTCTATCATTTCTTTTGTACTATAAAAAACATATTCATTTAATACCGCACCATTTGTTATTTTTAAAAATTCTTTATAGACATCTGGCAATATACCCTTTATTTGATTATTTAATAAATGAATATCTTCATCAATTGCTGGTTTATTTTTTTCAATGAATTCAATATTTTTTAAATCCATAAAATCACATCATCTATTTCTTAAAGAAATGAAAATTACAACAATCTCCACCATAACCTAAAGTCTTTGTACGCGTAAATCCAATCTTTTTTAAACCACCATAAGTCACATCATCCACATCACAAAACAAATGACACAACTCTTCACAGCCATTTTCCTTGCATGCTGTATGCCATAAACATTTAGTAATCGTAACATCATAATGATCTTTACCATAGCTTTGAGTGTTTTCTTGTAAATCTGTTGTACGCATGATTTTTAAAAAAATAAAACTATAAATTTTATAAAACCCAGGCACTAATTCCATTTTAGCTGTAGATGCATGTTTTTTGGCTGCAATTTTATCAATCATATATTTTCTCATATATTGATAGACATCTTCTTTTGAAAATTCTTCGTTCAATAAGACTTTATATAAAGCAATTCGTGGTAGAATTGTTTGAATAAGTGTTTTCATTTGATTTTCTGTTTTATCTTTTGTTTTTTTAATAATTTTATAAAGTTCTTTTTCTTGTTTATCAAATATTTCATTTCCTTTATTTGGACCAAATTCTTCGATTAAATATGATTTTACTTGTTTTTGTTGTTTGATTTTCATTATAAATACACCTCTTTTATACAATCATATTATAACGACATTATAAAAGAAAAAGAAGTATTCAAACTTTTTACAAAGTTCAAATACTTCTCTAGATATCTCATAAAAGTTATTACTAACGTTTTGAGAATTCCAATTCCTTATAAAATAAGGATATTCAAGCCATTTTGTTGCATACAAGTTGCATTACAAAAGCTACTCAAATATACTATTTAAAACTTATCCTGTAAATTAAATGCTTTTATATAAAGAAAATATCATACTTATTCGTATGATATCCTCTATTATTCAGTTTTATATATTATTAAGGAAGAAAAATTATAAAACTAATCTAGATCTTCGCCATTTGTTTCAATGACTTTTTTATACCAATAAAACGATTTTTTTCGATATCTATTCATCGTTCCATGGCCTTCATCATCTAAATCTACATAAATAAATCCATATCTTTTTGACATTTGACAAGATGAAGCACTTAATAAATCAATGCATCCCCATGTTGTATATCCCATTAAATCAACGCCATCTATAATAACAGCATCCTTTAATGCTTTAATATGTTCTCGATAATACTCAATATGTCTTTCATCATTGATTTCTTTACCTTCGACATATACTTCATTTGTTCCTGTACCATTTTCAACAATAAATAATGGTTTTTGATAACGATCATAATACATATTCAATGTATTACGTAAACCCATTGGATCATCTTGTCTTTTATATAAAATTTCACCTAAGTACGGATTTTTTAAAGTAGCAAGGGGATTATTTTTAATCTCTTCATTGAGTTTTTCGTCACCACTAACAACATGTGTTGCATAATATGAAAATGAAAGAAAATCAATCGTATTATTTTTAAGAATTTCTTTATCATCATCTTCAAATGGAATAGTTATTCCTTTTCTTTCTAATTCTCTTAATTTATATGATGGATAGTACCCTCTCGCCTGTACATCACAGAAAAAGAATGCATCTCTATTTTTTGTAATTGTTGCAAATACATCTTGAGGATGACATGTATATGGATACCATGTACCTCCTGCAAACATATTCCCAATTTTATTTGTTGGATCAATTTCATGACCAATTTTTACTGCCCACGCACTTGCTAATAAAATATGATGAGCTGCATTATATAACTGTTGTTCTTTATCTTCATTTGGATCAATAACAACACCTGCTGATAAATAAGGCAAAATTAATGTATCATTAATTTCATTAAAGGTAAGCCAATAATGTACAATACCTTTATATCTTTTAAATAAAACTGTTGCATATTTCTTATAGAAATCAACCATTTTTCTACTTTTAAAACCACCATATTCTTTTACTAAATAAAGTGGAAAATCGTAATGAGAAATCGTTACTAAAGGTTCAATGTGATATTTTTTTAATTCTTTAAAAACATCATCATAAAATTGTAATCCTTTTTCATTCGGTCTTTCTTCATCCCCTCGAGGAAATATTCTTGACCATGAAATAGATAATCTTAAAACCTTAAATCCCATTTCCGCAAATAATGCAATATCTTCTTTATAACGATGATAGAAATCTATCCCATTTAAAACCGGATATTTTTCATCTTCTTTAAAAGATAAATCTTGTACATTTCCAAACATATATTGAAAACGATTTTTTCCATTTGGAACTACATCCATGTTAGCAAGACCTCTACCATCTTCATTATAGCCACCTTCTACTTGATTAGCAGCTATTGCTCCACCCCATAAGAAATCTTTTGGTAAGGTTCTCACTTTATGCTTCCTCCTCAGCTAATTTTGTAGCTTCTTCTTTCTTGCATAAAGAATGATCATAAGCTACAAAGAATGGATACCAAATAGCTAATGTTAATGGAATCATTAGAGCAATAAAAATGAATACTCTCCAATCTAAACAATAAACAAATAGACTTAGGAAAACAGGATAAGTCCCACTAATTAATAAATAAGGTGCTGTCAATAAACCAAACGAACATGCTAACCAGTAAAGAATGGCTACGATTAATCCATTAGCGATGAAAGGAAGCATTAATACAGGATTAAACATAATTGGTGCTCCAAATAATGCTGGTTCTGAAATTCTAAAAATACTAGGCACAATTGTTGCTTTCCCAAAAGCTTTTAATTGTTGTGATTTTGCTTTCCAACAAGATAAAATACATAGTCCAAGAGTATTTCCTGTTCCTCCTAAAAAACCAATACCTAATGTCATAAAGATAGGATGAAAAATTGGTGCTTGTCCTTTTGCAACTAATGCTGCATTTGCTGTAAAAGCTGCTGTTGTAATTGGAGCAGTAAGTGCCATGGTAACCATTTGTCCATGCACTCCACAACACCATAATAACAACATAAATGCACATAAGAATATTGAACCAGGAACAGAGTTAACTGCTGCAACTGGTGTTGCTAAAACTTTTTCAATAAGCGCTGGAATTGACATTCCTAAATAATTACTACTTAATAAACTTAAAATATAGAATATAGAAACATTGATAACCATAGGTACAATTGTTCTAAACGAATTTGTTAATGCTGGAGGACAAATTTCTGGTAAACGAATTGTAATATTGTGTATTTCACAAAATCTTGTGATTTCTACTGTTAATAAAGCAACAATAATAGCAGTAAATAATCCTTGTGCACCTAAATATGTACAATTCATTAATAATGGAGTTGTTCCATCCGCTAAAGCTAAATAATTTGCTGGTGCTGCAACTAATAGAAAAACAACAAGTGCAGTTAAACCATTAGTAATACCTTTCATTGAATATGAAGTTGCTAAATTATCAGCAATAACAAAGGTAACTGCTAATGCTAATAATCCCATTGACATATTGTATGGAACTAAAATAGCCATTTTATACTTAGTAGCAAAATTAAACCATCCAGAAAAAATTGACCAAACACCACCAGATTTAACCATGTCTGCAGTTACTGGTGGATTAGCAATAACCATAAATACTGCCCCAACAAAGATTAATGGTAATACTGTCATAAAACCTTTTTGCATTGCAGATAAATGTCTTTGTTCACCTAACTTATCAGCGATTGGAGACATTTTATCTTCAACAAAGTGCATAAACTTATCCATTTACTTTCCCTCCTTTATCATTCTTTTTACTTCTTTTATAATATTTTCAACATTCCCTAAAGCATAATCTGAAGGATTAATAACAGCTGAAGGTCGATCAGTTACTGCTTTTTGAACATCTTTAATTTTATATCTCATTTGTGGTCCCACTAATAAGACATCATAATCTTTATAAACACTTAAATAATCATCAATTGGAATTGCTTTAACTTCTAAATCTTCGTTATTTTGTTCTGCCCATTGATTCATCTTATTCATTAAAATACCAGTTGATAAACCATTAGCACACATTAATAATATTTTCATAAATCTTCCCTCTCTTTAAATTTGCTAATATCAAGTAAATTGAATATTTGATCGATCATTTGTTCCTTTTTACTTAGCAACTGTAGTATAAAATGTAACCGCTTTTTATTCAAATAGCATATTTTATCTCTTTTCCTTTCATTTATACACTATTTTTTTAATTTATACACTTTTTCTTCTTTATCATTTATTTTCTTCGTTAAACTGTTTATTTACAAGCAATAAAATTATTTATCTTTTTATTACTCTTAAATATTTTTTATACACTTTATACACTAATAAATAAAAAATAGCTTACTTTACAATAAGCTATTAAAATAAGTATTAAATTTCTTTAATAATCGTAATTAAACTTGCAATATCAGAATCAGAAAATTGAATATGAAAAGGTTCTTCTATCATTTCTACTAAATCATATAAATATTCGTATGTTTTTTTATGTGTTGAAATTATATTTTTATAATTATATTTTTTAGGAATCGGTGCATTATCAACCAAGCTACAGATAACACCACTAAGATGCATAATAAGACCTATCTTTTTATCATAGGATAATTGATATTGACAATCTAATTCTTGAATAAATTCTGGTAATACTTTTTTCAAGATATCAATATCAATATTCGGTGCTTGTTTTTCAATATTTTTAAATATTAATGAATATTTTATTTTCTTTTTAATGACAATGTCTTGATTAGAACTTGAAATTAATAGTGATAATTTATCTAATGGTGTATTAAATAATTGAGTTACAGATATAAATTTAATGCCATATAATTGAGGATCAAATGATCCCATTGTACATAAAATATTATACGATTTTCTCAATTCATTAATTTTAAACAATAATTCTTTATGATTATTCATTGATAATGGAACAATATCAATATCTTGTAATTCTAATGAATCTTCTAGGTATTTTTTTATTTGTATAGCACCACCTTCGCCATTCATACATAAAGTGATAATAACATTTTTCTTTTTTTGTCGATGATAGTTTTCAACAATTGATGGAAAATAATGTTGATAACTTTGTTCTAATTCAGACATAATATCATCTAAATCATCATTGCTGCTCATCTTTTTTACGGTTTCTAAAGCAATCATTGTGGAAGGTGCAGCAATAAAGCGGATATCTATACCTGTTTCTTTAGAAATCAATTTACCCATAATTTTTACAGAACCCATGTCATAGATAAGTAATACACCTTTACCTCTATTAATTTTTTCAATCAATGATTTCATTTCTTCATAAGCCATTTGCATTTTCTTTTCTAATAAAAGATCATATGAATAAACACTATCACTATTTGACATTTGTTTAACAACACCAGTAAGCGAACTTGCTACATTTTTTCCATGCATAGCAATTAACAATACAGGTTTATTTTCGCTTTCTTTTAATTGATTCAAAAGTAAAATCAAAACAATAGTTATTGCTTCATCTAACGGTATATCTATTTTATATTTCTTTTCTAAATGTTCTATTAATTTTAAACTTAGTATATATTCTTCTTGATATTTATTTACTATTTGATTTAAATCAAAATTAATTTGTTCATTTTGCTTATTATTTATTATTTTTGTTAAATGAAGAGATAAAACAATAAAGACTTCTTGCGGGAAAACTCGTTTTAATTTTTGTGATGAACTATCTAAGAATTCTTTTACAATATTTATAATTTCTTGTGGAATATATTTACTAATATTCAATTCATTTATTTTCTCTTTATCAATGTATTGTCTATAACTTGATATTAATTGATTGTATTTATTTTTTAACAAAAGGGATTTATCAACTAATGATGTATCTTGTTTTTCAAGATGTTCATAAACAGCAGAAGTACTTTCCTTTATTTTTATTTTTTCAATAGAATCTTTTGAATAATAATATAAAAAATCATGTGAAATAAGTCTATTTATCTCTGTCGATTTTTCTTTATAAAAAATAAAGCCTTTTTTTACATAGATTGGAAAATCATCAAGATAGACATAGACATTTGAATTATTATCTAAATTTTTCAAAAAAGCATGTGAACATGCACTAGAAATATCGTTTACAAGTTGTTTTATATTATTTTTACAATGATAAAGTAATAAGCATTCTAATGTTTCAGGTTCTATAACAATCGACTTATCTATTTTTCTTGCTTCTTTTTTAAAACATCCCTGAACTAATTCCATCCTTTCAACCAATCCTCTTTTATCTAAAGAAGGCAAATCAATTTTTATTGATATATTATCGAGAGCATTACTTTTTAAATCATTTTCATTAAAGCAATCCGATGACAAAACAACCATAAAGTTATTTTCTTTTAGTGAACTCATTTCAATTAAATCATATATAATTGATTTATATTTTTCTGGTATTAAATGAACATTATCAAAATAAACCATTCCGTTTTTCGCCTTTTCTAAAGCAGCTTTTCCATAATCAATAAATAAATTCTTAATCATAGTTTCATCATTCATAAAGTATTTACAATTTAGTTTCACTAATTGACCATTTTCATTAATTAGGCCTTTTTCTTTAGAAAATTCATATATTTTTTTAGTAAGTAAACTTTTACCTGTACCACTTTTCCCTGACAATAAAATAACCGGTTTTTTACCAGGATATAAAAGTGTTGATTTAATATCTTGAATAGACTTAGCAAGGCTTCCATTAAATCCTATTAGTTGATTAAATATAGAATCGTCTTCATCTAATTTATTATGTATTTTATAAAGTACCGGTCTCCCAGCTATTTTTTCTAATTTATTTTCTCTAACTAATTCATTCAAAATAGCTGATAAATTAGAACGTTGAATATTTAAATGACTTGCTAATTCTTTTGTTGAAAACACCATTTTAGAGGGATCGTTTTGATCTTTTTTTGTAGATAATTTATCAATATAAAAAAGAACCTCATATTTCTTTTTCATAAAATTTCTCCTTTTCTAAATATATTCATATTATAAAACAAAAAAAGAAATATGCACACTTTTATAAAGTCTACATATTTTTCATATTCTCTATTCAACTATTTATTTCAATTCTATAGGTACTTTAACTTTTGCATAACGTACTTTTTTACCGTTCTCTTGAAAATAGTAATTTGGATAAGTTGCTGTCGCAATTCCACAAGATTTAATATTACGTTTTTTTAAATAAATCGATAGATCTTTAAAAATCTCAGTATTTGGATATTCCCAGTTCTCATTAATAACAACTGTATTTAAACAATGTTGTCTTGGCATAACTCTTGCATCTTTTAAAAATTCTTGAGGAAGTTGATTATAAATAATTTCGGGTATCACAAAAAACCACTCTGTTACACTTTGTGAAGAATCATATTGTTTTACATCTGTTACTTGTGCTTGACTAATGAATGGGAGATATTCAAATAATTTTGCATAATATCTTGGATCATCTTTAGTAAAACAAAATTCTGATTGAGAAATTTTCGCATAAGGTAATAAATAACATTTAGGTTCAACAGTGATCCAATAGTTCCCAATATTATAAAAATCTGTTTCTGACTCAACCTTTAAAGTTGTTAAATAATCTATAAGATTTTTAGTTTCCTTTACTTCTGATTCTAATTCACAAATTTTATTATTTAAAATATCCGTTACTTTAGAAACAGGTATACCTTCAACATACTCTACTGATTCTTTCATAGAATACCCTATCTTTCGATTATATAAACATGCTAATAATGAAATAACATCTTTATTATCTAAATCACGATAGTTGTTTTGACTTATTCTTTTTGGATAAATCACTCCTTCTTTTTCATAATAACGTATTGTATCTGTAGATATGCCTAACAATTTAGCAGCTTCACTAATTTTCATAATATGATCTCCTTAACATTAAAGTTAGTCCAATGTTTTATTGATATAAAATTATATCATACAAGATTTATTTCTTCAATTTCATGTATTTTTAGAAGATAATGTACCTAAATTAGATAAATAAGCCATCCTTGACTATAGAGTTACTCCATAAATTATAATTTATATATAATCAAATATTTGGAGGTAGAAAAATGGAAAATCGTGTTGTATTAGTTACTGGTGGAGCAAGTGGAATTGGAAAAGGTATGGTTCGTATGTTTGCTGATAGAGGTTGCCAAGTTATTATTTTTGATGTTCAGGATGACAAAGGAGAAACTTTAGCAAAAGAATTATGTGATCAAGGAAAAAAGGTTGTTTATAAACATGTAAATTTATTTGATATTGATGAAATCAAAAATGCCTATGTATGGATAAAAGAACAATTTGGAAAATTAGATTATGCTATGAATAATGCAGGATTTGGTATTCCAGCAAAGCCACTTGATGAATGTACCAGTGAAGAAGTTAATAAAGTAATTGGAATTTGTTTAATTGCTGTTACAAATTGTATGATTGAAGAAATAAAAATAATGAAAGAAAATGGTTTTGGGCGTATTGTCAATACAACATCTGGTGCTGGATTATTAGGAATCAAAGGAAACTCAGTTTATTGTGCAGCTAAGCATGGTGTTGTGGGTGTTACAAAAGCAGCTGCTCTTGATTACGCAACATCTAATATTACTATTAATGCTATCGCACCAGGAACTATCGAAACTGAATTAGTAAATTCACTCAAAGAAATCGCTCCCGATGCTTATAAACAAGCAGAAGAATCAAATCCAAGTGGTCATTTAGGAAAGCCAGAAGATATTGCTAATGCTGCAGTATTCTTATGTGAAGATGCATCATCTTTTATAAACGGTGTTGTACTTCCTGTTGATAGTGGTTGCGTAGCTGGAAAATAATAAAACTCAATTTTCACAAATATATTGATATTGTATTATATTCATAAGTAGTTAGTTTTTTACAATAACTAACTCTAAAAGTTAGAAAAGGTAAGGATCCACCAATCCTTACCTTTTCGTTTTGATGCAATTGTTCTCCGACTTGCAAATAAAGTATACCATACTTTGCGTATAGTACACAAGTTATTGTACATTCACGTAAATTTTCATTTTTGTTCTTTTTTTATTTTCCTAACTAATTACCACTTTCTCTTTTATATCTAAAATATAAGAAAATTAATATAAATTATCCAAAGTAATAGATAATACTATTTAAAAACAATTATTTTAACACTTCTACTAAATCACATAAATTGTCATATAGAGTATTTAAGTATTTGATATTCATATCAAAATTATATGTTTCCGTTGTTTTAATCATTATTGTACAAAATAGTCGTTCACTTAATAATGTTGTATAATTATAAAATCCAAATGGTATTTCTTTTGTAATATTGTCATATTGAAAATGACAAACTAGATTAAATATTTGCATTGGTAATGATTGTGGAAATGGATCATTATTAGTAGTTAAAAGTGATTTTAATAGCTGAGATTCCTTTTTTCCACTCAATATCCTTACTTTTCTTTTATTGGTTAGTTCATCATAGGTTCTTAAAATAACTGCTGCTCTTAAAGGATAAATCACATATTTGTCGTCTAAATTTTCTATATATAATCCTTCATTTTCACCAAATATATCAATCCATTGTTTATCATATTCAATAGCATTTCTTAAAAACTTAACTGCATTACTATTTAAAAAATTATGTCTTTGCTTACTTTCTATCTTTCCATTTCTTTGTTTACAAAAATAAAACAATTCATCACTCAACAGAAATTCTTCTATTTCTTCTATTGGAATATACACATTCTTCCATCTATTTAGTGGTAATATTTCAAGTTCCTCTGTATAAAATAAATTTTCTGTATTACTATCATCTAAATTATTTAAAAGATCCACGCAATAAACTAATCGATTATATTGATTACAATGCTCTACTAGCTGATTAATTGGATTATTATTATATTCCCTTACTTCTATTTGATTTTTATAAATAATATCCTCTATGATATTTTCTAATTCATGACTAATAGCTAAATCAAATCTTTTTATTGCTAGCATTTCAATCAACTTGTTAATTTGATAAGACACTTTTTCTATTTCACGATTTGTATATATATGATAATAAAATGCATCGTCATCATCAAATAAATTTAAAACAATAAACGATAAATGATTTCCTTTTAAAGCACCTTCCTCATAACTTTTTTTATAATCTACATTTTCTAATGAAATACTTTTAAATATATTTTCTTTAGGAAAGATAAAATAATTCATCATATAAAAGAAATAAAGAACTTGTAAATACTTTTTATATTCTAATGGCTCACTAGGTTCATAAACACCAAAATACTCTAATCTATTATTTAAAGCAAATCTGTTTTTATCATTTCTTACAAGTATTTGCTTTATTTCTTCTTTTCCTCTATCCCAAGTAGCTTCATCAATATTCACTTTATCAACAAAAACTTCCCTATTATTTTGATCCCTATGTCTACAAACAATTTTTACTTCTATATTATATATCTTCTCTGTTATTCTTATTATTTCTTCAGCTAAACAATTAATATTTGCTTGTTCATTAGATAAATCTTTTCCTATATCAAAATTACTTTGTAATTCTTTATTGTTAAATAACATATCATTTCTCCTCGTATATTTTTTTATTTAGTCAAAAAAATGCAATCATATATTAATTGGTTGCATTCTTTTAAATTTAGATATGTACTTTTATAAATATGTTGTTATTAATAATCCGCCATAAAATAAAACAATTGCAGCGATAGCTAATAACAATATTGTTAATAAAATTTTTCCCATACTTTATTTCCCCTCTGAATTGACAAATTTTATTTTATATTCATCTTTTAAATCATAATTTTGTCCAATAAAACCTTTTATTAAAACTTTCGCATTTTTGTACGCTTTATCATATATACCATTTTGTTTTGCATCTTTTAAAGCATTATTTCTTAATTCTTTTAAACTTTCATTATTTTTTGTTGGTGTAAATGGATTAAATATGTTCGCATCTTCTATATAGGCTTTATATGAATTCGGATCAATTTCTGTACTTATTATTTTAGCCTCTGGAAGTTTTACAATAATATTTTTTGTTATCTTATTTACATGATATTTTATTTTATCAAAATCATATCCTGCTTTTATATTCACTGTATAACTATATATAAATCTTGATGTAGTTAATGGTATAGGTATACCTTTCCCAAAAAGCCTTCTTGGTTCTTGTGTATTATTTACTTCTTTAATCGTACAGGACTGTGTTGCTAATTCTCCAATATCTTTAAAGCCTAATGTAACAGTTTCACTTTCTGTAAAAAATTCAGACTTAGCAAATAATACAGCACAAATAACCAATATTGCTATAATGGATATAATAAATATTAATCTAAAGTTTTTATTTTTAAATTTTTTGAAAAAATTACCTATAAATGTTCTTCTCTTTTCTTTTTTTCTCTTTTTTCTTATTTCTTCTCTCCTATATTGTTGTAGTTCTTCATAATCACTTTCATC
>OLHE01002048.1_pt1 | contig 12275 bp, 9 predicted proteins | sample 1605821 | NCBI WGS metagenome assembly OLHE01 (sample SAMN03283250) | human gut metagenome | biome: human-associated habitat; material: feces | host: Homo sapiens | place: USA | collected 2013
TGGCATTGTTTTTATGCCAGATATATTTTTTCATTTTCTTTGATATTATGAGTAATGTTTGTGTGAACATTGTTTTTCGCAATGTCGGCCTGCAATTGTTCGATTTCAAGTTCCAGCTTTTTTATTTCCATATTTTCTTTCCGTAAAGCCGCGGCTTTCAATTGATTGTCTAAATCGTCATTTTGCGCACCATTCTTTTGTGCATTTCGTATTCCTATAATATCGTCACCTGTAACTCGAACATTATGGAAAATATTTGTTATACTTTCCACAATTTTACTTAATACATAAGTAGCGCCCACTACAACAGCAATAATTTCATACGGAGAATTATGCCTTATACTGATAGTTTTTGTTGTAAGAGCAAAAGAGGGAATGTCTAAAAACATTTCCAGAAAACTTACAATATGATATAAGCAGGGTTGCTCATCTGTTAAAATATTTGTTTTCAATGATAGATAAAGACGTGATTCTGATTTTGGATTTTCTACCAGAATATTTCTTATATCATTCATATGAATCGCATAATTATATTGCTGGACAGGAGTTTGTGGCATGCTTGAAATTAATTCCTCTATCCGCGTATAAAGCATTCTGCATTCCGCTTTTGAAACACTGTTATGAGATGCGGCAAGTTTGCATAAATATTTTAACATTCTATAGTCAGAGTGGTTGATCATTGTCAATATGCCACTTAAAAGTGCCTCCAATGCTTCTTCTTTCTTGTTTTGTGCTAATAGAATATTAGCCAGCGGAAAATATAATTCTCTATTATAAAAAAATATCTTCCAGTCCTCAAAAGTCTGAATATATTCATCTACAGAAATACTTTTGATATCCTTCATATTTGCCGAAATAGAAATGTTATCATTGGTCAATAAAATATAATCCAAGCCACCAAAAATAAATGGAAGCTGGGCAAATGGGAGAACAACATTTTCCATTTGAACATTATTGAATTCAGAATATTCCATGGACAAATTTGCCAATCTTAAATTTTCGAAATATGTATTTCGAAATTCTGCAAATTCTAAAGTAGACGAAATCATTTCACCGCCTTGTATTTTGCAATTATTAAGTTGAGTTTTCAAAAAATTAGATCCCATAAAAGTATTTTGATTAAAAGTTATATGATCCATAAAACAGTTGCTAAAATTTGATCCGCTAATATTGCAAGAACGAATTGTACATTCATTAAGATTACTAAATTGCAGATTGGAATTTTCAAAATCAATTGTATCGAATACACATTTTTCATATTTAGAACCAGACATATTAGTTCTAATAAGCGAAGACAGGAAAGTACAGTCACAAAAAGAACTGTTTTGAATTCGTAATTGCTGAAAAGGAGTGATAAATTTCTGACCAACAGCATATTTAGGGAATCTTGTGTCAAAGAGACTGTTTCCCTGATGGTATTTTTGCAAGTGCTGAACTGCTGTTTCAAACTTGTTTTGTATTTGTGAATTTTTCTTTTGAAGTGTTTGCATTATTTTAACCCTCGATTGGTGTAAGTATAGTAAAACAACATTAATATATTTTTGGATATACAAATATTGGATAACTACAAATTATCTGTCCATTATTATATCAAAAACCAATCGCAATTTCTACTCATTTACTATAAATTACATTCTTTCCTAAAACAGAAACAAGAGTGGGTATTGTTTTTGAATAAAAAAATCGCATTACCTACAACGAACTCTGCAGAAAATACAGCAAGGCGAATTGTTTAATTATATGACGGAGCGAGGGCTCAAAGGTTTTCAGAGTGGCAAATACGGAAGTACCGCATTGCATTTGACTTCCCTACAATATCAAATTAAGCAAGACTGCCCAGACCTTTTTATTGGTGTTGATCTTGCTATAATTCATAAATGAAGTATAGCATGAAAAAGTGGTTTTTTGTATTGGATTTCCATCATATAAAAAACTGCTAAATTGTATCTAAAAGATCACAATCTAACAGTTTTCCATTATATGGTACAATTTACAAAAATACCAATTTATTATGATTAATACGTTGGAAGAAGGCCTCCATTGCCTGTCATGCAGACAATGGAACAAGCCTTAGGGGAATAAAATACTTTTATTTACAAGAATAAAGTATATACTTTTCTTTTAAATAAGTACATGGATAAAATTACATAAAACATGCACAAAATACAATAGTTAGTCAAATGAATACCATAGATTGATACAATTAATTTTCCAAAAATACCTTATTCAAATATTTTTTTTGCCTTCTCCAGATTCATTTTTCCATTCACTTTCAAATAAATTTTTGTAATTTTAAGCGGCTCACCCATCTCACTGCAAAGCTCCTGCGCCTGTGATAAAGGAATATAGATATCTTCATTTTCCGTTACGGCAGTTACTTTACATGGAAGATAAACAGTTTGCTGTTCATTTTCTTCGTGCCCAGTCAAGGATACCAGATGATCTGCCGCGCCAGAAAGCTCTTTTGTATTTCCAGCAAGTGCATAAGAAATGGTTAGATTTTCTCCCATTTGCAGGAATTTTTCCTGTTGTTTTTTTGAAATGGAATGATTATTTGAGTCTTTCATGTTTTGCAATGCTTTACTTCCAAGCAACAACACCGGTGTATTTCCTAAATCATTCTGCTCTGGATTTTCTCCAAACGCATTCAGATCTATTCCTAAAAAGGTGGCTGTTTCCGTATAATCTTCAATCTTGATGGTTACTGGAATTTCCACAACGGGCCATATCTCTTTTATCCCTTCTATTTTTTTTGCCTTTTTCAAAAAATCATCATCATAAGTAAGGTCTCCAAGGGAAACCAGTGCCAAGTATTGTTTTTTCCCATCCTGTATTCCTGCAAAAAGCTTTATAGAGAAAAATAATGCCAATATCAGAAGAAAACCTACAAAACAGGTAAAACTATCTATTCTATTCTTTTTCAATGGGCATCCACCTTTCTGGTTTCTTCCAGAAGTATGTTTTTCTTATGAAGCTTACCCAAAAGAAGTAGAATCACAGAAACAAGCAGTACTGCAATAACTGCAATAACGGAATACCACCAGTTGTTTGTTTCTTCCTGGTCATCCTCTATTTTTAAAGACTGGATTTTAGCTTCTTTAATCTCAGACTCAAACTCTGTACTTTCCTCATAGGAATTGCCGGCTGCATCCTCATAAGTAAGAATCAGTTTTCCGGTAATCCTGCCAGGAAAAGAACCGTCATCTTCTTCTGATTTTCCTTTTACATACACACGGAGACTTCCCTGTACTGCGGTTCCAGCTTCTAATGTTCCTAAAAAAGCGGACTCTTTTGGGTTCAATCCGTCTGCTTCCAGCCGGACACTTGCATTATATATCTTATCCCTTCCAAGATTCATTGCTTTCACCGGAATTTCTACCGTATCCATGGTATATAAAACGGAAGGAATATCAGAAGCTTCCAGTTTTGCACGCGCCGGCTGAGTGATCTGAAAGGACAGCGTTTCTGTACCTGTAGCTCCCGTCGCTTTTGAATCTTCGTAATCCAGAGAAAAAGAAACGGTTGCCTGACCTGGAGTACAGTCCTCTGCTATAGTGACCTTTTGCTTCAGGGTAATTGCTTCTCCTGGAGTCAGTCTCTGAACATAAAAAGAGTTTCTCTCAAATTCAATTCCCTTTGTATCCGCAGAAATAGAAATCTTTAGACCAAATACATTCTGGCTACGGCTTTTATTCCGGAATGTCAGTGACATTTCTGTGACAGAGCCTGCTTTTAGATTTTGTCCGGAAAGATTGTTATCCTCTAAAAGAACCTGCGGTTTATGTAGTATTTTCTCACCAGACGAGCTGGCAGAAGAACCGCCTCCACTATACTCTCCAGCAGAATAATCCCCACTATCTATAACAGGATCTGTGATCTGTGTTCCATTATCTGTATCAGTATTTCCATTTTCTATTATGACATGGATTGTCTTCTTTTCGTCCTCAGCAGAAGCGTCTCCTGATATAAATCCATCCAGGTCAGAATTTTGATTTTCCGAATCCGTTTTTTCAGGAGTCTGTTCCTCAGTTTCCGGAATCTTCTCATCTGTAGGATTGTTTTTTTCCTCTTCAAAAGGCAATGTACTGTCTGCATCACTATAAGAAGCTGACTGATCTGCTTCCAGAACAGACTCTCCCACAAAAGCAGCTTCCATATTCCCTGCATCTTCTGCAAAAACAGATGTCGGCAGAAGCATCATGAAACTTAATATTGCGAATGTGGTTTTCACAAATTTTTTTCCCATTTTCAGGCTGTCCTTTCTCTTAAAACTCCGCCATCCATCTCATATACGTGATCACATAAAATCCGGATATCCTCATCATTATGGCTTGCCAATAAAATGGTTTTTCCAGCTGCCTTTAAATCAAGCAAAAGTTCCCTGATCTCTGCCACGCCGTGTTTATCCAGACCGTTAAATGGTTCATCCAGAATCAGGAAGCGAGGATCTTCCATAATGGCCTGTGCAATCCCAAGGCGTTGCCGCATTCCAAGAGAGTACTTTCCAACCGGCTTTTTCATATCCGGATCCAGTCCTACTTTTTTTAGGATCAGGCGGATATCTGCCTTTGAAATCATTCTTTTCATATCTGCCAGTATTTCCAGGTTCTTTACACCGGTATACTGGGTAAGAAATCCAGGCGTCTCAATGATGACACCAAGGCTTTCTGGAAAATCTACATCACGACCAATTTCTTTTCCGAAAACACGGATGGTGCCTGTGGTAACAGGAAGGAATCCGCAGATACATTTCATAAGTACTGTTTTGCCAGAGCCATTATTTCCTACAACGCCGTAAACCTGTCCCACCTTTAAGGTAAGATTTACTTCTTTTAATACCAGATCTTCCCCGAACCTTTTGGTTACGTGTTCTATTTTCACACAGGTATTTTGAAATTCAGATTTCTTCCACTTTTCCATTTAAAACACCTCCAAAAATTCCCATTAACACCAATAAAAATAATAGCAGAAATAACCACAATCCCGCTTTATCCGTTCCCCAGTTTCCATCTGCCAGAATCCATTCCACTGGGTAAAACCAGATCTGGTCTTTGAAATAGCGTTCATGAAGTATAATTCCAAAATAATAGCTGACAAAAGGAATCCCATATGCCATATAAGCTGAATTCCATAAGGTACCACAGATTCCACCAAAAGTGCTTAGAATACTTCCGATCAGTCCCATCCTAAGAGCTTTCATAAGCAGCTCCAGAAACTGTTCCTTTGGAAAGCTGCCTTTTATTTCCATAGGATAAAATATAACAAAATTAACAAGAAGTATGGTGCTTATAGCAAATATCCAGACTAAAAATCCAGATGTCATAACAGAAAAGACTTTTCCTTCCACATATAGCCTGCGGTTTGTCCTGGGAAATGCAGCTTTTAAAAATCCACTTTTATACTCCTGTAAAAAAGAATCACTCCACGGCAGTACTGCAGCTACAGGGATGGCAAAAGATACCATCTGACTTTTCAATGAACCATCCAGCAGGCTGATAAAAGTTCCACATGTTAATGCTTTTTTCAAACTTGGATAAGTCTGACCTGCTGCGATAGAAAAGCAGGCAATCAGCCATGCCGCCAGGAAACTCCTGCCAAGAAGCATACGTTTTGTTTCTACCCGCATAGATATTTCCCCTTCTGATTATGTTTTTTCTCCCAGAAATTCAAAGGGATATTTTTTCATCCTGCGAAGTGCCAGAACCATAAGAACAAATAAAATACCTGCGAAGAACATACAGGACTGCCAGATGGTCGGAAGTAATAGATCATAGCCAAAGTTATGTTTTCCATATACAGCCTGGTTCAAAGGACTGATCCAGCAGATCAGTACATTCACTTGATACATTTCATATTTTTCCTTATGCAAAATTGCGGCTACCACACTGGGTTCCAGTAAAAATCCAAATACACTATAAAGTAGTCCAAACACCATGCCTTTTGTTTTTCCTTTATAAAGATTTCCAACAAGGATCACAAAACCAAGTGTCAGGGAATAGCAGAATAACAGGAGAAAAACCTGCAGCATACAGCCATACGGAGAGATACTCTCCATGACTCTTACTGTAGAGGGGACCTGCAAGTTTTTCCCCAGTTCAGAATATCCGAGCATGGCAGCAGTCTCGCTCCACAGGTTGCCCGGATAACTGTCCTTCATACACAGTACAGATGTAAATAGCAGCATCAATACTGTATAAAGAGCAGTCACAAGAATAATATAAATAAACTGTCCCAAAAGCCATTTTTTCTTTGTTGTTCGAATTAACTGATATGGAGTAACTGGTGTCATCTTTGGCAGGTCTGAGAACAGCAGAAGCAACAGAAGAGAACTGAGCAGTACTGCTGTTCCATCCCCAAAGGTCCAAAGAAATGGCTCTACGGCCTGTACCGGTGTATCATAGTTTTCCATAACAACCATGATTCTTCCAGTGAGAAGAAAGCTAAGTACAAATTCCAGAAGGAAGGTAAAAATGACTTTTGGATTTCGAAAATAGCCAAAGAAATTGTAATGTACAATTCCAAGTACCTGCTTCATATCAGTAGCCCAGATCCCTGTCTATAATACTGCCATCCACGGCGTTAATGGTAAGGAAGCTCCAGCTTGGATAGTCTGTGATGTCCGAGTAACTATTCCCATCATAGTCACCTTCCACTTTTCTGCTTCCAAAGAAATCCCAAACGGGAACCAGAAGACCTGTATGCGGATCTGTGGATGGTTCATAAATTCTGGCATAGCCCAGAACAATCCGGTCAATGTCATAAACTCTTGATTTTTCATATTCCATATTATCTGCATTGGTTACTACCATCATTTTTTCATATGTTTTCATAATCTCAGAAAATGGAAGAAGGTTTAAATTTTCTGTTTTTGTCTCTCCTATGGTATAAGGGTTTGAATAAGACATGCTTTCAATTCCATCTTTATCGACAAAGAAATAAAGACTTTCATAAGACCAGGTCTCCATAGTGCTGTCCATATCTTCCAAAGCACCGCCATCTGCCATTGTCTGAGTAATCGGAATACCGTTTATAGTACGTGTGTAATAAATCGCATATCCGCTTCCAAGATTACTTAAACTATTATCCTCTTCAAGACTATTGCACAATGCATAACTCCAGTCTGAAAACTGCAGATCTGTAATCCCCATTTTATCTACTTTTTCCTGTACCATTTTTTTTGCTTCATCTAATGAAATCCCAATGGACTCCTCAGTAGGTTTTTCTCCTTCACTGAAAGAAGTATACTCAGACCAGATCGTGTCCGCAGGCAGCTTTTCCCCGCCAGATTTTGCCGTTTTTCGGATTTTGACAGATAAGGTATCGGATCCGTAGGAAGATGTCTTGTAAAAATATTCCGATCTATCCGGCATCTGTGCAACACCGGAGAAGTCATTTTCCGCAGTACCATTTTCTGTCTCATGGGAGCCTGCAACAGGTCTTCCTTCTACCAGAGTCTTCGTTTCCGGAGCAGACTCATATTCCTGCTCATACATCTCAATTTCTCCATAAATGTCATAAATATAATTTCCATCTTCATCTGTTCCATAGTTATAGGGATCCAGATTTCCGTTTGCTACATCTTCTTTTAGTTCATCCAACGTTTTTTTGATTTCATCCTTTGTCTGGGTATAATAGCTATCCAATGTATACAGCTTTGCCTCTGAGAAAAAGGCATCTGTAATACGGTCAAGAAGATCCTGTGTAACTTCTGCAGGCGTGACAGAAATTGCGGATATCTTTTCTACATCCGGTATTTCTACGGTGGCATCCGTGTTCACTACAAGTTTTGCACTGTCATCTGTAGTCTGACTTTTATAAGTTTCCGGAGCATTGAGCAGGTCTCGAATAGTTGTTCTTACCGCTGTGTTCTTATCCTTTGTATTTTCAGAAGAGTCCTCCTTCACCATATCTACGCCTTCAGCTTCTGTATAAGCATCTTCTGCCTTGCTTCCTTTTGGTTTTACAAGGGAAGATTCCGGGGTATGGGCACATCCAGTGAGCATTCCTATACAAAGTGTTAATCCTACAATTTTATTTATGTTTTTTCTCATGTTGAATAAATTCTCCTTCCTGTTTATGTCCACAAGTATAGCATCTTTCATTACACCAAATCTTCCGCAAGTTGTAACTGTTCTGTAAATTCCAATTATTTACCATAAAACAGATACGATCGTTCCTTTTCCCAGATGACTTGTAATTTCCAGCTGAAATCCATGTATATCTGCAATTTTCTGGCATAGCGCAAGACCAAGCCCAACACTTCCCTTTACTCTGGAACGTGATTTATCGACCATATAAAAAGCTTCTGTTACTCTTTTCAGATCTTCTTCTGGAATTCCCTTCCCATAATCCTGAACGGATAAATGATTTTGGGTTGCCTCCAGTACGACTTTTGAATTCTCATCGGAAGCCTTGACTGCATTATCAATAAAATTTGTCACTGCACTCATCATAAGGTCCGGATCAAATGTTTTTCTAAGATTCTCTGGATTACAATGAATCTCAAGACAAATATTTCTCTCCTGAAGCCTGTAAGTAACAAGTTTTTTTACATCTTCCAGAAATTGATTCATCTGAACTTCCACTGGAACAAATTCTGCTTCACCTGTTTCATATAATCCGGTAAGTTCCAGCATTTTCACAGAAAGTCTGGAAAGCCTTCGGCATTCATTTCTAATATAATCAAGCGCTATCTCCTGCCTCTTGGGAGATAGGCGTACCGTTAGAAGTGTATCTGCATATCCTATGATTGCGGTCATTGGGGTCTTTAATTCATGGGCCAAACTTCCAAGCAGCTGTCTCTGTGCCTGGTTTACGGAAGAAAGCTTTTCAATCTGCTCCCTTACTTTACCTGTCATAAGATTAAAGCTTTTCCCAACCTGTGCCAGTTCCGTTTTTCCTTCTGATGGCACTTTTATCTCATAATTTCCATTTGCCGCAGAAACAGCCGCTTCTTTTAGCCTTGTGAGCGGTTCCATAATTTTCCGCAAAGTCAAAAACAGGAAAAAGCCAACAAACAGAACCAGAAACAGGGTAAACCCTCCTGCCTGATAAAACAGTGTCTGACTCTGTTTTTGTACACTGGTAATATCTTTGTAGGTGACAATCTGATAGTTCATGTCTGTAGAACTGTAGCTGGAAGAATAAAAGAGCAAAAATACGTTGCCATTTGTTTTGCTGATCAGTGGTTTATCACAATAGATGTCATTTTCGAATCCATCATGTTTGTTTTTTGTTAGGTTTCTGATATTTTGCAGATCAAACTCATATTTTGTCCCATTATATTGTTCTTTTCCATCCTGATATAAAACGGCGCTGTCGTGGAATACCTGACGAAAAGCATAAATAATCATTTTTTCCCAGATTTTATCATCAGAGTCCTGTGTTTTGCTTTTAATCCGCATTAATATGTTTTCAAACTTAGAAATATTTGTTTGAAACCTGCTATTTTCATAACTGTTGATATTCTGTATGCTCTGATTTTTCCACCTGTAAGTTGTATAGAAAAAAATTCCAGATGACAGCAGAAGCACCATGCAGATTACCTGTAAAAAAATTTTTGTAAATAGCTTCATAAATCCACCTCAAGTCGATAACCAATTCTGGGAATGGTTTTGATTTTATCCTGCCAGCTTAGTTTTTTTCTGATGCGTCCAACGTGTGCATCCACAGTTCTTGTTTCTCCGCAGAATTCCTCCTTCCACAGTTCCTGCAAGATCTGGCTTCTGGTAAGTGCTTTATTTGGATTTTTTACGAACACCATAAGGCAGTTATATTCCATAGGTTTTAAATATATTTCTTCTCCATTTTTCGTAACTATGTGACTTACGGTATCAATTATGACATCGTCTATCTGAATCTGTTTCGGTGCCGTTCCATAACGATCTAACACTTTTTCCAAACGCACCATTACCTCCAGCATTTCAAAAGGCTTTACTATATAGTCCTCGGCTCCGTCTTTTAACCCTTTTACTTTACTTGTAACATCAGCCTTTGCCGTAAGAAATATAACCGGAATACCAAACTTTTTTAATTCCGGCAACAAGGTATAACCATCCTTTCCCGGAAGCATAATATCCACAAGTGCGCACTGAAATTCATGGTCCTGTACGACGCCTTCACTTGCATCATTTCCATCCAGATAACCTACTGTTTCATAGCCAGCAGCTTCCAGATTCATACAAAGCAGATCATTGATTGCCATTTCATCTTCTATCACCAGTATTCTTGCTTTCATAATAATGTTCCTTTCATTTTACACAAACCCGATTATTTCTTTATTGTGCGTGATTTTTACTATTACAATTATACACTAATTTCAGTACTGCGAACGTAACCGATTTGTAAAGAAAAAGGAATCAAGAACGATCCATCTGGAAGTCGTTTTGATTCCTCAAATCCCACTACATTTTTGATTTCATTTTGTTAATTGTGTTTATATGAGTCACACCCTCCCTCTCTTAGAACTGTCTATTTCCCGACAGACAATCATGAGAAAATCTCACCACAATAAATGAAAACTGGATACTAGCTATACGTTATGTAGTGGTATACTTAAGGTGCCGAATAAGATCGGAAGGGGATTGGTGCTTACAAGCCCGTCCGACAGACTGATTTTCAGCTCCTTAGGTGTACCACTTTTTGTTTCCATCGGGTTTTGATGAGGACGCAGGACAGCCAACAATTAAGCAAGGAGCTGCATCGGCTTATGCGAAGGAGGTTTGCTTTATGGAAGTATTGTATAAGCGGTGTTGTGGGATTGACATTCATAAAAATATGATGGTAGCCTGTATTTTTACGAGTGTCAGAAAAAAAGAAATCCGTCAGTTTTCAACAATAACGGAAGATATTCTCCAATTAGTTTCGTGGCTGAAAGAAACAGATTGTGAGATGGTTGCCATGGAAAGTACGGGCTCTTATTGGAAACCTGTATATAATATATTTGAAGAAGAACAGATACCGATCATGGTTGTGAATGCGCAGCATATCAAAGGAGTTCCCGGACGTAAGACGGATGTAAAAGATGCAGAGTGGATTGCCGATCTGGTACGCCATGGATTAGTAAAAGCAAGTTACATACCAAATAGGGATCAAAGAGAACTGCGAGAAATAACCCGTTACCGCCAGGAGGTAATTGAAGAACGTGCTCGTGAATTAAATCGAATCCAGGCTGTGTTAGAAGGCTGCAATGTTAAATTGAGCAGTGTAATTACCGATATCAGCGGAAAAAGCGGTATGACAATTTTAAAGGCAATTGTATCTGGAGAAACAGATCCGGTTGTTTTAAGTGAACTTGCCGAAGGAAGAGCCAGAGATAAAATTCCAGAAATGCAGAAATCCCTACAAGGACGGATATCAGAACATCAGCAAAAAATGTTGAAACATCAACTTGGGCATATTGAAAGCCTGACCGCTTTAATTATGGATTTAGATGCAGATATTAAAAAAAAACAGAATCCATAAATTGGGCAATCGAAGCTTTGGATGATATGCCTGGGATTGGAAGAAAAAGTGCAGAACGAATTTTAGCGGAAACTGGTGTGGAAATGGAGCACTTTCAAAATGAATCCCGTTTCAGCTCATGGGCGGGGCTTGTGCCTGAGTGTAAGGAAAGCGCCGGAAAAAAGATGAGTACACGAATACGGAAAGGAAATAAATATTTGAAAGCAACGTTGGTGGAATGTGCTCGTGCTGGAATACGAAACAAGCAAAGTTATCTCTACTCCCGTTATCAAAGAATTGCCGCGCGCAGAGGTGGGAAAAGAGCTTTAATTGCAGTAGCCCATACCATGTTAATCGCGATTTATCATATACTAAAAGAGAAAGTTCCTTATCATGACCTTGGAGCGGACTACTACTCCGTTATCAATCAAGAAAAGATAATCAATAGGAATATTCGTACATTAGAAAAGTTAGGGGTAAATGTAATGATTCAGCCGAAATGAATCTCTTTAACTGTATAATTAAGAGAAGGAAATAAGCCCGCCAAAAGGCGAGCTTATTTAGAATGCTTGTTTATAGGTTATCGCTGAACTACGTTTTCAGGACAGCCTCTTCCTATAAAATCATATGTTACACAAGTGTCTGTCCCATTGCCGCTGCAATTTCCTTTAACTTGTCGATAGCATAGCCTGTATATTTTGAAATCTTATCGACAGGTTCCTTTTCCTCGATCATCATCTGGGCCAGGGACATTTTTTCTTTTTCAACTCCCTGTTTCATTCCTTGTTCAATTCCCTGGTCTACAAGAGCTCTACTTAGATTACACATGTCTC
>OLHE01002062.1_pt1 | contig 12202 bp, 8 predicted proteins | sample 1605821 | NCBI WGS metagenome assembly OLHE01 (sample SAMN03283250) | human gut metagenome | biome: human-associated habitat; material: feces | host: Homo sapiens | place: USA | collected 2013
GAATCAAAGCGCATGATGGCTGAGGAGCCCGAAAAATTCAAGGAGAAGGTCCACGAGAGCCTGCGCCGCCAGGTCGAGGCCATCAACAGGCTGACGGCCCGCGGCATGTACTTCTTCGACTACGGCAACGCCTTCCTGCTGGAGGCCTCGCGCGCCGGTGCCGACATCCTCAAGGCCGACGGCAGTTTCCGCTACCCCTCCTACGTGCAGGACATCATGGGGCCGCTGTTCTTCGACTACGGCTTCGGCCCATTCCGCTGGGTCTGCGCCAGCGGCGACCCCGCCGACCTGGCCCTGACCGACCGCCTGGCCGAGGAAGTGCTGCGCGAAATCCGCCGCGACGCTCCCGAGGACATCCGCGGCCAGCTCGACGACAATATCCACTGGATTCATCAGGCCGGCCCGAACAACCTCGTCGTAGGCTCGCAGGCCCGCATCCTCTACGCCGACTCCGAAGGACGCACCAAGATTGCCCTTGAGTTCAACAAGGCCGTGGCCGACGGGCGCCTCAAGGGTCCGGTGGTCCTCGGCCGCGACCACCACGACGTATCCGGCACCGACTCGCCCTACCGCGAGACCTCGAACATCTACGACGGCAGCTGCTTCTGCGCCGATATGGCCGTGCAGAACGTGATCGGCGACAGTTTCCGCGGCGCAACCTGGGTCAGCCTCCACAACGGCGGTGGCGTAGGCTGGGGCGAGGTCGTCAACGGAGGTTTCGGCATGGTTGTCGACGGCACCCCAGAGGCCGAGCGAAGGATTAAGTCCATGCTCCTGTGGGACGTCAACAACGGCATCGCGCGCCGCTCCTGGGCCCGCAACGCCGGCGCCCGCGCCGCAATCGAGCGCGAGATGGAGCGCACTCCCCTGCTGAAAGTCACCCTCCCCAACTTCGCCGACGACAATATCATCGAAAACGCACTAAAGCACTGAATATGAACTCCGAAAACATCCATTATATCGACGACGCGCGCCTGACCGTAGGCAAAGTCGCCGAAATCCTCGCCTCCGGCGCCCGCCTGGAGCTCAGCGAAGGCGCCACCGCCCGCATCGACCGCTGCCGCCGCTATCTCGACGAGAAGATGGCTTCCTGCCGCGAACCACTCTACGGCATCAATACCGGCTTCGGCTCGCTGTGCAACATCACCGTCGGCGCCGATGACCTCGGCCAGCTGCAGAAAAACCTGGTCATGAGCCACTCCTGCGGCACCGGCGACCCCGTCGACCCCGAAATCGTGCGCCTGATGCTCTTCCTGAAGGCCCAGAGCCTCAGCTACGGCAATTCCGGCGTGCAGGTAGTCACGGTCCAGCGCCTTCTGGACTTCTACAACCTGGGCATCACCCCGGTCGTCTACTCGCTCGGCTCCCTGGGCGCCAGCGGCGACCTGGCCCCCCTGGCCAACATGTGCCTGCCCCTGATAGGCCTGGGCGAGGTATGGTACAAGGATCAGCGCCGCCCGGCCGCCGAAGTGCTCGCCGAGACCGGCCTCGAGCCCGTGCAACTCCAGAGCAAGGAAGGCCTGGCGCTGCTCAACGGCACCCAGTTCATGAGCGCCCACGCCGTCAAGGCCCTCATCGAGGCCGAACGCCTCTGGAACGCCGCCGAGCGCATCGGCGCAATGAGCCTCGACGCCTTCGACGGCCGCATCGAGCCCTTCGGTCCCGAAGTCAACGAGGTGCGCCACCATCCGGGCCAGATCGAGGCCGCCCGCGTAATGCGCGGACTCCTCGCCGGCAGCCAGCTCATCGCCCGCCCGAAGGCCCACGTCCAGGACCCCTACTCCTTCCGCTGCATCCCGCAGGTCCACGGCGCCGTTCTCGACGCCATAATGAAGGTGCGCCAGACAATCGAGGACGAAATCAACAGCCCGACCGACAACCCGACCATCTTCCCGGACCGGGACATCATCGTATCCGCCGGAAACTTCCACGGCGAGCCCATCGCCCTGCCGATGGACTACCTCACCCTGGCCATGAGCGAACTGGCCAACATCTCCGAGCGCCGCATCTACAAGCTCATCGCCGGCGTCCGCGACCTGCCCTCCTTCCTTGTCGCCCGCCCGGGCCTGAATTCCGGCTTCATGATTCTGCAATATACCGCGGCCTCCATCGTCAACCGCAACAAGTGCCTCTGCTGGCCGACCAGCTGCGATTCCATACCCTCGTCGCAGGGCCAGGAAGACCACGTGTCGATGGGCGCCAACTCGGCCGTCAAGCTGCTGCAGGTGGTCGACAACGTCCGCCGCGTGCTGGCCCTGGAGCTCATCAACGCCGCCCAGGCCCTCGACTTCCGGCGCCCGCTGCGCTCGTCGGAGGCCGTCGAGAAGCTGCACGCCGACTTCCGCCGCACAGTGCCCTTCATCGAGGTCGACACGGTGATGAGCCCGCACATCGCCGCCGCCACCGAGTTCGTAAGAAACATGTGATTCCTATGGCCCGACTGCTGATAATCAACCTGCGCCAGCTCTGCGGCATCGTGGAGCCCGGCACACTGCGCCTGGCCGGCCGCGAGATGGAATCAGGCTTCCGCTGCATCGACGACGCCTACCTCGAGGTCGACACCACCGCCGGCGTTATCGAAGGATTCGGCGCGATGAAGGACCTGGCTCCCGGCCGCCGCGAAGGCGCCGAAGTAATCAACGGCGCCGGACGCATCGTCCTGCCCTGCTTCGCCGACTCGCATACGCATATAGTCTACGCCGGCAGCCGCGAGGGCGAGTTCGAGGACAAGATCCGCGGCATGAGCTACGAGGAAATCGCAGCCCGCGGCGGAGGAATCCTCAACAGCGCCGACCGCCTCCACCGCGCCTCCGACGAGGAGCTGTTCATGGACGCCCTGCGGCGCCTGAACGAGATCGCATCCAAAGGTACCGCCGCCGTCGAAATCAAGTCCGGCTACGGACTCAACACCACCGACGAGCTGCGAATGCTGCGCATAATCGCCCGCCTGAAGGAATCCTCGCCGCTGGACATCCGCGCCACCTTCCTGGGCGCCCACGCCGTAGGCCGCGAGTACGCCGGACGCCAGGCCGAATACGTCGACATGCTCGTCGGCGAGATGCTGCCCGCCGTGGCCGCCGAAGGCCTGGCGGAATACGTCGACGTGTTCTGCGACCGCGGCTTCTTCACCGTCGACGAGACCGACCGCATCCTCACCGCCGCCGCCCGCTACGGCCTGCGGCCCAAAATCCACGCCAACGAGCTCGACAATTCCGGCGGCGTGCAGGTCGGCGTGGCGCGCCGCGCCATTTCCGTTGACCATCTCGAACGCATAGGTCAGGACGAAATCGACTCCCTGGCGGCCTCGGAGACCATCGCCACCATGCTGCCCGGCGCGTCCTTCTTCCTGGGCATGCCCTTCGCCCCGGCGCGCATCGCCGTCAACTCGGGCCTCACCGTGGCACTGGCCAGTGACTACAATCCGGGCTCCAGCCCCTCGGGCGACATGCGCATGGTCTGGGCCCTGGGCTGCATCAAGATGAAGCTCAGCCCCGTCGAGGCCCTGGCGGCCTGCACCGTCAACGGCGCCGCGGCCATGGAACTTTCCGACACCGTCGGCTCGATAGCCGCCGGCCGCCCGGCCACATTCATCCTCACCCGCCCCGTATCCTCGCTGGCATTCATCCCCTACGCCTACACGACCCCCTGGATCGACCGCATCTACATCCGCGGACGCCTCCAGTCCTTCACATTCTGACAACCAATCACATAACCCGAATGAAACACAGTCTTGCCCTGGCGGCGCTGCTCGGAGCCTTCGCCCTGACCGCCGCAGGCACCGACAGCCCCCGCTGGCTCAGGAACACCAGCCTGAGCCCCGACGGAAGCACCGTAGCCTTCACCTACAAAGGAAACATCTACACCGTACCGAGCGCCGGCGGCCGCGCCACCCGCATCACCGCCGACGGCTCCTACAACACCCAGCCCTTCTTCAGCCCCGACGGCAGCCGCATAGCCTTCAGCAGCAACCGCAACGGCGGCATGGACGTGTTCGTCGCCCCGGCCGGCGGCGGCACTCCCGTACGCCTGACCACCCACTCCGGCGGCGAAACCGTGCGCGGCTGGCTCAACGACAGCACAGTCGTTTTCTCGGCCGACATAATGCCCTCGCGCGAGGACCTCAACGGTCCCTTCTTCATCCAGACCTACACCGTCGGCATCCGTCCCGGCTCCCGTCCCGTGCAGCTCAAGTCGCTGGACATGCGGGCGCTCGACGTCAACGCCGCCGGCGACATCATCTTCCAGAACCGCAAGAGCGTCGAGAACGCCTTCCGCAAGCACGAGTACAGCTCCGGCACGCCGGACGTCTACCTGCTGCGCGGCGGCGAGTTCACACGCCTCACCGAAGGCCTGGGCTCGTCGCGCAACCCCGTATGGCTCGGCCAGGACGGAACCCGCTACGCCTACACCTGCGACGACAGCGCCGGCGTGCTCAACGTCTATGAGGCCGCAGTGGGCGTGGCCGGCAGGAAGAAGCTCACCGACTTCGCGGAGCACCCCGTGCGCAGCCTCAGCTCCAGCGCCGACGGCTCCCTGCTCGCTTTCAGCCAGGACGGCGAAATCTACACACTCGTGCCCGGTCAGCAGCCTAAGAAGGTCGAGGTCGAGATTCTCACCGACGACTACGACGCCGACCGCGTGGCCCGCATCGTAAGCTCCGGCGCCGACAACATGGCCGTATCGCCCGAGGGCGACGAAGTGGCCTTCACACTCCGCGGCGACGTCTACACCACAGCCGTCAAGTACGAGACCACCCGCCGCATCACCGACACTCCGGGCCAGGAGCGCAGCATCTCCTTCGCTCCGGACGGACGCTCGATGGTGTTCGACGGCGAGCGCGACAGCACCTGGTGCCTATACCTGGTCAAGCTCGACAGCGAGGACGACAAGAACTTCACCTACAGTTCCGGATTCACCGAGGAAGTGCTCTACCGGAGCGACAAGGCCGCCCAGCAGCCCGTGTTCAGCCCCGACGGCAAAAAGGTGGCCTTCCTCGAGGACCGCGCTACCCTGCGCGTACTCGACCTCGAAAGCCGGCAGTCCACCACCGCACTCGACGGCCGCTTCAACTACTCCTACTCCGACGGCGACATCACCTTCGAGTGGAGCCCGGACAGCCGCTGGCTGCTGATCGACTACATCGGCAACGGCGGATGGAACAACAAGGACATCGCCCTGGTCAAGGCCGACGGCAGCGAGGTTGTCGACCTCACCGAGAGCGGCTACGACGACAGCGACCCGCACTGGGTTCTCGGCGGCAAGGCCATTACCTACACTACCGGACGCTACGGCATGCGCAGCCACGGCTCCTGGGGCAACCAGGACGACGTGGTCTTCATGGCCCTCGACCCCGAGGCATGGGACACCATACGCATGACTAAGGAAGAGGCCGAGCTCGCCGAGGCCGCCGAGGAGGAAGCCGAGGAAGAGGAAGCCGAGGAAACATCCTCATCCAAAAACAAGAAAAAAAATCAGCCCGAAGAGCCCGCGGACAGCTTCGACCTGCGCAACAGGCACTTCCGCAAGATGCGTCTCACCGACGTATCCGTCTCCATGGGCGACCACTTCCTCAGCCCCAAGGGCGACAAGCTCTACTATCTGGCCCTTTCGCCCGACGCCGACGCCAAGCTCTACGTCCACGACCTGCGCGAGGACGAGACCTCCGTGCTCGCCGAAGGCATCAACGGCGGCTTCGTGCCCGACAAGGACGGCGAGAACCTCTTCATCCTCACCGGCGACGGCATGTACAAGCTCGACCTCTCCGACGGCGAAAGCAAGAGCATCGACTTCGAGGCGCCCTACGACCGCCGCCCCTCGCTCGAGCGCGAGTACATCTACGACCACGCCCTGCGCCAGGTCAAGGACAAGTTCTACGACCCCGACCTCCACGGCGTGGCCTGGGACAGCATCGGCGCCCACTACCGCGAGTTCCTGCCCTACATCAGCAATACCACCGACTTCGCCGAGCTGCTCAGCGAGGTCCTCGGCGAGCTCAACGCCTCGCATACAGGTTCCGGGGCCTCCGGCACGGCCCCGCGCCTGAGGACGGCGACTCTCGGAGCATTCTTCGATCCCGCCTACGAGGGCGACGGCCTGAAAATCCTCGAACTGCTACCTCGCAGCCCCCTGGGCACGCGCAAGGCAGGGGTCGAGGCAGGCGACATCATCCTTGCCATCGACGGCCAGCCCATCCTGGCCGGCAAGGACTACTTCCCCCTGCTGGAAGGCAAGGCAGGCCGCAACACCGAACTGCGCGTCCGCAAGGCCGACGGAACCGAAAAGACCGTCAAGGTCAAGCCTCTTTCGTCCGACGTCAGCCTCCAGTACCAGGCATGGATCGAGCGCAACGAGCAGCTCGTCGACAGCCTCTCGGGCGGCCGCATTGCCTACGTCCACGTCGAAGGCATGGATAGCCCCAGCTTCCGAAGCACCTACGAGCGCCTGCTCGGCAAGTACCGCAACTGCGAGGCCGCCATCGTCGACACCAGATTCAACGGCGGCGGATGGCTCCACAACGACCTGGCCCAGCTCCTGAGCGGACGACAGTACGCCACTTTCGAGCCCCGCGGCCAGTACATCGGCTCGGAGCCCTTCTCTCAGTGGACCAAGCCCTCGGTTATGCTCGTCAACGAAGCCAACTACTCCGACGCCTACGGGACGCCCTTCACCTACCAGGCCCTCGGAATCGGCGACCTCGTCGGCGCCCCGGTCCCCGGAACGATGACAGCCGTATGGTGGGAAACGCAGATCGACCCTGACATCTATTTCGGCATCCCCCAGGTGACCGTAAAGGATATGCAGGGCAAGGTGCTGGAGAATCACCAGCTCCAGCCCGAAGTCGAGGTCTACAACACTCCCGCCGAGACCACATCCGGCAACGATCTCCAGCTCCGGACCGCCGTAAGCCACCTGCTCGAGAAGCTCGACGCCGACAGATAATCCGCCGGACTTGACGCCGAAACTTGACGCCGCCACATATTTCCCGACAACATAAATGAGGCTTTATTTGTTGAATTTGTAAATATCTTTTAGTTTTATGGACCTAATGTCTGTAAAATCGTAAATTTTGTTTACCTTTGCAAGGTCACATCCAGAAACAAGATATTCATTCAACGATTGTCTAACTCAAAACTCTAAACACATCTCAAAGATGAACACGGAAATTATAGGCACTAACGCAGGAACCGTTTGGGTTGCCCTCAACAACGCCGACGCCCTGGGGCTCAAGCAGCTCAAGAAAATCACCAAGCTCAAGGACAAAGAAGTTTACGCAGCTCTCGGCTGGCTTGCCCGCGAAGGCAAAATCAGCATCGACACCGATCCCGAGGACGAGAAAGAAATCATCATCTCCCTGATCGGCGACAAATAAGCCGCACAAACATCCCATACCGCAAAAGGCCGGACCGCACCCGCAGTCCGGCTTTTTTATCGCCCGCGCGGCCCGCGGCGATTGCCGGTCCGGAAAATCTTCGTAACTTTGCAAGACCCTCGTCACAATGCGTTGACTATGGCAAATATCTACGAGCTCAGAAGGTACGGCAAAGCCGCATTCCTCATCGCGGCGGGCGCCGTGGTGGCAATGTTCCTGTACTTTTCCTCGAGCCTCATAGCGGACCTCGAGGTCCAGGAACGCCAGCGCATGGAAATATGGGCCGGCGCCACCCGCGAACTCGCGGCGTCGACCCTTGCCGACACTCCCGGCACCGATATCGACTTCCTTCTGAGCATCATACGCCAGAACACCACCATCCCCGTGCTTCTTACGGACAGCGAAGGCAATATTCTGGACCAGCGCAACTTCAGCCTCCCCGTGCCCGACGACCCCGGCGACACCCGCAACAGCGCCTATCTCGAGGCCAAACTCCGCTCGATGCGCGACTCCGGTCGCCGCATCGAAATCAACATCGCTCCCGGCGTGACCCAGTATCTCTACTACGAGGACTCGACGCTGCTGCGCCGAATGAGCGTGTTCCCCTACATCCAGCTGCTGGTAATGCTGGCCTTCATCGCCGTGGTCTACTTCGCCGTGCTCTCCACAAAGAAAGCCGAGCAGAACAAGGTCTGGGTCGGTCTGAGCAAGGAAACCGCCCACCAGCTCGGAACGCCCATCTCCTCCCTGATGGCCTGGATGGAGCTGCTGCCCGACATGGGCGTCGACCCGGACACTCTCGCGGAGATGAACAAGGACGTCAACCGCCTGAGCACCATCGCCTCGCGCTTCTCGAAAATCGGCTCCGAGCCGAAGATGGAGCGCGCGTGCATAAACACCGTGGTCCGCAACGCGACCGACTACATGAACACCCGCATCTCGCCGCGCATAAGCCTGAGCTTCCGCGACGACACCGCGCCGACGGAAGTGATGGCCTGCACGCCCCTGCTGGAGTGGGTGATCGAGAACCTGATCAAGAACGCCGTCGACGCCATGGAAGGCCACGGCAGCATCGACGTCGAAATGCTCGACAGCGCCGGCAGCGCGGTAATCGAAGTGAGCGACACCGGCAAAGGCATAGCGCGCAAGAACTTCAAGAACGTGTTCAATCCCGGCTTCACCACCAAGAGCCGCGGCTGGGGACTGGGACTGACCCTGGCCAAGCGCATCGTCGAGCAATACCACCGCGGCCGCATCTACGTGGCCCGAAGCACCGTAGGCGCCGGAACCACCTTCCGCATCGAACTGCCGAAAGGGTAGGTATTAGGTGGTAGGTTTCAGGTTTTAGGGCGCTGGCGTCCTGATTCAATCGAGATTAATCCCGATTAATCGGGTTAGATTGAAAAAATCAGCGCAGACGCTGTCAGTCTCGCCGGAATTTAGTAATTTTGTGGCTTGAACCGTCCTTAGGGCGGCAGCAACAGTAAAATCGAAGCATATGGCACTTTACGATCAAATCGATGCCGACATCAAGTCCGCCATGCTGGCTCACGACAAAGAGCGTCTGAACGCGCTACGCGGCATAAAGAAGGAATTCATCGAGGCCAAGACGGCCCCCGGAAGCAACGGCGAACTCAAGGACGACGCCGCACTGAAGATTCTTACCAAGATGGCCAAGCAGCGCAAGGAGAGCGCCCGCATCTACAGCGAGAACAACCGCCCCGAACTCGCCGCCGGCGAGATGGCCGAGTGCGCCGTTATCGAGAGCTATCTGCCCAAGGCCCTGACCGAGGACGAGCTCCGCGCCGAGCTGACCAAAATCATCGCCGCTGTCGGCGCCACCGGCCCCCAGGACATGGGCAAGGTTATGGGCACGGCCACCAAGGCCCTTGCAGGCCGCGCCGACGGCCGCGCTATCTCCGCCATGGTCAAGGAGCTGCTATCCAAATAAGTAATCAAAAAACACTCCAAGATACAATGCTTACTCTACAGCAAATCAAGGCCGACCCCCGCTTCATCGTGGAGCGTCTGGCCGTAAAGGGTTTCGACGGCGAAAAGCCCATTGCCCGCGTGCTGGCTCTGGACGACATGCGCCGCCAGCTTCAGCTCAAGAACGACAATGCCGCCGCCGAACTCAACAAAATGGCCGCTTCCATCGGCCGCCTGATGAAGGAAGGCAAGCGCGACGAAGCCGAGAAAGCCAAGGAGAACGTCGCCGTCCTCAAGGAAGAACAGCGCGCCCTCAACGAGGAGCTCCAGCGCACCGAGAATGAAATCCGCACCGAGCTGCTCAATATCCCCAACATCCCCTACGCCGGCGTTCCCGAAGGCAAGACCGCCGAGGATAACGTGGTCGAGAAGACCGGCGGCAAGATGCCCGAACTCGGCCCCGACGCCCTGCCCCACTGGGACCTGGCCAAGAAATACAACCTCATCGACTTCGACCTGGGCGTCAAGATTACAGGCGCCGGCTTCCCGGTCTACCTGGGCAAAATGGCCAAGCTGCAGCGCGCCCTGGTCCAGTTCTTCCTGGACGAGGCTTCCGCAGCCGGCTACCTCGAGGTCCAGCCGCCCTACGTGGTCAACGAAGCTTCGGGCTACGGCACGGGCCAGCTCCCCGACAAGGAAGGCCAGATGTACTTCTGCCAGCTCGACAAGCTCTACCTCATCCCGACCGCCGAGGTGCCCGTAACCAACCTCTACCGCGACGTCATCATTCCCGAGGACAAGCTGCCCGTCATGAACTGCGCCTACTCCGCCTGCTTCCGCCGCGAGGCCGGCAGCTACGGCAAGGACGTGCGCGGCCTCAACCGCCTGCACCAGTTCGACAAGGTAGAAATCGTACGCATCGAGAAGCCCGAGAACAGCTACGCCGCTCTCGAGGAGATGAAGGACCACGTACAGGGTCTGCTCGAAAAGCTCGGTCTGCCCTGGCACATCCTGCGTCTGTGCGGCGGCGACATGAGCTTCACTTCCGCGATCACCTTCGACTTCGAGGTCTACTCAGCCGCACAGGGCCGCTGGCTCGAGGTTTCCTCCGTATCGAACTTCGAGACCTACCAGGCCAACCGCCTGAAGTGCCGTTACCGTGGCGACGACAAGAAAACGCACCTCTGCCATACCCTCAACGGCTCGGCGCTGGCCCTGCCGCGCATCGTGGCCGCCATCATGGAGGACTTCCAGACTCCCGAGGGCATCGTCGTTCCCGAGTGTCTGCGCAAGTACACCGGTTTCGACATCATCAACTGAACTCCTGCCGGATAAAGTTCCGGCGACACCACCCCGGAAGCCCTTATGTGTGTTTTTCGGGGTGCTGTCGTTAAGTGACCTGCCGCGCCGAAGCGCCCAAAATACAATGAAGATAGTCCTTTTCTGCGAGAACAAGTACGCCATCGACATCCTCAATCCTCTCCAGGAGTATGTCGACGCCGAAGGTCTGCCCCACCAGATACTCTGGTACATCCACAAGCCTAAAATCGACAGCTTCCCCTACGCGGACCGCGTCCGCTGGACCAACTCGATGCAGGAGGTCTACGATTTCGGGCCCGAGGCCATCTTCGTACCCGGCAACATCGTGCCCTACTATCTGCCCGGGGTCAAGATTCAGGTTTTCCACGGCTATGCCGCCGAGAAGAAGGACCACTGGGTAATCCGCAGATATTTCGACACTTACTTCACGCAGGGGCCCTACTTCACCTCCCACTTCAAGGCCCTGGCGAAAAAATACGGCGACTTCGAGGTGCTCGAGACGGGCTGGCCCAAGCAGGACTGGATCAAGCGCAACCTGCATGCCTACGACTCCGAGCGGCGCAAGCTCTTGGAGGACAGCGGCAAAAGCCGCATTATCCTCTACGCTCCGACCTTCTCGCCGAAGCTTACCTCGCTGCCCTGCATCAAGGAGGCCCTCGGCCGCGCCGCCGAGGAACTGGACGCTTTGCTTGTCCTCAAGTTCCATCCTCTGACGCGTCAGGAATGGGCCGACGAGTACCGCGACTGGGCCCGCAACCGCAAGGACGCCATCTTCCTGGACAAGGGCGAGAATATAACGAAGTACGAACTCATGGCCGACCTGATGATTTCCGACACCTCTTCGACGGTCTACGAGTTCCTGCTGCTGTCGCGCCCGGTGGTGACGTTCAACACCCTCTCCAAGGAAATCTACTGGGAGAACATCACCGATCCGGCCGACCTCACCGCCGGCTGCCGGCGCGCCCTGGACGACCCCTGCTCGGCCGAGCGACGGAAGTGGATAGTCGACAACTACGACCCATACCTCGACGGCGGCGTCTGCCGGCGCATGCTCGAGGGTGCCGAGGACTATATCCGGCGCCACGGCGTACCAAGGCGACGCCATCTCAACCTCTGGCGCAAGTACACGGGCATCAAACGCTTCGGGCGCATAAAACGATAAGATTCCCGACCACAGATTCAAGAATTGCCATATCCGAAATCATGAATAAGGAAAATACGATGCTGAACTTCACCGTCGGACCGGTAATGTCCGGCGACGCAGTCCGCGCTATCGGAGCCGAGCAGGTTCCCTACTTCCGCACACCCGAATTCTCGGAAACGATGAAAGAGAACGAGCGGCTGATAAAGAAATTCGCAGGCGCGCCGGAAGATGCCCGCGTGGTCTTCATCACCGGCTCGGGGACCGCCTCGATGGAAGCTGCGGTTATGAACACTCTGTCGGAGACCGACAAAGTGCTGGTAGTCAACGGCGGCAGCTTCGGCCACCGTTTCGCCGAACTATGCCGCATCCACGAGGTGCCCTACAGGGAGATAAAGCTCGCCCCCGGCACGGCGCTCAAGGCCGCAGACCTCGAGCCTCAT
>OLHE01002069.1_pt1 | contig 12179 bp, 14 predicted proteins | sample 1605821 | NCBI WGS metagenome assembly OLHE01 (sample SAMN03283250) | human gut metagenome | biome: human-associated habitat; material: feces | host: Homo sapiens | place: USA | collected 2013
TGTATGTTTAATCACTTTTTTAAAATTTAATAGTAAAAAAGATAAAGAAATAAATGAAATTACAAAATATATAGAAGAAATCAACCGAAAAAATTATAAGCTAAACATTGATGATATGTCAGAAGATGAATTGTCTATTTTAAAAAATGAAGTATATAAAACAACAATAATGTTAAAAGAAGCAGCAGAAAATTCTAATAAAGAGAAGTTAGAATTAAAAGATTCATTATCAGACATATCACACCAATTAAAAACACCATTAACATCAATTTTAATAATTTTAAATAATTTAATAGATGATCCAGATATGGATAAAGAAATAAGAGAAGATTTTATAAGAGATATAAAAATGGGAATAACTAATATTTCATTTTTGGTTCAATCTATTCTAAAATTATCAAAGTTAGATACAAATACAGTTGATTTTATAGAAGAAAAGACTTACATAAAAGACATTGTAGATGAGGTAATAAAAAACATTTCTACTTTATGCGATTTAAGAAATATTAAGATTATCACAAAATATAAAGAAAATGCACAAATAATTTGTGATTTTAGATGGCAGGTAGAAGCATTTTCTAATATTATAAAAAACTGCATTGAACATTCAAAAGACAATACCAATATTTTATTAGAAGTTGACGAAAATAATGTGTATTCACAAGTTGTAATAAGAGATAATGGGACAGGTATAGATAAAGAAGATTTACCACACATTTTTGAAAGATTTTATAAAGGAAAAAATTCTAGCAATGAAAGTTGTGGTATTGGTTTATCTTTAGCAAAATCAATTATAGAAAAAAGTAATGGAAATATATATGTTGAATCAAAAGTAGGAAAAGGAAGTACATTTACAATAAAATATTTTAGAATGTAATAACATAAGAAGAGTTTTGTTTATAATTATAGTACATAAGTATTTTATCACAAAAGTTCATACAAATTAAATTTATTGCATTATTTCATGTTATAGATTATAATGTATTATGAAAAAGAGGTAATAAGATGATAAAAAGATATAAAGAAGATGAAATTGAAAAGTTAGTTCAAATACTAAAAAATGATGGTGTAATTAGTGTTCCAACAGATACAGTTTTTGGCATTTGTGCTAGAATGAATTCACAAATAGCACATGATAAACTAGTAAAGATAAAGAAACGTCCAATTAATAAAGCTTTCCCCGTTATGTGTGCAAATGAGGAACAAATAAAAAGTGGAGAACATGAATGTGCCGATTTAGATGAGATAGAAAAAGCTTGTCCACATTTAGATGGTATGATGGAAGGAGAAGTATTATATTCAAAAGGAAGTACAATCGTTGATTGCAGTACAGATGAAATAAAAATCTTAAGAGAAGGACCAATATCAATAGAGCAAATAAAAGAAATAGTGAGAATTTGAGAGATAGAAGGGAGGAAATATGAAAAAACATAGATTTGAAATAATAATTTTTACAATAGATGCAATATGTATGATATTAGAATTAATCGCTTCTAGATTATTATCTCCGTATTTTGGAAACTCGAATATTGTATGGACAAGTGTTATTGGAATTATATTATTAAGTAGTAGTATAGGCAATTATCTTGGGCGGAAAAATTGCCGACAAAGAAAACAAAGAAAATAACTTAAAATTAATATTAATATGTACATCTATTTTTGTAATATTAATACCATTTATTCAAAAAAATATGTTAATGAATATCTTTAGATATATAAAAAATATTAAAATTGGAGCTATAATTTCAACTTTACTTTTATTTTTTATTCCTTCATTATGTATGGGCTGCATAACACCAATAATAACCAGATTAAAAATAAATGATTTAGAAACAGCAGGAAAATCGACAGGTAGAATTAATGCAATTGCTACAATTGGTGGAATAACAGGAACTTTTTTGGGAGGTTTTGTATTAATTCCCAATATAGGAAGTAGTAATATATTATTCGTATTAACTATTATATTGGTACTCTTGATACCATTGATTAATTTTAAAATAAAAGAAAAAAGTTCAATATATGTTATTGCTATAATTATAGTTTCATTAATTTCATTAAAAATTTATGCCGATTTAAATAATACTATAGGCGATGAAATTTTAGATAATAAAAATGGTGAATATGTAAGTTATGATACAGAATATGGTCGTGTGTTAATATATAATTCTAAATTAAATAATGAAAATATAAGAATATTGAATATAGACAGTGGATATGAGTCAGCTACTTTTACTGATGACAATAAAGTTAATGAGTTAGTATTTGATTATACTAAATATTATGATTTAATGTTTAATGCAAATATTGAAATAAATAATACGCTATTAATTGGCGGTGCGGGTTATTCTTATCCTAAATACTATATAAGTCATTTTGAAAATAAAAATATGGACGTTGTTGAAATTGATGGTGGAATTACAGAAATTGCGAAAAAATATTTTTATCTTGATAAATTACTTGTTGACTATGATATACAAAACAATAAACGTTTAAACTTAATCACAGAAGATGGGAGAACCTATTTAAACAAAAATACAAAAAAATATGATGCCATATTGAATGATGCTTTTTCTGGAAACTCTCCAGCAAAAACATTAACCACAATTGAAAATATTAAAAATGTAAAAAAATCATTAAATAAAAATGGAGTATATTTAACAAACATTATTTCATCTTTAGATGGTGAAAAATCAAAGTTTTTAAAAGCTGAAGTTAATACATTGCAACATGTTTTTAAAAATGTTTATGTAATTCCTTGCCGTGATAATAATGATGTCTATTCATCTCAAAATAATATGGTTATAGCTACAGATGATAATTTATCATTTGAACATTCGTTTAAATTGAATATCATGGAAAATGAAATTGTTATAACAGATGAATATTGTCCTATAGATACATTAATCCCTAAAGTTTGAAAAAAATAAATAAATTAATAATTTTGTTTTGAAGTATAGACAAATATTTGTTCTTGTTGTAAAATATATTCAATAGTTCAAAAATACTAGAAAGTTAAAACTTATAAGCACCAATAGATATACTAAAAACTAAATTTTATATAAGGGATGTGTTCTTATGGACGAAAAAAACAATGAAATTATTTTATTTGAAAATCAAGGAGTAAGATTGGAAGTAAACCTAAAAGATGAAACTGTGTGGCTTAATAGACAACAGTTAGCGGATTTATTTGATAGGGATGTCAAGACAATCGGAAAACATATTAATAATGCTTTAAAAGAAGAGTTAAAAGATGTTCCAACTGTCGCAAAATTTGCGACAGTTCAAAAAGAGGGTAATTATGAACTCTCTTTTAATTTATAATTTTTTTTAAAACTATAGACAAATAATGTATTAAGTAATACAATATTGTGAGATACAAAAAAGAGAGGAGTAAATTAATGCCAACAAAAATTAGAATTTCCAAAGATATGATATTAAATGCAGCATTTGAAATTGTAAGACAAAAAGGAACGGAAAAATTGAGTAATAGAGAACTAGCGAATAAGCTAAAATGTTCAATTAGACCAATATATTATCAATTTGAAAATGTAGAACAGATGAAAAAAGAATTATATATAAAAATAGAACAATACTTTTATAAATTTATATTAGATAATATGATTGAAGGTATTCCACAATATAAACAAGTTGGAATAAACTATATAAAATTTGCAAAAAAAGAGAAAAAACTATTTCAAACTTTATTTATGTGTGATACAGGCTTAACGCCAGATACGTTTGTCACAAAAGCTGGACACGATTATGAAGAAATTGAAAAACTAATAAGGATAAGTACAAATTTAAATGATGATGATATAATGAAATTTCATACCAAAATGTGGATTTTCTGTCATGGAATTGCAACATTAGTAGCAAACGATACTATTAAATTAACAGATAGCCAAATACAAGAATTACTATCTGATGAATTTCAAGCATTAATGTTACTCGAAGAAAATCCAAACAACAAATGGGTGTTACCAAAAAAGGAGGAAAATAAATAATGGAAAATGTTATAGAAGTTAAGAATTTAACTAAAGAATACAAAAAAGTAAAAGCAATTGATAATCTTTCATTTGAAGTACATGAAGGTGAAATTTTAGGATTGCTTCGGACCAAATGGAAGTGGAAAATCAACTACAATTAATTGTATATTATCATTATTAAATTTTAGCAAAGGAAACATACAAATATTTGGAAAAGAAATGAAACCAGATGCTTATGATATAAAATCAAAGATAGGTGTAGTATTTCAAGATGTTGCAGTTTTTGAAGAACTAACAGTATATGATAATATTGATTATTTTTGTGGACTATATATAAAAGATAAAAAAACAAGAAAACAATATATAGAAGAAGCAATAGAATTAGTAGGACTTTCAGAATTTAAAAAATTCTATCCAAAGCAATTATCAGGAGGATTACTTAGAAGATTAAATATCGCTTGTGGAATAGCACATAAGCCACAATTAATATTTTTAGATGAGCCAACAGTTGCCGTAGATCCTCAAAGTAGAAATAATATATTGGATGGAATAAAAAAATTAAGAGATAATGGAGCTACAATAGTATATACAACACACTACATGGAAGAAGTAGAAATTCTTTGTGACAGAATCATTATTTTAGATAAAGGAAAGATTCTAGCAACAGGAACAAGTGACGAGCTAAAAGAGTTAGCAAAAATAGAAGAAAAAGTAACGATAGAAGTAAATAATTTAGAAGAAAAATATATTAATGAAATAAAGAAATTGGAAAATGTAGATGAAGTAATATACAATTCAAATTTATTATTTGTAACATATAAAAAAGGTAAAAACAACCCAGTAAGTATTATGGAATATTTAAAAAAAGAGAATATCAAATATAGCAAAATTTATTCAGAAAGACCAACTTTAAATGATGTATTTTTAGAACTTACAGGAAAGGAGTTTAGAGACTAATGTTTATACATAATTTTAAATATAGTTTAAAAATTTTGTTCAAAAATAAAGCATTAATATTTTGGACATTTGCTTTTCCAATAATCCTACGGAACATTTTTTAATATGGCATTTTCTAATATTGAAAATAGTGAAAAACTAAATACTATTAATATTGCAATTGTAGATAACGAAGACTTTCAAAATAGTGAGATATTTAAAGAAACTTTCAAAAATTTAAGTGATGAAAACAACGAAAATAGGATTTTTAACACTAAATATGTAACAGAAGAAAATGCAAAAGAACTATTGGATAATGATGAGATTACTGGTTATTTAAAATTAGAGGAAGATACTCCAAATGTAATTGTTACAACATCAGGGATTAAAGAAACAGTTTTTAAATATGTGGTAGAAGAAATTACACAAACTATAGAAATTGTTAAAAATACAGCTGAAAATAAAATAAAAGAAGAAATGATTGCAGGAAATTATAATGTGGATTATGAAAAAATATATGAAAACATTATAGAAAATGTGCAAAATCAAGAAGTTAAACTGAAAAATATATCAAACAGCAATTTGAGTTACACAATGATAGAATTTTATACATTAATTGCAATGGCTTGTCTATATGGTGGAATATTGGGAATGACATCAATAAACCAAAACTTAGCTAATATGAGCAATAAAGGTAAAAGAGTTGCAGTTAGCCCAACAAGTAAATTAAAAGTTGTATGTAGTAGTGTACTTGCAAGTTATATTGCAGCATTAATAGGACTAAGTTTGTTATTTATATATACTATTTTTGTTTTAAAGATTGATTATGGAAATAATTTACCATTAATTATTTTACTTGCAATGACAGGAAGTTTAGCAGGGTTAAGTTTAGGAATGGCAATTGGAACAACTTTAAGAACAAACGAAAATACTAAAACAGGAATTTTACTAGCGATTACAATGTTTGGTTGCTTCTTATCTGGAATGATGGGAATTACTATGAAATATATAATTGATAAAAATGTACCAATAATAAACAAAATAAACCCTGCAAGTATGATAACAGACGGTTTTTATTCACTATATTATTATGATACTTTAGATAGGTTTTACTTTAATTTAGCAAGTTTATTAATATTTTCTGGTATTATGATTATTATTTCATATATCAGTTTAAGGAGGCAAAAGTATGACAGTATATAAAGCATTTTTTAAAGTAGTAAATAAATACAAATTCTTAATTTTTATATATACAGCAATGCTAATATTATTTGCTGGATTTAATATGCAAACAAGTCAAAATAGTACAAATTTTGTCGCAGAGAAACCAGATGTATTAATTATCAATAATGATAAAGAACAAAAATTAAGTAAAAATTTGGTAGAGTACATAGAAAAAAATAGCAATATTGTTAATATAGAAGATAATGAAGAAGCAAGAAATGATGCTCTATTTTATAGAGATGTAAGTTATATTATATATATACCTGAAAATTATAGTAAAGACTTTCTAAATGGACTTAATCCAGAAATAAAAATAAAAAGTGCTGGTGATGCAGGTTCTTCTTATGCAGAAATGATGATTACTCGTTATATTAAAGTGGCAAATATATATGAAAAAGAAATACAAAATGAAGATGAATTGATAAAAACAATAAATGAAACTTTGGAAAAAGAAGCTAATATAGAAATTACCTTAAAATTAGATGTAGATAATCTAAGTAGAGCAACATTTTATTATAATTTTATGAATTACAGTATTTTAGCAGGATGTGTATATGTAATATGTATAATAATATCAAGTTTTAGAGAAGAAAAAATTAGAAAAAGAACAATCATAAGTAGTATGAATTATAAAAAATATAATAGACAATTACTTATATCAAATGGAATGCTAGCATTTATATTGTGGTTTTTATATGTTGTACTTAGTTTTATATTAATTGGAAATATAATGTTTACAGCTCATGGACTAATATTAATAGCAAATTCTTTTGTATTCTCAATATGTAGCTTAACAATTGCATTTTTAATAGCAAATTTAATCAATAATAAAAATGCAATTAACGGAATTATAAATGTTATAGCACTTCGGTTCAAGCTTTTTATGTGGTGCTTTTGTACCAGTAGAATGGTTGCCAGACACAATATTAAAAATAGCTCATATTTTACCATCATATTGGTATATACAAACTAATGAAGCTGTAAAAACGCTAGAAACAATAAATTTTGAAACATTAAAACCTATATTAATAAATATGGGAGTTGTATTACTATTCTCATTATTGTTTGTAATAGTAACTAATATAATTACAAAGAAAAAAAGAAAAATAAATTAAAGGAGAAATATTAGTTTGAAAGAAATAATTATAAAAATGATGTAAAGTTTGATGGCGAAAAATTTACAGGAGCAGACTTAACAGCTGTATTTGGTGGAGTTAAATGTGATTTAAGAAATGCAATTATAGAGTCAGATGTTGTTATTAATACAAGTAGTACATTTGGAGGAATTGAAATAAAAGAAATAACCATAACAGACTTTGAAGAAAGTCTTATAAATGATTATAAAACATTATTTCCAGAAGACGAACAAAGAAGTTGGGAATGTGTAAGAAGAACATATGCTGATAATATAGAAAAATTCTATGCTATTATAAATAATATGAAAATTATAGGCTTTATATGGTACAATAGACTATTCTTTCCAATAGGTATTGATCCTGATAATAATATTAATATAGTTTAAAAGTATGTAAATATTATGTAAGATAAAAGATAATAGTAATTTGTAAGGAGGAGATAATGAACAAAAAAGGAAAGATATTTGTAATTATAATAATTTTCGTTTTACTTTTTATTATATTTACATATTTATTTAATGAAATTAAAATATTGAAGAATAAAATAGAAAATTTGGAAAAAACTGATAATGCTCTTTCTGAAAGAATACAAGAAAATACAGACAAAATATCTAATATACAAACACAAAAAGAAAATATAAGTAGTGAGTCAAGACAACTAGCAGAAAGTGTTTTTGATTGTTCACCAACAGATGGATTATCACCAATTTCTGAAGATGAAGCCAAGAATGTTTGGGAAGAATTTAAGAAGGAATATAATATAGATGAATATGGAACATATTATATACAAGAAACACAAATAAAAGAAGTAATACCTAATACATATTTATATTACAATTATTATCAAGGAAAAATAGAAGGAATACAAGCTACTTTTACAAGAAAAGCATATGTATTTATTTGCAATAGGAATAATGAAAATTTAGATTGGGTTGATGGGTATGTAGATATATATACTGGAAAAGTAATTGGAGGACAATTTTATGGTGTATAATACTTAGTCATACAAATTACAAGTTATAGATTAGTTTGAAATATAACTAATCTAATTTTTTTAAAACTTTACCAAACAACTGTTTACAATATGAAAATAAAGTGATATAATTTAAGTAAAATTTATTTAAGGAGGTGGAACATGCAAAGACAAAACATATATATAGCAATAGATTTAAAAAGTTTTTATGCTTCCGTAGAATGTCGTGAAAGAGGATTAGATCCTTTAACAACTAATTTAATAGTAGCAGATAGTAGTAGAACAGAAAAGACAATTTGTCTTGCAGTAAGTCCATCTTTAAAACAATATGGAATACCAGGAAGAGCAAGATTATTTGAAGTAGTGCAAAAAGTTAGAGAAATAAATACTAATAGAAAATACAATGCACCTGGTCATGTATTAAATGGAAAATCTTGTGAAGATGGCGAATTAAAAAAACATCCTGAATATGAATTAGATTATATAGTAGCACCTCCACAAATGAATAAGTACATGAAATATAGTACAGACATATATAATGTTTATTTAAAATACTTTTCTCCTGAAGATATATATGTTTATTCAATAGATGAAGTATTTATAGATGTAACTCATTATTTACAAACTTATCAAATGAAAGCCAGTACACTAGCGACAACTGTTATTCATGATATATATGAAAAAACAGGAATAACTGCAACTTGTGGTGTAGGAACTAATTTATATCTTGCAAAAGTTGCTATGGATATTGTAGCAAAACATGCAAAAGCAAATAAATATGGTGTAAGAATTGCTTGTTTAGATGAAGACATGTATAAAAAGCAATTATGGAATCATAAACCTTTAACTGATTTTTGGAGAGTAGGGAAAGGTATATCAAAAAAACTGGAACAAAATGGTATGCATACTATGGGAGATGTTGCAAGATGTTCTATCAATAATGAGGATAGACTATTTAAGTTATTTGGTATTAATGCAGAATTATTAATAGACCATGCATGGGGAATAGAACCATGTACAATGGAAAGTATTAAGTCTTATGTTCCAACTACTAATAGTTTAAGTTCTGGTCAAGTTTTGCATTGTCCTTATGATTATGAAAAGACAAAACTAATTATAAAAGAAATGACAGAATTACTTGTACTTGATTTAGTAGATAAACATGTAGTAACAAATCAAATAGTTTTAGAGGTAGGTTATGATATTGATAACTTAACTAATAGAAATATTGATTATAAAGGCGAAGCAACAATAGACAGATATGGTAGAAGTGTTCCTAAACATGCTCATGGTACAATTAATTTAGAGCATAAAACATCTTCAAATAAAATTATTGGAGAAGCGGTTATGGAATTGTACGATAGAATTATAGATAAACGATTATTAACAAGAAGAATTAATGTAACTGCAAATAATATAATTAGTGAAGAACAAGCTGAAAAAGATAATAGCTTTGAACAAATTGATTTATTTACTGATTATTCAGAAGTTAAAAAGAAGAACGAAAAAGAAAAGAAAGAACGAAATCTTCAAAGGTCAATACTTGATATTAAGAAAAAGTTTGGCAAAAATGCTATTCTTAAAGGTATGAATTTTGAAGATGGAGCAACAACAATAGACAGAAATTCACAAGTAGGAGGTCATAAAGGTTAATGGAAAATTATGATGATATAATAAATTTAAAAAGACCAGTTTCAAAACATCCAAAAATGAGCTTATATCAAAGGTCAGCTCAATTTGCACCTTTTGCAGCACTTACTGGTTATGAGGGACAAGTTAAAGAAACTGCAAGATTAACTGATAAAAAAATAGAGTTAGATGAAGAGGTTAAAGTAATGCTTGATATGAAAATTCAAGTAATTCAAGAAATGCTTTCAAATAATCCTGAATTAGAAATAACATACTTTATTTCAGATAGTAAAAAAGAGGGCGGAAGGTATGATACAATTATTGATAGTATTAAAAAGATAGATAACTATAAACAACAATTCATTATGAAAAATGGTTTAATAATTGATATAAAAGAGATTATAAATATAAATAGTGATATATTTAAAAATATAAGATTTGAATAAGAAAAAGAACTAGAGTTATAATAATTCTAGTTCTTTGTATTTATATATTATCAATAAAGTCTGATACTAAATTTTCTATTTTTACATTAAATACTTTAGCGAAGCCACATAATTCATAATCAACATAAGAACTTTATGCGAGTTGTCTGTAAAATACGGTAAATATAGAGAAATAGGCATTTTGGAGGTTTTAGAAAAAATTTGAGATAGGATCTGAAATTATAAAAAAATATTAAAGTATAAATTTAAAGATAAAAATTATTGAACATCAAATTATATAAGTAAAATATTTAAAGAGCTTAAAATAGATTTTAAAGTGTTATAAAAATAAGTTTATATAAGAATATAAATAATAAAGAATAATAAATATACAATGTAAAATAATTATATATAAGTAAGCGTTAAATAGCTTAAAGGCTTGATAGTGCTGAATTTGCTAGGAGGGACTTGGAACATAGTTCTATTATTTTACTCCTATTTCTTTTTGCACAAAACTTTGATGCCGCGACAGTTTTGGATAAAAATAATTAATAATTTTATTTTAAACTATAGACAAATATTTGTTCTTATTATAAAATATGTACAATAGTTCAAAAATGCAAAAAGTTATAATATATAAATACCAACAAATATACTAAGAACTAAATTTTATATAATAAAGGATGTGTTCTTATGGACGAAAAAAAGAATGAAATTATTTTATTTGAAAATCAAGGAGTAAAATTAGAAGTAAACCTAAAAGATGAAACTGTGTGGCTTACACAAGAGCAAATGTCAAAATTGTTTGGAAAAGCAAAATCTACTATTAATGAGCATATTAAAAATGTATATAAAGAAGGTGAATTAATAGAAAAAGAAACTATGACTAAATTCGGAAATTCCGAATTTGCTGATAAACCAACTAATTATTATAATCTAGATATGATAATTTCTGTAGGGTATCGTGTAAAATCACAAAATGGTATTTTATTTAGAAAATGGGCTACTAGTGTATTAAAAGATTACATGCTAAAAGGTTATGCAATAAATCAAAAAAGATTAGAATACTTGGAAAAAACTATAAAATTAATAGATATTGCTAATCGTATTGATGAAAGACTAGAAGGAAATGATGCAAAAGAAATATTGAAGGTAATTGGAGGATATTCAAAAGCATTAGACTTATTAGATGATTATGATCATAGAACTTTAAAGAAAATTGAAGGAAATATAGATGATAGGAAAATTGAATACCAAGAATGTATAAATATAATCAATAAATTAAGATTTAACGAAGAAAGTTCACTTTTTGCTGTTGAAAGAGATAAAGGCTTAGAATCAATTATTGGAAATATTTATCAAAGTTTTGCACGGACAGGATATCTACAAAAGTATAGAAGAAAAAGGAGCAAATTTTTTATATTTAATAGTAAAAAATCATGTATTTGCAGATGGCAATAAAAGAATTGCAGCAACTTTGTTTATATATTTTCTAAATTTTTACGGAATATTATATAAAAACGGTAAACAAGTAATTGATAATAATACATTAACGGCTCTTACTTTATTAATTGCTGAATCGAATCCAAAGGAAAAAGAAGTAATTATAGATTTAGTGATGAATTTTTTGAATAATGAATAAAATTCTTTAAAAGAATATATAACTTTTTAGATGAATTAAAAATAAAAGACTATAAAAATGTTCTAGTAGTAGCTCACAGTGGAGTATCAAAAGCATTTGATGGTTATTTTGAAGGTATAAAAAAGGGTTGTTCTTAGATAGAGGATTAAAAAAATGTGAAATAAAAAAATATAAATTCTAAAAAATCAATAGAGTAGGGGGGATAGTCATATTTTTTATGTTACAGAT
>OLHE01002075.1_pt1 | contig 12162 bp, 5 predicted proteins | sample 1605821 | NCBI WGS metagenome assembly OLHE01 (sample SAMN03283250) | human gut metagenome | biome: human-associated habitat; material: feces | host: Homo sapiens | place: USA | collected 2013
TGTTGTCAAATGCGTCTGCCGCTTCAAACTGGCTCTTCCAAGAATCGTCATCATCGCCTGCCATATCATTATTGGCATGATCTCCTGCTACAACCATCAGCGGACGAAGTACAACATTTTTGTATCCTGCTGCTTTGATCTTTTCAATCACTGACTCACAGGAAGTCTCTTCCGGTTCACCTTCTACTGTTCCGATAAATACATTCTCATATCCAAGCTGTTCCATCTGCGTCTGCATCTGGGAATAGCTGATCTTTGCTGTATGGGATGTTCCATGTCCCATAAATACAAATGCTGTTCCTGCTTCTTTTGCAGCATCCAGGCTTTCATACTCGGTTACTTTTACTGCCTCTGCTGTGATCGCTTTTGCTACGGCTTCCTTATCTGCATTGATTACAGTTGCATCGGAACCAACTTCTCCAAGCAGTGGCTCTGCAATTTTTACTGACTCGAACTTATCTTTATAATTTTCTACTGCTTCTGTCAGTTCATCATATTCTGCACCATGCATCAGATGCGTCGGCTGCACGATCAGATTCTTGACACCGTTCTTTACAGCTCTTTCTAAAGCCTGATCCATATTATCAATCTTTTCTCCGTCACGTGCCTGAACATGGTTGATGATGATCTGAGCCGTAAATGCTCTTCTTACAGACCACTCAGGATAAGCTGCCTGAAGTGCCTTTTCAATTCCACCAATATCCTCTGCACGGCTGTTATTAAAGGAAGTTCCGAAACTTACAACTAAAAGTTCATTTTCCCCAATCTCATCCTCATTCAGTGGATCATCTTTTGATGCGTCTCCCGTATCTCTTCCGAAATAATCCGGGTCTGCATTTTCACCTTCTACTAACTCTTTCTGTGCATCTGTCAATGCATCCCATGCCTTCTTTGCAGCTTCGCACTGCTCATCTGTCTTGTCTGTCCTCTCCTGTACATAAATATCATCAATCAGCTTTGCCACTTTATCTGCCGCCTCCTGATCTTTTTCTTTGGTTGACTGTTCAGATTTGGTTGAATTGTCGTCACTGTTCTTTCCACCACATCCACTTAACATGGATATTCCAAGTGCAGTTACCAGAAATGCTGTCAATAATTTTTTCTTCATCTTTTCCTCCCTGATCTTTGATCAATGCTTTTTGGAACAGAACGGTTCAGATATACAGATATACACACCGACTCTGGCTTTTGTCTGCATAAATAAGTAAATAAAACCCCCGTTAAAAACGAGGGTTCACATAATATCTTCTTTACACGAATAAACTGTCTTTTTTATAAAAAACAGTCTGTCCTATTCTTTCGTACCGCCAGTTCCTCGTGACCTGAACTCTTCGTTCCTGTACTGCGAAAGGCAGGTCTCCCGGCTGATCGTTCAGACGCATCCAGCTCACCTTCCCGGTCTCCCAGTGGTCTTATGGCTGTTGCTCACGAAATACGGTGACGAGTTCGTACAGGATTCGCACCTGTTTCCCTTTTCACCAGTCCTGACATTTTGTCCGACTGACACCTTACGCATCTTTCATTTAATTGTAACGGGGATATTCTAACACCTTCCCTGAAGATCTGTCAAGAAATATCCCTCTTACCTTTTTGCTCCTCCAAAGTCCTGCGTAATCTTTCAGTCTCTTCCTCCGCTGCTTTTGCACGCTTTTCCGCTTCTTCAATTTCTTCTTTTGCCTTCCTTTTCACCTCATCAACTTCCTTTTTCGCTTTCCGCTTCGTCTCGTTCAGTTCTTCTTCCATCTCATCGATCATCAGCTTTACTGTATTTCGATCCATAATTTCCAGTTCTTTTGAAAACATCTCCATCATCCCTTCCATATTCAGGCACAGAGTGTAGATTTCTTCATAAATTTTCTGAAATTCAGGATTCCTGTCCAACAGTTTCATAATCATATCCGGATCATCCTGACTTAGAAATACCAACCACTCTTCCAATTTATTCTCTATCTTTTTATCTTTATTGTGGATGATGTTATTAAAAATGTCAAGACATACAAATGTATACTCCTGTAATAGATTGATCTCCACGCCGGTATCGCTTGTCTGTCGGAATCGATGCAGGTACAGCTCTGCTGAAAATTTTCTGAATTCACTGCCACTCTTTTCAAACAAGACGATTGTGTATACTTTTTTTATATTTTTATAGCTGAATGTTGCACCCAGTTCCTCCCTTGCTCTTTTATACTGTCTCAGTAGCAGATCCGCCGAATAACACGCACTTCTCTCTCCCGGGAACAGATACCCGATCTTCTGCACCTCTACATTTGCAATACTTCCGTCCTCCAGCTGTACTACAACATCCATCACCAGCAGGGAACTTTCAGCCGCAATCCTTGCAGACTCATTTGGCAGTACCTTTAATACTTTCACTCTCTGTCCCAACATCTCTGATATAAAATCATTAAACCGATCCGGTCTGGTATCAGGATTCATAATAGCTTTAAAATAAGTATCATATAATAATTTGATTCCCTTCACTCCCGTACATAGATCGAGATATTCCTGCTGACAGGTTTCTTTCCATCCACAAAAAGTTTTCCACAACTCTTTATTTTCTCTTAATTCTTCAAGCACCTCCCCTCTTGTCCTTATGATTGGAAAATAATTTTGCAGTTTGTTCTTCATAGGCAATTCCTTTCTTCTGATGATTTTTTTCTGACTGTTCTCTGCAGATTTTCATTTTGACCATTTATTTTAATTACATTGAATCGATGCTTTGAATAAAAGCAGTTGACCTTGTTCTGAATTCAGATGCTCCATGAATCGGAGTAATTACAGAATACATGACAAATACTGGAATTGCAATTTGTATTTTGTTCATAACTCATCTTTTTTGTCGATAAAATTGTGGATAATTTTTTTGGGGGGAAGAATAACAAAAGAGTCCGGACATACATTTTCTGTATATCCAGACTCTTTTCTTTTTAACAAAGCTTTTCGCAGCTCAGTTCATTTTCATCCTGTCTGCATTTCTTAAGCTCTGCGTTTCTTTTTAAATGCAATTACGATCACTGCACCTGCTGCAAGCAATGTCATTCCGAAGAATGGAATTACATTGGCTGCATCTCCGGTCTTCACTGTAGTAGTCTTAACGGCATCTGCCTTCTTATCAGAATCATTCTTATTTAAGTCATTCTTATTTGAATCATCTTTCTTTGAATCATTCTTCTTATCATCGTCAGCTGCCGGTTTCTTTTTCAGACCATCCAGTGCCTTCTCGATTGCTGCTGCCATTGCGTCAACTTTATCCTGTTCGGATTCTTTCAGACCCTTTTCTACCGCTGCGACTGCATCATCCAAAGCCTTCAGACTTTCTTCTGTATACTTACTTCTGTCAATCTTCTGTACTTTTTCCATTGCTGCATTCACTGTTGTATAGTCTGCATCTTTTTCCGGTTCAACTACCGGGCTTTCTACCAGTTCGCTTAATGCTTTCTCAATCGCTGCTGCCATTGCATCAACTCTGCTCTGTTCGGATTCTTTCAGACCCTTTTCTACTGCTGCGATTGCATCATCCAAAGCCTTCAGACTTTCTTCTGTATACTTACTTCTGTCAATCTTATCTGCTTTTGCAATTGCTGCATTCACTGCTGTATAGTCTGCATCCTCTTCTACAGCCGGTTTTTCAACCAGTGCTACATACGCATTATTGATTGCTGCTGCCATTGCATCGACTCTGCTCTGCTCGGATTTCTTCAGTCCTTCTACTACCGCTGCAACTGCATCATCCAATGCTTTCAGACTCTCATCTGTATACTTACTTCTGTCAATCTTCTGTACTTTTTCCATTGCTGCATTCACTGTTGTATAGTCTGCATCCTCTTCTACAGCCGGTTTTTCAACCAGTGCTGCATACGCATTATTGATTGCCGCTGCCATTGCATCGACTCTGCTCTGTTCGGATTTCTTCAGTCCTTCTACTACCGCTGCAACTGCATCATCCAGTGCTTTCAGACTCTCATCTGTATATCTGCTTCTGTCTACTCCTGCAGCTTTTTCTTTTGCTGCATTTACTGCTGTATAATCTGCATCTTCTTCTACAACCGGTCCGTCATTTTTTGCCAGTGCTGCTACGGCTGCCTCAAGAGCTGCCTTCGCATTGGCTACTTCAGACCAGGACTTATCCGGCTGATTTCCTGCATTGATCGCTGCATCAAGTTCTGTGATCAGTGCTTCAGATGCTGTGATCTGCTCATTCAGGGCTGCTACAGATTCTGCTGTATAAATATCCTTTGCCGCCTCTGTCTTTGCTTCTTTTAATATCTTCCGGTATTCTGTCAGATCGTATGGATCTGAATCTGTTGCACTTCCATTTACCTGGATCTCTACGATATGGTTCTCATGTCCGCTTGTAGTATTACTTCCAACTTTACCCATTGCGTACAGACGTACATATCTTCCTGTCACAGCTTCTCCGCTGTATAATGCTTTTCCTGCTGAAGTTTCTGCATATAATGTATCTGTCGGATCCACACCTAAATTATATACATCAGAATCTCCACTGTAATAGAGAACTGTCTTCTTCGCAAAATCTGCTGTATCAGATACTACCAGTGCGGTTGCCTTATAAGTTCTTCCATCAGACCAGTAACGCCATAAGTTTACATTGTTGATCTTGCACTGTTGTCCAAGATCGATCGTAATATAAGAACCTTTATCTTTTCCATCTTTTCCATAGATTGCATATTTATCAGAATTATTGTAAACGCCGTCTACTGCATTGGAAAGCGGACTTCTTGTATTGGTCATATCTGTTGTCTCATCAGGGTCTACCCATGCAGATGTTACATTTTTCTGATATGCCAGATTCTCTACTACTTTTGGCACAAGTGTTGCATAACCTGCTGTCAGTGCCTCTTTTGCTGCCTGGATCGCTGAAGCATCTCCACCTGAGATGGCACTCGTTGCATTGGAAAGAAGCGTATCCATATTGGCTGCTGTCCAGGACTCTGTTGTCCAGTTATCTTTTTCTGCTGTGATCTTCTTCACAGTCTCTGCCAGTCCTGATGTCGGAACTTCATCGTAACCAAGACTTCTGTCATAAACTGCTACATTTGTCACAGCTCCGTTTACACCATTACCAACGATCTTTGCTGCAGGAACTGCGAACTCTTTGTTCTCTGCATTATATACAGACGCACTTATCTGTCCGTCTACATAAATACGAACCAGTCCGTTATTTTCTTTTACACCAACGATCATAGATTCTGTTGCATCGGAAATAACTGCATCAGCTGTTGCTGTCACACCGTTTACCGTGAAATACGGATGTCCTTCCGCATTAATTCCGAGTTCATAAGCATCTCCCTGCTTTACAAGGACAACGCTTCTGTCTGCTGTCTGAACCTGTGCTGCTACTGTGAATCCGTTGGTTCCTTCTACGCTGCGGTCTTTTCCACTGATCTCGCTGTTGCTTCCCTCTACAGTTTCTTTCTCTGCAATCTTATTCTCTGCATAGTATGGAGCTGAGATCTTTCCTGTAATCTGATTTCCGGCTGCATCTGCTCCACTCTCTGCGGATACTTCTACAACATCGCCATCATTCAGTGCTGTAGCAAATGTCAGTTTAAATGTACGCAGGTCTGCATACTCTGAAACTGTCACATTATCAACAACTTCATTATTTACTTTGACCTTCAGGATTGCATTTCCTTTGATCTTTTCACTTAACTGTACCCGAAGCTCTGTTCCTGAAACACTTGTCAGACTCTTGAATGTCGGTGCAGTTGTATCTGCATCCTGGCTCAGAGACCATACCTGTACTTCACCCGGCTGAAGTGTAACGGATACTTCTTCACCCTTTGTATAAGTATCTTTTGCTGTCGCAATCGTTCCATTCGGAGAATAAGTATGTACTGTACTCATGTGGTAAGTACCGGCTTTTGTAACTCCGATTGCATCATTCAGTGTAAATGTGATCGTCTTCTCTGTTGCAGACGGGTTTCTCATGGAAATGATTCCTGCATTTCCATCGAAGCATGCAAATCCATATGGATTCTGTACTTCACCGCTGCTCATTCCACCATTTCTGTAAGTGCTGAGTCTTGTTGCACTGGATGGATGGCTACCGATCATCTTCGCATTCTTCAGCTTGGAGAAATTTTCTTCCTCCCACTCAAGGAACTCTGCATTTACAAGATATTTATCCTTGTCCAGCAGTGAATCAGAGTAATAAAGCTCCCAGAATGCAGTTCCTCTTGTTCCCATCATATACAGGTAATTCTTGAACTGTTCTGCTGTCATGGAGTCAGCTACGATTCCTGTTCCTTCACTTCCGTAGATCGGGTCATGGTTATAAAGATTTGCCAATGGGAACTGAAACTGGTGTACCTGAACAAACTCATAGTAGTTCGCATCACGGTAAGTCAGCATATTGTCCATCTTATTATTCAGCGTACCATTACTGATCTCTCCACGGTCTCCTGCACACTGTAACCATACAGAGTTTGCCCACTGTAAGAACCATGGACTTGGGTTGACATAACAGGTCAGGGAAATCCACAAGTTCTTAATATTATAATCTTTCTCAGCCTGACGGATATTCTCCATCAGCACGATCCATTTCTCCCAAAGGTCTGTCACATGGTACATCTGATTCTGTCCACCATACATATGGCGGTGTTCCTCACTGTATCCTACAACACCTTCTCCTGACGGGAATGCATTATACTGTGCAACATCTGCAAATCCATCCCACTTCCAGTAGTTCACTCCATAGTCGTGCATCCAGTTGATCGCCATTTCTTCAAACTTCTGAACATAAGTTGCATCTGCAACATCAATGGAACCACCGGATTTACTTCCTGTTCCGCTCTTTGTCAGGATATCTGCCAGAGAACCGAAGAAGTTGTATCCTCCTCTTGGTCCAATCCATACACCGAAATCAGATCCCAGTTTATTTACCAGGGAACTGGATGTCGTCAGTCCATTCGGGAACTTGGAGTTAAACTCCCAGAATCCTGTTGTATTCAGGGTCGTTCCTGAACGTACGGAATCTACAACCGATGTATCATTGTAGTTGTTCCATCCATCATCCACTACATAGGAATCCATCGGGCGAACTCCGGTCTGTGTCAGTTCCTTCTCGATTTCAATGAATGAGGAAAGGATATTATCATCATCAATTCTCATCATGTTGTCGAACCAGGAGTTGTACTGCAGACGGAAATCTGACGGAGTTGCAATACTGTCGATATAATCATAAAAATCACTTTGGATGACTCCCTGATCACTTCCGTCACTATGGCTTGCACCAACAACGGTCTGCCAGGAAATATACTTTCCATCCTCAGTCAGCTGTCCGTCTCTCTCAAAATCTGTAAAATTCTTTCCTGTATAGTAGCGTACATGTCCCAAACCTGATTCAATCTGTGTATCAGTTTCCGGGAATTCTGATCCCACAAACATTCCATCAATATAGATCGGCTGTCCGAGATTTGCCTTATATTCGCTCATCTCTACAACACCGCCGACTCCCTTCGGAACAGTCCATGTCTTATCGCTGTCTGTGACTGTCAGATGCTCGCCATCGATATAATCCATGCGGACATCCTTATCTTCACTGTCAATCTCCAGGAACTTACGCATGAAATGATCCCCATCATACATGACAATCTTTTCTGTAATATTGGCTTCGCCTGTTCCCATCTGAACCGGATCAAATTCAAAAGTAATCATCTTACCGGTCTTATTGACATCATTGATCACTGCTGTTGTATCATCAATCGAAGTCGATTTCAGTGTCAGTTCACTGGATTTGATTTCTTTTCCGGCAATCTGTGTACCTTTGTCAAGAACAGTTGTTCCGGCTGTATCCTGCACATCCAGTTCTCCGACATTCATAAACTTATTCCGGTTTGCATCCTGCCAGTGGTAGGACTCAATACCAACCAGTTTGATCTTGGATGTCGTCACTGTTTCATCCAGCTCGATCGCATCCGGCTTTGTATTTGCATCGGTTGTCAGTGAAATTTCTGCATTTCCACCAACCGTTGCATCCTGCCATGCACTGCCATCCCAGTACTGGATCTTCAGTTTGGTCAGACGTCCGGTACAGTTATACTTCGCACTATTATCATAACGCGGTGTATAAACCACTTTTTTTACTTCTTTTTCTGATCCAAAATTTACTACCAGTTTCATATCATCCGAATTAGAACACCAGAAATTGCCTGTTGTATCGGTAATCCCGTCTAATATCTGACTGCTATTTCCCTCACTGGTCGTATATTCTTCCAATGAAACTTCCCCGTTACTTGTCTCATCCAGCGTCTTAATCACAAATTCTTCTGAATTTTCTCCCGGTGTGAACACTGAATTTCCAAGCAGGTTCTCAATTTTTGTCGTGGAAAGCCTGTCATCAGAAATACTGAACTCACGGCTGAGCTTATCATTTCCAATGGTCACAATATTTCCACTCTTCGTAGCACTGACTGCATCCTGTGCGGCTTCTACTTCAGTCACTGCAAGCGGTGAAATCTGCACACAGCTTAATGCTGTCACAAGTGCAACCGCTTTTTTTAGTTTCCCTTTCATCATAGAAACTTATCTCCTTCCTCCCATTTTCGTGAGTATCTTATTTATATTAAGATACATCCTACTTTATTGTATCTCTTTTTTCCTCTCAAATCTTGTCACCCCCCCCACATTTTTTTGCTGTTTTTTGTCTGATTCGGAACTATTCGGATCTGTCTCGCATCCGTTTAGTGAAAGGGATTTGATTAGACTGGTATATTAATAAAGGTGCTTATGACCTGATATCCTATGCATCGGATTATCTGAGACAGGTCATAAACACCTTACTTTATTATTAGAAATGATGAAAAACTATTTTCAGTTATTATCCCAGCATTTCCCGGAGCATTTTGTTGACCATTCCCGGATTTGCCTTTCCTTTCATGGCTTTCATCGTCTGTCCGACCAATGCACCGAGTGCTTTTTCTTTTCCTCCTCTGTAATCAGCGACTGCCTGTGGATTGTCAGCAATGACTTTCTCCAGCGTCGTTCTGAGTGCATCTGCATCATTGACTGTCTTCAGTCCATGCTCTTCTACATATACATCCGGCTCAATATCATTCAGGAAGATCTGTTCAAATACTTCTTTTGCCACAGAACTATTTACTGTGCCCGCATCATTAAGCTCGATCAGCTTCGCCAGATTCACCGGTGAGAACTTCAGATCTTCTGCTTCCATGCTGTGTTCCTTCATCAGACGCATCGTCTCTACCATCAGCCAGTTGGATACTTTTTTCGGCTTATTGCAGATCGCAGTCGTCGCTTCAAAAAGATCTGCCATATGCTTGGATTCTGTAATGATCTCTGCATCATATTCCGGGATGTCAAATTCTTTTTTGTAACGCTCCAGCTTCTCTGTCCGAAGTTCCGGCTGCTGTGCCCTGATTTTTTCGATCCATTCGTCACTGATCACGATCGGAACAAGATCCGGTTCAGGGAAGTAACGGTAATCCTGTGCATCTTCTTTGGAACGCATTGCATAGGAATGTTCTTTATTATCATCCCATCTTCTTGTCTCCTGGGTCACTGCTTTTCCTTCTTCCAGCAGCTCGATCTGTCTCTGACGCTCTCCCTCAATTGCATGAGCGATTGCTTTAAAGGAGTTCAGGTTTTTCATTTCCGTTCTTGTACCAAATGTATCCGAACCAACTTCCCGAACAGAAAGGTTTACATCCGCACGCATAGATCCTTCCTGCAGCTTGCAGTCCGATGCTCCCAGATACTGTACGATCATACGGAGTTTCTCAAGATATGCGATCACTTCCTCAGCGGAACGCATATCCGGCTCTGATACAATCTCTACCAGCGGAACTCCGCTTCGGTTATAATCAACCAGTGATGTATCATCCCATTCATCGTGAACGAGCTTTCCTGCATCTTCCTCCATATGCATTTCATGGATCCGCACTTTTTTCTTTCCGCTTCCGCTTTCAATCTCTACATATCCATCTCGTGCGATTGGAAGATAAAGCTGGGAAATCTGATAGTTCTGCGGATTATCAGGATAAAAATAGTTCTTGCGGTCAAATTTACATACCTGCGTGATCTTACAGTTTGTTGCAAGTCCGATCGCCATCGCATATTCTACAACCTGCTTATTCAATACCGGAAGCGACCCAGGCATACCGGTGCAGACCGGGCAGGTATGCGTATTCGGTGCCCCACCAAATTCGGTACTGCATCCACAGAAAATCTTTGTCTTTGTTGCCAGTTCGATATGAACTTCCAGTCCGATCACTGTCTCATACTGCTTTGCCATGATTACTGTACCTCCTTTTCCGCTGTCCGTCCGATCTGTGCAGGAACCTCATGCACTTTCTTTGTCGCACATTCATAAGTATATGCGGCACGGATCAGCGTCTTTTCGTCGAATACATTTCCTATGAGCTGCATTCCCACCGGCAGCCCTTTGCTGTCTTTTCCTACCGGCACACTCATGCCCGGAAGTCCGGCAAGATTGACAGAGATCGTATAAATATCTCCCAAATACATTTTCATCGGGTCATCCAGACTCTTTCCAAGCTCCGGTGCTGTTGTCGGGGCAGCAGGTCCCAAGATCAGATCGTATTTTTCAAATACACGGTCAAACTCCCTCTTGATCAGGGCTTTTGTTCTCAACGCTTTCAGATAATAGGCATCATAATATCCTGAACTTAATACGAAAGATCCCAGCATGATCCTTCTCTTTACCTCTGCTCCGAATCCTTCGGAACGGGTCTTTTTATACATATTGTGAAGTCCCTCATACTCTTTGGTACGATATCCATATTTTACTCCGTCGAAACGTTCCAGGTTGGAACTTGCCTCTGCTGCTGCGATCGTATAGTATGCCGGAATCGCATATTTTACGAGTCCCAGGTCAAACACCTCTACCATTGCACCTTTTTCCTCAAGCACTTTCGCTGCCTGCATGACTGCCTGATTTACTTCGGGATCCAGTCCTTCGCCCATATAATCTCTCGGGATTCCGATCCTGAGTCCTTTTACATCTTCCACCAGTGCTTCTGTAAAATCACAGTCATCCCGTTCGATCGACGTACTGTCTTTCTCATCGTGGGATGCGATCACTTCCAGGATTGCTGCACAGTCTGCCACATCCTTTGCCACCGGTCCGATCTGATCCAGTGAAGAACCATATGCCACCAGTCCATAACGGGAAACTGTACCGTACGTCGGTTTCAGTCCCACTACTCCGCAAAAGGAACTTGGCTGACGGATCGATCCACCGGTATCAGAACCAAGTGCATAATAACATTCGCACGCAGCCACTGCCGCACAGGATCCACCGGAAGAACCTCCCGGAACATGAGCTGTATTATGAGGGTTTTTCGTTGGTCCATAATAAGAAGTCTCCGTCGTACTTCCCATGGCAAACTCATCCATATTCGTCTTTCCGAGAATGACGGCTCCTGCATTCTTCAGGTTTTCAACCGCCTGTGCTGTATAAGTCGGCTTAAAACCGGAAAGAATTTTGGAACTGCATGTTGTAAGCTGTCCTTCAATACACATATTATCTTTGATCGCCACAGGAACTCCTGCCAGCGGGCCGGTCAGTTCTCCTGCATCAATCTTTTTCTGAATTTCATCTGCCTGTGCATAGGCCCCTTCTTCATCCAGTGTCACATAACTGTTGATTGTTGGCTCTACTTCTTTTGCCTGCTCGATTACTGCCCGGACTGCTTCTCTGACTGTCACCTCACCGGCTTTTATTTTTCTGCCCAGTTCAAGGGCTGTAAGTTTTAATAAATCCATCTTCATCTCACTCCCTTTACCCTATCGTCTTCGGCACTTCAAAGCTGTCTTCTTTCCGAAGCGGTGCATTTGCCAGCGTCTTCTCTTTATTATCACCATTTGTTACAACATCTTCCCTGAATACATTCTGCACCGGAAATACATGAGACATCGGTTCAATCCCGGTGGTATCCAGTTCATTTAAGGAATCTATATAATCCAGCATCTGCTCCATATCGCTTTTGGCGGCTTCTTTTTCTTCCTCCGAAAGTTCCAGTTTTGCAAGGATTCCCACATATTCTATCGTTTCGTCTGAGATTTTATTTGCCAATTCTGTCACCCTTTCTCACTTCATTTTTTGATACCAGGGTCAAAAGGTCTGACACCACGTGTGCTCGCACACGAGTGGTAGAA
>OLHE01002084.1_pt1 | contig 12133 bp, 6 predicted proteins | sample 1605821 | NCBI WGS metagenome assembly OLHE01 (sample SAMN03283250) | human gut metagenome | biome: human-associated habitat; material: feces | host: Homo sapiens | place: USA | collected 2013
GGCGTACCGCCGCGGCTGCCGGCCACGGCCGACGAGTAGGGCTCGTAGCTGGAGTTGTAGGTCGCGTCGCAATGTGCGCGGACGTGGTAGTAGACTGTGTTTATGCCCTGCGAGGCCAGTTTGGCCATGCGGTTGTCGAGGCTGCGCTTGGTGCTGGCGGTGTTCGCCTCGGTGATTGCGGCACCGGGCCAGGTCGAGGCCAGCATGGAGCTCATCCATATCGAGCGGTGCTCGCGGACAACGTCCTCGCCGGCGGCGAAGGCGCTCAGGGCCGTCGCTCCGATCAGGAGCGCTGAGATAAGTTTTTTCATTGGTTATACGCTTAAGGCAAACGAAGAGGTCGGGACAGCGAACTGTGCCGGCCTCTTCGTATGCATGGTTTCGCGTGCCGGCGGACCGGACGGCGCGGAATCAGAAGAGTTTTGTGGGATTCGGGTTGATTACGATACCGGTGCCGAGGTCGGAAGTCTCGCCGTAGCGGTGAATCTTCTGGTCGGCGGGATCATAGTAGAGGATTCCGGCGGTGAAACCGCTGCCGTCGCCGGTCTGGGGACGATAGCAGAAGTAAACGCGGCCGTTGGTCTTGTCGACAGCCATCTGGGAGGTGAAGATACCCTCGTCGGCGGTTGTGTTGACGGGATCGGCTTCCATGGAGATGAACTTCACGGGAGTGTCGGAGATGGTCAGCGTGCCGCTGTATTCCGGCATGTTGTAGGCAACGAAGCCGGGATCGGGCGAAGTACGCCATACATAGACGGCCTTACGGGCCTCGTCGAAGGCGAATGCGCTGAATCGCAGACCGGAGAACATGACGGGCGTGGGCAGACCGGCCTTTTCGGCACTGGCCTGGTCGGCATAGATGTCGCTGTCGCGGAAGCGGTAGATACCGTTGCCGTTGTACTTCTTGCCCCACCACCAGTAATTGTTAGAGTCGCGGAACAGACCGTTCGAGATAGCGCCGTAGCTGATGCCGCGGCCATAGTAGGGAATGGTGTTATTCTGGAACGCGTAGCTGTCGCGCTGGGTAGAGCTGACCTTGCCCTGCACGGAGCCGCGGGCGGTCAGGTCGATAGACGAAGTGCCGGTGTTGCGGTCGGTGTAGTAGAGGGAGCCGTTGTAGGCGCAGCCGATGAAGGGATCCAGGAAAGCGGCGCCACCGACGTTGGTAATCACGGTGTTGACGTTGGTGCCGTCCGTGCGCATGGCGGTAATCTTGCCGTCGCCGAGCACGCCGTTCTCATCGTTGATGTAGTAGTACTGCTTGCCGGCGTCGAGGATGTAGACCCAGCCCTGGGTCAGAGGGTTGCCTTCCTCGTCGGTCTCGGTAGAGGGCACGTCGGCATAGACGAGGTTGAACACGGTCGAACCGCTGGCAACGCCCATATCGTAGGGCAGCACCTTGGTGCCTGCGGGAACATTGTCCAGCAGCTTGAGGGCCTTGATGTTGCCGCCGCGGGTAGCGTAGTAGAGGGTGGGAGCGGGAATGTCCGAACCTACCTGGACGTTGAGGAAGGCGTCCTCAAGACGGCGGTTCTCGCCTTCGGTGTCGAAGTAGGTTGCGATTTCGATACGCTGGGAGCCGATATTGCTGAACTTCACCTTCTCGGGATAGGTGATGTTGCCTTCGGCGTCGGAGGTGCCGGTGAAGGAGGTCACGGGAGTGCCGTCCTCATAGGTGGTGCCTTCGGGGAAGGTCCATTCGTAGCGTACGGGGAGATTCTCGGGGTTGGGGAGCTCGAGGCTGAAGGTGATGAAGGTGTTGTTCACCTCGACGATTTCCGTCGAGCTGGAGGCCATCGACAGAACGGGCTTGATGTCGTAGATCAGGATGGGATACTCGGCATAGCCCTTGGTGTCGTGGGTCAGGCGGACCTTGTAGAGGCCTGCGCTTTCGTATTTGTGGGTCGGGCTTACCTCGGTTGAGGTGGTGCCGTCGCCGAAGTCCCAGGTGAAGTTGCCGGAGGCGCTGGAGGTATTGTGGAACTGGATGGTCGAAACCACGTAGTAGTCGTAGTGGTACTCGTCGCCGTCCACCTCGTAGGTGAAGTTCACGTCCGGGTTCTGGAAGAACGACTCGTCGATTTCTTTGTCGACGCATCCGGCCATCAGCGCACCTGCTGCCAGGGCCACGGCCATATTGCGGATAAGTTTCATGAGTTCGTGGGGTTAGAGCGGTTAGTTGATGGAGATGGTTTTCTGTTCGGTAGGCGAAGTGATGCCTTCGTACTCGGGAGCGCTGGGGTCGTTGAGGCGGTCGCTGTCCTTGTCGTAGCTGCGGAACTGTGCCTCGAGGCTGTAGGCGCGGCCGAAGTCGATCTTGTAGACGCCGTTGGCGCTGTCGTAGATCCAGTCGCGGAAGGGAATCACGGAGATGAGTTCGCGGAACTTGGGCAGCCATTCGGGACGGACGGTGCTTACGATACCGCCGGTATTGTCGTCATAGCGGCAGAATACCCATTCGCAGGATTTGTAGACGGGATATACTACCTGACCTTCGGCGGGAGTATAGTCGGCGGGGCGCTCGTTGTAGACGGCCTTGCCGTTCTCGTCCAGGGTGATGAAGTAAACGCCTACCACAGCGTCGTCGGAAGCCTCGGCGGTGGTGAACCAGGCGTCGGACTTGACGGCAGCGCCGCCGTCGTCGCCGGTGAGGTCGAGTTCGGGGAGGCCGACTGCCTTGAACTGCTCGTTGGTGAAGTTGTAGTTCAGGTAGACGTTACGCAGGGCCGAGTAGTAGCTGTCGGCGTTCTCGCCGGTCAGATAGTCGTAGACCTTGGTTAGGAACTCCTGGGTGAAACCTGCGGGATAGTAGGTGTCGAAGCGTTCCTGATCCCAGTCGGCGGGATCGACCCATGCGGTGGGAGCGAGTGTGCGCGACACGGGAACCACGCCGTTGAAGATGTTCTGGTGACCGTCCCAGTAGCTTTCCTGATGGGGATAGGAGGCATGGCACTGGAAGGAGCGCATGGTGTCGACGGCGTTTACGGTCTGGGTGTAGCTCAGCGAGGTGCCGGCGAGCTTTGCGCTGACGGCTGCGTTGTCGGTACGGATAATCTGGTACCAAACCTCGCTGCGCAGGGGCGTACGGCCGGGTTCGTTGGTGTACTTGCCCTGGAATGTGAAGGATTCTCCGGCTTTGCAGACGGTGGAGCCGACCTCCCAGTATACGGTCGGAACAGCCTGGCCGACCTCGGAGATGTCGGGAATCAGGTCGTGGTTGGCGCAGCCTGTGAGTGCTGCGGCAGCTACGGTAAAGGCGAAGGCTGCGGTGATATGAAGTTTCATATGCTTGATTTCTTAATCGTTAGAGAGAGAGTAAGTTCATTCTTCAGTCAGGGAACGTACGGTACCGTAGTCCTCGCACCAGATCATGGGCTTGCGGAGCCACTGGGGGTTCTTGCTGGCTCCCAGGCGCTCGAGTTCGGCCAGGTTGTACTTTTCCTCGGTCTCGGGATCGTAGTTCATGCGGTAAACCCATGCGTTCTCCTGCTCGGCGGTGGTGAGGCCGTCGATCCAGTAGGCGGCGTAGAGGTTATAGGGCCGGCGCAGGGTCGGATAGACGATTTCCTGAGCGTCGCCGATGCCGTAGCCGTTGCGGTCGTTGCTGTAGTGGTAGCGGCGCATGTCGGTCCACTGCTCGGGCTGCATGTACATTGCGATATACTTCTGGATCATCAGGTCGCTGAGGGTGTAGTTGGACTCGTCGAAGAAGTAGTGCTTGTTGCCGATCTGGCTTACGGGCTTGCAGCGCTTTACGCCTTCGTTCTCGAAGAAGGCGGTGAGCTGGCGCTCGTAGCGTTCCTGTGCGGAGGCTCCGCCGGGGAGATTGCCGGCTGCGGGGTACATGCCGTCGTTGTCCTGCAGGTAGCGGTCAAGGTGACGCTGTACGTTCCACTGGGTTGCTTCCTTGGCCAGGCGGCAGGCCTCGGTCTTGTTGCCGAGCCAGTACTGGGCCTCAGCCTTGATGAAGTAGAGTTCCTCCATCGTGAAGATGGGGTTGTAGGCACCGGTGGCGGCTGCATATGCGCCGCAGTAGAGGTCCGGGAAGTTGGTCTGCTTGTAGGTTGCGCCGGCGCCGATGTTGTTCTCGAGGTAGCGGATCATCACCTTCTTGGAGTCGTTGGAGGGCGAGGTCGGGCCTTCGGTGGGCTTCAGGAGCAGGAGCAGGCGCGGGTCGCAGCCGTAGCCGTTCTCGCGGTCCCAGTAGCCCTGGTTGGATTCGCTGCCGGGGTTGATTACGCCGAGGCAGTCCTGGATGAAGAACTTGGAGGGCACTGCGGTGGTGAGTGCGTTGGCGCGGCTCTCCCAGGAGTTTATGATGGGCTGGGCGGCGCTCCAGGGGCATACGCTCTCGCCCACACCGTTCTCTACATAATAGTAGCGGGGCTCGTTGCCGAACCAGCTGCCGTAGAGGAGGTCGCCGCTGCGCCAGGTGTCGATTGCAGCCTGGGCGGCGTCGCTGATTTTCTGCAGGGTGGCGGCGCTGCGGTCGACGTTGGGCACGTTGCGCAGCAGGATGCGGGCCTTGACGGCCTGAACCAGGCCTTTCCACTTGTTGAGGTCGCCGGAGTAAACACGGTCCATCGTTTCGGTGATGCGGTGGTTGCCTTCGCTCTGGGCGATGTCCGGGTCATTGTACATGGCCAGGAGTTCGTCGGCCTCGTCGAGCATCCAGGCGTAGATGCTTGCCTGGGTGTCGTAGCGCGGCGAGTTGCTCAGGTAAGCCTCGCTGCGGGGCATGTCGCCCCACATGTCGGTGGTGAGCTGGGTGCTCATCAGGCGGATTGTGCGGGCTATGAGCTCGTAGTTGGGCGAGCCGAGGCTCTGGGAGTTCTTGATGAGCTCGTTGACGTTCACGCCGATATCGTAGAAGTGGCGGCGCCACATCGGATGGCGGTTGATGCTCAGGAATTCCCAGCCTTCCTTGTAGGGGTATGTGCCCTTTGTAGCCTTGCTCATGGTGGTGAGGCACTGGCTGAGGTAGAGGTTGTACTCGGAATGGTCGTAGTTAATCTGCGATGCATAGAACACAACCACAGGCAGACCGAGCTCGGCGGTGTTCGAGTGGGCAGCGTCGGGATTGACATTATCCACCAGGACATCGTTGCAGGAAGCGCCGGCGAGCGCTACCAGTGCGGACATTGCCAGGAGTTTTATCTTGTTCATTTTCATGAATGGACTTAATTAGAAGGTAACGTTAAGGTTGATGTTGAAGGAGCGCATCGAAGGTACGGAGTAGTTGTCGATACCCATGGCGCCCGTACCGTTGACGGCACCCGGCATAACCTGGGGATCGGCACCCGAATACTTTGTCAGCAGGAAGAGGTTGCGGCCGGTTACGGAGAGCTTCAGGCCCTTGACGGGGTTGCGGCTGCCCAGGCGGCGCATAAGGTTACCGAAGTCGTAGGCCAGGGTCACGTAGCTCAGACGGATATAGGAGCCGTCCTCGATGAAGTTCGAGGAAACAGAGTAAACGTAGTTGTTGATTGTGCTCTGGTCGAGGATAACCGGGGTGGTGTTGGGGCTGTAGGTACCGTCGCCGTTGTCTACAACGCCGTTGAAGATAACCTTGTGGTTGCGGTACTTGGCCAGCTGTGCGGACTGACCGTTGCTGTAGAGGCTGCGGCCGGTGATGTTGGCCACGTCGCCGCCGATGCGGCCGTCGAAGAGGCAGCTTACGGAGAGGTCGCGCCAGGTGAAGGTCGAGCCGAGGCCGATGAGGCAGTCGGGTTCGCGGTTGCCGATGTAGGTATCCTTCTTCGGGGAGATGATGGGATAGCCGGACTTGTCGATGAGTACCTGGCCGGCTTCGTTACGCTGATAGTCGATACCGGAGAGGGAGGTGGTTGCCTGGCCTACGTATGCGGTGGGGAAGATATCGCCGTACTGGCCGTTGGTAACCTCGGAAACGCCTTCGGGGAGGCTCTTGAGGCGGCCGCGGTTGTGCGAGAAGTTCACCGTGGCGGTCCACTGGAAGTCCTTGGTCTGGATAATGTCCTGGTTGAAGGTGGCCTCGATACCGGAGTTCTCGATGGTACCCTCGTTACGGGTCTGGAGAATCGTACCGGAGGAAGGCGATACGCGGACGGTCACGATCTGGTTGTCGACCGTGGTGTTGTAGTAGGCGATGTCCAGGCGGGTGCGGTTGTTGAAGAAGCGCAGGTCGGCGCCGACTTCCCAGGAACCGGTCATCTCCGGTTCGAGGAACACAGCCTTCGAGAGGGTCGGGTTGACGCCGAAGCCGCCGTCGGGGAAGTTGGTCCACTGCTTGTAGTTGTCCGAGAACACGCATGCGGGAGCGTCCTTACCAACCTTAGCCCAGTTGCCGCGGATCTTGCCGTAGTTGAACACCTGGCTGCGGATTTTGAAGAGTTCGGTGAAGATCACGCCGCCGGTGAAGGAGGGATACCAGTACTGCGACTGCATCTGCTTGAGGGTCGAGGAGCCGTCGATACGGCCGGTGGCGGAAATCTGGACAATCTTGTTGTAGTCGAAGCGGATTTCGCCGAAGTAGCCGTACTTGTTGCGCTTGCTGTGGTTGAGGCTCAGGTCGTAGTCGCCGGTGCCGACGCCGAAGTACTGCTTGTCGAGGTTGTTGAACGAGTAGTAGTCGCCGTCCATCATGAAGTGGATGCCGCCGAAGTTGCCGGAGGTGCCGGTGCTTTCGGAGTACTCGCCGCCGAGGAAGAAGTTCAGGTTGAAGTCCTCGTTGATTTCCCAATAGTAGTTGCCGAGAAGCTGGGCGGTTACACGGTCGCCACGGGAGGGCGAGTAGTTGTAGGTACCCATGCGGCTGTGGTAGCTTTCCATCAGGGCGCTCTCGAGCTCGCCGTTCTCGTCGAGGATGAAGTCGCTCAGGACGTAGCGCGGACGGCTGCTGCTCTCATAGGAGGAGTTGCTGACGTCATAGTTCACCTTGCCGGTGAAGGTAAGGTTGCGGATGGGCTCGTAGCTGATGCTGCCGTTGACGATGATACGCGTGCCCTGGCTCTTGCTGTGATCCATGTAGCGGCTGTAGAGCGGCGACAGGGTTGCGCCGAGACGCTGCGAGTTTGTCAGAATGTCCCAGTCGTCGTAGCGGTTGGACCAGTTGGGCAGGCCGTTGGGCAGGGCGTAGTCCATCATGTCCTTGTTGTTGGCCCAGCCGTAGATGGTGCTCATGGCGTTGCCGAAACCGCGGGAATTGGTGTTGACGAAGTTGGTGCTCAGCATGATCTTGACCTGCTCGCTGGGATTGAACTCACCCTTTACGAACACGTTGATCTGCTTCTTGTAGTCCTTGGGAACGACACCTTCGTTGTCCATGAAGGATGCGGAGGCGTAGGAGGAGAATTTCTCGTTGCCGCCGCTGATGCTCAGGTCGTACTTCTGCATGAAGCCGGTTCCGAGGAAGTTGTGGAGGTTGTCGAAGTAGGGATCGGAGTCCTGACGGCGGGGGCCCCAGCCACCTGCGGAGTTGGGGTTGGTGAAACCGGCGGAGCCGGGGAGATACTCGGTCTGGATCTTCGGGGTGCGGAGCACGTTGGAGATTTCCCAGCCGCCGTTTGCGGTAACGGTGATCTTGCCGTCCTTACCGCCCTTTGTCGTGATGAGGATAACGCCGTTGGCACCTTCCTGGCCGTAAAGCGCGGAAGCTGCGGCACCCTTGAGGACGCTCATGCTCTCGATATCGTTGGGGTTGATGTCGGCCATGGATGAGCCGCCGCCGCGGATAGGCATGCCGTCGACAACGAACAGAGGCTCGTTGCTCTGCGAGGGGTTGACGGAGGAGATTGCTCGCACGATAATCTGCGAAGCCGAGTTGGGCGAACCGCCGGAGTTGGAAACCTGGAGGCCGGCGACCTTGCCCTGGAGGGAGTTCACGAAGTTGGCGCTGTTACCGGCTGTAACGTCGCCGCTCTTGAGTTCCTGAACGGAGAAGTTCAGTTTGGATTTCTCCTGGCTCTGACCCATGGCCGTTACGACCACTTCGGAGAGTACCTCGGAATTCTCTTCCATGACGACGTTCACTACCGAACGGCCGGAGATATTGACCGTCAGAGGCTTCATGCCGACGAAAGAGAAGGTCAACACATCTTTTCCATCCGGGACATTGATGGAATAATTGCCGTCAATGTCGCTCACGGCGCCACCGGGGACGCCTTGAACCTGGACGGAAGCTCCGGTGATGGGTTCGCCGTCGCTGGCCTGGGTGATGTTGCCCGTGACCGTACGCGCCTGGCTTACCAAAGCAAGGAGGGAAAAGAACAGTAAGAATAGCTGTTTTTTCATGGTTACTTCATTGGTTTATTTTTAAATTGATTTGTTTCGGTATCTTTTTGCCCGTCAGGACAATAAGGTTATTTTATAGTTTTGTGATGTTTTCCATTGCCGCCGCGGGACGGCCGATTTACAGTTTATTTGCAATATCTGTGCAAACTTACGCAAATTTTTATGAAAACATTGCGTTCCGGATTGTTAATTAGCATATTTTAATGGTCAACTTATAATTTTAACAATGACGAGGCGAGGAAACTGCCGGCGTTGGCGGGATTTTGCGTAACTTTGCATTGCCGCAGCCGGCGGTCGGCGCGGCCCGGTCCGGAGCCAGCTCTCCTATATATACTTGTATAGACAATGAGAATCGACATAATCACCGTCCTGCCCGAAATGCTCGAGTCGCCGCTTGGCTGCTCGATAATCAAGCGCGCCTGCGACAAAGGCCTTGCGGAAATCCACGTCCACAACCTGCGCGACTACACCACCAACCGCTACCGCAAGGTCGACGACTACCCCTTCGGGGGCGAGGCCGGAATGGTAATGCAGATCGAGCCGGTAGACCGCTGCCTGGAAGCCCTCAGGTCCGAGCGCCACTACGACGAGGTAATCTTCACCGCACCGGACGGCGAGGTCTTCAACCAGCAGATGGCCAACTCGCTGTCGATGCTCGAGAACATAATCATCCTCTGCGGCCACTACAAGGGCATCGACTACCGCATCCGCGAACACCTCATAACCCGCGAGATATCCATCGGCGACTACGTCCTCACCGGCGGCGAGATGCCCGCGGCGATAATCACCGACGCCATCGTGCGCCTTCTTCCCGGCGCCATAGGCGACGAACAGAGCGCCCTGACAGACTCCTTCCAGGACAATCTTCTCGAGCCCCCGATTTACACGCGCCCGGCGGAGTACAAGGGCTGGCGCGTGCCGGACATCCTCCTGAGCGGCCACCAGGCAAAAATCGACGCCTGGAAGCACGAGCAGTCGCTGCTGCGCACGGAGCGCCTGCGCCCGGACCTGCTCAAGGACTGAGACTCCGGAGGCGGCAGCCGCCAGTCCGGACGAGAGGCGGAAATGACGCGGGAATATGAACCCATTGGCAAACTGCGCGTTATAATTCCAACACAAGTTTGACCCTATTCCCAAAATTCCGCAACTATGAATTACCGAAAGATTGCCGTCGCCGCGGCAGCTCTGTGCATGGCAATCGGCGCCGGCGCCCAGACATCCGGCAGCACCGATGAGTCCGACAGCCACAATCCGCTTGAATTCAAGCGCACCAGCGAGGAGGTGAGGACTATCCTCAGCCGTCACCGTCCCACGGAGGCCCAGTCGGTGCCAGTTCCGCGCTTCGTTGTCAAATCGCGCAACAACAGCTTCATCATGGCCATAGGCGGCGTGGTCAATCCCATCATAGGCTACGACATAGGCAACAATCTCTACAGCTGCGACGGCGCAGGGATAAACTTCGTGACCGCCGCCATCCCCGTGCCGGCCCGGTCGGCGCACAAGGGCGACTTCTTCATCAACGGCATCAACGGCAACGTCGACCTGCAGATCACAGGCCTGGCGGGAACGCCGAACGAAATCTCCGCCTACGTGAAAGTCGGCACCAACGGCATCAACACCCAGGTGGCCCTCAAGCGGGCATACATCACCTGGAAGCACTTCCAGATGGGCCGTCAGCAGACCCTTGCGCAGGACCCCGACGCCTGCCAGCCCCCGACAATCGACCCTCAAGGCCCCTCGGGCATGATCGCAACGACAGTCCACGAAATCGCGTACAAGTCGCCGGACTACGACGGCTTCCGCTGGGCAGCCGCCCTGGACATGCCGACATACTACAGCTCCAACGGCGTATATTACGGCAAGGACTACCCCATATACGACGGACATCAGGTCGATATCTCCGCCGAGCAGTATATCCCCGACATCCCCGCCTGGGCGGAATACACCTTCTCGCCCGACAACCGCATCCGCCTTACCGGTATCCTGCGCAACTTCCACTACCGCGACCGCGTCGAAAGCAAGACCCGCTACACTCCCGGCTTCGGCCTTATCCTCTCGGGCAACCTGAGGCCCGTCAAGCCTCTGCTGCTCTACTATCAGTTCGCCTACGGCAAGGGCATCGGCGCCTACATCCAGGACCTGGCCGGCATCCCCTGCTCCTATACTCCGGACAGCAAGCACCCCGGCAGGATGAAAGGCACGGAGATGGCCGGTCTGACCGTCGGCGCCACCTACGAGTACTCGGACCGTCTGCAGTTCAACGCGATGTTCTCGGAGAGCCGCGTATGGAATGTCATGGAGTACGCCACCCGACAGGACAACGCCAACTACAAGTACGGACTCTACGGCGCCGTCAACGCCTTCTATAAAATCACCCCGTACCTCACCTGGGGCGTAGAGTACCTCTGGGGCCACCGCCAGACCTGGACCGAAGGGGGCGCCCACGACTCGCGAATCCAGACCCAGCTCGCCTTCCATTTCTGAATACAGAACTCATACCGGGCCGCGCGAACCTGATTCAGAGATGGTTCGCGCGGTTTTTTCGCCTTGCAGGCTCAAAGTAGCGGGATTTTAGTTAATTTTGCAGTGGCTATGATTAATCTTACCCCCATAGCGCGGCCTCTGATGGCCCGGCGCACGGCATCGGCGCGCCGCTGGGAAAATCCCGGCGGCATGGAGCGCACGCAACGCGCCGTGCTGGAGCACCTGCTCGGACGCGGCGCCCGTACCCTCGCCGGCGAGCGCCTGGACTTCAGGGGAATCCGCTCCTACGGGGACTTCGCGGCGCGCGTGCCCGTGGTTGGCTACGAGGAAATCCGCCCGGACGTGGAGCGCATGCTCCGCGGAGAGAAGAGCATCCTCTGGCCGGGACTGGTAAGGAATTTCGCCCAGAGCAGCGGCACCAGCGGAGGCAAGAGCAAGTTCATCCCCATCACCGCCGAGGGCCTGCGCGCCAACCACTACGCCGGCACGCGCTACGCTGTGGCCTTCTACCTCGGCCTCTACCCCGAGAGCCGCCTGTTCGGCGGCAAGAGCTTCATCCTCGGCGGCAGTTTCGCCAACGAGCTGGGCGCGCTGCCCCGCGGAATCCGCGTCGGCGACCTCTCGGCGACGCTCATCCGCGAGATTCCGGCGGCGGCGGAGTTTTTCCGCGTGCCCGGGCGCGGGGTGGCGCTGATGTCCGACTGGAGCGCGAAGCTGCCAGCCCTGGCCGACGCCGCCATAGGCCAGGACATCACCAGCATATCGGGCGTTCCCTCCTGGTTCCTGGCAGTGCTGCGCACCATTCTGGAGCGCGCCGGCGTCCGGACCATCCACGAGGTATGGCCCAACCTGGAGGTGTTCTTCCACGGGGGCATAGCCTTCGGTCCCTACCGCGAGCAGTACCGCACCATAACGGACCCGGCGAAGATGCGCTATCTGGAGACCTACAACGCCTCGGAGGGCTTCTTCGCCGTCGCCGACAGCCTCGAAGCCCCCGGAATGCGCCTGCTGGCCGACAGCGGGGTATTCTACGAGTTCCTCCCCGCCGACCACAATCCCGGCCCCGGCGCCGACCCCTTCCCGCGGGCCGTGCCGGCATGGAAGGTCCACCCCGGCGAGGTCTACTCGCTGGCCATAACGAGCTGCAACGGCCTGTGGCGCTACGCCATCGGCGACACCGTCCGCGTCGAGTCCGTCGAGCCCATGCGCATCACCATCGCCGGCCGCACAAAGTGCTTCATCAACGCTTTCGGCGAGGAGCTGATCATGGAGAACGCCGAGCGGGCCATCGCCGCGGCTGCGGCACGGACGGGGGCGGTTGTCGGAGAGTACACGGCGGCACCGCGCTACATGACGCTGCAGGGGCGCGGAGCGCACG
>OLHE01002088.1_pt1 | contig 12120 bp, 8 predicted proteins | sample 1605821 | NCBI WGS metagenome assembly OLHE01 (sample SAMN03283250) | human gut metagenome | biome: human-associated habitat; material: feces | host: Homo sapiens | place: USA | collected 2013
CAGTATTTTATTGTGACAGATCGTTGGCAGAAATTTACAAATGTACCGGTGACACTCGAAGTAATGGAAGAACTGGGAAATCATTGTGATGAATTCCTTGTGCATGCGGTAGATGTCGAGGGAAAGGCAAATGGAATTGAAACAGAACTGGCGGACCTGCTTTCTGACTATACACAGCGACCGGTGACTTATGCGGGAGGTGTCGGAAGCATGGAAGATCTGAAACTTCTGAAAAAGCATGGAAAAGATCGTTTGGATGTTACCGTTGGCAGCGCATTGGATCTTTTTGGAGGAACGATTCCGTTTGAAACACTAAAAAATCTGGATGATCTGCATATATGACAGGTGGAAATTCTTGACGAAAAAGTTTTCTGATTATATGATGTAGGCAGGAATACGGGTGGTGAGAACACCCACTAAATAAATGATCACAGGGAGGTATTTATCATGAGTGAAGTACTTGACAAAATCAAAAGCAGAAGAAGTATCCGTAAATACAGGAGTGATATGATTCCACAGGATAAGCTGGAGAAGATCATCGAAGCAGGAACTTATGCAGCAACAGGAATGGGAAAACAGTCTCCGATCATCATTGCTGTAACGAACAAAGAACTTCGTGATAAGCTTTCTGCAATGAATGCAAAGATTATGGGTGTTGATAATATGGATCCATTTTATGGAGCACCGGTTGTTCTGATCGTGCTGGCTGATAAGAGCAGACCAACATGTGTCTATGACGGAAGTCTTGTTATGGGAAATCTGATGCTGGAAGCAGAAGAGCAGGGAATCGGAAGCTGCTGGATCCACAGAGCAAAAGAAGAATTTGAAAGTGAAGAAGGAAAAGAAATCCTGAAATCCCTTGGAATCGAAGGTGATTATGAAGGGATCGGACACTGCATTCTGGGTTATGCGGACGGTCCGGCACCGAAGGCTGCACCAAGAAAAGATTCCTATGTATATCATATAGATTAAACGTAGTAATAATATTGCTTAAATAATGGGTTGGTGGGGAAATTTCCCCACTGACCATTTTTTGTCCATTGAAAATAGAAAGTTTATCTGAATATAATGTAGAAAGAAAAAAAAATATTGCCAGAGATGGAGGAAATACCAATGAACAAGATTAAACATGCAGCAGCTAAGAAGGTTTTCGCAGGAGTAATGGATTATGCTGTTGATCAGGTGAATAAGAATCCTGAGACAGCTTATGAGAAAATTATCGACACTGCTGAGAAGTATTTAAAAGATTTTGGAAAGGGTGTGAACTGGGAATATCTCAGGAAAGTTGCCTGTAATCCGGAATATACACTGAATCGTTATATAACTTCCATGGTACAGGAACTCCATCCTAATGTTCTGAAGACAACTCTGATGAATCTTGGATTTGAGGCTTTCTATAATGGAACAAAAACAATTCATGAGATGCGAGAAATACATAAATGTAATATCCCGTGGATCATTCTGATGGATCCTACCAGTGCATGTAACCTGCATTGTACAGGATGCTGGGCAGCAGAATACGGAAACAAGCTGAACCTGTCCTTTGACGATATGGATTCAATCGTTACACAGGGTAAAGAACTGGGAGTTTATTTCTATATGATGACAGGTGGAGAGCCGATGGTAAGAAAGAAAGACATCATCGAACTCTGCAGAAAACATAATGACTGTGTATTCTTTGCATATACAAATGGAACACTGGTTGATGAAGCACTCTGCAAACAGATGCAGGAAGTTGGAAACCTGTTTCTTGCCTTAAGCGTTGAGGGTGAGCCGGATGTTAACGATATGCGTCGTGGAGAAGGTGTGTACAATAAGGTTATGCATGCCATGGATCTGCTGAAAGAGCATGGACTTGTATTTGGTACATCAATCTGCTATACAAGTGCCAACTATAAGAGCGTTACCAGTGATGAGTTTATTAAGATGCTTGTTGATAAGGGTTGCCGTTATGCTCTGTACTTCCATTACATGCCGGTTGGAAATGCAGCATCTGTTGATCTGCTTCTGAATCCGGAACAGAGAATTTATGTGAAGAACCGTGTAAGAGAGATCCGTAACATGGAACATGGCCCTGGAATCTTCACTATGGACTTCCAGAATGATGGAGAATTTGTTGGTGGATGTATCGCCGGAGGAAGAAACTACTTCCACATCAATGCAAATGGTGATGCAGAACCTTGTGTATTTATCCATTATTCCAATGGAAACATTCATGAGAATACAATCCTTGAGATTCTGAAACAGCCGTTATTCATGGCTTACCATAACAACCAGCCGTTTAACGATAACATGCTTCGTCCATGCCCGATGCTTGAGAATCCAGAGATCCTGCAGCGTATCGTAAAAGAAAGTGGTGCACATTCAACAGATCTGCAGTCTCAGGAGACAGCAGAACATCTTTGCAGTAAGTGTGTTCATTATGCCGAGGAGTGGGCTCCGGTTGCAGATAAACTGTGGGCTGAGGAGCATAAAGAGTAAGCTATAAAAATTTAGGATATAAGGGTGGGACCTCTCATCCTGTATCCAGATTCCAGACAATTCAGAAATTCAGAAGTACTAGAAACATATAAATTTATAAAAAACACTCTGTAAAACGTCAAACTCGCTGACGCTCAAACAGTGCCGTTTTACAGAGCAAAATAAATTTCTATGCATCAAGTACTTCTACAAATTTCTTCAGGCGTCTGGAGTCCGGATACAGGAGAGAGGTCCTTTTCTCATATCCGGAAGTCTTTTATATGGGCAGGGAGAAAAAAGGTTAGGGTTTATTTTTGCAGGGGTTTGTATTAGAATAGGGGTATTGGCAGGAATGTAGTTTTAGGAATTGGAGAGTATTTATGAAGGTTGTTATTTTAGCTGGTGGTTTTGGGACAAGGATCAGTGAGGAGAGTCATCTTAAGCCAAAGCCAATGATCGAGATCGGGGAGAAGCCGATCTTATGGCACATCATGAAGATGTATTCTGCGTATGGTTTTAATGAATTTGTAATCTGCTGTGGATATAAGCAGCATGTGATCAAGGAGTGGTTTGCAGATTACTATCTTCATAACAGCAATATCACATTTGATTTTACACAGGAAAATAAAATGATCGTGCACAATAACGTGCTGGAACCATGGAAGGTAACGCTGGTTGATACCGGTCTGAATACTATGACCGGCGGTCGTATCAAACGCGTAAAAGAGTATCTGGATGGAGATACGTTTATGCTCACTTACGGTGACGGAGTTGCAGATGTAAATATCAGAGAACTTCTGGAATATCACCGCTCCCATGGTAAAATGGCGACGATTACAGCAGCACAGCCGGGAGGACGATTTGGTATCCTGGATATTCAGAATGATGGAACGATCACGAATTTTAAAGAGAAGAAAAAAGAAGACGGAGGCTGGATCAATGCCGGATTTATGGTGCTGGAGCCGTCCATTATTGATCTGATCGAAGGAGACCAGACTGTATTTGAAAAAGAACCGCTCGTGGAGGCAGCCCGCATGGGACAGCTGAATGCATATCGCCACAAAGGATTCTGGCAGTGTATGGATACTCTGCGTGAAAAGAATCTTCTGGAGGCATTGTGGCAGAGTGGACAGGCTCCATGGAAGATTTGGGAATAAACAGAATCGGTCAGAAAACAATCTGGTGTAAAATAAATCTGTTGGAGGAATTGTTTTGAGTGCAACAAGCTGTGATTACTGTGCAAATTATGTATATGATGAAGAAAGTGAAAGCTATTACTGCGATGTGAATCTGGATGAGGATGAATACTACCGCTTTATCAGTACAGAATATAAAGAATGTCCGTATTATCGTAATGGGGATGAGTACAGGGTAGTGAGACACCAGATGTAAAAATTACGAAAGTCAGTAATTAAGGGATCGGAGAAAAACATGATTACAGTAGAGCTGGATAATTTCAGCCTGAGAGAAATCTGCCGGTCGGGACAGTGCTTCCGTATGCACGAGACGGCAGAAAATAACACATATGAACTGGTTGCCGGGGATAAATATCTGAAAATATCTCAGGCAGGAAGCATTGTGAATTTTTATTGCAGTGATGTAGAATTTATCTGTTATTGGGTACCGTATTTTGATATTGATTCGGACTATGGACGATATATTGAAAAGGTGAATCCGAGGGACACGTATCTGAGTGCGGCGGTACAGTGCGGAAATGGGATCCGTATTCTGCGACAGGATCTTTGGGAAATGATCATTACTTTTTTGATCTCGCAGCAGAATAATATTTCCAGAATCCGGAGCTGTATCGAGAGGCTTTGTGTCAGATATGGTGAGAAACTGAAAACAGGAGATACCGAATATTATTCCTTTCCGACACCGCAGCAGTTGTCCGGGGCGACAGAAGAAGAACTGCGGAGGCTTGGAATGGGATACCGTGCCAGATATATCGTGGAGACAACGCGAAGCATTCTGGAGGGAGAAGTTTCACTGGAAAAACTGTATCAGATGAAGTATTACCGCAGAGCACGAAAAGAACTGATGAAGCTCAGTGGAGTAGGCGAAAAAGTAGCAGACTGCATTTGTCTGTTTGCATTGCATCACATGGATGCATTCCCAATCGATACGCATATCCGGCAGGTTCTTGACGAACATTATCGCAGAGGTTTTCCGAACAGGAGATATCATGGCATGAGAGGCATTATGCAGCAATATATTTTTTATTATGAACTGATCGGAGAGAGAGGGAAGATATGAAGTATTTTGTAAATGTGCTGGTGGATGTTCTTGGAGCAGTCTATCAGGCAGCAGGCGCATCGCTGCTTATCGCGGTTCTGATCATGTGTGTCTATATGCTGGGAAGGAAGCAGGGTGTTGGACCGGTAGCCAGAGCGTGGATCTGGCAGTTTAAAGAAAGCAGCTGGTTTCGCAGACACTTTTTCCTTGTGTTTTATACCTGTATGCTGCTTTTTCGTACGTTATTCTGTCGGAGCGTCTGGGGAAATCCGTTGGAAAACGTGATCGGAATCTGGGGACTGCATTATAACGGACAGCTGTATACGGAGAATTTTGAGAATCTGATACTGTTTATGCCGTTTATTATTTTTCTTTTCTGGGCGAGAGAAGAAAAAGATCACACAAAGGATAAAAGAATTCAGGAAGTATTGTTGAACAGTTTTGAGATCAGTTTCTGCTTTTCACTTGGAATTGAAATCTGCCAGCTTTTTTTGAAAATTGGAACGTTTCAGCTGACAGATCTTTTCTTTAATACGCTTGGTGGAATAATCGGCGGAACAATCTACTGGGGATTTGAGAGAACCAGAAACAGAATTGTTTCCAGTGTGAAGAAAATCGGTGGCTGGGATGTTATCCCGTGGAAAAGTGATACTCAGAAAGAAGCAGATGTGGAAAACACCTCGGAGGCTGTTACAGCTGTAGAGGGAAGCCTTCCGGAAGAGGCGATTGCGCCGGAATGTTCGGAACCAAGATATGCTGCAATCGAGAAACTGGTAAGAGAAGCCGGACAGAAAATGCTGAAGGCGAGACCGGGTGAGGAAAATATCCACAAAAAAGAGGGACTTGCAAATTTCTGCACGGATTATGATACAGCGATCCAGAGATTTCTGATCAAAGGTCTGGGTGAGATTCTTCCGGGAGCTGCTTTCTTCGGGGAAGAAGACACGGAAGGAAACGCCGGTGCTGATGCAGAGGGTGAATTTACTTTCTACATAGATCCGATCGATGGAACTACGAACTTTATGTTTGATTATCATCACAGTTGTATATCGGTTGGTCTGGCGCATGGCGAGCAGATGATTGCCGGATTTGTATATCATCCATATGTGGACGATATGTATGTGGCAGTGAGAGGACACGGAAGTTATCTGAATGGAAAAAGACTTCAGATGGCTGACAAACCGGTGGAAGAGGGAATCGTGGAATTTGGCTGTGCGAGATACAATGAAGCAGGAATCGACTGGCTGTTCCGCGTGGTAAAAGAAATGTTCCAGAACAGTCTTTCTATTCGATGCGGTGGTTCTGCGGCACTGGGACTCTGCAGAGGAGCATCCGGAAGTAACACCGTTTATCTGGAACTGAAACTGCAGCCGTATGATTATGCGGCAGCATCGATGATCCTGGAGGAAGCCGGAGGTAAGATTACACAGATTGATGGCAGCCCGATCACCTTACATGAAGGATGTTCGATCATCGGCGGAACACCTGCGGCATGGCAGGAGAGCAAAGATGCCTTTGAAAAATTAAAAGAAGAGATGTAGATAAAAAGCATTGTGTGGTTGAAAAACTGCATAGTGCTTTTTTATTACAGAAAAGTTAAATTAAGATAACAAGTGTATTTCGTGCTATTTCTTTAATGAAAATGATTTTCATTAAGCTATTTAATGAGAAAAAAAGTCGATTTATGGTTAGAAAATGCTAACATTTTTGTGGACATGAAAAAGGAGTTATGGTATAAAAATAAATGGTTAGAAAACGCTAACGCAATAGCGTATATATAAAGAGGAGGAAGGAAATGGCAAATCAGAGATTGATGAAAAAAGTTGCACCAGTTGTTTTAAGTGCAGCGGTCGCAATGACAAGTATGCCGGCAACAGCTTTTGCAGCAGATTTTTCTGATACAGAAGTTACTGTAGCAGAGGAAAGTGCTGATATTGAAGAAGCAAGTGCAGAAGCTGCGGACACAGATGTTGTGGAAGATACAGAGGATACAGATGTAGACGTTGAAGAAGCAGCAGAGGACGTGACAGCGGATGAAGAAACATCTGATGAAGAACTTTTCAGTGCTGAGGTCAGTGAAGATGAAAGTGCTGATGAGACAGGAGAAGGACAGACAGAAGGCGAAGCATATGTTCTCATGAACATTCCTTATGATGATTTTTATAAAGCAGAATTAAAGAATAATGATGTAAAGGTTGATGCATTTACATCTGCAACAAAACAGAAGACAAGATCCAGTCTTGCAAAAGGCTCTTATCACGTAAATTCAGATGGAAGCGATATCACTGGTGTGACTTTTCCTGTGAAAGTATCTGATATTTCAGTATTGAAGGACAAAAAACAGATTAAAGATAACGCTTCAGTGAGTATCACAACAGCTATAAAGGGAAAAGAAACTACTACAGAATACAAAGGAAAAGATGCTCTTTTTGAAAGCGACTCATATTCCTATTATGTTCTTTCTGAGGAACCATCCTACTACAAAGAACTGACAGTCGGTGAAGATGGAAGTTTTACATTCAGTGCCATTGAAGGTAAATCAGCAGCACCGGAGACAAAACAGGTGCAGGCTGAATTCAAAACAAAATCCAATTATGGTGACTACCAGCTGAAGTTTGATAAGACTGAATTCAACAGCATTATCAATACAAATATTGACACAGTGTATGGTGCAGTTATTAATACAACAGACGGAACAACCTATGGTCTCTGCCATCAGGAAAATATCTGGAAAGGATATGAGTTGGCATGGAGTACAGGATATACAACAGAAAGTCATGGATGCCATCTCAACTCTGAACATTTTGAGTCTATGATGGGAAAGACAATTGACAGCGTAACATATTATGCAAGTAATGGTATTTATACATTAGATATTGCAGACGTAAAGGTTCTGGCCAAAACTGGTGTGACAGCGACTGTTGCAGATATCCATACAACTGATACGGAAGCAGCTGTTACGCTGGAAGGCACTCTTCCAGATGGATATTCTGCCAAATATGCCGTTGACGGAACAGAAGTTGCTTATTCAGACGGCAAGATTACAACAGGAACACTGGCGGCAGGTTCCCATACACTGACGATCAGTGACGCTAATGGTGTATATGCTCCGATTCAGGCTTCCTTCTATGCAAAAGAGGTAAATGTTCCTGCTGTTTATGATGATGCAGAACATAAACTTGCAGCAGCTAAGGGAATCACAGAAGACCAGTTAAAAGCATATATTAAAACAATTACTTCTGTTACAGTTGGCGATAAAACCTATGCAGCTTCAGGAAAAGGTGCAACAGTGATTGTCAAGGAAGATGGAACACTGGATACCTCTAAACTGGAATTGGCAGAAGGTACAAAATTTGTGGTAACATCCAGTTCATATGATGATCTTGAATTCTCTTACAGCCTTTACAGTTATGTATATGCAGGACTCACCTGGGGTGAATACTGGAGTCAGGAGAGTGTGACCGCAGCAGGAAACGTAAGCGGATCTGACGAAAAAGATTCTCATAATGAATCTGATACAGGCGCATTTGATGCAGTAACAAGAGCTACAACAAATCATGGCCTTCACAGAGGAAGCTATCAGTGCATGGCAACAATTTATACAACAGAAGGCAATGCATATCAGTTATCTTACTGGAAGAGCAGTACAGAACCGGTTCTTGCAGATGGAACAGTTGCAATCTGGACTCCGGCAGACAGAAAGACTGGTGCGCCGGCATCTATTCAGGTAAATGGCGGAGCGAAAGAAAGCCTTGATCATTATGCAGTAACAGGTATTAAATATGTTCCTGTACAGGTAAAAGCTGAAGATTATGCAGATTTTGCAGCAAAATATCCGGTAGTAAAAAATGGTGAAACACTTGTCGGTGGTTTCTCAGAAAACAATCTGAAAGCATACAGCGAGACTGCAAATGTAACAGTAAACACAAATGGACTGAAATCAGCAACTGAGAATGAAGATGGAACCTTCTCTTTCAGTGCAAGAAAAACAGGAACAGAATCCGGTATTCAGGGAACTGATCTCAAAGTTGCAACTGGAATTAAGCCAGAGGTTAAAACAGCAAGTGGATCTTATGGAGAATTCCTTCGTGTGGATCTGAATGGTAATTATGGCGGTCTTGGTGCTGCAATGCAGGCAGTTAAATGGGATTATTATGGAAATGGTAATACAGTACTTGCAACATATGGTACGAAATTTGCTGCTGATAACTGGATGCATAAATTGATGGGAATTCAGCTTGGTCTGACACATTCTGTAAGATGCCAGCTTCCGGCAGGAACAGATGGAACAGGTCACTGGAAATTGACTGTTTATGCACTGGGATATCAGGACTATACATTTGAGTTTGATGCAACAGCTACCAATATTGTGACTCCAACAGATCCGTCCACAATTGATACAACAGCACTGAAAGCAGCACTTGAAAAAGTAAAAGCTCTCAATAAGGATGATTATACAGAGGAATCCTGGAAGAAAGTAGAAGATGAAGCTACTGAAACACAGGAAATGCTGGAAGAAATTGAGGCAGCAATTAAGGATAAGACAACAGTTGCATTCAGCCAGGCTGCAGTAGATGAGCAGGTTAATGAGCATCTGACAGCAGCAATCAATGGACTTGTGAAGAAAGAAAAACCGGTAGAGCCGGTAGTGACACCAGATGTTAAACCAACAGTAACACCAAGTAAAAATGAAACCAAGCCAACTGCAACTCCAACACCAGTGGTTAAGCCTGGTATCACTGCAAAAGTTTCACAGGTTTATGTCGGAAAGAAAGCTACAATCAAAGTTACCAAAACTAAGGTAACTGGAAAAGTTACTTTCAAATCCAGCAATAAGAAAGTTGCAACAGTCAACAGTAAGGGGGTTATCACAGGTAAGAAAGCTGGAAAAGCTGTTATTACTGTAAAAGTTGGTAAATACACCAAGAAATTAACTGTTAAAGTTAAGAAACCTTCCTTCAAGCTTGTAAAATCTTCTGTAAAGCTGAAAAAAGGTAAGAAAACAACGATTAGAGTAAAAGCAGCACCGGTATCTAAAGTTACATACAAGACCAGCAACAAGAAAGTTGCAACAGTTAACAGCAAAGGTGTTGTAACAGCTAAGAAGAAAGGAACAGCAAAGATTACTGTTAAATGCAATGGAATTACAAGGACATTCAAAGTAACAGTAAAATAATTCCTTTATAAAATACACATACAAAAGAACGGGGCCGTTTACAACTGCCCCTTCTTTTGTATGTTAAGGGGTAGATTATATGTACAAAAAGAATCTTATGAAACTTTTTCCGGCAGTTGCTGTAATTATTGCGATCGCAGCAGCTGGATTTCAGCAGGACAGTGAAGTGAAAAGTACAAAAACAGTTCAGGCAGCTGAGAATGAACTGATAAAATCAGATGAACTTACGAGTCTGCTGACAACTGTATATTTTAATGACGGAGGAATGAAGGATACGGATGAGGCAGACAGCAGCATTCTGAAAACAAAGAAAAGTAAATCCAAAATAAAAAAAGCGGGAATTACGACAGGAAAAACAAAAGCACTTCCGGAAAAGTCAGCAGCAGCTTCCGGGCAGGGGCAGGGAACGACCACGACACCTACAACTTCTGTTCCAAAGGGCGGATATAAAGATGGGATTTATCAGGGAAGTGGAACTGGATTTGGTGGAACGATCACTGTTCAGGTAACGATTTCCGGAGGAAAGATTGCTTCTATAGAAATACTGAGTGCTGCTGGTGAAACAGGCTCCTATTTTGCATCAGCCAAAGGCGTGATCAGCAAGATGATCTCCGGTCAGACTCCAAATGTCGATGCAGTAAGCGGCGCAACCTATTCCTCAAATGGAATCATCCAGGCAGTTCAGAATGCACTGTCAAAGGCCGGAAAAGGAAAAGCTGCAAAGACAACGAAAAAGACGACCAAGAAGAATACCAATACTTCAAATAAAACAACAACGCCGGTTGAAATTACAAAACCGTCCGGAGAGGTAACTTATAAAGATGGAATGTATACTGCAGAAGCAGAAGGATTTGACGGTCCGGTAAAAGTCACTGTTACGATTAAAGACGGAAAGATAACCGCAATCACAAATACGAACACTGATACAAAAGAATATTTTAATAAAGCATGGAATAGTATTCAGCCAAAGATTCTCGAAAAACAGTCAGTGTATGGTGTGGACACCGTAAGCGGAGCAACGTTTTCTTCAAATGGTATTCTTAAGGCGGTACAGAAAGCCCTGGAACAGGCTGCGGTAAATGTGACACCGGCACCAGAAGTGACGGTAACTCCAACTCCGGCACCGACAACCGCTCCAGCACCGGTTATACCGGATACCCCGAAGGTTTTATATAATGACGGCACATATACGGGTATCGGAATTGGATATGGTGGAAAGATAAATATCTGTGTAACAATTAAAGATGGAATGATTACGGAAGTATCTCAGACCAATGAAGGAGAAACACCAAGATATTTCAGAAATGCATGGAATGTAATACAGCCGGCAATTCTTGCAAAACAGAGTACGGATGGTATTGACACTGTATCTGGAGCGACATATTCTTCCGAGGGAATTCTGTATGGAGCAAAATCGGCTTTAGAGCAGGCTTTAAAAACATCAGATACGACACCGACACCAACTGTAACTCCGAATCCGACAGAAACACCGGAACCAACATCAACACCAGAACCAACAGCAACACCGATACCAACAGCAACACCGGAACCAACAGCAACACCGGAACCAACAGCAGTACCAGAGCCAACAACAGCACCCGGAGCCGGGTATAAAGATGGAAGTTATACGGGAACAGGAGAAGGATTCAATGGTCAGGTAACTGTTACGATTAATGTGTCAGGGGGAAATATTGTGTCAGCCGGATATGATGGAGAAGATGATGAACCGGAATTTTCCAATGCATGGAATGGCATTTATAATCAGATCATGGGAAAACAGTCTGCCGATGGAATAGATACAGTGACAGATGCTACATATTCTTCAAATGGACTGATTCAGGCATTTCAGAGTGCTATCAGCCAGGCAAAACAGTAAATGTTCGATAGTGAAAAAGAAAACTTGAAAACATAAGGAGTCTGAAAGGAAAACTTTAGATGAAATACCAGAATTTTATTATGAGAATTTTGTGCCTTCTATTGATTCTTGCCGCTGTAGTAGGATATAATTCTATGCAGAAAAAAGATACGCAGGCACAGGAATCACAGGAGATTACGGCACTCACAAAGCGTGTGGAGAAGCTGGAAGAACAGAATACGGAGATACTCTCTGCTCTGGAAGAGGCTGCTAAGAATCAGGAAGCAGCGATCGCACAGGCACAGAGGGATGCAAAAGACAAAGATGATGCTGCAAAAGAGGATGCGGAGGGAGCTGACGCTGCAGATACAGAAGAGTCTGATGATTCGGAAAA
>OLHE01002090.1_pt1 | contig 12118 bp, 10 predicted proteins | sample 1605821 | NCBI WGS metagenome assembly OLHE01 (sample SAMN03283250) | human gut metagenome | biome: human-associated habitat; material: feces | host: Homo sapiens | place: USA | collected 2013
CTGGACGGCAGCAGCCCCCGCCAGCAGAAGATCCTGAAGGAGCTGTCTCCTACTCTGCTGTATGCCGTAGCAAAGCCCAGCGCCCCTGCAGAGCTGGTGGAGAAGGTCAAGAGTGGTGACATCACCACCAACAAGCAGTATCAGGAAGCCATGGCCCAGATCAAGGCCGAGAAGGACCGTGCCGCTGCTGCCGAAGCCCGGGAGGAAGAGGCGTGGAACATGGTAAGCAAAGCGCAGGATGAAGCCCAGACTGCCAAAAACGACTTGGATGCCGCCCTTGCGGATGTGCAGGGGCTGGACGAGGAAAATGCCCGGCTGAAAGCCGAGAAAGAAAAGGCAGAACGGAGCTATAACGAAATGTACGAAAGCCGCATTGCGGCCAACCTCCAGCGCCAGAAGGCCGAAGCCGAGCGCGACAGGGCCGAAGACCGGGCCAAGGACGCGGAGAACCAGTTGGTTGGTTCCCGGCAGGTGGCCGAAGCGGCCAAGCTCCGGGGCGACAAGCTCAAGGCCGAGAATGACGCACTCAAGAAACAGCCCATCACCGCGGTGGTGGACAAGGAAGAGGTGGAGCGTCAGGCCAGGGAAATGGCCGCCGAGATGACCGCCGACCTGCGGGCACAGCTGGAACAGGCCGCTTCCGGCAGCGAACAGGATGCCCACAGCTCCTATGACAACGTGCTGCTGGCCGACCGCTCTTTCCAGAACATCGGCAAAATGGTGGTTCCGTCCCTCCGCAGGCTTCCGCCCGAACAGCGGGAGCAGCTGACCAATATGCTTGTTCACACACTCGGACAGATCCAAGGGGAGGTATCCAAATGTCTGTAACCATCACGGCCCTTGAGGCCGAAAACGTCAAGCGCATCAAGGCCGTTGCGCTCACCCCCGCCCCCACCGGGCTCACCCTCGTGGGCGGCAACAACAATCAGGGCAAGACCAGCGTGCTGGATGCCCTTGCCTGGGCGCTGGGCGGCGACCGCTTCCGCCCCAATGCCGCACAGCGGGACGGGGCCGTGGCTCCCGCCCATCTCAAGGTCACCCTTTCCAATGGCGTAATCGTGGAGCGCAAGGGCAAAAACAGCACCCTGACCGTTACCGACCCCACCGGGCGGCGCAGCGGCCAGCAGCTGCTCAATGCCTTTATCGAGCCGCTGGCCCTTGATCTGCCCCGCTTTATGGAAGCATCCGACAAGGAGAAAGCGGACATCCTGCTCCGCATCATCGGCATCGGCACCGAGCTGCACGTCCGGGATCTGGAGATCAAGTCCCTGTACGACAAGCGCACCTTCACCGGCCAGCTGGCCCAGCAGAAAAAGCACTTTGCCGAGGAGCTGATTTCCTACCCCGATGCCCCGGAAGAACCGGTCAGCGCCTCCGACCTCATCCGCCAGCAGCAGGAGATCCTTGCCCGGAACGGCGAGAATCAGCGGCTGCGCCAAAATCTTGCCGAGCTGGAAGAGAAAGCCCGTGTGCTGGCAGATCGCCGCACGCAGCTGGAACAAACCCTTGCGCTGCTGGTGAAGGAGCAGGACGAAGTGAATGAATCGCTTTGCACGGCCCGGAAATCTGCCGAGAACCTGCAGGACGAATCCACCGCAGAGCTGGAGGCATCCATCCGGGGCATCGAGGAGACCAACCAAAAGGTCCGGGCCAACCTGGAAAAGTCCCGCGCCGAGGATGAAGCGGCCCGGTATGCCAGCGACTACGACAAGCTCACCGAAGCCATCACCCAGAAGCGGGCTGACCGCGTGGCCCTGCTGAACGGTGCCGACCTGCCCCTGCCTGAGCTGAGTGTGGAGGACGGTGCCCTTACTTATAAAGGAAAGCACTGGCGGGATATGTCCGGCAGTGACCAGCTGCGGGTAGCCGCCGCCATCGTCCGCCGCCTGAACCCGGACTGCGGTTTTGTGCTGCTGGACAAGCTGGAGCAGATGGACATGACCACCCTGACCGAGTTTGGCCGCTGGCTGGAAGCAGAGCACCTGCAGGCCATCGCCACCCGGGTCTCCACCGGCAGCGAGTGCCAGATCATCATTGAGGACGGCATGGTAAAGGATGCCGAGCCGCCTGTCACCGAAAAGCCCCAGCCCAGAAGCTGGACGAAAGGAGCGTTCTAAATGAGCAAGTATGCCATCACCGCCGGGGTGCAGGATTCCCCGGTCAAGACCGTGCTGTATGGCCCCGAGGGCATCGGCAAGAGCACCTTTGCCTCCCACTTCCCGGACCCGGTGTTCATCGACACCGAGGGCGGCACCAAGCGGTTAAACATCAAGCGCCTGCCCCAGCCCACCAGCTGGGCCATGCTGCTGGACGAAGTAGCCGAGGTGCGCAGGGGAAATATCCCCTGCGGCACGCTGGTCATCGACACCGCCGACTGGGCCGAACGGCTGGCCATTGATGCCGTCTGCGCCAAGGCCAAGGTGGACGGGCTGGAGGGCTTTGGCTATGGCAAGGGCTACACCTACCTGAAAGAGGAGTTCGGCAAGCTGCTGGACGCGCTGGAAGAGGTGCTGAACACCGGACACAATGTTCTGGTCATTGCCCACGCGGCCATCACTAAGTTCGAGCAGCCGGACGCTGCTGGCTCCTACGACCGCTGGACCATGAAGACCACCAAGCAGGTAGAGCCGCTGATCCGGGAGTGGTGCGATATGCTGCTCTTTGTCAATTATCAGACCGTGGTGGAAAAGAGCAGCAGTGCCCCCAATGCAAAAAACAAGGTCACCGGCGGCCGCCGGGTCATGTACACCACCCATCACCCCTGCTGGGATGCCAAGAACCGCTTCGGTCTGCCCGACGAGATGCCTTTTGATTACGCCGGTATCGCCGCCTGCATCCCCGGCACCGCACCTGCGCCCGCACCGAAGCCGAGGCCGGAACCGCGCCCCCAGCCGGAAGCCGACATCCTGCCCGCGCCCGCCCCGCAGCCGGAACCGCCCGCCGAGACGGTGCCCAAAGCACTGCTGACCCCGGAGCTTGTGGCGCTGGGAGTCCCGGAGAAACTGGCTCCCCTGATGAGCGCCAACAACGTCACACCCGAGGAGCTGCAGGCCGTGGTGGGCAAGCGGGGCTATTTCCCCGAGGATATGCCCATTAAGGATTACCCGGCTGATTTCGTAGAGGGCTGTCTGGTGGCCGCATGGCCCCAGGTGCTCCAGATGGTGCTGGACAGCCGTGACCTGCCGTTTTGACAATTGAAAGGAGAACTTACTTATGAATGACATGAACACCGACCGCGCCATGAGCTGGGACGACGAAATTACCAACGAGCAGCAGGAGTTCGTGCTCCTGCCCGAGGGCGATTATGCCTTTGAGGTCATCGGCATGGAACGAGCCCGCTTTGAGGGCAGCGCCAAGCTGCCGCCCTGCTCCATGGCAAAGCTGACCCTGAAGATCTTCGGCGGGGCCAAGGGTGACACCACCGTCACTGACCGGCTCTACCTCCACACCAAGACCCAGGGCCTGCTGGGTGCTTTTTTCGAGAGCATCGGCCAGTGCAAGCGGGGCGAGACCTTCCGCCCCCGCTGGAACGAGGTAGTAGGTGCCCGGGGCTGGTGCAAGCTGGGCATCCGGGAGTACACAAAGCAGAGCGGCCCCAACGCAGGTAAGACCGGCCAGAGCAATGAGGTCACTCGCTTCCTGCCGCCGCCGGAACCTAAGGCCGCACCCGCTCAGGGCTGGACACAGGGGGCATTCTGATGGCGAACATCCAAGCCCTGCGTCCCTATCAGCAGGCCGCCCGGGACAGCATCCACGCCCAGTGGGAGCAGGGCCGTCTGCGCACGCTGCTGGTGCTGCCCACCGGCACCGGCAAGACCATCGTGTTCGCCTCCGTTGCCGCCGATCAGGTGCGTGCCGGGGACCGGGTACTTATCCTGGCCCACCGGGGCGAGCTGCTGGAACAGGCAGCAGACAAGCTCCAGCGTTCCACCGGCCTTGTCAGCGCCGTGGAAAAGGCAGAATCCACCTGCCTGAACAGCTGGTTCCGGGTGGTGGTGGGCAGCGTGCAGACCCTGCAGCGCTCCGCCCGGCTGGAACGCTTTCCCCGGGACTACTTCGGAACCATCATCATTGACGAGGCCCACCACGCCATCACCGACGGCTACCGCCGCATCCTGGACTACTTCGAGGGTGCAAAGGTGCTGGGTGTGACCGCCACCCCTGACCGCGGCGACATGCGGAACCTGGGCGAGGTGTTCGACAGCCTGGCCTATGAGTACAAGCTGACCGATGCCATCAAAGAGGGCTATCTGTGCAAGATCATGGCCCAGACCATTCCCCTGCAGCTGGACATCTCCGGCGTGGCCCTCAGCGGCGGCGACTACGCCGTGGGGGAACTGGGCACGGCGCTGGACCCATATCTGGAGCAGATCGCCGCCGAGATGGTGCAGCGGTGCAGGGGCCGCAAGACGGTGGTGTTCCTGCCCCTCATCAAAACCAGCCAGAAGTTCCGGGATCTGCTCAACGCCAAGGGGTTCCAGGCCGCCGAGGTCAACGGCCAGAGCGCCGACCGCAAGGAAGTGCTGGCCGACTTCGATGCCGGGAAGTACAACGTGCTCTGCAATTCCATGCTGCTCACCGAGGGCTGGGACTGCCCCAGCGTGGACTGTGTAGTGGTGCTGCGGCCCACCAAAGTGCGCAGCCTGTACAGCCAGATGGTGGGGCGCGGCACACGTCCGGCCGAGGGCAAGACCGACCTGTTGCTCCTTGACTTTTTGTGGATGACCGACAAGCACGAGCTCTGCCGCCCGGCAGACCTTGTGTGCGAGGACAGGGCCGTGGCCCGGCAGATGACCGAAAATCTGGCAGAGACCGGTGCGCCCGAGGACATCGAGGAAGCCGCCGCTCAGGCCTGCGAGGACGTAGTGGCCCAGCGGGAAGAAGCCCTTGCAAAACAGCTGGCCGAACAGCGCCGCAAAAAGGCAAAGCTGGTGGACCCGCTCCAATACGAAATGAGCATTCAGGCCGAGGACCTCTCCGGCTATGTGCCGGCCTTTGGCTGGGAAGCCGGGCCGCCCACCGAACAGCAGACCACCGCCCTCGAAAAGCTGGGCATTCTGCCGGATGCGGTGGAATCGGCAGGCAAGGCCAGCCTTTTGCTGGACCGGCTGCACAAACGCCGGGACGAAGGCCTCACCACACCAAAACAGATCCGCTGTCTGGAAAAATACGGCTTCCAGCATGTGGGCACATGGAGTTTTGAGCAGGCCAAACACATGATCGACCGCATTGCGGCCCAGGGCTGGCGGGGCGTGCCCAAGGGTGTTACCCCAAGCACCTATACGCCGCCCGCCCCGCCTGAAACACCCGCATGGGATGTATGGTAACGCAGATGAATGATGAGATCGAACTCAAAGAAGCATTGGACTTCATTTCCCCGGCCTCCCTGACTTATGAGGAGTGGACGATGGTGGGCATGGGCCTCAAGGAAGCGGGCCTGCCCGTCACCGTCTGGGAAGCATGGAGCGCCCGGGACGGGGGCCGCTACCACAAGGGTGAGTGTACCCGGAAGTGGGAGAGCTTTCACGGCAGCACAAAGCCTGTCACCGAGAGCAGCATTTTCCAGCTGGCCTACAGCCACGGATGGAGCGGCCCCGCGGGCCACGCGCTGGACTGGGGCGACGAGCTCACCACCGGCTCCTCCAGAACGGAGGGGCAGCTGGTGGACCCCCGGTGGGTGGAATCCCATGACCTGGCTCTGCCTGAGCAGTGGGACCCAGTTGACCAGCTCAGGCGCTACCTGCAGGCCCTCTTTGAACAGGACGAGCACGTGGCCTATGTGACCGAGAGCTTCATGGCCGACGACCGCCGCCGCCCCACCAGAGGCTGCTGGGACCGCACCGCAGGCCAGCTCATCGCAGAGCTGGACACCTGCGGCGGGGACATCGGCAAGGTGGTGGGCGACTGCGACCCCGAGGTGGGCGCGTGGATCTGCTTCAACCCGGTGGACGGAACGGGCCGCAAGGATGCCAATATCACCGCCTACCGCTACGCTCTGGTGGAATGCGACAACATGGATCTGGGCAGACAACAGGCCATCATCAAGCAGCTGGAGCTGCCCTGTGCCGCCCTGGTCTACTCCGGCGGCAAGAGCGTCCACGCCATCGTCAAGGTGGATGCCCCGGATTACACCGAATACCGCAAGCGGGTGGATTACCTCTATGCCGCCTGCCAGAAGAATGGTTTGCCCCTCGACCAGCAGAACCGCAATCCCAGCCGCCTTTCCCGGATGCCCGGCATCCTGCGCGGCAGTCAGCGGCAAACCCTGCTGGAGACCAACATCGGCAAAAGCTGCTGGGACGAGTGGCGGGACTGGCTGGAAGCCGAGACCGATGAACTGCCTGAAACCGAAAGTCTGGCTGACGACTGGGACGACCTGCCGCCGCTGGCCGATGCCCTCATCACCGGGGTGCTGCGCAAGGGTCACAAGATGCTGCTGGCAGGCCCCAGCAAGGCGGGAAAGAGCTTCGCCCTCATTGAGCTGTGCATCGCCATTGCCGAGGGCACGCCCTGGCTGGGCCGCTTTTCCTGTGCCCAGGGCAAGGTGCTGTACATCAACCTCGAGCTGGATCGGGCCTCCTGCCTGCACCGCTTCAAGGATGTGTATACCGCCCTCGACCTGCCCCCGCAGAACCTGCGGAACATTGACATCTGGAACCTGCGCGGTGCTTCCGTCCCCATGGACAAGCTGGCCCCCAAGCTCATTCGCCGGGCAGGTAAGAAAGGTTACACCGCCGTCATCCTCGACCCCATCTACAAGGTCATCACCGGTGACGAGAACAGCGCCGACCAGATGGCAAAGTTCTGCAACCAGTTCGACCTTGTCTGCCGTGCGCTGGATTGTGCCGTGATCTACTGCCACCACCACTCCAAGGGGGCCCAGGGCGGCAAGCGCAGCATGGACCGCGCCAGCGGCTCCGGCGTGTTTGCTCGTGACCCGGATGCCATGCTGGATATGACAGAGCTCACCCCCACCGATGCCATTCTGGAACAGCTCCACAACAAGGCCGCCTGCCGGGTGCTCAAGGCCATGCTGGACAAGCGCGGCCATGCCGATGCCTACGGCCCGGACGATGCCCTGAGCAAAAGCCGGATGCTGGCCATTGCCAAAGAACACCTTGGCATGGCCGACTTGCGGGCCATCGATGCCCAGATCGCAGCCGCCCAGAAAAAAGCCGACAGCATGACCGCCTGGCGCATTGAGGGCACCCTGCGCGAGTTTGCACGCTTCGATCCTGTGAACCTCTGGTTCGACTACCCCGTCCACAAGCCGGACATCGGCCTGCTGGAGGATCTGCAGCCGGACAGCGATTACAAGTCACTGGGTACCCGGGGCGCATCCAAGCGCTGGGGCAATAAGGACAAAGTCAGCAAGGACAAAAAGGCCGAGCTGGACACCGCCTTTGAAGCCTGCATGATGGACGGAAAGGTAACGGTCTACTCCATGGCCGAATATATGGGGCTGAAACCGGATACTGTACGCCGTCGTTTGAAAGCGGACGGCGGCTTCTGGATCGACGGCGCAGACATCGGCCGCAAAGAACCCGGCAGCGCAGGGTAAATTACAGCCTGCAATATTTCGCTTTACACATAGTACAAAAACGGTAAAATAGCGGCTATCACAAATCCGCATCCGCTTACGGATTTCGGAAAATAGCGGCTATTTTTCCGAATCCGGGACGGAAAATAGCCTATATATAATATACAAAATCCGTCCGTGTGTGATGGGGTCTCCCAGAGGATGGGGCGAACACAGCCCCCATCCCTCCGGGGAACCCTCCCCATCACGTTGGCCGAATAAAAAAGAAAGAACGAGGTGAAACGAACGTGCAATTTTTGCCCATTGCTCAATTCTTCCTGCCCATGAAGCCGCCCACCACCACCCACAACGCCAAGGAGCTGCACGCCTACATGAAGGGCGGCAAGCCCTGTGCCGTGCTCCACGACAGCGCCGAACTGAAAGCCGCCCGGGCCAAGCTCCACGCCTACCTGGCACCCCATGCGCCGGATCAGCCCGTGCCCGCCGGGAAGCCAGTGCGGCTGGTGGTCAAGTGGTGCTTTGCCCCCGAGGGCCGCCCGGACGGCAGCTGGCGCACCTCCAAGCCTGACACTGACAATCTGGAAAAGGCTCTCAAGGACGAGATGACCCGCCTGCACTTCTGGCACGATGATGCCCAGGTGTGCAGCGAGATCGTGGAGAAGTTCTGGTCGGACCCTTGCGGTGTGTTCGTGCGTGTGGAGGTGTGGGGATGACGGATTATAAAACGGTCAAGGAATGGTTCCAACAGTGCCGGGACGGTGCTGCCGCCGTGAAGGCCCAGAAGCAGAAGATCCAGCGCATCCGGGATGCTGCCGAGAAATGCACCCAGAGCCTGAACGGAATGCCCACAGGCGGAAGTTCCGGTGATAAGGTCGGAGATGCCGTTGCCCGGCTGGATACAGAGGAACGGGAGCTGAAGCAGATGGAGCAGCGCCTTGCACTGCTGAGGATGAATGCCACCTGCAGGGCCTACACCGGAGCCGTAGACCCCGAGACCGTCCGACAGGGTGACTGCATCCGGATGTTTTACATCGAGAACAAGCACCAGCCCGCCATCGTGGAAGCTCTGGGGCTGTGCGAAAATTCCGAGGTCTCAAAGATCATCCGCCGAGGCTGTGAGCGGCTGGCTCTGCTCTGGGATACACTGGAATGATTCCACATCACATCCATCCTGCATCCATGTGCAAAACACCCCATTTGTGATATTCTGGGTACAAGCGGAACCGCGCAAAGCGGTGCGCCGCTTCAAAGCAGCCTCCTGAGTACCTCCATAATGAATTGCTCCTTTTGGACCTTTTGCCGCTTAACAGCATTTTTCTCCTTCTTGTGCTTTGCGGGCTGCTTTCAAAGATCACACTTGCCGTTCCGGGCTGTCCCGGGGCGGCTTTTTTGTACCCTGACAACGAGAGAGGTGGTGACGTGTCGAATGAAAAGAATCTCATTCCGTTCAATGAACGAACGGAGAGCGAACAGAGAGAGATCGCCCAGAAGGGCGGCATTGCATCCGGTGCGGCCCGCCGCCGCAAACGGTCCATGCGTCAGGCGGCTGACTACTACCTGAGCCTGCCGGAGACCGACCGCCGCCGGGTGAATGCCATGCTGCGGGACCAGATTGACCCGGAGGACGTGGACAACCAGATGAGCGTGGTCATGGGCATTGCAACCGCCGCCAAGCAGGGCGATGCCAGGGCAGCCAATGTCCTGTTGAAAATGCTGGGTGAGGAGACCGTACAGGAAGACCCAGGCGCGGATGCTCTGGCAAAGGCCAAGGAGCTGTTGGGAGGTGTGGACAGTGCCATTGACTGAGTTTCAGCAGGAGTACCTGCGCAACTGTTCCCACCGGTGGAACGTCAAGACCGGGGCCACCCGAAGCGGCAAGACCTACCTGGACTGCGCTGTGACCATCCCGAAGCGGATCTGCGCGGCCCGGGGCGAGGGCCTGCTGGTGCTCATGGGCAACACCCTGGGCACACTGGAGCGCAATGTGCTGTCCCTGATGCGGGAGCTCTGGAGCCCCGACCTTGTAGGTGTGATCCGCACCTCGGCAGCAGGCAACGTGGTGCAGCTATTCGGCAAGAAGGTCTATGTCCTCGGCGCTGACAACAAGAAACACATCGCCCGCATCCAGGGCGCTGCCTTTGAGTACGTCTACGGTGACGAGATCACCACATGGGACGAAGGCGTGTTCCAGATGCTGAAAAGCCGCCTTTCCTGCCCCCACTCCCATTTTGACGGCACCTGCAACCCGGAAAGCCCCACTCACTGGTTCAAGAAGTTTCTGGACAGTGACGCTGACATCTACTGTCAGGCGTATACCATCGACGATAACCCTACACTTCCGGCCCAGTTCGTGGCCGATCTGAAAAAAGAATACACCGGCACGGTCTACTATAACCGCTTTATCTTGGGGCAGTGGATGGCCGCCAACGGCGTGATCTACCGCCTGCTGGCCGACAGCCTTGCCGCCGGAGATGGGCGTTTTTTCTGGCCTGTGGACAAGCCGCTGCACCCGTGGCGGGTGCGCATCGGGGTGGACTTTGGCGGCAACGGCTCCAAACACGCCTTTGTGGCAACGGCCATCCTGCCGGGCTATTCCGGCGTGGTGGGGCTGGCTTCCCAGCGCATCGACCCGGTGGCGCAGGATGCCGACTTTCTGGCCGACCGACTGCTGGAGTTCTGCATGGCTGTCTTTGCCCGCTGGGGCGAGATCCAGTTCATCTTCTGTGATTCCGCGGAGCAGACGCTGATCAACCACATCCGGGCCCGGCTCCGGCGCTGCAAACTGAGTTGGCTGGCCGACCGGGTGGAAAACAGCGCCAAGATCCGCATCAATGACCGCATCCGCCTGACCTGCATCCTGATGGGCGGCGGGCGGTTCTGGCTGCTGCCGGAAGCTGCCACCCTCCGGGATGCCCTTGCCACGGCCCTGTACAGCGGAAAGCACCCCGGCGTGGACGAGCGGCTGGATGACGGCAGCACCGATATCGACACATTGGACGCTTACGAGTACACCATCGAGCGCGATTTCAAGAGGTTGACCAACACATGAACATCACCGCATTTCTGAACTACCTGAACAAGACGCGCGGGTGGGCCATCGATGCCGACTACTACGGCCACATCGAGACCTGGCGGCAGTGGTGGCAGGGCAGCGTGCCCAAGGTGCACACCCGTGCCGCTGAATACGCAAACGGCACCAAGAAGCGCCCCATTGCCTCCCTGCGGATGCCGAAACGGGTCTGCGAGGACTGGGCAAACCTGCTTCTGAACGACCGCACCACCTTCCAGATCAAGGACGCTGCCACCGCCCGGTATCTGCTGGGCGATGATGAGCAGCAGGTGGGCGGCCTGCTCCGGGAGCTGCACTTCTGGCGCAATGCCAACGCTCTGGTGGAACAGGCCTACTGGTCCGGCACCGGTGCCTTTGTACTGAGTGCCGAGAACCTGACGGTCGTGAAAGGGAAAGCTGTTCCCGGCCCGGATACCCGCCTGAAGCTGGATTATGACCCGGCTTCCTGCATCCTGCCTCTGCGGGTGGAACGGGGCATCGTGACCGAAGCGGCCTTTGTCTCCGAGTGCATGATGGAGGGCAAGCCTGCGGTCTATCTGCAGACCCACACCGGCAATGAGACCCGGCGCACCATCCGCAACGAATGGTTCCGGGTAACGGATGGAGTTTTGGGCGCTCCGGTGTTTGAAGCGCTGCAGGCCCCGCCGGGCACGGCAGAAAGCATCACGGTGGAGGGTTCCCCGCCCTGGTTTGCCCTGTTCAGCCCGGCAGCAGTCAAGAACCTTGACGGCGGCACAGGGCTGGGCATGAGCATCTTTGCCGAAGCGCTGGCCGAGGCCCAGGGCATCGACCTTGCCTTTGACAACTACCGGGAGGATATCCGGCTGGGGCACAAGAAGATCTTCTACTCTGCGGACATCTGTCGCAAGGTGGTGGACCAAGAGGGCGTGGAACACTCTATTCCACCCGATGACGATGTGCAGAGCCAGTTCGTCACCCTGCCCCAAAAGGAAGGGAGCCTCGACCAGTCCAGCGAATACCACGAATACAACCCTGACCTGCGGGTGGAACAGAACCACAAGGCTGTGCAGGATATGCTGAACCTGTTCAGCTTCAAGTGCGGCCTGGGCTGTCATCGGTACAACTTCGAGCTGGGCAATGTCACCACGGCCACCGAGTACAACGGCAGCCGTCAGGATCTGGTGGCCAGCGCCAACAAGAATCAGATCCCCATCGAGGTTGCGCTGGTGGGCATCGTGCGGGCCATCCTGTGGGCGGCAAAGAACCTGCAGGGAGCGGCGGTGGACCCCGAAACGCCCATCTCTGTGGACTGGGACGACAGCTATGTCACCGATGCCGAGACCCGGATGAGCCAGATGCGGGACGATGCCCTGAGCGGCCTTTTGCCCCGGTACAAGTATCTGTCTGCCCGGTACGGGGTCAGTGAAGAGGATGCCCGCAAACTGGCGCAGGAAGCTGCTGACGAAAACAAACAGCCTGAGCTGAGCTTCGGCGGGGGTGCCTGATGCTGGCCCCGGACTATCTCGACCACGCACCCGACCGGCTTT
>OLHE01002097.1_pt1 | contig 12060 bp, 14 predicted proteins | sample 1605821 | NCBI WGS metagenome assembly OLHE01 (sample SAMN03283250) | human gut metagenome | biome: human-associated habitat; material: feces | host: Homo sapiens | place: USA | collected 2013
GGTATAAAAATAAGCAATATAATTAATGCAATAGAAATATCAGCACCCGTATACCCTTTATTACTTTTAAAATTCATTTAATATTAGTTCCTTTCTCAAAGCATATTCTGGTATTTTTCAACCTTATCTATTATGAAAACTTTTATTTCATATTAGAAATTAAAAGATACCATATAAATAAAACTATGTTACTAATTGACAATAAAAAGGCAATTTTATATTTAGTTTCTTCATTTCTTTTTATTGATTTATTTAAAGTATTTTTTATTTTAAATATTCCTTTTGATATTCCTATACTTAAAAATGTTACTAATAGAGTAAAAAATGTTACTATTTCCCCTGTATTTATTAGCATAATGGTAATTAACATCAAAATAGAAATACAATAGCTTTCATTTGCCATGTTCTTTAGTTTTATACTATCTATTACAAGTAATATTATTAATATTGTTAAGTACATGACATATCTATAAATACTATCCTCACCAATTATGCATAGATATATTATGTATAACAAACTAACAATAATTCCATAATATAAAACCCCTTTTTGAACTTTTCTATTTTCTTTGTCAATTCCTGCTATTATAAATATTGCTACTATATATAATACAGCAAAAGCAAATTTTAAAATTGTTATCAAATTTAGGTTATATGCGTCTATTTTTAAAGCCCATGCAATTAGCACAAAGGTTATTCCAGATAAAATTTCTAAAATGAAATATCTTGGTCTAATTTTTTCTTTACAATTTTTACACTTACCGCCTAAAAACAAATAGCTAAATACTGGTATAAGTTCTAAAAATCCTAATTTATGTCCACATTTAGGACAAAATGAATGCTTTGAAATTATATCTATTTTTTTTGGTATTCTATATACTGCTAAAGTAAAGAAACTACCAAATAATGTTCCTATTACAAATATTATTATATAAAAAAATATATTCATGTTATTTCCTCTTATTTTAATTTAGCCATACACACATCGTGTGCGTATGGCATTATATTTTTATTCAGCTTTAGTAATTACTCCAGTTGAAACATTTATTGTTCCAGAAATTCCATCTTTTTCTATTGTTATACTTGTTACATTATCTAATGTAGTAATATCTGCATTATCTTGATCTTTAAATGTATAGCCTGTTAAATTATTTTTAGCTGAATCCCAAGTTGCAGTTCTAATTGAACCATCTGCTAAAATATCTGCTTTAAATGCATTTAATTCCATATTAATTTTTTCTGCAATTTCAGCATTTGCAGTGTCTGTTTTTGCCTTCTTACTTTGTGTTAATATACCATTATCTCCAGTAAGCATTGCAATTGATACTCCTGCTAGAATTAATAATACAATTATTGTTACTACTAAAGCAATTAAAGTGATACCTTTGTTATTTCTCATTTTTATTTACCTCTTCCTTTAAAATTATTTTGTAGCTGGTGTTATTGTAAATGGACTAGTTGTAAGTATGCTACCTGTTGCTGTAATTGAACCATTTGTGTATGTTATTGTAATAGAACCTGATTTTGTTGTATCATCTACTTTATATTTTGTACCTGTTTGACTGAATATTGAATCATGTGCTTTTACATTAGCAACAGTAGGAGCATTTGAACTATCTTCCATAGCAGCTGCAAGTGCAGCATTTAAAGCTAAATTAATTCTTTCTACTGCTTCAGCTTTTTCAGTATCTGTTTTTGCAGTTTTACTTTGTGTTAATATACCATTATCTCCAGTAAGCATTGCAATTGATACTCCTGCTAGAATTAACAATACAATTATTGTTACAACTAAAGCAATTAAAGTGATACCTTTATTGTTTTTTAACATCTTTTTCCCTCCTTTGTATTTAATATTTTATATTAAGTATATTTATAAAAATAAATATAACATTAAAATCTTATTATTTAATTCCTTCATTATTATTGCTCTTACTTGATGAACTTGAATTACTCGAACTTCCAGAATTACTTGAATTATCAGTATTTATTTTTATAGGATTACTTGGATTTTCTTCTGTTACTTCGCCACTACTTGGAGCAAATGGGTTTGCCTTTCCTGGTATATAATCTTGAGTGCCTTTATATCCTCCTAAATCTTTTTCAGTTACTTCATATGTTAAAATTACATCACTTGCTGTCCCATTTTGGTCAATCGGATCTGAAAGTAAATCTTGTGTTTGTTCGTCTGCTGCATAGGTTGTAACTTCTGGAACAACCTTTCTGCTAGGAACATATTTATATAAAACAACTGCAAGTATAAGCATTGCAATTAAACATATTAATAACATAATTGTTATTTCCTTTACAGCTTTTTCCATAATATTATCATTCCTTTCTTTTTTGTCTTTCTAAAAGCTATATTATTAAGGCGTATTGTTTACAGCTTTTGCTCCAGATGTATTGTTTGTTGTGTTGGTTGTATTTGTTGCATTAGATGTATTATTTGTATTTGCTGTATTATTTCCTCCAGCAGTATTATTTCCACTTGTTGTATTATTATTCGTGTTATTTTCGCCTTTATCTTCTGCATTACTTTGCTCTGATGAATCTATTTTTCCAACATTAATTGCAATATCTTTGCAACTAAATGTTCCTGTTAAGTTGTCCCCAACCATACTCATACCAAATTCTTCTATTTTAAACCCTAATTTAGTATTATTTTCAATGTCATATATAAAATCTGTTATTCCAGTATAAGTACCTGTTACAGCAAAATCTAAATCATAATAACTTGAATTTACTTTATTTGCTCTAACATCTATTTTTATAATAACACCTTCGTCTTTTGCATAATTTCCAAGTTCGGTCCAAAGAAAGTCTAATTCATATTTTTCAGTTTTTAGAGCATAACTTGGGCTAAGTGTTGAAGCAAGTAATGTTGCCTGATTTTCATATTCTGTTTTTGTATCTACTAAATTATTTGCTGTTTTCTTGAGATTATCTTTACTGTTTTCAAATGTAACACTAATTAAATTAGAAAGCTCTTCATTTTTCTTATCTATTTCATCATTTTTACTTGAAATATCTTTAACTCCATAAATATTTACTTTCTGATTACCTTTTACAAATATAAATCCAGAGCCAATTAACAACAAACATAAAATTATAATTATTATTATTTTTCTCATGGTAAATCTCCTTCTATAGTAATTGTTACTGTATCACCATTTTTCACACCGCTAGATGATATAGCATTATTTAATATTTGTCCCACTTTTATTTTTGCCAAAAAATATCCTAAAGCATCATAGTTAGTTGACTGTGCTACAATTTGAATATGCCTGTTTGTTGTGTTTTTTATAGATATTAATTGAACATTATCTGGTATACCATACATTATTTGATTTAATAAATTTGGTATAGAATTTCTGCATGCCGCTATGTCACTTATTTTATTATTTATTGCATTTAATTCTTCTATTAAAGATTTATATTTTGTATTTTTAGAATTCAAAGAATTAATATCTTTGTTTACTTTAGCAATTTCTGCATTTTGTGTAGAAATTAATCCTTCAATTTCTGTCTGTTTTTTATTCATTTGCGTCATTAATACTTTAGTAAATATTATAAAAATTATATTTATTAAAATAATTGCAGAAACCGCCCTTAAAAGCATTGTTTCAGTATCACTTAATTTCGATTTAAATGAAGAAAAGTCAATAGCTTTATTTTCTTTTCCTTTAGCTTTTACTGTTCCTTTTAACTTTTTAGAACCTATATCTGCTGTTAGGGCTTGTTTTAGTTGATCCATAAAAGACATATTCTTAAAGTTCAATGCTTGTATTCCTTCTCCAAGTCCTTGAAGAGCAAGCGAAATTGGTGTATTTACTTCAATATAATCTTTAATATTAATTTGCCCTGTTTTTTCTTCAACAATACTAGGTCTTAATATTTTACAATCTATGCCTGATAAAAATTCTTGAAAATATAAGTCTACATTGTTTATAGCAGATAATGTTCCTGTTAAATATACTGTTGAAATTTTAGCATGAGATTCGGAAACTATTTGCTGAACTTTTTGGCATATTTGATAAAGAGTTGGTACTATATATTGTAAATAAGGCTGTTCTTTTGTTCCTTCTACTACTGAAGATGTGTATATAGTTGTTTCTTTACATATACTATATGCTTTTGATAATGAATTTTCCACCTTATTTATTTTAGCTAATACTTCTTGGCTACCATTATCTATTGTGTCAACATTATAAACTTGCCTATCTATTACAGTCGTTATTGTTGTATTTTCTTCCATGTTTACAATAAGTACATTTTCTTTTTTTTCAAGTTTTGCAACACTTGCAATTGCAGTACCTACAGGAGAAATTCTTGTTAATCTGTATTTTTCAAGTGGTTGTTTTTGTCTATTTAATTCTATTTTATTTACTACTATTTGTATTGCCTTTATTTTTTCTTTGTCTTCAACATTCTGCACTAATGCATACCTTGTTTCAAAGGCATTTTGATTGTATTTGTTTTCATCACAATATGCTTCAAATTCAGTTTGAACAGACCTTTGAACGTCATTTTTTGAAAGCAATGAAAAAATATTATAATACAAATAATTCTCATTACTTAAATTTATACATATTGGTGTAGAAAAGCTATAGGTTTCCTCTACAATTTTTTTTATTGCATCTGCTAAACTTATATTTTCTAAAAAATTCACTCCAAAAGACTCTACTTTAAACGTATCTTTTTCTTTAGAAACTTTTGCATATTTTATTAAATGGCTTTCTATATAAATTCCTAAACAATTTTGCATCTTAATTTCATCCTTTCTAAGGTACAATGCTTAAAACGTGCGCAACTCTAATTGTTTTAAGCATCTAAATTGTTTTTAAACTTTTTCCTTAGTTTATTATCTCATTCTTTCTTTATTTTATATATTTTTTTGTCCAAAATCAATAGATTTTGTAAAATGTATTATAATTGTAATATTGCTGTAATATTATTGTAATATTTTTGTATGTGTATATTTTTCACACTTTTGGATAAATTATAAACAAGTATTTTTTAAACGAAAGGAATGTGATTAAATATGAATAGTCCTATTGATACCGAAAAAGCTTACCAAGAATATGTTGAAAAAAAGTCTCCAAATTCCCCTATATTAAAAAATTGCTTTAATGCGTTTTGGGTTGGTGGACTTATCTGTTCTATTGGTCAAATAATTTTTGAAGTTTGTAAACACAATGGTTTAGATGAAACATTATCCAGCACAGTTGTTTCTATATTACTTATTGCTTTTAGTGCATTTTTAACAGGTCTTAATATTTTCAATAAAATTGGAAAATTTGCTGGAGCAGGTTCACTAGTACCTATTACAGGTTTTGCAAATTCCATTGTAGCACCAGCTATGGAATATAAATCTGAAGGTTATGTTATGGGTGTTGGTGCAAAGATGTTCACTGTTGCAGGTCCTGTATTAGTTTATGGTATTTCTACTGCAATTGTTGTTGGATTAATATATTTGATTTTCAATGTACAAGCTATATTAATATAAGTAAATTTTTTTAGGAGGTTATGATTTGAAAAAAATAGGTAAACAAACAATAAAATTTGATACACCACCTACTATTTTAGAAACTGCATGTATAGCAGGTCCTAAAGAAGCAGATGGACCTCTTGCAAAATATTTTGACAAATGTTTGCAAGATGAAATGTGGGGAGAAAAAAGTTGGGAAAAAGCTGAAAGTAAAATTGTTAAAGAAACAGTAAATTCTCTCATATCTAAATCTGGTATTCCAACTGAACAAATTGAGTACTGTTTTGCAGGTGATTTGCTTAACCAATGTATTTCTTCAAGCTTTGGTTTAAGAGAACTAAATGTGCCTTTTTATGGTATTTTTGGTGCCTGTTCAACTTTTGTAGAAGGTTTGCAACTAGCTTCTGTGTTTGTAGAAAATGGTATAAACTATGCTATTTGTAGTGCTTCAAGTCATTTTTGCAGTTCTGAAAGACAATTTAGATTTCCATTAGAACTTGGAAACCAAAGACCTCAGTCTAGCCAATGGACTGTTACTGCTTGCCGGTGCTGCAATGCTTGCAAAATCTGGTCAAGGCCCATTTATAACACATATAACAACCGGTAAAATTGTAGACATGGGAATAAAAGATGCTAATAATATGGGAGCAGCCATGGCTCCTGCAGCTCTTGATACTTTGTTAACTCACTTTAAAGACACAGGAAGAGCGCCTAGCTATTATGACGCAATCTTAACTGGCGATTTAGGTCATGTTGGAAAAGATATTTTAGCAGATTTATGTAAAAACTCTGGCTATAATATAAAATCTGTTTATAATGATTGTGGAGTTTTAATTTTTGATAAATCCACTCAAGATACCCATTCTGGCGGAAGTGGTTGTGGTTGTATAGCTAGTGTATTTTCTGGTTATTTGTTTAATCAATTGAAAAGCAAAAAACTGAAAAAAATTCTGCTTATTGCAACAGGTGCTCTTATGAACTCAATGAGTTCACAACAAGGAGAATCTATACCTGGTATTGCACAAGCAGTTTCTATAGAAATATAGTAGAAAGGAGAAGTTCAAATGGATTTATGGCAAAATTTTAATTGGCTATTACTTTTTAGATGTTTTATTGTTGGTGGCTTAATTTGTGTAATAGGTCAAATATTAATAGATAAGACCAAACTTACACCAGCTAGAATTTTAGTTATATTTGTTACAGCTGGTACAATTCTAGGTGGACTTGGTGTTTATAAATGTTTAGTTGAATTTGCTGGCTGTGGAGCTACAGTTCCTCTTACTGGGTTTGGAAATAATTTAGCAAAAGGAACAATTGAAGCTGTTAAAGAAAATGGAATTATTGGTGCCTTTACAGGTGGTTTAAAAGCAAGCAGTGGCGGAATTGCTGCAGCTATATTCTTTGGTTATATAGCTTCTTTAATATCAAAACCAAAAATGAAAAAACAATAAAAGCATTTAGCCTATTTTGCTAAATGCTTTTTAGTTATGGTTTTAAATTCCTTTATTTTTATTTTTTCTTAAAAATGATGGAATATCTAAATCATTTTGTGAAGCGTTCAAATCTGTTGTTGATGGAATTGAGCTTGTTTTCTTCTCCCATGGTTTTGAAGTAGAAACAGCCGCAACTCTTGGTGGCTTAACTTCTTCATTTTCATCAAAACCAGTTGCAATTACAGTAATTTTAATTTCATCATTCATATCTGGTTCAATTACTGTACCAAAGATAATATTTGCTTCTGGGTCAACACTGCGTTGGATTAATTCAGCTGCAGTATTTACTTCTTGTAAGCCTAAATCTTCTCCACCAGTAATATTAATTATAACACCTCTTGCTCCTTCTATAGATGTTTCTAGAAGTGGGCTTTGTATTGCCTCTTTTGCTGCATCTTCCGCTTTGTTTTCTCCAGATGCATGACCTGTTCCCATATGAGCCATACCTGTATTTTGCATAATTGTTTTTACATCTGCAAAGTCAAGATTAACTGTACCTGTAACAGTAATTAAGTCTGATATACCTTGTACACCTTGTCTTAATACATCATCTGCCATTAAGAAAGCTTCTGACATAGATGTTTTTCTATCTATTATTTGTAATAATTTATCATTAGGTATTACAATTAAAGTATCAACTTTTGATTTTAAACTTTCTATTCCACGCTCTGCTTGTGCTAAACGTTTCTTTCCTTCAAATGTGAATGGCTTTGTAACAACACCTATTGTTAAAATTCCCATTTCTTTTGCCAAACCTGCAACAATTGGTGCTGCACCAGTTCCAGTTCCACCACCCATTCCGCATGTAACAAATACCATATCAGCTCCTCTTAAAACTTCTGATATTTCTGTTTTACTTTCTTCTGCAGATTGTGCTCCAATATCTGGGTTTGCTCCTGCTCCTAATCCTCTTGTGATTTTTTCTCCTATTTGAATTTTAGTACTTGCTTTAGATTTTTGTAAAGCTTGTCTATCTGTATTTACTGCAATAAAATCTACAGATTTTATTCCTAAATCTAGCATTCTATTTACAGCATTATTTCCAGCTCCTCCTACACCTATTACTTTAATTGTTGCTGTACCATCCATCATTGTAAGATTGGTGTTATCATCATATTCCATCATAATTTAAATTCCTCCTTAATTTTAACTATAAAAAAATTCTTTTATTCTTTCTAATATTGTTCTTAAAAAACTTTCTTTAGAATTAGTATCTATTTTACTAGATACCGATTTTGCAAATGGTCTTGCAGCTATGTACCTAATTAATGCATAACAAGTTTTATATTCTGGTTTAACCATACTTACGGCCCTACCAGTTGATATTTTTACTGGTATATTTAAGGCAATTTTTCCTGCTACATCACTTTTATTAATGTTTGTTATTCCTTGCCCTGTCAGAATTACATTATTAATTCTAGATTTTATACCCTGGTTTGTTATGTCCTTATTTATAATTGCAAAGATTTCTTCAATTCTTGCTTCCATAATTTCTATCAGTTCAGAACTTTTTATTACTTTGCTTTTTGATTCATCTTTACATGTATTTAACATTATTTCATTGTCATTATCTATAAACGATCTTAATGCTAAACCATATTGCCTTTTTAATTTCTCTGCTTCACCTTCTGAAATATCTAATACTAATGCTATATCATGAGTTATATTATTTCCACCTAGTGGAACAGTGTTTGTATATTTAAAACTATTTCCTTCAAATACACCTATATCTGTATTTCCTGCCCCAACATCTAATAGCATTACATTATCATATAATTCATTTTTATCTAAAACTAAATTTCTTTCTGCAAGTGTTAATGGCACTATTCCATCAATATCTAATCCTGCTTTTTTAAAAACACTATTTAATTTTCTTACATAATCTTTTTCTGCAAGTATTACTTGTGCACTCAAAGTAAATGAAGAAGCAAAACTTCCAACTGGGTCTGTTACAATTTTACCGCTATCTAGCATTACTTGATTTAATGCTACATCTATTAAAATTTTATTATCTGGTATTTCAATATCTTTAACCTGCATTATTGCATTTTGTAAATCTTTTTGAGATATTCCAGAAAATTTATCTTTTACTTCTTTTAGCACATTATTTTGAACTATGGTCACATATTTCCCAAGAATGGTTACATATGCTGAATTTATTTTTAGTTCAGTTTCATCTTCTGCTTGTTTGATAGCTTTTGAGATACTTAAACTAATATCATCCTCATCAACTATCTTGCCTTTTTTAAACCCATTGCATTTATATGAAGTACAGCATATTATTTCTATTTGTCCAAAATTGTTTACTTCGCCCATACTTAAACAAACTTTGGTGGTTCCAATGTCTATGCCTACTATGATATCACCTATTGCCAAGATAATTCCTCCATCTTTTTTTAAAACTATTTTTTCTAAACTTATATATATTACATTTTTAGACAATTGTCAATAGAATTTGTTATATTTTTGTAATATTTTTGTAATATTTTTGTAACATTTCTTTAGTGTGTTTATGTAAAATTACATCTCTTTTCCTTGAACTTCTTGAGCTTTTTTAGCTTTATGTTCTTCAATTTTCTTTGTCCATTTCTCAATATAGTATTTTCTTATTATTGTTAAATTTAAAAACATTCTTCCAACAAAAACAACTATAGCTGCTAAATATATGTCAAGATTTAATTTATTTCCTAAATATGTAAGAAGAATAGAAAGTATACTATTGCAGAAAAAACCTGAAATAAATACATTAAAATCAAATTCTTGCTTTAATACACCCGTTATTCCTCCAAACACAGAATCTAAAGCTGCAATAATTGCAATTGCTAAATAACTTGAGTATGAATATGATATTAATGGTACATTTATCCCCACAAGTGCACCCAAAATACATCCTACTAAAATTGCTATAAAAACCATTTTTTAATCTCATCCTTTCTATTTTTAGTTTACTTCTTTAATATATTTTGTATTTAATTCACCGTCATATTTTGTAATTTTTATTTTATTTTTTCTTTCAATATCTGTTTTTATTCCTGTAGTATTTAATTGCTCGGCATAACCACCTTTTCCAAAAATACTACTTTCTAAATAGGCTTTATTTCCAATTGCTTTTATTTCATATGTATCTGTTCTTAAATACTTGCTATTTATTTTTATAGAACCTCCTACATCTGCCATATCTGTTGTATTTATAATTCTTTCATCATTTATAGAAATTGCCTCTGCTCCCGCGTCTTTTAGACTATTCACAATATAAACTAAATCAATTGAAGTAATTTCGTCAATTTTTTCGTCTTCACTTAATTCACTCTCTTCTTTTTTTCTGAAAGTAATTATTACTCCCTCTCCTTCTACATCTGTTCTTCCAAGAGCCATATTTAGATTTTCCAACTCTGTTTGTAAGGTCTCCTTTGTCTTTTCGTCAGATGTACTTTCTTCTTTGTATGTTTTAAGCGTATTTGAGGTTTCTTCATTTTTTGCTTTTACTTCTTCATATTTTGTTTTCCAATTTGCTAGCTCTTGTCTTAACTCTGCTTCTTGCATTGAATCTATATTTGATTCTTGCGATTCTTGAACTACCTTAAATTGCATAAAGATTATCATAACTAGTAAAAAACATACTAAACCTATTGTGATAATCATACTTATTTTACCTTTTTTCAATTATACTCAAGCTCCTTTCTTTCCTTATTATTTAACTGTTTTTGCATATTTAAAGCTTATAACTCCTGTAAACTTAGAAATTGCTATATTAGAATTCTTTTTAAAATCGATAACTTTTCCTGAATTATTTTTAAAATATTCCAAAGTTGATCCAGGTCTATTTAATGTTGCAAGCAGCTCCTGCAAACCTATTGCAGAAATTTGTATAGGAGAATTAATTTTTTTACCATTTACAACAATTACATTACCATCACATGATATTGCAGATGTTCCAACAATTCTTTCACCATTTATTGAGATTGCCTCTGCCCCTGCATTTTTCATTTCATTTACAACTTGTAAAATATTTTCAGCATGTACAAGATAATTTGATTGATCTAGTGAAGTTGGGTCTCCTTTTCCGTCTGATAAAGTTACAATAACTCCCTCACCTGTTACATCTGTATTTCCTAGTATTAAATTTGCTTGTTTTATTTGATTTTCTAAATCTGCAAGTTCTGAATTATTACTTGTTGCTCCTTCTCTTTCCTTTTCAAGCTCTTTTTCTGCTCTTTGTAAAGACGCATATTCTGCTTCATATTTTTCTTTAATTTTTAGAACTTGCGTTTTTAACTCACTTTCTGTTTGACTTAAACCAACTGTTGCTCCATTATTATTAACCGTTTTTATTTGAACATATACTGCAATTGTTAATAAAAAGCACATTATAGCTAAAATAATTGCTTCTGATTTTTTATTCAAGTAAAATCACTCCTCTCTAAAATATGGCTTAAAACCTGTCGTCATATCTTTGTTAACAAATACTTTTCCAGACTTACCCTTTTCATTTTGCAATATTTTTTGAATATAAAGCATTTTATTCGTTAAATTAGTTGTATCTCCTATATAAATTGTTTTTGCTTCACTTTCAATATATAAAACATAATCTGTATCATTTTCTGTGTTTATTTCTGTAATTATGTTATCAATGTTTATTATTTTTGCAGCTTCTGTTATTTTTAGTATTTTATTTAAAGTTTCAATATCCTTTCCTTCCAATCTGGATTTTTTCATTAAATCATCTTCTGTAATTTTTAATCCTACAATTATAGGTACATCTTTTTTTTCTGCAGACTTTTCTAATATATAACCATATTTATCAATATACACATAACTATTTATTAAATTAATTTGATATTTCACTTCTCTTTCTGTAACTTTAATTTTTACAGTATCTGGCAAAGCTCTTTTTACTTCAACCTTTTCAATGTATGAATTTTCTTTTATATTTGAAATTACTGAACTATTAAACTTGAATATATTTTCTCCTATTTTTAAACCAGATAAACTTTTAATGTTTTCAGTTTGAACCTTTGAGTTTCCCGTAACTTCTATTTTAGCAATATTAAAAATAGGTGCTGTCAAAGCAAAAATTACACA
>OLHE01002114.1_pt1 | contig 11991 bp, 13 predicted proteins | sample 1605821 | NCBI WGS metagenome assembly OLHE01 (sample SAMN03283250) | human gut metagenome | biome: human-associated habitat; material: feces | host: Homo sapiens | place: USA | collected 2013
TAGCTTGCGTGGTCCTCCGTCTTGTGCATGAAGTCCACGCGCTGCGCCGCGCCGTCGGCGGCGGTGACGGATTATGAGATCGATGCGGGAAGTGTGGCGATGACGAGCGGCGGCGTGCGCTTTGAGACGACGGAGAAGGCGACGCTTGCAAAGGGCGAAACGTATGTGGATGTGCCGGCGAGCGCCGTGGAGGCGGGGGTGAGCGGCAACGCCATCGCGGGCGCGATCCATCTGATGTCCGTGTATCCGGTGGGCATCACGCAGTGCACAAATCCTGAGGCGTTTTCCGGCGGCAGCGACGAGGAGAGCGACGAAAAGCTGCGCGAGCGCGTACTAGCAAGCTACAAGCGCCTGCCGAACGGTGCGAACGCGGCGTTTTACGAGCAGGAGGCGATGAGCTTTCCGAACGTGGCGGCGGCGAAAGCGGTCGGCCGCGCCCGCGGCATCGGCACGGTGGATGTGTATGTTTCGACGCACGCGGGCGCGCCGGATGAGAAGCTGCTCGGCGAGATCGAGGCGGTCTTGCAGAAAAAGCGCGAGATCGCGGTGGATGTGGAGGTCAAGGCGCCGACAGAGAAGACCGTCAACATGAGCGCGGAGCTGACGGCGGAGCAGGGCTGGACGATGCAGGAGATCACCGATGCGGCGACGGCGGCGCTGCAGGCGTACTTCACCGGCGAGCGGCTGGGTGAAGCGGTGTATACGGCGAAGCTCGCGAGCATCCTCTACGGTGTGGAGGGCGTGAAAAACTGTCACCTGCTCACGCCGGACGAGGATGTGAGCGTGAGCGCGACGGAGCTGCCGGTGCTCGGCACGGTGACGATCACGGAGATCGGGGCGGGTGAGGCATGACGTATTATGACTATCTCTGCCGCCTTTTGGAGCCGATGCGCGTTTACCGCACCGAGCGCGGCACGCTGAGCGGCGGAGAGCTGTACGCAGCGGGCAAAGCGCTGGATGAAGCGGACGGCGCGATGGAATACGCCGAGCAGGAGGGCCTTTTGCAGACGGCGGAGGGCGAGGGGCTTGCAAGGCGGGAGAAGCTCTTTTCCCGCTGCCCGGTCAGCGTTTCGACTGCGCTGCGGCGCGAAGCCATCGCGGCGCTCGCGCGCATCAACGCCGACAGCTTCACGTTGGATGCGATCAACTCGACGCTCAGCGGCTGCGGCATCAAGGCGCTGGCGGAGGAGACGGAGAAAAAGGGAACGGTCAAGGTGTGGTTTCCGAACACCGTGGGCGTGCCGGATGAGTTTTCGCAGGTGGAGAGCATCATCCGTGATATCATCCCGTGCCATTTGCTGGTAGAGTTCTACTTCCGGTATCTGACGTGGCTCGAGTGCGAGGCACAGAAATTTACATGGCAGAGCGTGGAGGACGCGCACCACACATGGGAGAGCTTTGAAAAGGCGGTGCCGAAAGAAGAATGACGGAACAGGAGATCTCGGTCAAACTGACGGAGACCGAGCAGCGCGCCAAGTCGAACACGCACCGCATCGAAAAGCTGGAACAGCAGCAGAAGGACCTGAATAAGCTGGTAACGGCAGTGGAGGTACTCGCCTCGCGCGAAAAGGGCGTGGAGACGGACGTCAAGGAGATCAAGGCGGACGTGAAGACCATCACGCAGAAGGGCGGAAAGCGCTGGGATGCGATGATCGACCGCGTGCTGTACGTGCTCATCGGGGCGGCGATCTCCCTGCTGATGACAGGGGGGAGCTTATGAAAAGGAAACGCACGAGCTTTTCCAAACTGTTGCTGCTGCTCGAAAGCGCGATCGTGCTCTATACGACGTATCAGGGCTTCGGGATCGCGAAGCTCGCGATCGAACTGGGCTTTATGGGCACGCTCCCGTGGATCGCGACGATGGTGACGGCGGCGTGGGGCGCTTACGGCACGAGCGCCGCGTGCTACTATGCCAAGGCAAAGGCGGAAAATACGGCGGGCGGCGTGACGTATGAAACGGTGTGCCGCGGGCAGGACTGCGAGGGGTGAGAGAGCATGGAGCTTTTGAAAAAGAGACTGGCGAATCTTTTGAGCGTGAAGAGCATCGTGACGCTGTGCCTGACGATCACGTTCTGTGTGCTGACGGTGCAGGCAAAGGTGACGCAGGAGTTCAACACGGTGTATCTCATGGTGATCGCGTTTTATTTCGGCACGCAGAACGGCAAAAACGCGCAGGAGGAAACGTAAATGCGCCACAGCAGAAGCATCAGCGACCTGCGCGCGGACGTGGCGGAGAATTGCCGGACGCTGCTCACGCTTGCTGAGCGTGAGGGACTGAGCGTTCTGGTGACGGAGACGGTGCGCGACGCGGCGTATCAGCGGATGCTCGCCGAGAAGGGCTACGCGGCCAAAGGAGCGGTGACGCCGTCGTTCCACGCCGAGCATGCAGGATTGGCCTTTGATATCTGCAAAAATGAGGCGGGGCACGAGTATGACGATCCCGCGTTTTTTGCGCGGATGGGGGAGATCGGAAAGCGCGTCGGATTTTCCTGGGGAGGAGACTGGGGGAGTTTTCCCGACCGGCCGCATTTTCAGTGGGACGCGGGCGCCGCGTACACGAGCGCGATGATCCGCGCGAAGCGCTATCCGCCGCCCATGCCGCGCTATGAGGAGGAAGAGATGACGCAGCAGCAGTTTGACGCGATGATGGAAAACTACCTGAAAAGACTGGCGCAGCAGACGCCGGCAGGCTGGAGCGCGGAGGCGCGCGCCTGGGCGGAGAAAAACGGCCTGATCGCGGGAGACGAGGCGGGGAACAAACAGTACCGCAGCTTTTTGACGCGCGAGCAGATGGCCGTGCTGATGCAGCGCTACGACGCGATGCAGCGCGGCAAATGACAGAATGGCAAATGAAAGCGCCGGAGGGGAGCCCCTCCGGTGCTTTTTTGCGCTAATGAGCTGGAAACTTGCAAGAATTCTTGCAAGATTTGGAGATTTTGGAGAAGAAGACAAAAATGACTACACGGAAACGACAAAAAGCGAGAACAAAATTTGTTCAGTTTTTTTTTACTTTCCATGCGGGTTTTCATTGATTTTGCGAGGAAGTTCCTCTATAATTTACACTGAAGCCTGTATGAGCATCTTTCAGCGGATTTTTGACGGAATCCATGCAAGCGGAAAGAGCTCTTTGGCAATAAAAATGTTTATCAAAATCAGGGAGGGTTTTATCTTGAATAAGGTCATGTCACTGCACGATGCCGTTGCAAAGTACGTCGAGAATGGCGATACTCTTGCGATCGGCGGTTTCACCACCAACCGTAAGCCGTATGCCACGGTTAGTGAGATCCTGCGTCAGGGTCAGAAGGACTTCATCGTTTATGCCGGCCCCGGCGGCGGCGAAGTCGATATGCTCATCGGCGAGGGCCGCGTGGCTGCTTACATCAACTGCTACACCGCTAACTCCGGCTACACCAACGTTTCCCGCCGCTTCCGCGCTGCCATCGAGCAGGGCAAGCTCACGTATGAGGACTATTCTCAGGACGTGCTGATGCTCATGCTGCACGCCTCTTCTCTCGGCCTTCCGTTCCTGCCGGTCCGCCTGATGCAGGGCAGCGGCCTGATGAAGTTCTGGGGCATCAGCGAGGAAAAGCGCAAGACCATGCCCAAGATCGAAAATCTCAAGTGCGCCGAGATCGAGAACCCGATGGTGCCGGGGCAGAAGGTCGTAGCCGTGCCCGTGCCCAAGATCGACACCGCCATCATCCACGTCCAGCAGGCCTCTCCGGACGGCACCTGCATCATCATGGGCGATGAGTTCCATGATATCGACATCGCGATCGCCGCGCGCAAGACCATCGTCACCTGCGAGGAGATCGTCTCCGACGAGTTCATCCGCCGCGACCCGACCAAGACCCGTATCTTCGGCGAGTGCGTGCAGGCGGTCGTCAAGGCTCCCTATGGCGCATGGCCCGCACAGTGCTATGACTACTATGACGACGACGATGCCGGCCTGAAGGAGTACGACAAGGCCTCCAAGTATCAGGATGCCGAGGATGCCGTCAAGCAGCTCGAAAAGGCCGCGGCCAAGGCTGCCAAGGCGCTCGAGAAGGCTCCCGAGGACGAGAAGCTCAAGCTCGCCGCCGAGAACGCACAGAAGGCCTTCGAGCTCGCCAAGAGCGGTGAGAAGATTCCCGAGACCTTCAAGGATTTCCTCGAAAAGTGGGTCTACAGCTGCGAAGATCAGTCCGCTCTGCTCGATAAGCTCGGCGGCAGCCGTCTGATGCGCCTGAAGAACGAGCCGCACCTCGGCTATTCCACTACACACTAAGGTTTGGGAGGCTAAATAGAAATGTCTGATTATACGAAGTACACAAAACAGGAAATGCAGGCGTATGCCATTGCTAAGAATATTAAGGAAAACCAGATCGTCATCGTCGGTACGGGTCTTCCCCTGATCGGTGCATCCCTCGCCAAGCGCGCGGTCTGCCCCAGCTGCCACCCCATCGTTGAGTCCGGCCTGATGGACTGCGACCCCGTTGAGGTCCCCCGCTCCGTCGGCGATAACCGCTTCATGGCGCACTGCGCCGTGCAGTGGCCCAACATCCGCTTCGTCGGCTTCGAGGCCAACGAGTGGCTGCACGACGAGGATCGTCTCGTCGCCTTCATCGGCGGCGCGCAGATCGACCCGTACGGCAACGTGAACTCCACCTGCATCTTCGGCAAGGGCGACTACCTGCAGCCCACCACCCGTTTCACCGGTTCCGGCGGCGCCAACGGCATTGCCACCTACTGCAACACCATCATCATGATGCAGCACCAGAAGCGCCGCTTCATGGATCACGTCGACTACATCACCTCCTGCGGCTGGATGGACGGCCCCGGAGGCCGTGAGCGCGCGGGCCTGCCCGGCAACCGCGGTCCTCAGATGGTCGTCACTGACCTCGGCATCATGAAGTTTGATGAAGAGACCAAGCGCATGTACCTCGCTTACTACTATCCGTTCTCCTCTCCCGAGATGGTTCAGGAGAACACCGGCTTCGAGATCGACGTTTCCCGCGCCGAGCTGATGGAAGGTCCCTCTCCGGAGATCATCCGCCTCATCCGTGAGGAGATCGACCCGGGCCAGGCATTCATCAAGGTTCCCAAGGATAAGTAATTTGTTATTTCGATTTAAGAAGGAGAACTTAATATGAGCGAATATTCCATGCCCTCTTACTTCCAGAGCATGCCGGTCATCGGCAAGGACCTCAGCGCATTCCACGAGGACAACGCCGCTGAGATCCAGGCGGTGGAGCAGGAGATCCACGAGATCCGCGAGGCTGCCCTCGAAGCCGGTAAGAGCACCGAGGCGCTCAACGAGTCCGGCCAGTGGACGGCGATGCAGCGCATCATGGAGCTCGTTGACGAAGGCACCTGGTGCCCCCTCAACAGCCTCTATAACCCCCAGGACAACAAGAACGGCAGCGTTGGCATCGTCAAGGGCCTCGGCCGTATCGACGGCAAATGGGCCGTCATCATCGCGAGCGACAACAAGAAGCTCGCCGGCGCCTGGGTCCCCGGCCAGGCCGACAGCCTGCTGCGCGGCAGCGACACGGCCAAGCGCCTGCGCATTCCCCTCGTGTACGTGCTGAACTGCTCCGGCGTTAAGCTCGACGAGCAGGAGAAGGTGTACCCCAACCGCCGCGGCGGCGGTACGCCGTTCTATCGCAACAGCGAGCTCAACCAGATGGGCGTGCCCGTCATCGTCGGCATCTACGGCACGAACCCCGCCGGCGGCGGCTATCACTCCATCTCCCCGACCATCCTGATCGCGCATCAGGATGCCAACATGGCAGTCGGCGGCGCCGGTATCGTCGGCGGTATGAGCCCCAAGGGCCATGTCGACAAGGAGGCTGCTGAGGCGCTCATCAAGGCGCAGAAGAACCTCAAGAGCGACATCCCCGGCACCGTCGCCATCCACTACGGCGAGACCGGCTTCTTCCGCGAGGTCTACGCCGATGAAGAGGGCGTGCTCGCCGGTATCCGCAAGTACATCGACATGCTGCCCGCTTACGATCCCGAGTTCTTCCGCGTCGACGATCCCAAGGAGCCCCTGTTCGACGCCAACGACCTCTACAGCATCGTTCCGTTCAACCAGAAGCGCTCCTACGACATGGTCGAAGTTCTGGCGCGTCTTTTCGACGGCTCCGAGTTCATGGAGTACAAGCACGGCTACGGCCCCGAGATGATCACCGGCCTTGCCAAGATCGACGGTCTGCTCGTCGGCGTTGTCGCCAACTATCAGGGCATGCTGATGAACTACCCCGAGTACAAGATGGCGACTTACGGCCAGGCGATGGGCGTGGGCGGCAAGCTGTACCGTCAGGGCCTCATCAAGATGAACGAGTTTGTCACCCTCTGCGCGCGTGACCGCATCCCGATGCTGTGGGTCCAGGATACCACCGGTATCGACGTCGGCAACGACGCTGAGCGCGCTGAGCTCCTCGGCCTCGGCCAGAGCCTGATCTACTCCATCCAGTCCAGCAAGCTGCCGATGATGGAGATCACGCTCCGCAAGGGCACCGCCGCGGCGCACTACGTCCTCGGCGGCCCGCAGGGCAACGACAACAACGCCTTCTCCATCGGCACCGCCACCACCGAGATCTACGTCATGCACGGCGAGACCGCTGCGGCCGCCATGTATGCCCGCCGTCTCGTGAAGGAAGAGAAGGCCGGCGAGGATCTGCAGCCCACCATCGACAAGATGAACGCGCTGATCCAGGACTACGCCAAGAAGTCCAGCCCGAAGTTCTGCGCCAAGGCAGGCCTGACCGACGAGATCGTCGACATGAACGACATCCGTCCCTACATCCAGGCCTTCGCCAACGCCTGCTATCAGAACCCCGAGAGCATCTGCCCGGTCCATCAGATGCTGCTGCCGCGCGTCATCCGCGACTACGACGCCCTGAACGCGCAGTAAACTATCACAACAATGCTTTTCTCGGCGCTGCGCGGAGGCAAGAACCGCGCAGCGCACGGGAAGGCAAACGGAGAGTACAATGAGCATTTATACCATGGGTATCGACGTCGGCTCCACCGCGTCGAAATGTGTGATCTTAAAAGACGGCAGCGAGATCGTTGCCAAGTCCCTCGTCGCTGTCGGCACGGGCACGTCGGGTCCATCCCGCGCGATCGCTCAGGTGTTGGAAAACGCGGGCATGACGCGCGAGCAGATGGACTTCGTCCTTGCCACGGGCTACGGGCGCAACAGCCTTGACGGCCTTGCCGACATGCAGATGAGCGAGCTTTCCTGCCACGCCAAGGGCGCGGCGTTCCTGTTCCCGAACGTGCGCACGGTCGTCGATATCGGCGGGCAGGACGTGAAGGTCATCGAGATCGAGAACGGCATGATGAAAAATTTCGTCATGAACGACAAGTGCGCAGCCGGTACCGGCCGCTTCCTCGATGTCATGGCCCGCGTGCTTGAGGTGAAGGTCGAAGAACTGGGCGATCTTGGCGACAAGTCGACCAAGGAGGTCGGTATCAGCTCGACCTGCACCGTCTTTGCCGAGAGCGAGGTCATCTCGCAGCTCGCCATGGGCACAAACAAGTGCGACATCATCCACGGCATCCACAAGTCCGTCGCGGGCCGCGTTTCCGGCCTCTGCCACCGCATCGGTGTGCGCGACGACGTGGTGATGACCGGCGGTGTCGCACAGAACCACGGCATCGTGAAAGCCCTTCAGGAGCAGCTCGGCCACGAGATCCACACTACGCCCCTCACGCAGTATAACGGTGCGCTCGGCGCCGCTCTGTTTGCCTACCAGAAGGCTTTGAAGAACAAATAATCCCCATCATTCGTTATCAAATTTTTCTATATCGCATTAGGAGGAATCAATCATGGCTAAACAAGTCAGTCCCGGCGTGCTTGCTCTGCGCAAGGTCGTCGATGACGTCTATGCCGACGCCCGTGAAGCGAAGAAGCAGGGTAAGCTGGTCGGTTGGTCCAGCTCCAAGTTCCCCTGTGAGCTTGCTGAGGCCTTTGACCTCAACGTGATGTATCCCGAGAACCAGGCTGCCGGTATCGCCGCCCAGCGCGACGGTGAGATCATGTGCCAGGCTGCCGAGGATCTCGGCTTCGACAACGATATCTGCGGTTACGCCCGTATTTCTCTGGCCTATGCCGCCGGTAAGCGCGCCAGCCGCAAGTTCGACCCCGAAACGCTCGAGTTCATCATCGACCCCAAGAGCGGCAAGCCCCTCAAGGACGAAAACGGCAAGGTCGTCATCGATCCTGAGACCGGCAAGCCCAAGAAGGACCCCAAGACGCAGGTCCCCTACACGGTTCTGGACGATATCCACGAGATCGAGGCTCTGCCCGAGACCACCGAGAAGGAGATCGCCTACAAGAACTTCCGCCGCGAGGCCATCAAGCCCTACAAGCAGATGCGCATCCCCCAGCCGGACTTTGTCCTGTGCTGCAACAACATTTGCAACTGCATGACCAAGTGGTACGAGAATATCGCCCGTATGTGCAACATCCCCCTCATCATGGTCGATATCCCCTACAACAACACCGTGGAAGTCAGCGATTCCGCTGTCAAGTACGTCCGCGCTCAGTTCGACAACGCCATCCATGAGCTCGAAAAGCTCACCGGCAAGAAGTTCGACGAGGAGAAGTTCGAGCTTGCCTGCAAGCACGCGAACCGCACCGCACAGAACTGGCTGAAGGTCTGCGACTTCCTGCAGTACAAGCCCGCCCCGATGAGCGGCTTCGACCTGTTTAACCACATGGCCGACGTCGTCACTGCCCGCGGCAAGGAAGCTGCTGCCGACGCCTTCGAACTCCTGTCCAAGGACCTGCAGAAGAACATTGAGGAAGGCACCTCCACGCTGCCCTTCCCCGAGCAGTACCGCGTCATGTTCGAGGGCATCCCCTGCTGGCCGAAGCTCCCGAACCTGTTCAAGCCCCTCAAGGAGAATGGCATCAACGTCACCGCAGTCGTGTACGCGCCCGCGTTCGGCTTTGTTTACAACAACATGGACGAAATGGCCCGCGCTTACTACAAGGCTCCGAACTCCGTCTGCATCGAGCAGGGCGTTGCCTGGCGTGAGGGCATCTGCCGCGACAACAAGGTCGACGGCGTGCTCGTCCACTACAACCGCTCCTGCAAGCCCTGGTCCGGTTACATGGCTGAAATGCAGCGCCGCTTCACCGCTGACCTCGGCGTGCCCTGCGCCGGTTTCGACGGCGACCAGGCTGACCCGCGCAACTTCAACGAAGCGCAGTACGCGACCCGCGTGCAGGGTCTGGTCGAGGCTATGGAAGCCAACAAGAAAGACTAAGGAGGCGTGCAAAAATGAGTATCGAAGCTATCGTTAATGAATTTTCCGCTGTTGCCGCCAATCCCAAGGGCCAGCTCAAGGCCTATAAGGACGCAGGCAAAAAGTGCATCGGCGTGATGCCTTATTACGCCCCCGAAGAGCTGGTTTACGCCGCCGGTATGATGCCGTTCGGCATGTGGGGCAGCAACAACAAGACCGAGCAGCGCTCCAAGGAATACTGCGCGACCTTCTATTGCACCATCGCCCAGCTCGACCTCGAGATGCTGCTCGACGGCACGATGGATCTGCTGGACGGTGTCATTACCCCGACCATCTGCGACACGCTGCGCCCCATGAGCCAGAACATCCGCGTCGCCATGAGTGAGAAGCTGCCGTGCATCTTCCTCGCCCATCCTCAGAACCGCTTTGCCGACTGGGGCAAGCAGTTCTGCCTGGATCAGTACAACAACGTCAAGGCCGGTCTTGAAAAGATCGCCGGTCACGAGATCAAGAGCGAGGACATCGCTGCGGCCATCAAGGTCTACAACAAGTCCCGCGCTGCCCGCCGTGAGTTCGTCAAGCTCGCAAGCGACCACTGCGACGTCGTCGACCCGATCATGCGCTCGGCTGTCCTCAAGGCTGCCTGGTTCATGGATAAGGCCGAGTACACCGAGAAGCTCGAGGCCCTCAACGCCGAGCTCAAGGCGCTGCCCGAGGCCAAGTGGAACGGCGTGAAGGTCGTCACCTCCGGCATCATCTGCGACAACCCGACGCTGCTCAAGATCTTCAAGGACAACAACGTTGCCATCGCGGCGGACGATGTCGCCCACGAGTCCCGTGCCTTCCGCACCGACGCAAGCGAAGAGGGCGACCCGATGATGGCGCTCGTCGATCAGTTCACCAACATCGACTACGATGTCCTGCTCTACGATCCGCAGTCCAACCAGAACCGCCGCGGCGAGTTCGTGGCCAACATGGTCAAGGAGTCCGGCGCGCAGGGCCTGGTGCTGTTCATGCAGCAGTTCTGCGATCCCGAGGAGATGGAGTTCCCGTACCTCAAGAAGGCGCTCGACGCCGCTGGGATCCCCTTCATCAAGCTCGGCATCGACCAGCAGATGCGCGACTTCGGCCAGGCGGCGACCGCCATTCAGGCGTTTGCCGACGTGCTCTCCGTGCAGTAAGGAAAGTCTCTTTTCCCTCCTGCCGTGCAAGGCAGGAGGGAAAAGCCGTTAAAAACGCGCAAAAAGTGCATACGCGCTTGCAAATTGAGCAATCGCTTTGCTATAATCCAAATGGAAAGGTAAAAGGAAGAAATGGAATACAGCAGCCTGTTCGTTACCCTGATGGGTATTGGCACGGTGTTCTTTGGCCTGATCTGCATCATTTTCCTCACCATGGCAATGGGTGCGATCCTCAAGGGCAAAGAGAAAGCACCGGCCGCCGCTGCCGCCGCTCCTGCTGCCGCCCCCGCGCCGGCTCCCAAGCCGCAGGGCATGCAGCCTGAGATCGTGGCCGCGATCACTGCCGCTCTCTCGGAAGAGGTCGGTATCTCGTCCCGCAGCATGAACATCGTGAACATCAAAAAAATCTAATTTAATTTTTAGGAGAGAACAAACATGATCAAGCAGTACAATGTCACCGTTAACGGTACCACCTACGAAGTCACCGTCGAGTCCGCTGCCGGCGGCCGCATGGCTTCCGCTCCCGTCTCCCGCGCTGCCGCGGCTCCCGTTGCCCGCGCTGCCGCTCCCGCTCCCGCTGCTGCCGCAGAAGCAGCTCCTGCAGCTACCGAGCAGCCCACACAGACCACAGCTCCTGCACAGGCCACACAGAACAGTACTTCTTCCGAATATGACAACGTTCCAAAGACCGGTGAAAATTCTGCAATGTTCTGGCTTCTGGGTGCCGCAGTTGTATGCATGGCCGGAGGCTATACCATCCGCAGAAAGAACGTACAGGAAGCGGAATAAAGTTTTCGGCAGCAATAAAGCCCAGTCCCTTGCGGGACCGGGCTTTTATTATTTTATTCTGTTCCTACTGCAGATAGGCATTGATCAGTTCCCAGGCTGCCTGTGTTCCGTAACCTAGTCTCCATACCGCCACACCACCAATATTCTTGGTAGCCATCATGTTCAGCTTCACTGCGATGGATTCCGCATCTTCCAGCCAGATCTGATAGGTGGCATTTCCGGAGGTCCATTCTGCATAATTCTGACAGGTCTCCTCATCCCACTCTGCCGTCACACCGGCTCTGTTCATGAAGTCTGCCTCGTTGTTCATGGTAATATATTCATCCGTCACATCCGTGCCTTCGGTCTTCCACAGGATCGTGTAGAACGGAAGGGCATTGACTACCTTGTTTGCAGGTACCTCCTGCAATGTTCTGTCCAGACCGCCGGATACATAACTGATGCTTGCCACGCTTCCGGGATCCTTGCTTCCGTGCCAGTGTTCGTCATATCCCATGATAATGACATAGTCTGCAACCTGTCCCTGGATATCCAGACGGTAATAATCATTGAAATTAAACGGTACATAGTTGGCAATGGACAATACCAGTCCCCTGTTGCGGCACTGAATGGAAAGTTCTCGTATAAATTCCACATAATGCGGTCCGCAGTCACTGCTCAGCTGCTCGAAGTCCACATTGATGCCGTCCAGTCCCAGGCTGACTGCTGCATCTGTCACGTTCCGCACAAAGTTCTGCCGGCTGGTGGTGGAGGACAGCATATTCAGAGTACTGATGGC
>OLHE01002116.1_pt1 | contig 11987 bp, 9 predicted proteins | sample 1605821 | NCBI WGS metagenome assembly OLHE01 (sample SAMN03283250) | human gut metagenome | biome: human-associated habitat; material: feces | host: Homo sapiens | place: USA | collected 2013
CTCGAGGACCTGGATGTGGGGGCCGTAGCTGAGCAGCTCGCCGACGAAGTAGGGGCTTATGCGCAGGCGGTAGGTGAAGATGCTGAAATCGTCGTGAATGGCCTCCTCCTGGGTGTGGTGCAGCGGCAGGGCGCGGAAGTACTGCGCCTGCTTGCGCTCAGCCTTGATTACCACGCGCTTGACCTCGCCCATATTGAAGATTATGCCGAAGCTGTAGCGGAAGTAATCTTCGGGGTCGAAGGTCGGGTCGGGCTCGAATGGCTCGGCGCCGAGGGTGAGGTTCGTTATGCGGTCCAGTGCATAGGTCTTGATCTTATCCGAGTCCACATGCCGCCCCGTCACGTACCAGCGCTGGCGGTAGATCTTCAGGAAGTAGGGCTCAACGACTACGCCGCGCGAGGGCAGCGAGCGCGAGTAGGGATGGTAGTCGAAGTGCAGGGGCTTGTTCTCGCGCAGGGCGTCGATTACCGGCGCCAGGAAATCGCGGGCGGAGGGCACCTCCTCGAGGAATATCCGCGAGGCCACGGCGCGCGAGTTGGCAAGCACCTCGTTGGTCATGGCCGTGTTCATCAGCCAGCGCGTCACGCCCTCATTGTGGGCGTCGCCCTGGTCGGAAATATAGTACTCGAAGGTCGACTGGTCGCACTTGATTTCGATGTTGAACAGCTCCTCGACGGCCTGGCGGTAGTTGTAGAAAGTGCGCCGCGGCATGGGTGCGCCGCCGGAGAACTGGCTGCGCATCCACAGGCGGTCCAGCTCGTGGCGCGATATGCGCCCGTAGCGGGCAATCGTGTCCACCAGCCAGATATAGCGCTGCAGCAGACCGCGGGCCATGGGCTTATGCGGCTGATTCAACCGGAGCCTTGCGGCCTATGGAGAGGCAGCAGAGGCCGACGAAGGTATAGAGCGCGTTGATAATCAGCAGCTCGAAGCTCGTCTCATAGCCGAAGAGATGGTTCAGCGCCCACTGCGTGGCCCAGCTCAGCGCCGGCGCCAGGACGCAGACGGCGGGCACCCACTTGTCGTGGACAGGCTTCTTCATGAACATACCGAACACGAACAGGCCGAGAATCGGGCCGTAGGTGTACGATGCCAGCGTATAGACCGCCGAGATGGCGTCCTCGTTGCTCAGGTAGTAGAAGGCGATGATCACCAGGCCCATGAGCGCCGACATGGCCACGTGGACTCCCTTGCGGGTGCGGGTGAGGCGCTCCTCCTCCTGCTTCTTGTGGGCCTGGAGGATGTCGACGGTGAAGGACGTCGTCAGCGAGGTCAGGGCCGAGCCGGCGGCGGAGTAGGCCGCCGAGATGAGGCCCAGGACGAAGAGGATGCCGACGATTACGGGCATCTCGCTGTCGAAGGCCACCATGCCGAAGATTTCGTCGCTCTTGGCGGGATGTTCGATGCCCTTGTTGTCCATGAAGATAAGCAGCAGCGTGCCGAGCATCAGGAACAGGGCGATGACGAAGAACTGCACGATGCCGCTGACAATCATGTTCTTCTGGCTCTGCGCCGTATTCTTGCAGGCCAGGTTGCGCTGCATCATGTCCTGGTCGAGGCCATTGGTGGCGATGGCCATGAACACGCCGGCGAGGAACTGCTTCCAGAAGTAGGTGGCCTCCATGGGGTTGTCGAAGAAGAACATCTGCGTCTTGCTGTGGTTCCTGATGCTGCTGGCCATCTCGCCGAAGTTGAAGCCCAGGTTGGTGGCCACGAAGTAGATGCACAGAATCACGGACATGATAAGGCAGAAACTCTTCAGCGTGTCGGTCCAGATGAGGGTCTTCACGCCGCCCTGGACCGTATAGAGCCAGATGAGGGCGATGGTTACGATTACATTGAAAATGAACGGAATATGCAGCGGGGCGAACACCAGCAGCTGGAGCACCGCGCAGACGACGAAGAAACGCACGGCGGCGCCGAGCATCTTCGAGACGAAGAAGAACCACGCGCCGGCGCGGTAGGTCGAGCGCCCGAAGCGCTCCTCCAGGTAGCCGTAGATGGAGATCAGATTCTTCTTATAGAACAGAGGCACCAGCACGAAAGCTATCACGAAATAGCCTACGATAAAGCCCAGAACCATCTGCAGGTAGGCGTAGCCCTTGGCGGCGACCATGCCAGGCACCGAAATGAAAGTTACGCCGGAAATCGCCGCGCCGATCATGGCGAAAGCCACCAGCGGCCAGGGCGCCTGCCGCTTGCCGGTAAAGAACGTGGAATTGTCGCTGCCGCGCGAGGCGAAGTACGACACGAGCATCAGCAGGCCGAAATAGCCGACGATGGTCAGGATAACTATCAGTGCTTGCGACATCTGAATGGAGTTTTAGAGATTGTCGAAATGAATTTTTAGAGATTATCTAAATACCTCTTATTCCGGATAGATGAGGTAGGGGCGGCGCTGCTCGCGGAAGCGGGCCACGTCGTCGGCCCAGGTGGCCTTGATCTGGTCGGCGCTCATGCCGCTCTCGATCATGCCGGCAATGTCGTCGCGGCCGATCAGAAGCGTGAAGAAACGGCGGAAGAAATCGTCGCCGCGCACGTCGCGGTAGGCGTCGATGAGGTAGCTCAGGTCGATGCCCTTGGCGATAATCTCCTCCTCGGCCATGGCCGAAAGGTCGACGCCATGGCATAACTGGTCCTTCAGCGGCGGATTCTTGGCGCCGGCGACACTGCGCGGCGTAAAGTCGAAGTCGCGGTTCTTCATGTCCGGATGGCCGTAAATCTCGAAGGGCTTGTCGGTGCCGCGGCCGAGGCTCACGGGCGTGCCCTCGAAATAGCAGATCGACGGATAGAGATAAATCGCGCGCATCGTCCGCAAGTTGGGGCTCGGGGCGACGGGCAGGTGGTAGCGGGTGTTGTGGGTATAGCCCGTGCAGGGCACTACCGTCAGAGGCACCGTGGCACCATTCTTGAGCCAGCCCTCGCCTACGGCCATCCTGGCCAGCTCGCCCAGGGTCATGCCATGGACAACAGGTATCGGCAGACGCCCTACCCCGCTCTGGTACTGCATGTCCAGGATAGGACCGTCGACGTACATGCCGTTAGGGTTGGGACGGTCGAGAACCACAACCTCCTTGCCGTACTTGGCGGCGGCGTTCATCAGGTCGATCATCGTGCAGTAGTAAGTATAGTAGCGCAGGCCTACGTCCTGGATATCGACCACAATCACGTCCAGGCCGTCCATCACCTCCTGCGCCGGCTCGCGCTTGCCGGAGCCGTCGTAGAGCGACGCGATAGGAATGCCCGTCTGCGGGTCGGTGCTGTTGCCCACGTGTTCGCCGGCGTCGGCAGTCCCGCGGAATCCATGTTCGGGCGAGAAGAGAGTCACGACGTTCAGCCCGTTGTCGAGCATGATGTCCAGGGTGTGGCGGTCGCCGACCATGCCCGTATGGTTCGAGAACAGAGCAACGCGCTTGCCCTTGAGTTGGGGTACATACTGGTCCGTGCGCGCCGCGCCGACGGTGACGTTGCTTGCGCCTGCGGCAAAGCCCACCATGAGCATTACCGCCAGGACAAGCAGACGCGATGTGTTTTTCAACGACATAGTAATCAATTTAAGGTCCGGATTGGAAAGTTATAGGGTTAAAGTGCGGAAAATGCGTGCATTCGGGCCTCGCATTTCCGCTACAAAGGTAGTACAAAAATCGGAAAGGCAGACTGAATTTATGTTTTTAAAACGTAACGAATATTAAAACCGCGCAAAAGTTTGGTCAGATGAGGGAAACGCACTAACTTTGCAAACGCAAACGGGGTACTAGCTCATCTGGCTAGAGCGCGACACTGGCAGTGTCGAGGTGAGCGGTTCGAGTCCGCTGTACTCCACCACCCAAGCGAATTCAGAGAAATCCGAGTTCGCTTTTTTGTTATATCATTATAAATCCGTATATTTGCCCCGACATGAAGCTCATAGAAATGAATATGGACAAGATTATCGCCCTGTGCCGCAAGTACAAGGTCGCCAAGCTATGGGTCTTCGGCTCCATCCTCACCCCCCGCTTCAACGACAACAGCGACGTAGACTTCTCTGTGAACTTCGACTCCGAAACCATCAACCGCGAAGGCCTCGACTGGGCCGACACATTCTTCGACTTCCTGCATGAGCTCGAAGAACTCTTCGGCCGCCGTATCGACCTGGTATGCGACGATGCCGTAAGGAATCCCTATTTCCGCCAGGAACTCGACGAAACAAAGCAACTAATTTATGGATGAGAAGATAAAGAAATACCTCGAAGATATGCTCCTGGCCATTTCCGAAATAGAGATGGCTGAACAGAGATTTGGACGTCAGTATGAAATCTTTGAAACCGACGTGATTTTTCGAAAATTTGTAGAGCGCAATATTGAGATATTAGGCGAAGCAATGAATCGCATATTAAAAGTTGATTCTTCTATTCAGATAACATCCGCCAGAAAGATTGTCGATACACGGAATTACGTCATACATGCCTACGATTCACTAAAACCGGATATTTTGTGGGCAATAGTAATCAACCATATACCCCGGCTGAAAGCAGACATTCTCCATCTTATTGCGAATTCATCTTCTTTATGAGCAACAATATCCACGACATCTTCGAGTACATCATTGCCCTGGTAAACGAGTTTGCCAAGAGATTCAGTATGTCCGACAAAGACGCATTCAATTATATCCGGCAAAACAAGGGAATTGCGTTCATCGAGAAGAACTACGGCATCATCCACACTCTCGATTTCAACGAAGCCGTCGATAGCGTCGCAGCATACTGCCGCAGAACAGGAGGTAAGGATTTATCTGAATAAATCCAATGATAAATCGAGACAACATCACGCGTATATGGCTAACAGATACCGCCATATGGATACAGCTCGACGATAATCGCCAAGGTCGGGAACTATTCGCCGAATATCCCCGTCTGGCAAATGCCACCTCGAGCCAACGCGAGAATTATACAATCTCGCGCTTTGGACTTCATTGGCCGGAACTGGATGAAGACCTCTCCTTCGGCGGTTTTTTCACCAAAGCCTAAACTATACTCACGCGACTTTTAGACAGAATCGAATATAAGGAAGCGCTCCCGAGACGAGGAATATACTGTTCTCCTGTCAATTATTAAGACAGAAAGGCATAAAGACTTGAACGGGGGCTACGGTTTTTATGTTTTTATGTTCTTCTGTCAATTTTTGCTTCGGGGGGTATTGCTGTTGTCTGGAAATGTGCTATATTTGTGGCGGAAACCTTTTTATTATGATTCCATGGAAACAGTTCTCTTGATTATTTTATTTCTCCTCCTTGGAGTAGTGTTTCTTGTGGTGCCGGTCGTTACGCTGCTCAAGCTTCTCGCCGTTTCACGAACTGTCGACGAGCTGCAGCTGTCCAACGATATAATCAGCAATCGCCTCGACGCCATTCAGAACTCCCTCAGCAATTCCGCTCCTCAGGCGCAAGCGACGCCTGCGGAAGATGCGGCGCCTTGCGAACCGGCGATGCCGGTCGCTCCTCCGCCCTTCCATGGATTGCCCGCCGATGTCCCCGCGCCCGCACCCATATCCGCTCCAGAGCCCGAGCCATGGTACCGCTCATGGCAGGATTACGAGCCGGAGCCAGCGTCAGAGACGATAGTCGACCCCGGGCGCGAACGGCGCCGCCGCAACTTCGAGAAACTCGTCGGCGAAAATCTGCTGAGCAAAATCGGCATCCTGGCCCTGATTGTCGGCATCGGGTTCTTCGTGAAATTCGCCATCGACAACGACTGGGTCGACGAGGTCGGACGCACCATCCTGGGCCTCGTGGCCGGCTGCGGCCTGTGGGGCATCTCGTGGTTCCTGCGCGACAAGTACCGCAGTTTCGCGTCTGTTCTCGCCGGCGGCGGCTTCGCTGTATGCTTCGTGACAGTGGCCCTTGCATATAATTTCTACCACATCTTCAGCGCGCCGGCGACGTTCGCCATCCTCGTAGGTCTGACGGCGTTCATAATCTTCGTCGCCATGCGCTTCGACCGCCGCGAGCTGGCCTCGGTCGGCATCCTCGGCGGCTTCATCGCTCCCTTCCTCTGCGCCAGCGACGCGGGCAGCTGCGCGACGCTTTTCGGCTACATCACCCTGCTCAACGCTGGCATCGCCTTCGTGACCCTGCGCCGCGACTGGTGGGAACTCGCCGCCGCCGGCTGCGCGCTGACGTGGATTGCCGTGGCCGTCTACCGCTTCGCCGAACCGGCCACGCTGGGCCGCTCGGCCTGGATGCTGAGCTTCTCGACCATATTCGTAATGCTGTTCTCGATACCGCTGGCGACAGTGCTGAGCCACGACCGCAAGAAGTCGACGCTCACCTTCGTCCTCATCGTGGCGTCGGTGGTCAACTTCGTGGCCTATCTGCTTGCCGGTCTGTACTATATCGACAATATTCCGCTGCTGGGCCATTTCCGCGGCGCCATTCCCTTCGTGCTCACCGGCATCAGCCTGGTGCTTTTCGGGCTGTTCTACCGCAGCTCGGACGATAACTTCATGCAGAACCTTCTGCTCGGCGCCGTGATTGTCTGCGCGGCCCTCATCTTCCCGATTCAGTTCTCCGACCCGTCGGTAGTCACCATCGGACTGGCGGCGCTCGCAGTGGCCTATACCGGCGTCTATGCCCGCACCCGCCGCAGCCTTTTCGGCTGGGCCTCGGTGCTTCTCGGCGCCATCGTCTTCATGCGCCTGCTGAATTCATACGCCACCGACCCCACCAGCCTCAGCATCGGCATCACCTACGCCGTCAGCGGCCTCTGCTACGTGGCCATGGCCTTCATAATCAGCCGCTACGTCTTGGCCAGGAGTGCCGATATTTCGCAGCGGGCACTCTGGAGCTACCGCGTGGCCCTCTGGACGGGCATAGCCATAGTCTGCGGAGCGACCAGCTTCCTGGCCGAACAGAGCCACAGCGGCCTCACGGGCGATACGGCCGTTATGGCCACGCTGATGGCATCGCTGCTGCTGGTCACCCTCTACGCCCGCCGCAGCGACGATGCGGGTTGGCTCTTCCCCGCCCTCGGAGCCTTGGCGTTCATCATATTCGGCGATTCGGTCGACCGCGGCTCGGTAGTCTGCGAGACGGTCGAATGGGCCGGAGCCGCACTATTTGTCGCCACGGCCATACTCCAGGGCCGGCGCATCTTCGGCGGCCGCGCGCCCCGCGGAATTTTCGGCAGCGACGGCTTCGCGGTCTACTACACCCTGTCGGGTACGGCGTTCATAATCGCGGCAATCACGACGGCACTCTACTGCGCCAGCCTCACGAAATACTACAGCGCCGGCGTCTCCATCGGACTCATCGTCTGTGGCGCCCTGGCTATGGCCGCCGGCATGAAGTACCGCTGCCGCGTGGAGCGCATCGTCAGCCTGGGTCTGTTCGGCGTGCTGCTGCTCAAGCTGGTGGCCTACGACCTGTGGCGCCTGCCCATGGTCGGCCGCATCGCCGTGTTCATCCTCCTCGGCGCCGTCCTGCTGGCCATCTCCTTCGGCTACCAGCGCCTGCGCAAAACCCTCTTCCCGCCCGAAGAAAATTATTTAAGACAGAAAGACATATAAACATAAAGACAGGAGAACGGAAGAACGGGAGCATGGACGGCCTCTCGTTCTCCTGTTCTTCTGTCTAAAAGCAACTCTTTCACTGGCGATTTTTTGCCATTCTATCATAAATGACTAAATTTGCAGCGGTATGAAGCTGATAGAAATGAATATGGACAAGATTATCGCCTTGTGCAGAAAGTACAAGGTTGCCAAGCTATGGGTATTCGGCTCCATACTGACGCCTCGCTTCAACGACAAGAGCGACGTCGACTTCTCCGTAGTTTTCGATTACGACCAGATATCCGATTTGTTTCTGACTTTCTTCGACTTTATCGATGAACTTCAGCAGTTGTTGGGCCGAAAAGTGGACCTGATCGACGAGACCGCCGTAAAGAATCCCTATTTCCGCCAGGAACTCGACCGCACAAAACATCTAATTTATGGATGATCAAATCTATAAATCCCTCAAAGATATTCTGAACAGCATCGCTCATATCGAACTTTTCTGCTCGACACGCCCGAGAGAATTCAGTGCTTTCTGAGAAGATATCTGTTTCCGAAGCGCCGTGCAGTGGGAAATTGCCATAATCGGCGAAGCAATGAACCGCATATTGAAATTATATCCTGAAATTCCCATTACTTCGGCACTCAGAATTGTCAATACCCGCAATTATCTCATCCACGGCTATGACAGTTTAAGAGAGGATTTGATTTGGGCTATAGTAATAAAGCACCTGCCGCTCCTAAAATCGGAAGTGACACAACTTCTACAAACAGCGGAGGAAATCCAATAAAACCAGTTTTTTCTTATTGACAGAAAGACATAAAGACAGGAGAACGGGAGCGCCGGAAGGCAGCAATCCTCCCAGTTCTCCTGTTCTTATATCAGCGCTGGAAAATTTCCGGATAACGGTGGATGAAATAAACCGGTGTGCAGCTCCACGCATGGCAGGAACTGTTTAGCGGGCTGAAACCATATGCCGAGATGAAATCATTGTCGGGATCGTAGGATTCCCAGAATGTATCGGCTCCTTTGGCCACCATGCCGCCCCAATAATCGCGCAAGTACTCCCGGGCTTCGTCTGTCATTCCGGCGAGAATCATCGCATCGACAAGGTAATGCGTGGCATATGGTGTCCCGGGCATCACAATTTCAGGCATTGCAAGGGCGTTTTCGATAGCCTTACGGGCCTGGCGATTCTTTATTGCGCCGGCTTTTATCATCCAGGCTTGCGCCAATGCCGAAACCTGCCTATCGGGTCCGCTTACGAACACTCCACGCTCCCGGTCAAACATGTCACGTCGCGCCGCATTGCGCATCTTTCGCGAAATTCCGGGCCAATCGCTTACCTCGTCTTCGGTGCCGACCATCCGCGCCAGCTCGTATGTCTGGTCAAGGCCGAAAATCATCGCTCCCTGCATAAGGGTATTCATGTCGAGACCTTCGCGCCAGTCGAAGAACATCCAAGTCCCGCGTTCATAGTTATGACGATAGATACCATCGTCGTCCACATATCCGAGAGCCTCCTCGACCTGACGCCGGGCAACCGGCCAAAGTTCGCGGGCAGTGTCGTAATCACCTGTATCGCACAGATATTCAAGCAAAGTAGAGTTCCACAACAAGGCGTATGTAATGCAATGCGACCGTTCCTGCGCATGTGGAAGCGGATGTTCGAATATATTGGAAATCACATTTCCCCGCTCATCGGCGAGAGCGGCAAAAAGATAGAGGCAACGGCGTGTAAGGTCGTAATTGCCGAAAGTATACCTATTGGCGAGCGTCTGAAGATACATATCCCCGGCCCATAGACGATGGTCGCGTTTAGGACCGTCCTCATACACCGTCTGCATACATTCCCGCAAGGTTTCGATGCTGACGCGGCGAATATCGGCTATATCTTCGGGACAAACGGAGTCGACAGATGTCAATATTTCTCCGGCGGAAGTCTGCGCCGTACAGTACATATCGTCGATGGCAAAGTCGAAATCCGGCGATGCCCCGAGGAGCTCTACACGTACATATCTGAACGCCAGGCGCCGAGGAATCGTTATCTCCGTGTCTACTTCCGTAACGGTCACTACCTCGTCCTGCATCCATGCGCGACTGAGAGAACCTTTCCACGGCTCAAGAGGCGTGTTGAGTTCAGCCGGCATCTCCGCGAAGAAAAAACGCAGGCGTACCGGAGCGTCCTGACAACGCGACAGTGTCTTGGTATGGAAAGTAAAGTAACCTGTGAGATGGCGGCCGAAGTCCAGAGTAATCTCCTGAACATCCTTCATATTTCGCCCGTAGAGCAGTTCCGAAGGATTGCCGGCAAAATCGTATCTCCAGTACTGATAGGCCGCGGAATCGTTGACAGCCGTCACAACAGACTGTGGACGGACTATCTGATGCTTTAATTCGGGAGTGGCGGCCTCAGCCTTGGCGAGCCAACCTTCCCGTTGATTGCCCCAGACCATATCATTGCTCCGGGCCGAGAGACTAAACAATGCCAGCAAAAAACCAGCAATAATAGACTTAAGGTACATGGCGTGATAAGTAATTGGTTATGAATTTATCTTCAGCAAGTGCAAAATTAGCAAATCCCTTCCTAATTATCAAAACTCAAAAAAATAAATCTTACCCGGCGAATAAAACCGAAAAAACAGCAAGATATTAACTGAATAGACAGGAGTATGGGAGGGTCTCAACGCCCACGTTCTCCTGTTCTACTATCTATAAATCAGACAGAAAGACATAAAGACAGGAGAGCTGGAGTACGGGGGGCGTAGTCGGCCTCCTGTTTCTCCTGTTCTCCTGTCTATAAAATCTTAGCGGGATTTGTAGTCGGGTTCGAGGGAGTGGCGGAGGCCGTCGTATTTGGGCACTTCGATTTCGTTGCCGTCGTCGTCGTAAGCCACTATCTTAACGGCTATCCCCTCTGCCTGGAGTATGCTCTCCTCGTTGTTGGTGAAGTATTCGGCATTCCCGAGGGCCTGCCTGCGCTCTACCGGCGAGTAGTTCTCCTGCATGTACATCGGCGAGATAAGGCGGTCCGAGAGCTCTATGCCGGTGGCGGTGAAGGTGAAGCCGCCGTCGGCTTCGGCCTTTAGTATGAGGCCGGGCAGACCGTGCAGTTTCCAGGGACCGTAGGGCATCGGTATCTCGGGCGCGAACCATGCCGTCCATTGGCGGCCGTGATAATCTGTCCGGGCCATGACGCACTGGTAATCCATAACGGTAGCGACAGAGTCGCCGACGACGATCCACTCCATCTCGTCCAGCGGCTCGCTGTATCGGCCGAAGTCATCGCCGAATTTGTCGAATACCGTCAGCGCCCCGGCTGCAGGGTCGGTGAATACATAGGTATGAACCTTCTTGGCCGGCCCCTTGGTCATATCCACGCTTATGGAGCCGTCCGGTTCGATTGTCATGCAGGACTTCCGGAGTATCTCGTTGTATTTGGCCTCTCCCCCCGGAGTGGATTTCAGCGAATCGACCCATAGGCTGATGTCGTTGAAGAATTTCGCCTGCGCCGGCGAGGCAAGCAGGGTCATTCTCTGAGTCCTGACGCTTCCGAATTTATCGGGATGGGTATAGTCATAGCCGACAGCGATTTCGGCCTTGTTCTGCGCCGCCGCGGCCAGCATGGCGACAAAGCACAGAAGCGTGATGAATAATTTCTTCATACAGTATATGGTTGTATTATGATTCAAATATGCGGGGGAGAACCGGTTTATGCGCCTGTCGCCCGGCTGCGGACTACAGGTCCAGGCGGTAGCTCACATAGGCTATGCCCCGGGCACCGAAGCCGCATTTCTGCCGGATAAGACCGGGGTTGAGGATGCGCCCGTGGTCCTCGTTGCTGGTGCCGAAGTCGAAGTAGCGGAAGCGCGCCAGCGAGGCTCGCACAAGGTAGTCGAACAGTACCGGGAGCGCCCTGAGGTCCCGACCCTCGGGCGTCGAGGCTATGTACTGGGCGTGGGCGCAGGTGTCGGTGAAGTACATCAGCACGCCGGCCTGCATCGTCCCGTCGCCGGAGAAGGCTCCGAACAGGCGTATGTTTTCCGGAAAGCGGCCGGCCAGGAGCTGCAGCTCAGCCAGCGAATGTACGGGCGTGGCGCCGTGGCGCTCGGCCAGGTTGCGCGTCAACATGGCATGGAAGGCCGTAAAGTCCGTGCTTTCGGCAACATATATTCCGTTCTTATGCCCGCGGACAATGTTGCGGCGCGTGTTCTCGCTCAGTTCCGGCTCGCTCTCGGCCTCGCAGGCCGACGAGAGGTTCACTTCCCCGATGCGCGCCCCGAGGCGGAAAAGGGCGTAGATATCGTCCTCGGCGGGACTGCGGTGGTAGATATGGGGGATGGCCTTGTATATCATACTCCTGCGACCCTGGCTGCGATAGTGCGCGGCGATAGCGCCGAGGATATCGACGGCATCGCCGCCGCAGGTATGGAAGGGCAGGATTAGGCCCCCGTAAGTG
>OLHE01002118.1_pt1 | contig 11983 bp, 6 predicted proteins | sample 1605821 | NCBI WGS metagenome assembly OLHE01 (sample SAMN03283250) | human gut metagenome | biome: human-associated habitat; material: feces | host: Homo sapiens | place: USA | collected 2013
TTTCTTCTAATTTCACAAAGCCCTTAATTCGGAAAACATCCCCACATTCCGGATCATCCAGGATCTGATGCGCCGCTTTCTCCAACTGTGTCTCGGAAATCTTCAGCTCCATAAAATACAATGACTGGAACCCTTCTTTCTCATCAAAACACTGTTTCTCGAAATCTTCCATCACATACCCGCTGTTGAAAATCCGCTGAAAATCCTCATCTGTAAACGTTTCCCAATCCTTATTCAGTATCTCATTTTCCGTAAAACGTCGTTTACATTTCACACTTTCCAGTGCGCGATTCAGATGTTTCACAGTTCCACTAATCTCTTCCTCAGATGCCTCCTGGCTCTTGCTCAGAACAATACAACCTGCATCAGCTGCCTCTGAAGCCAGAATATACTCTGCCTGTGGCTGCAGCTTCTCCTCCAGTCTGGCATCCAGAATGGTAATCACATTTCCAATCTGATACCACTTATCCAACGGCTCTTCATAAAGGGCATCGAAAAACTCATCCACATCAAAAATCCCGGAAGGCTCAATGAGAACCCTGTCATATCCGCACATTCCCATTGCGATCAGCTTGGTCTTGAAACGTCTTCTGTGGCAGTCCGCATCACATCCACCTGAAACCATTTCCAGCTCGCAGTTCTCCCCTTCCAGGTCATGAAGCAGCATCATGTCCACATTCACTGCACCAAAATCATTCTCCAGAATTCCAATATTCTGCCCCTGGCTCATCAGCCATGCAGCATATTTCTTTATGAAAGTCGTTTTTCCCGAACCAAGAAAGCCTGTAATCAAATCAACTTTAACCATTTTTTAATCTTCAACCTCATTTTTCAATATAAAGCTGGCCTGGAACCTGTTGCCGACCGCTTCGAAGCGACTGGCTCCGCCATGTTTTTCGCAAAGTTTTTTCATGGAAAGAATGCCGATTCCTTCCTGTTTGTTTTGCCGTTTTTTTGAGTAAATTTTCCCATTTTCCTGGAATAATATTCCGTCAAAAGAATTGTCTACCGTAATCAGAAGCATGTCGTGTTTCTTCTCCGTAGCAACTTCAATAAAGCGTTTTCCGTCATACTGACCGGCGGCAGTCACCGCATTATCCAGGGCATTGCCCAGAATCGTACAAAAATCAGTGTCCGGAATAGCAATATCTTTCAGATAGCAGCATACGGAAAACTCGATATTTTTCGCCCTGGCAATACAGCCGTAATGATAAAGGACGCCGTCTGCCGCGGCGTTTCCTGTATATGGAATTGTTACTTTTCCCATCTCTTCCAGTTCCAGATCATCACAATATCCCCGCAAGCCCTCCATATCATTTTTATCAAGAAAACCTTTAATAGCAGCTACCTGATGACGGAAATTATGGCGTGCTTCACGTTCTGCCAGAACCTGCTCCGTGAGCGCATGATAGTAACCTTTCTGCTGATCGATCTGCCGGTTCAGTTCTTTTTCATTTAGAAAATGCTGCTGATCATAAGACACCGCAAAGCAAATCAGCAATGTGGCGACGCCGATCAGACATTTACTCAACATTTGTGGAAAAGTGGTAGTGTAGACATCCACTCCTTCTGAAAAAATACTGGAAAAAAACATGGCAATAGGAATGAACCATAAGGTCTCCCAATAATTTTGGCATTCAATTTCAAGGAATGGTGTTACGGTATAACGGAGCAGGCTGCTAAGCAGCGGATATAGAAGCGCATACACTACAATTGCAATTGCGCTGGTTTCTGCAATTCCAATCGCATTTCCCTGCATTCCCAAAAGTGAACTGACATAAGCTCCGATTGACAGTGCAATCATGACAATATCTGCCACAATTCCAAATACAAACAAATGCACCTTGGTGTATCCAGGGACAAGCCAGATATTTACAGCAGCCATTACAATACAGAAAGCAATAAGATTTATCTTATAAAACGGCACGTCAATTTTCCGGTAATTTCCCACCCACATGCAGATTCCGAAGTCCACAGCCAGACCAATTGCATAGATTACAGTCAGTCTGATCCTGTCTTTATCTGAGATTTTTTCGTGAAACGGAACAATTCGCAGGATCAGAGTGGGGACATGAGCCAGGATACAGAGAAGACTTACAATCGCGATTATAATTGTATTTTCCATATATTTTTACCTCGTTTTAAAGTACTCCATGGGACGGTCCGCCTCTCCGTTTTTCTTCTCCATCCTCTTTAACTCCGGCAATATAGTCAGCAGCATTGTAACAAAACAAAGGCTTCCGCCAATTACATTAGATACCGGCTCTGCCAGGAATACTCCGTGAGTTCCCATTTTAAACACGTAGGGAAGCAGGTATGTCAACGGAACTACAATAAAAACTTTTCTCAAAAGCGAGAAGAAAATGGCCTGTTTTTTCTTATTTAAAGACTTGAAAACAGTCTGTCCAATGTATTGCAGATCCATAAAAATAAAGGCTGCAAAGTAGGTTTTCAATGCCGGAACTGCATCCTTTATCAAGAGCTTATCGGAGCTGAAAATGGCAATCAGATAATCCGGGACAAAGATAATCACGCTCCACATTACTGCTGTATAAACCAGAACCATTACTGCCAGTGTGACCATTGCCTTGCGGACAAGCTTCGGTCTTTTTGCCCCGTAATTGTAGCTCAGGATAGGTGATGTGCCTTCATTTATAGCATAAATCGGCGTCTCTACCATCTGACGGACACTGGATACGATAGTCATAACAGATATGTAAACATCCCCTCCGGTAACCCCCAGAACATTGTTGCAGCAGATAGTTACCAGACTGTTTGTCAGCTGCATAATGAAGCCTGCAGTACCAAGACTGACAATGTTTTTTGCATTCTCTTTGCAGCTTTTCAGCTCTGTTTTTTTCAAAAGACGAGCTTTCATTTCCGCTCTTTTTTCAAGAAAAAGAAGTACATAAGCAGCTGATAGGAACTGGGAAAGAACAGTCGCAATGGCTGCTCCTTTGATTCCGAAACCAAGCACAAAAATGAATAATGGATCCAGGATCAGATTGGCAACTGCACCGATTGCTACAGAAAACATACCAGTTGTCGCGTATCCCTGTGCATTGATAAACGGGTTCATTCCTGTGGCGATCATGGATGGAATCGTTCCGATCAGGTAGATCATCATGTAGGGATATGCATAAACCAAAGCATCCTCAGATGCTCCAAAAAGTACCAGCAGATGTCTTGCAAAAAGCATACCAGCTATCATCAGAATGATCCCGCTTCCGCACACCATAGTAAAGGAAGTGTTCATCACTTCCTGCGCTTTCTGGTTGTCTTTCATACCTCTGTTTATAGAAAAAACAGGAGCGCCGCCACTGCCAAACAGATTTGCAAAGGCAGTGATAATCACGATTAACGGGAAACATAAACCGACTGCGCCAAGCGCTGTAGTTCCCACTTCAGGGATTCTGGCGATATAGATTCTGTCTACAATATTATATAAAAGACTGAGTATCTGTGCCACCAGCATGGGGATTGCAGCGCTGAAAATGTTTCTGGTTACCGTACCATTTTCAAAATCAATTCGTTTCATTTTGTTTCACAGCTTTCTTTTTATTTGATATTTTTATTTCATATTTTCATTTCCAGTTTATGACTTTCTTTCAGGCTTATAACACTCTTTCTGTTTTATTTTCGAGGTTAATTTCAGCATAATTCATCATTCCAGGTTAAAATCCTCTGTACTTTACCCTTAATTTCTACGCCCAGATCATAGACTACATTACTCAGAACATACTCTCCATCATTGACAAAAATCTCGATCAAATTAGGATCCACGAAAATTTCCAAATCAGCTTTTTCACCTGCATCCGGAATCTGGCAATGCAGTTTTTTACTGTCTGTGTGAGGAAATACTCTTGTTCTGTCAGTACATATTGTTCTGCCTTTCATGGAGATCTGATATCCTCCGATGTCCAGACAGTCGCCGTTTTGGAGGGTTGTTTTTATGCAGAATGGGTTACTGCTGCGCAGGGCATCCTGGCTGGAAAGTGATCTGGAAAGGCCCTTTCGCACGTTTGGATGAACCCGAAAACAAACCTGTCCATTCTCAATTTCTACTACACGCGGCAGGCTCATCATACCGTTCCAAATTACCCGTTCTTCCGTTAGCAACTGACTTTTATCACTCTTTTTCAGATGATTTTTATCTGTTGACTGTGTGATTTTTTCTCTCTCATTTTCTTCTCTATCACTATTTTGTTCAAAAAATACAGCAGCTTTACTACTTTTCATTCCAGTCACAGCCTCTGGCATGCGGATCCAACCAATCATAACTCTTCTGCCATCCTTATCCAGATTGGTCTGCTGGGCGTAGAAGTCACCGCCGTAATCAATCAGCGAGTAGTTATCCTCCAGCTCCAGCCTGCCGGTTTCTGTATCAAAATCGGCAAGACAATAACCGGAAACAGCCTCATATTCTATCTTATCCCCACACCTGACAGGAGTCACCGGACAGCCTGTAAATATACGTTGTCCATCCACCTCAAACATATCCGGACACTCGATCACATATCCGTAATTCTTCATTCTGCACTGGGAAAGATAGCTCCAGTTTTCTCCGTCCTTGCTGGAATACAGAATTACTCTGCCGATTTCATGTTTGTATGTACTGCCAAGAATCATATAATAAACGCCATTTTCTTCCCATACTTTCGGATCTCTGGTATCCATGGAATCAGCAGTTTCATCATCTCTGATTACCGGAATGATCTGCTTTTTCCCATTCCAGTTATCGAAGTGAAAACCGTCTTCTGATATGATCATAACCTGGCTTTCCTCGTATTCTCCATCTGCCACATGGATATTTTCATCCTGTTCTTTCAGATAGCGATTTGCAGTATAATAGAGGTACATTTTCCCATCTTTCTCCACTGCACTTCCAGAAAAAACTCCGTTTCGGTCGTAATCCTTTGTTGGAAACAGGGCTATTTTCTCATGGCTCCAATGTACCAGATCATCGCTTACCGCATGTCCCCAATACATGGTTCCCCACATAGGTGCATAGGGAAAATGCTGATAAAAAAGATGATATCTGCCTTTAAAATATATAAATCCATTTGGATCATTGATCCAGTTTTCCGGTGCTTTTAAGTGTAAAAAATCCTGTCTCATGATATAATTTCTCCTGAAATTGTTTGAACTTTATGAGTTTATTTTGCACATTACGTGGAAAAATGTCAAGAGAAAAGGGACTATAACAGATGAATGTCACTTCATACGCAGCACGCATCTATTACAGTCCCTTATATATTCTCTTGTTACATTAATTTGAACCGCCTATTGCTTTTTCGATGTTTGAAGATCCAGCTTTCTTTGAAAACCTCCCCATAACACAAACAAATATTACATCTTCTTTATTACAATCTTTTTGCTTATGCCTCGTTTTACAAAAACCGTTTTGTAGCTCTTTGCCTTTTTCCTTGGGACGTAAACTTTCATCCTGAATGGAGTGCCTTTGAAGGCATTGGAGCCTACGTATTTGGCTTTCAGGCGGGAGGTGTAGATTCTCATTTCGTTTAACTTTTTGCAGCTATAAAAGCTTTGTTTTCCGATCGCTTTTACTGAACCGCCAATTTGTACGTAAGAGAGTTTCGTGCACTTATAAAAGGCATAGCTCTTAATCTGGATTACATTGTTTCCTATGATAGCCTTTTTCAGGTATTTATTGCTCTTGAATGCTTTGGAGGCTATTGAGGTTACTTTGTAATTCGCGCCCTTTAGGTTTACGCTGTCTGGAATTGTGACAGTGCTTACTTTTTTCTTTATCGGTTTTATATATTCTACCGTGTCGGTGGCGGTAACTTTATAATATCCGTTTGTCGCCGGATGTTTCACTGTTGTGCCCACTTTATATCCAGTCGGCGCAGGTGGGTTTGTCGGCGTTGTCGTTGGCACTGGTGGGTTTGTCGGCACTAGCGTGTTCGTTGGCGTTGCCGTTGGTATCGGCGTGTTCGTTGGCACTGGCGTGTTTGTCGGCATTGCCGTTGGTACCGGTGTGTTCGTCGGCACTGGCGTATTCGTAGGCGTTACCGTTGGCACCGGCGTATTCGTCGGTGTTGCCGTTGGCACCGGTGTGTTTGTCGGTGTCGCCGTTGGCGCCGGCATATTCGTAGGCGTTGCCGTTGGCACCGGTGTGTTTGTCGGTGCCGCCGTTGGCACTGGCGTATTCGTAGGCGTTGCCGTCGGCACCGGCGTATTCGTAGGCGTTACCGTTGGCACCGGCGTATTCGTAGGCGTTGCCGTTGGTACTAGCGTATTCGTAGGCGTTACCGTTGGCACTGGCGTATTCGTCGGTGTTGCCGTTGGCACCGGCGTATTCGTTGGCGTTGCCGTTGGCACCGGTGTGTTCGTTGGCGTTGCCGTTGGCACCGGCGTGTTTGTCGGCGTTGCCGTTGGCACCGGCGTATTCGTTGGCGTTGCCGTCGGCACTGGCGTATTCGTTGGCACCGGCGTATTCGTCGGTAAAACAACCAACTTCGGAATTTCTTCTTCGCGCTTGCTCTGGCACACCGTACAGGTATATGTCTTAATTCCTATACTTGAAGTGGTAGCCTCTTTCGTTATAACTCCGGCATCCCAGGTATGCGTATGCTCAGTTTCCCCGGAACCACCTTGCGTTTCATCGTAAAAAACAACTGTAACCGTATATGTTATCTTCGTTACACCATCTGGTGCTGTCAGAACATACTGTACCGGATTTGTAAAATCATGAGATCTTCCACTGGTAAACTCATCTGCTACCGCTGTTCCTGTACCAGAACCATAATCAATATTCGGTGCCAGCCTGGTAACATCAGTTCCTTTTGGCAACCGCAGCGTAATCTTACGGTTCTCATTATCAATTTCCCCAACAACATCCTCTTTTAACTGGGAATTAAACGCCTTGTTAAGTACAAAACTATAAAATCTTGCCTCATTAGAAGCCGTCACTATAATTTTTATTGTGACTGGCAAAACTGCCTTTGTTCCTGTATCCACAATTTTATACTGTGACTCATAAATTCCCACTGGTGCAGTGACAGTTCCGGAAAAAGTAAAGTATTTACTTCCATAAGAGCCTCCGCCAGGAACCGCAAAGACAGTTAAACCAGCCGGTAAATTCTCAGAAACAACCTGAGTTTCATACTTACCACTTCCACCTGTAACAAAGCCTGAATATATCCACTGCTCTTTTCCAGTTCCTGTAACCGCGTACAGCTCAGTATCTGTAATCGCCAATGGTTCTGTTACGCTCATTGTTCCAAGCACAGCGATCACGGCACCATATTCTCCCGGCAGCTTATCAGTCACATAAGCAATAAGATCTTTTCCATTATCTGATGACTCTGTTATTCTGCCATTATCAATCACTGCCGATGAACCGCTTCCACTTCCAAGCGCCAAATGTATTCCATAAGTATTCAGATCAGCCCCTGTAATAACCGGCGATACTTTTCCATTGCTATATGTAATCTGAAGCTTCACTCCGGTCAGATCGAGTTTATCTCCAGCTACATAATTAAGTTTCTCAGGAGCTGCAAGCATAGTCAAGGCCGCTGGTGCATTCGCTGCAACTGTAATCGCCCACGGTATTTTTGCTCCAAAGTAATCAAAAGTAACCTGAGTATCCGAGGTTTTCAGTGGGCCTGTTTTGTCATAGGTAAATCCACTGTAAATATAAGCTGCACGACCACCAATCGTTGCATACATACTGGCTCTGGATGGATTGAATACATCTCCTTCCACATAAGATTTCTTCGGCTGTCCTGATATTACAATGCTGCTGATATCACTGGTTTTCGGCGCAACAACTTCCATTGAATAAGCAACCTGTTTGCCCTTATATTCTACATAAACATGAGTAGTTCCTTCAGCAGAACTGTCAAAGCCGCTTATCATATCGGCTGTAATCTCAGAATAAGTTGTACCATTTATCAAAAGCCTGCCCCAATACCACGGTTTTTCTCCCACGTAGCAGGAAGTCCAGTTGTTTTTTACCTCCAATGAAGTAATCTCCGGATTCTCCACCCGCTCTGGCAAACCATCCTCTGAAATCTTCCAGTCAGTTCCAAACTCCCAGCCCACGTAAGATTTGGAATCTTTCATCTGTGCCTCTGTGAGAAGTCCACCTGTTCCAATGGAAGCATCAGTTCCGCCGACAAGATTCCCCTCTCCACTCTTTCCATAACAGTTCAGCACATGTCCGCTTAAACCGTAAGAAGAGCTGAGTACATTATCAGCAGCAGTTCCACACATCTGTCCTACACGGTTGTTCGCCGCAGTTACTGTGATTTTTCCTGCATGGAGGCATTCTTTGAGCACACCGCCCATGCCCCCAAACTTCTGGATTTCTCCCGCAATTCCGCCCACATAGACCGGATATTCGTTTCCGTTTGTCTGGGTAACACGAATCGTACCGGTGCTGACACACTTGCTTATAGTACCTATATTCAGACCTGCAATTCCACCTACCCAGCTTTTCATAGGAGCCATTGTCAAATTAACATTCAGCTTTGATGTGCAGCCAAAAATAATTCCGGCAAGTGCATTTTCACCTGCAATTCCGCCAAATTCCGGATATACAACAGCTCCGTTTCCGCCCATATATCCGCTGATTATTCCTGTCACCATACAATCTTCAATATTTCCTTCATTGTACTGTGTGATGACGCCCTGCACGTTCTGCATATCATCATTAAAATCTGCAGCTACGCGCAGATTCCTGATTTTTCCCTGATTCATGGCTATCAAAGGCTTCTTCAATCCATAGATCGTATGTCCGTTTCCGTCCAGCGTTCCACCAAAATAAGAGATGGTAAAATTAATTCTTCCCTGTGTCTGAATATCTGAGGTCAGCTGATAATATGCGCCCTGATTTTCCTCGATCAAATTCAGATCATCCAGAGAATCGATCTGATAAGGACTGCTGCTTGTACCATTTCCGCCAGCCGGTTTCACAGATGAAGTCCGGCTTCCTATTACACGATAAACAATTCCGCTTTCCCCATCAGATGGGACTGTAAATTTTCCATTCTTCAGTTTCACAAGGATCGCGGAAGCTGCCGGAATGGAATATTTTGAGCCACTGTCTCCGGAAAATACCGGAAATGCAGATGCCTTTTTTGCAGCTATCCGATCACCTGGAAAACTGTATACACCAGAAGCTTCTCCTGCTGCCACAGCTGTATAAAAATCTGAAAGAAGTGTTTTAAACGGAATTCCTGTTACCTTCTCCAGATAAGCTTCACAGGTAAGGGAGGAAGCTTCTACTGTATAAAATTTCGGCAACACAGCCATAGGCTCATAGCTTCCTGCCATACGGTCAATTACGTATCTGACAAACAGGTATGGCATTCCATAGTCCTGGGCAATATCATCGCGATAACTCTTATACATCAAGGAAGAGCCGTTACGAATAGCGGTACTTCCTGCAATTCCGTTCATCCAGCCATTTGTGTCCGTACCGCCCCACAGATAATCCATAACCGTTACTGCAAGTCCTTCGTTTATCCACGTATATTTTTCGGAGGCATTGAATTTTGTTTTCAGCCAGAATACTGCATGCTGTCCCTCGTGAACCAGCAGACCGTTTCTTCTGGTCATTTCACCGGAGACATAGGATGCTGCCGCCGGAGTGTTGATATGGATTGCTGTAATTCCCTCATCATACTGAAACTGACCACTTGCGCCGCTTAAGGTTTCCAGCACAATAGAGAGCTTGCCGGATCCATCTTCCCAGGGAAGATCGCCTCCTGCCAGTGTTTTCAGGATTTGATAGGGCTGTCTGTCATAAATACTCGCCATGTCTGATGCTATGAGAGATGTTTTTCCAGCGGCATCATAATCCGCTTTCATATTTTTGTCCATCCAGATATAACAATGTTCACCAATCCCAATGCATATATAGGTCTTGCCGCTGCCATTGCTTCTGTAAATATATTTTTCTTCTCCTATTGCATAAGTGGTAGTCGCTGCCTGGACGGATATACCATCGTCAGTCTCATCTGCTGATGTAATGGACGAAATAGCGCTTTTTTCATTCAGCGCAGTGACTGAGCGGGTGCTTCCTGCATTCAGCCCGGCCAGGCTTTGAGCTGCGGGAAGCTCACTTCCACTTGAAACTGACGCAGTACTTCCACTGTCATCAAAGATCAGTGTGCCTGTACTCCTCGAATCAGATGTATCCGTATTAATAATCACTGCATACTCCCCAGTAAGTGTTTCCCCGGCCTTTCCCTCTGTCACTGCAGCAAAAACATTTACAACGTCCAGTATTCCCAGAAGCAGAAGACAGATTCCCACACACAGACCAATGGATTTTCTTTTTTTCATACACTCCTCCTGTAAAAAATTTCCTTTCCTACAGTTTACCATTTTTACATTCTGTACACTATGTTTTTTTCTGCACTTTTCTGATTAATTTCAACAAAAAATGGGGCGAATGTATCGTTTCCGCTGATACATTGCCCCATTTATTTTCTTATTAAATTACTCTTCCTCAAACTCCAGATCCTTACGGCTCATCTCCTCAATCAGCTCTCTCTTCACCTCAAAAAGCTTCGGAGAAAGATCCACATAAACCTTCTGTGGGTTGGAGAATCGTCTGGACTCGTCCCAGAGAGTGCTCTGTTCCTTCTGGCAGATTGCGCGAAGTTCCATTACTGACGGAGACGTATAAACGCGTTTTCCCTCCTTAATAACCGGAACCAGAAGCTCACGAACCTCGTAAGTGCCACCCAGAATCTTAGTTTTTTTCCAGGTGTCAACCGGGTCAAATACTACCATAGTTTCATCTGGGTTCAGCTTCTCATCAGCAAGACAGATCAAATCAGCTTTAATCTTGCCTGTGGACTTGCTGTAAATACGATATACTGTCTTATTTCCAGGGTTTGTTACCTTAGCGGTGTTCTCAGAAAGCTTGATCTTCGGAACAAATTCACCTGTCTCAGGATTTTTCACTGCTGCCAGCTTGTATACACCGCCAAATGCCGGATTATCATTGGAAGTAATCAGACGTGTTCCAACGCCCCAGGAATTGATCTTGGCATCCTGGGCTTTCAGGCTCTCAATCAGATATTCGTCAAGGTCACTGGATGCAGAAATGGTCGCATCATCAAAACCAGCTGCCGATAACATTTTATATGCCTCTTTGGAAAGGTAAGCAAGGTCACCGCTGTCGATACGGATACCATATTTTTTCAGCTGGATTCCCTCCTCCCGCATTTCCTCAAATACACGGATTGCATTGGGAACACCGGATTTCAGCACGTCGTAAGTGTCTACCAGAAGAATACATGCATCCGGGTACATTCTTGCGTAGGTCTTGAATGCAGTGTACTCATCCGGGAAGCTCATGATCCAGGAATGTGCATGGGTTCCAAGCACTGGCACGTCAAACATCTGACCAGTAAGCACACAGGATGTTCCGACACAACCACCGATCACAGCCGCACGGGCTCCAAAAATACCAGCATCCGGTCCCTGGGCACGGCGAAGACCGAACTCCATGATTCCGTCACCTTTCGCCGCATAGCAGACACGTGCTGCCTTAGTAGCGATCAGGCTCTGATGGTTCATAATGTTCAAAATCGCAGTTTCCACAAGCTGAGCTTCCATAATCGGTGCTACCACTTTCACCATTGGCTCTCTTGGGAAAATAACAGTGCCTTCCGGGATGGCATAAATGTCTCCGGTAAAATGGAAAGAGCGAAGATATTCCAGAAAATCTTCCTCAAAAATAGAAAGACCGCGAAGATATTCAATGTCTGCGTCTGTAAATCTCAGATTCTCAATATATTCAATTACCTGCTCCAGTCCTGCACAGATAGCAAAACCGCCTCCGCATGGGTTATCACGGTAAAACATGTCGAATACGACAGTCTGGTCAGTTGGGTTCTTAAAATACCCCTGCATCATGGTAAGTTCATAGAGATCCGTGAGCAGAGTCAGGTTATTTGCTCTCATGTTTATTCTCCTTATTAATGAGGCCAGTCTGAGA
>OLHE01002136.1_pt1 | contig 11900 bp, 2 predicted proteins | sample 1605821 | NCBI WGS metagenome assembly OLHE01 (sample SAMN03283250) | human gut metagenome | biome: human-associated habitat; material: feces | host: Homo sapiens | place: USA | collected 2013
TTTTGAGGAGTCCGAAGGAGCTCCGACCAAGATTGACATGTCGAGGCTAAAAAATTGTATCACTAGCTTTCTTAATATATAGTAAAATAGAGATATGCTTTCACATATCCCTATTTTATTAATAAATGTCTATTTTCTCTTTTTTAATACTACCAATGTTATTGTTATTCCTGCGATTAGGATTAAAGCTATTGCTCCGCCTAATACGTAGAATAGATGTGTGTTACCAAATGGAGGTAATATTACTACTTCTTGAGAATCGTCTGCATCTATTTCGCGTGGCTCCATTGTTGGGTCTTGGTTACCTACAACTGAGTATGACATTTTTCTACCAACTGTATTTTGTGTTGTCACAAGTTCCGTCATGTTGTTGTATACTCTGTCATCACTACTACTGTCTTGAGTAATCATTTGTGTTAATATTAATTGTACTCCGCTTACGCTTTGTGTACTGTTTACAGTGTTTAATGCGTTCATTGGGTCATCTTTAAATGCTTTGGCAATTTTGTCTTTTACATTTGATTGGTCTGCAATTACTGGTATTAAACCTTTCGAAGCAGCTGTTGTTGTTATAATGTGACCGTCTGTATACTTATTAACATTATCTGTTAATCTAGTATTTAACAATCCATTGTTTAACAAGTCTGCACTTGAAATTGTATTCCAATCTGGGTTTTGAGCCTTGTTAAATTGTAAGTTATTTCTTGTTGCTGTGTTATCATCGTTTGAATTGTAATCATGTACTTGTGTTCCAACATAGTCAACTAAAACTTTTGGATCTGTTTTTACTATTGTGCTTGTGTCTGCAACTTTTCCCGTGTAGTAGAATTGTTCTTCATTATAGTCAACTTCACCAACGTTTGCTACTGTTATAGCATATGTTATTTGAAGTGTTGAACCATGCATCAATTCTTCATCCATTGTAAGTTGTACTTTACCTTTATTTGTAGAGTTTTGTCTTACTACTGGGTTTAGCATTAAACTATTGTTGTAGTTCTTGTTTGTGCTATACTCATTTTCTGTATCCTGTCCGTGAGCTATATGATTTATCCATAATACGTTTGTTGCTCTAGCAGATGCATCGAATAATGTGCTATTGTTTGCAAGTGTTAATTTAACATTTGTAATTTGTTTTGTAACTTTAAGCTGTGCCTTTGGTCTTTGTACTAAACCTAAGTCTAAGTCTTTTAATACGTAGTAGCCAGCCATTTGATAATTTTCTTTACCTATATTATCATGTCCTGTACCAGATGTATTTGTTACTCCAGGTTCTTCACCATTTCTGTTATATTCGAAGTTCACATCTATTTTTCCAGATTCTGCAATCATATATGTATTTTTCATAAATTCATTTAACAAGTTTTTCATTTCTTCAGCAGTATATTTTGTACCATTATATTCTGGTATGCTTTCATAAGAAGCTAATATTTCTGCTAAGTGGTTTGTCATATCTCCATTAGAGTAAGCTTCAACATTTTTTCTTGCATTGTTGCAGTTTACTAAGTAATCTACATTTGGTGCAACATTTACAACATTGTCATCCTTGTTCATTATATCTTTGGCATCTGAATATTGTCCTTTGTCTGCTTCGCTAAAGTTATATTCATATGAACCTGTTTTATTGTTCGTGTATGCTCCTGAACCATTGTTTACACCAACTTGATATGAAGTTGATTTATAGTCTTGACCATTATAAGAATTTTTGTTTAATCCAATATTTGCAGATGAAGCAGAATATCCACTTCCTTCTGTTTTCTTCTTATACCCTTCTTGTGAAGCATGTAAGTTTGTTACAGGATTCTCTTCTTCGTTTCCAGTGTTATAATTTGTATATGTTGTTCCAAGAACTGTGCTTTCACCAGAACCATATATAAATCTTACAATGTAGTTACCTGGTGCAAATGATGTAAATTTGTATTTACCATCAGCATTTGCAGTGTCTATTGTATAATTTGGTACTAAACCACTGTTGTTTATAATTGGTGTTGTTGAATCAGTGTTTCCAGAAAGAACTTCTTTCCATATATACTCATATGTTTTTCCGTCTTTTCCTTGTCTTAACTCAACTAATTGTACTCTTACACCGTTTATTCCGGTTTCATTGTCTTTTAGTCCATCTCCGACTCTTGCATTTTGTTCATCTACATTTCTAGTATCCTCAAATACCGTTCCTTCTACTGTTCTTAAGTTATCTCTGTTTAAGATAATTCTAATATTTGGAGCTTTATCTGTATCATTTTCGAAGTTTTCATACTTGATTACTCCGTCTTTTGGTACATCTGTTGGGTTTAGGTTACCTGGTGTAGAGTTGCAATCTGCTATACCAGCAATATCTCCAGTTTTGTATTCTTGTTGTGTTTGAGAATTGTCTGTATTTGGAGCTTTTGCTTTTTGTCCATAGTATGATTTGTATCCATTAATTTCTGCAATATTTTCTTTACCAACACCCTTGGCTGTTCCACTTGCAGCATCTTCATCTAGAAGTATGTTTCTTGCAGCATCTTTGTTTACCATAAATGTTACATAGAAGTATACATCTTTATTGCTGTCTGGGTCTGATAATGGGAACATATTGCTTGTTACAGTATCATTTGCCGCATTACTGTAGCTTTGATCACCTGTAATATATAAGTTCTTATATCCGGCTATTGTAGTTTGAGTTTCTACTCCATATCTACTAGCATCTTTCAAATATACATTCCCAATCTTATTTCCGTCATTATCTCCTAAGTATGAGCGATCTTGTACATATGTGTAATCTGCATCGTAGTAATCAACAACCTCTGTTACAGCTGCTGCTATGTTTTCTGACCTATTACGCATTGTAAATTTATATGTTACATATACTTTCAATTCAGAATCTTCAGATAATCCTAAATTTTCTAATGTAGTAGCATTATCTACTATTTGATAATTATTTACTTTGTAATCATAATCTTCTCTGTATAGCTCTCTTGAGTAATCGTAGCTATAATATCCATCAGAAATTCTTGTTTTAATTTCCCAATATGAATTTCCAGCTGCATCTGTTTCTAAGTTTTCTCTCTTATTATATTTGTATACTTGTGTCTTGCCATTAATTTCTAATGTTGCTTTGTATACATCTTTTCTTAAGGCTAAGTCTAATTGTTCTCTTAGAACTAATCCTAAGTTAATATGATGCATTACATCTGGGTTTTTATACAATGTTTCAATCTTTTGTGCCGCTACAAATTTTAATATTTGTGCAGTATTTGATTTTGCATTTAAGAAATCCTCTGTTACAAATACTTGGAATCCTGGGTATAAGTCCTTAGTTGAAGTACCATTACACGTATATGCATCCATCATAGATTGATTTACATATTCATCTTTAGACTTTCTTTCTCCATTTGAACTTACTTCTCCATTTATGTTTCCAAACTTATCAATTGTTCCAGCTTCTTCAAGTTCATCTCTTGTATGCATTTCACTTGGATTGTTTGTTGTAACTGTATTCTTTGGTGCTGAACCAATTTCTCTAAAGCTTGCATTGAAAGTATCTCTTTCTTTTAATATGTCTAGGCCTTTTGATGTATTATCCCAGTTTGAATCTTGTCTGTTTACATTATAAACTGTTGGTTGATAATATTGACCATTATATGTGAATTTTACATAGTATTGGTACATTGCATTTTGATTTTGGAATAAGTATTCTCCATTATTATCTGTTGTTGTTGCTGCAATAAATTTTCCTGATTGATTTCCATCTAATCCAGATACTTGGTATAGTGAAACTTTTACATTTGACATTGGTGTATCTGTTTGCTTATTAAATAATCCATCATAATCATTTTCTTTTCCTACTGTGCCATCTACCCAAACTCTTCCGCCTAATTCGAATGTTAAATTAATTGGAATATCTATATCATCGTCTGGTGTATCTGGTATGTCTGGCTTCTTACTATCTGGTTTTCCGCTTACAGTTGCTGTATATATGTTATATGTTCTGCTTCCTTCAAGAGCAACCCTTAACTGTTGAGCACGTAGGCTTCTAACTGGATATTCAGTCATCTGTACGAATGGTTGTACTACAATTACACCTTTTGATGATGAAGTATAATTTGCTGTTGTAGATCCAAAGATAATAACATCATAATCTCCAAATAATATTGTATGTATTGTTTTGGTATACGTATAATGTATTGTACCCATACCATACCCTTCTCTTAAACGGTATTTACTATAACTTGTTGTTGCAACATATCCAATATATTGGTATACATTTGCTTTTGTATCTAATATATTAAACTTAACAGTTGACTTTTCAAGATATTCAAGATCCACATACATGTTTACTGTTTTTGGATAATTTGTTTTTTCAGCCGAGAATTTTACGTAGAATTTAGCATTTGATGCAGGATATTTCTTTTTTAATCCATTTGAACCTGAGACAGTTGCTCCAATAAATTCTATTTCAAAGTCATTTGTATTTTCATCATATACAAGTGTTTTTTCATTATCGGTTCCTTTATCTGTTACTAAATATATAGCCTTCACATATGAAATATCTTCATAATATGGATATGTAACGCTTAAAGGTCCTACAATATAGCTCTTAGTTGCTTGGTTTACAATTACCTGTGCTTCTGCTTGAGGGTCTTCTGTAACACTGTTAGTTTTTTCTTCGTCTTGTTTTCCTGTTTTTGTTCCAGAAGAATATGAATCACTCTTAATACCATGAACCTGTGCTTTATATCCACTGCCATTAATATATGTATCCAAGAACTTTTGGTATGATAATGCTTTGTTGTAAAGTGTTAATCCATTGCTTGTTAAATGGTTTCCATTAGGTATAATTCCATCTAAGTCTGCAACCTTCCAATGTGCAGTCTGAATATCTGATAGAGAATATCTATTACGTATCGAACCAGTTGTTCCTGAATAAGCATTTTCCATTGTAGTTAATACAAAAGATAGTTGTGTATTTGTTGTGGCTTCTGTAGATCCAACCTGTTTATAATGATCTTCTGCTCTGTCTTGAGTTTCCATTATAACAACTTCTGGACCATATATCGTATCCCCATTCCAATCTTTTTGTTTTGTTGCAGGGTTAGTCGTATCATCATCTGTATCTTTCGGCGTTTTCCAATCACCTAATTGTGATAATAATTCTTTCATTAATTCTTTAGATTTGCTTCTAGCCTTACTTTGAGCATCTAGTATTGCTAGATTTTTATTTTCACTTACTAAAGCTCCATACCTTACCGAAATCATTGGCTCATTTTTATCAATTGCCCATTTTTCTGAGCCCTGAGTTCCTGGTCCATATTGTTGTGAATAATGAATATTACTATACGATATTGGAATCATGTTCCTTCCGCCTTTGTTCTTTACGTCCTCGCGTGCCAACTGTCTTAAATATGCTTTTACTTTCGATTCAAAGCTTGAATATCCATATCCATTACTTGTTGTATAACCAATTTCATCTATATAATGTTTCTTGGAATCAAATTCACCATATCTTACAGCTTTACCAGCATCATTACAATATACTGTACCAGTACTCATATCCGTTGTCCAAGCTTCATATGGAAATTGATTATCTGCATTTCCCGTAAAAGCTCTTTGTTTTAATATTTGAGGAAATAGACCAGAATCACTATAGCTTAATTGTGGCATACCACTAGTCGCATTTCCTTGCCAAGTTCCATATGCTAATGAGACATTGCTTGTAGTAAAAAATGCTGTTATTGAAATTGCTGCAGTTGCTATTGTTGTTATTAAACATTTTTTTAATGTTTTATTTTTCTTCATTACTCTATCTCCTTTCTATATTAATACTTTCTTTTTTATCATGTAAATTCCTACTCCAACTATTGTAATTATCGTTATTATTAATGTAGTATAAATTACTACGTCACCTGTTTTTACAGATGTTAGTACATTTGCTGTTGAGTAGTCATCTTCATTTGTAGCCTTATTACCAGGTGTTGAATCAATATCTAATGCACCATAATCATTTGATGTTTCATATATTTCTGCTGAGTTATTTATTAATCCAAAATCATCGTCACCATTCATATTCTTTGTTAATATTAATGTTACTTCTTTGCTTTCTCCTGGATTAATTATTGTGTTTGCAAGTGAAGCATTATATATAACTCCATCTTTACCTTCATACCAGTCTTTATTCAATTCAGAATTGAATTTTAATTCTTCTGGTAAATAATCTGCTAATTTCTTAACATATCCTGCAATTCCACCCTCATTTGTAATTGTGAATTTATATTCAACAACCATTGATGATGTATTTGCATATTTAGATTCAAAATCTAATTTTGCAAGTTTACTATTGTAAACATGTTCTTTTGTATTTTTTCCGTTGTTTACTGTTATTGCTTGTACAACTTTATCTAGTTTCAAATCAAATTTAGCATCTTCGACTATACCCAAATCAATATTGAATTGATTTGTATCTGCTAATACTATTTCCTCTGTAACAGCTGCTATTTGATCTTTTCCTTCATAGTTAACTGTTTTATCTATAGCATCTGAATTTTGCTCTTCGCTTACTCCAGATTTTTTATATGTTGTAGGACTATATTTTGCTGAATCATAGAAGAATATCACACTGTATTTACCTTGTGGTACATTGTTAAACATGTATGAACCATCTGTTCCGGTTGTTGTTATGCATTGTTCATTATTTGAATTCATTGCAATATTGCTTGTATTATTATTTAATAATAAAACTTTAACTCCTGAAACTCTTTGTTCATTTGCATCTTTTACTCCGTCTTTATTAGCATCAACCCATACAGTTCCTATTACTTTTCTTGTTTCTTTATTGTTATCATCAGGGTCAACATTTACATCGTTTTTTTCAAAATGTTTAATTATATGTGCTACAGAATTTGTTTCTACTTCTTTAATATCTTCATGTGTAAATTTGGCTTTGTTTGATATGTTTGTATCATTTTCTATAGAATTTGCTACTACATGTACATTTATTGTTACTTTTTGTCCTGCAGATAAGTAGAATTTTGTATTTATACTTCCATCACTATTTATATCAAAACTACTATCAATTGTGCCATCTTCATATACAATCTCTAAATATTTAAATGTTACTTCTGTAGGTAATGCGTCTGTAAATTCTACATCATTTAAATATATGTCTGATAAATTTTGTATAGTAAATGTGTATGCAAAATCTTCTCCTGCTGATATTGTTGTTCCAGTAGGAATATTGGCTGTTTGTGCAACGTTAATTCCTGGTTTATTTATTGTAACTGATATATCATCAATGTTCTCTGTTTCTGTATTGTCAGCTTTTATATTACTTGTAACAGTTACCTCTTTTTTGTAAACTTCTTTTGCTAGTTTTCCAACTTTTGTGTTTATAATTAAGGTTTTGCCTCTCTCTCCATCTACATCTCCGACTTTTACAGTTACTTTTCTGCCGCTTACTTTGACATTTGCTGTTGAAGTAATATCATCTTCTTGAAATGTATCTTCATTAAATCTTGTTAATTTTATAGAGTCATACTCTAGCTCATCTGGCAATGTGATTGTAACAACTGTATTTTTTCTGCTATTATCAATACTTTCATCTTCAAGCTCATAATTATATTGAGACGATCTTAGTGCGATTTGGAAAGAATATGTCTCTCCTTCTTTGAGGCTCTTATATTTTGAACCGATTTGTGTGTCGAAATATACTTTTTCAATTATATTTGATACAGTATTCGTTTCTACTGGTATTACATCGCTATATGTAACAGATGCCTTTAATTCAACTTTCTTTGTTTCATCACTTTGTGTTCTAAATTTAAGAGTTTTCTTTAATGAAGAATTAGCTTTTACATTTCCAACATTTATAATTAGTGTTTCTGTATCATCATCAAGTTCATTATCATATTTTTCTAGTCTTTCAAGTAAATCTGCATATTTTTCCATATCAATATCGTTAACAGGTATACCATCTTCAGAGGCATTTTGAGAAATATCTTCCAACTCTTTTAATTCCTCTTCATTAAGTTCTGGTTCATCCTCCGAAATTTTATATTTATAGTCATCTCCATCTTGTGGAATAAAGCTTAATTCAGATGGCAATTTTATTTCTACCGTCGTGTTTTCTGCATCTACTACACCAGTATTATTTATTGTTAATTCATATTCAAGTATTTCTCCAGATTTTACACTAGCACCTTCACCTATTGTTGATGTTAATTTTGCATCTAATTTAGCAATACTTCCTGTTGTAAAACCTATTTTTGTTACTATTGCTTTATCTGTAATTGTTCCAGATGTTTTATTATTGTTGAAAAATACTCCATAATTTTCATATACTTCTTGATCATAATCTAAGTTTGCAGGTAATGTTGCTTTATATGAAAATGTAATTGTGTCTCCACCGTTCATTGCATAATCTTCATTTAACACTATCATGTAAGATTTTATTTTTGTATAATCTGTTACACTTGTTGTCCATCCATTTTGTGAATTAGATAGGTCTGTTGTTGCTTCTCCATTTTCTGAATAATATATTGTAACTTTTGAAGCATCTACTCCTGTTACTGTTAGTCCAGATGTAAGTGGCATTGTAATATTTGAGCCTAAACTTAATGATGTTGATACATCTTTGTTATCTTTAAATGGTGTTCTTCCTAATACAACAACATGGTCTAGTGTGTTTTCATAATTGTTTATTACATTCATTGTGTATGTAACTTCTTTTTGTTCTGCTTTTGTTGGTATTAAGGCTTTTTGAGATTCTCCATTAATAACTTCTATTTTTTCGTCTCCATTGTATCCTGTCATTGAGTTTGTTGTTACAACTCCTGATGGAGCAATATATTTAACGTCTGTTGCTACATTTGTAACCGTTGAATCTCCATTTGTTATTTCTGCTGTTATTTGTGTATTTGTTGTTGGTGTTAATGTATTTAATGTAATGTCTGTTGTTAATACAACTGTTGCACCCTTGGCAGCAACATTATTATATTTTGTTTGTGTTCCTTTTAATTTTAATTCTAGTGTTTTTGTACCGTCACCATTTTCATAAGACATTATAGAATCTTCATCAATTTCAAGCTCATCATCGAAGTATACATTCCAATCTTTCACAGCTAAAGTTTCTATATTTGCTGGAAATTTTATTTTTATTGTTGGTGTTGTATACATAGTGTCGTCTGCGCTGTCATTTTCTAGTGTAACTTTAATTTCTACATTTTCATTTTTTACTATTGTAGATAATCTATTGTTACTTGTTGTTATGCTTGCTTTTTGTGTTGGTTCTGTTAAATCAACATTTTTTGTACTTTCTGTACTAACAATATCTATATCAGAATTTTTTGCTTTTCCTGTTACAGATGTTTTTATTTGTGTAAAACTTTTTAATTGGCTTGTACTGTATTCAATATTTTTAGCTAAAGCTTTTGTTATTTCGAATATAACATTTCCTTCTGCTTGTGGTTTTGATGTTTTTATTGTTATACTATTTGTTTTAAATGGTACTAAGTTTACTTCTATTCTATTGTTCTTTACTTCTGTATCTTTGTTTATTGTTGCAAGTGTTGTTCCTGCTTCATTTAAAATAGTAATTTCACCATTTTCCCCAAACACTTTATCAAATTCTTGTTTTGATATTGCTAGTGTTTTGTTGTAAGCATAATTTACTCCACCAACTGTTGTTGATTGTTCGCTTCCATTTGCAGTTACAAATTGGTCAACATCTTGTTTTAATACTATTGCATCTATTACATCTGCATATGAAACATGGGCTGTATACTGTGCCACATATTCTGTTTCCTTTTTATTTTCGTCTGCAGCATTTTTGTTATTATATATGTAACCTTTGCTTATGCTTTGTGTTGCATTAGATGTAAATTCTACTATATCTCCTATTTTTTTAGTTTGATCTTCGTATCCATCTACATGTGCACTTACTTTGTTTACTCCACTTTGTACATATAAGTTCATACTTGAGCTTGCATCATATGTAACTCTTGTAACTGAATCTTTTACAGCCTCATATACATCTGATGAATATATGTATGTTACTATAAATTCATCTGTTGTATTTTTAGCCCATTGGATTTTTCCATTTACAGCATTGTTATTTACTGTAATTGTTATTTTTCCAGTTGTGCTATCATATGACCAGTTATTCTTAGAGAAGTTATCTCCGTTTGCATCTCCATTTGTTGCATTTGTAGAGTTTGCAACTACTGTAACTGCTTCTGGGTATTTATTATTAATTTTTGGAGCATTGACTTCTATGTTTGTATTCTTTATTGGTAACACGCTGTTTTCAACATATGATGTAATTTTGCCTTGAGTGATTAGCTTGCTTACATTGTTTGCTGAATATGGAATGTATTTTGTAATTTCATAATCCAACTTAGCTTTTGCAGTTGATGCTGTCCAGCTTGTGTGAACTACTATATCTTTCTTAACTGCAACTTCTTCACCTTTAGCATTTACATATGTTCCAGTAAATTTTATTGTATTATCTCTGTCAAACATATCTTCACTTATTTCATCTTTTTTGTCTAATGCTATGTTTATTGTTTCTGTTACATTCTCGCCATTGTTTATTTGGTTAAAGCTTATTTTTTTGTTTTCTGCATCTACTGCTTGAATGTTATCAGATTCTTCTGTTTTTGCAATTTTAAAGTTTGTGTCTGAGAAGTCTACTACTGCATCTTTTAGATATCCAGCCTTTTTTACTTTTAATGCAATATTTAATTTCGTATCTTCTGCATTAACATCTGCTGAAACAGTATGTTTTCCTCCATCATAATAAACATCAAACTCTACATTCTCATTTGTAGTTGATGTTCCTTGATTTTCTAATGCTTTTGCACTTAAAAAATTGTCTGCCGCATAGCTTACTACTGTTGCTGAATTGGCATACAATATTGTTGTAGTTAATAGCATCGCAATTACTTTAATTAATTTTTGTTGCATCTTTGCTCCTCCTTAAAAATTTCACTATAACTAATTATACTCTATTTTTGCTTATTTTTCAATGTTTTTTTAACTTTTTTAAAAATTATGTAATCTTAATATTCATGTTATATTATTGCATTTTTTCCCATATTTTTCAATAGGTCTTTAAATTACGATAAAAAAGCAATTGAAACCCGCTTGCGGAAGGCATTACTAGTACATTTATTAAATTTTTATTACATTTTTAATCATTTATTTTTTTATAATTATTTTTACTTCTAAAAGTAATTAATTTTTCCCGCTTATTTCAAGCTTTTTGCAGTTTGTATGTTTTTATGTTAATTTATTATTATTTCTACTATATATATTTCCCTAGGTTTTTCACTTGTTCGGCAAAAAAAATTCTAATTATCAAGTTTTCATCTTAATAATTAGAATTTTATTTATTCTATTTATGCTTTTTTAATACAACTATTGTTATAGTAATACCTGCTATTAATATGAATGCTACTGCACTTATTAATACATAGAATATTGGTGTATTTCCAAATGGTGGTAAAATTACAACATCTTGAGAATCATCTGCGTCTATTTCGTATGGTTCTGTTGTTGGGTCTTGGTTACCAACAACTGAATATGCCATCTTTCTTCCGACTGTATTCTTAGTTGTTACAAGTTCTACCATATTGTTGTAAGTTTTGTCATCATTTGTATTATCTTGTGTTATCATTTGAGTTAATATTAATTGAACTCCACTCACACTTTGTGATGCATTTACAGTTTCTAGTGCATGCATTGGATCTTCTTTAAATTTATTTGCAATCTGATTTTTTGCTTCCGAAGTATCTGCAATTAATGGAATAAGGTCTTTAGATATGGCTTCTGTTACAATTATATGGTCTTTTGTATATTTATTTATACTTGTTTCATATGCCTTATTTACCAATCCATCTTGTAACACTTTATCACTTGTAATTACTTGC
>OLHE01002140.1_pt1 | contig 11885 bp, 9 predicted proteins | sample 1605821 | NCBI WGS metagenome assembly OLHE01 (sample SAMN03283250) | human gut metagenome | biome: human-associated habitat; material: feces | host: Homo sapiens | place: USA | collected 2013
CGCAGCTTATAAATATCTTGAAGGGTGACTTGAGCATCGTCGGCCCCCGTCCGGAGCGCCCTGAGATTGCAGCTCAGTACTGTGAGGAAATGCCGGAATTCTCCCTGCGCCTTCAGGCCAAGGCTGGATTGACCGGGTATGCACAGGTTTATGGCAAGTACAATACTACTCCTTACGACAAACTGACTATGGATTTAATGTACATAGCTCATCCGAGCATTGTCGAAGATTTGAAAATCATGTTTGCAACAGTGAAAATCCTGTTTATGCCTGAAAGCACCGAGGGGGTTTCCGAGGGTCAAACCACTGCTATGAGTTGAGAAAACAACTAAATGCCGATGATTTTTCACATTTCGAGTTGCTAAAAATTGGAAGAAATTCTAGAGTGGAGTCAGGCATAAATGCAGCTCTTACAGTAGCGTTAAGCTAGAGAGTTGGCAGAATGCCCTACGTGAAGCTGGGATTTCACCCTCCAACAGTGCAAAATACCGATAACCTGGGCGTGAGCAAGGGCAAAACGAGTGTGAAATGAGGCTTTCACGCTCCGAAAAAGCACTTTTATGGATGCGACCGTAGCTCGTGAGCTTATGCCAGATTGCACCGTGAGGGTACTAACGACACTGTGGTGATTATCACATAGCGGTTTCGAGGCTGAGCGATGATAACATCATCTGCGATTTCATCCCGGTCTTGGAGATAACAAGGCGGATGTGAGCAATATTGGTGATAACCACATGGTCGCAGAGATGCTCATTCGTGTGGTGTAATCCGGCATAAGCAAGGGAGCTACCGTGGCATGGATGAGTGGAACCTGGAATAAGCACATAACTTACTGTAGCGAGCGGTGGTGCTATCAGGACTAAAGACAGCGGCTACTGCGGTATAAGACATAGCTGCAGTGTGACTTACACTGCCGAGGACGATTAGTAGAGCTCTATAAGGAATAGACGGCTCAGACTCTTTGAGATGAGTCTGGGCTGTAATCTTTGATATGCGGAGAGAGGAAAATACTTTATGAGGATTGCTGTAGTATCGATTGGTAGTTTTGATACACAATACTCGGACTATCATATCATGCGGGATATTATACTTGGTCTTTTGGAACGAGGCCATGAGGTGAATCTGATCCAGAAACAGTATTTGAATAGACCTCAATATCCGCAGCAGTTTGATAAGTTTTTTGGAAAACAGCTTCAAGTACATAATATCAAGTTTGAGAAAAAGGCAAAGGCTGACTTGAAGGCTCGCTATCTGGCGGATTTGTCTTATTACAGACAGGCTTGCAAATGGATGAAAGAGAATAAACCGGACAAGGTTTTCCTCCAGTCATGCAACACGGCATTCTTCACAGTGTTTTATGCGAAGCACATTTTGAAGTGCCCGCTACTTTACAATGAACAGGATATCTTCCCGGAAAATGCCTACTTTGCTGGAATTCTTTCAGAAAGCAGCATGGTTTATAAGGTGGCTCATGCACTGCAAAAATATGCTTACAAAAATGCAACAGCGCTTAGTACGATTTCCGACGATATGAAGTCTACTATCGTTACTCGGTATGGCATTTCGGAGGATAAGGTTCAGGTGATTTACAACTGGGGGCATGAGGAACTGAAAGCCCACAGTGAGCAGGATAATGTGTTCTTAAAAAAATATCCGAAGAAGCCCGGGGAGTTCCGTGTGGTGTATGCGGGTAATCTGGGCAAGATGCAAAATGTGGAGCTTATTTTGGAAACCGCAGCTTTGATGAAAGATGATGCGGATATCAGCTTTTATATCGTTGGTGGTGGTGTAAACGAGGTACAGCTTAAGACATTTGCAAAAGAAAAGGACTTGAACAATGTGACATTCGTGGGGATGCAACCGCCTGAAGAAGTGGCAGATCTCTATGCTGCGGCTGATGTCAATGTGATACCTCTTCAAAAAGGGCTCATCTATGCAGCACTTCCGAGTAAAACGGCTGACTGTCTGATTGCTGGGAAACCAATTATCACTTGTGTTGATGATGAGTCGGCGTTTGCAAAGCTTGTTAGAAAGTATGGAATAGAAAACGCTGAGACAAATCGGCCGGAAAAATTGAAACAAGTTATTCTGCAACTGAAGACCAACCGCCAGAAACGTGACAATGTGGCGCTGTGGAGTAACTTTTTTACAAAGAATAAGAGCGTTGCAGCGCATAGCGATGCAGTAGAACAAATGGAGTAATTTATGAGAGTCCTTTTTATCAACTCGGTATGCGGCATCGGGAGCACGGGTCGCATCTGTACAGACTTAGCGCAGCAGTTTGAAGCCGAGGGCAACGAGGTGAAAATCGCCTATGGTCGCAAAGGCACTGTACCGGAGCAGTTTCAAAAATATGCAGTGCGTATTGGCACAGATCTTGACTGCAAGATGCACGCGCTCCAGACGCGGTTGTTTGATACGCATGGATTTGGCTCCAAGCACGCAACCAAAAAGTTTTTGCAATGGGCTGAGGAATATAAGCCGGATTTGCTTTGGCTGCACAATCTCCATGGCTATTATATCAATGTGGAAATGCTGTTTGACTGGATCAAAAAGAATCCGGAAATGCAGGTGAAATGGACGCTGCACGACTGCTGGGCTTTCACAGGCCATTGTTCGTACTGCTCACAGCTTCGCCGATACCCGGCTTGCTTCGCAATGAGTTCTGTCAGCAAGAACTTTGCGCGCAAGCGTAAAGCCTTTACCGGTGTAAAAAACATGACCCTCATTACACCCAGTAAATGGTTGGCTGATTTGACGAGGGAGAGTTTCCTGAAGGATTACCCGGTGGAAGTCCACTACAACACTATAGATACGACCATCTTCAAGCCGACACCCAGCAATTTTAGGGAACGTTACGGCTTGCAGGATAAAATCATCGTTCTGGGCGTGGCGAATGTCTGGGAGGATAGAAAAGGCTTGTTTGATTTTTACAAGCTGGCAGAGATGTTGGATGATCGGTATGCCATTGTTTTGGTTGGATTGAATGAGAAACAAATCGATGACTTACCAAAGAATGTTCACGGTATCCAGCGCACCAACAGCCCGCAGGAGCTGGCTACAATTTACACCGCAGCGGATGTATTTGTGAACCCTAGTGTAGAGGAAACCTTCGGAATGACCCCAGTAGAGGCACAGGCATACGGTACGCCATCCATAGTACATGAAGGTACTGCATGTGAAGAGGTGGCGAGGCAGAACGGCAACACGGTCGTGCCGCAGGATATAAAAGCTCTGTATGAAGCAATTACAGGGCAAAAATTCAAGCAGGGGGGAATAAATAAGTGCAAATGCGCTATTATTTGCATTCCTCGCACCAACAGCCCGCAGGAGCTTGCGGCAATTTATACGACTGCAGATGTGTTTGCGAATCCCACTTATGAGGATAATTACCCAACAGTTAACTTGGAAGCTCAGGCGTGTGGAACGAGGGTAGTTACCTATGATACAGGCGGATGTAGGGAAACATTAAACGCAAAAAGCGTAACACACGTTGAAGCGAGCGGCATTTCGGAAGGTACTGTAGTTGATAAAGGATAAAGATAAAATATGAAAGTATTGTTTATGGCAAATATCCCATCTCCCTATAGAGTGGATTTTTTCAATGAGTTGGGTAAGTATTGTGATTTGACGGTGACATTTGAAGGTAGAACCGCAACTGACCGTGATGAAAAATGGAAGGCGGCAGAATATCAAAATTTCAAAGCGATATTTATGAATGGTATCAGGACAAAGAGTGATCAATTTCTGTGTGTAGAGATCATCAAGATAATCAAAACCGGCTTTGACCACATCATTCTTGGCGGATACTCTACACCTACTGCTATGCTTGCAATTGAATATATGAGGATGAAGCATATTCCATTCTGGATGGAAGCCGATGGCGGTTTGATTTCAAATGACAATCGGCTTAAATATAAAATCAAAAGGCATTTTATTTCCGCTGCTTCCGGCTGGTTCAGTAGTGGAAAAATGACAACAGAGTATTTGACGCATTATGGGGCGGATAAATCAAAAGTACATATATACCCTTTTACCTCTTTGAAGGCTGAAGATATTCTTCCGGCTGTACCAAATAGCGAGGAAAAGATGCGGCTTCGCAAGAAATTAGGTATTGGGGGGGGGTAAAGTAATCCTTACCGTTGGGCGGTTCAGCTATATGAAGGGGTATGGAAAGGGCTTTGATGTGTTGATGAATGCAATGACATCCTGCCCGAAAGACTGCTCGCTTTACATAGTTGGGGACGAACCAACCCCGGAGTTTGTGGATTTGAAGAAGAAGCTGAAGTTGGGCAACGTCTTCTTTGTGGGATTCAAAACGAAAGAGGAATTGAAGGACTACTACATGGCAGCAGATATTTTCTGCCTACAGACACGTGGCGATGTATGGGGACTTGTTGTAAATGAAGCTATGGCATGTGGCTTGCCGGTTATTACGACCAACAAGTGTGTGGCAGGGTTGGAATTGATCCAGGATGAATCGGATGGATATGTAGTAGACGCTGAGGATTGCCATGCAGTAGCGGATAGAATAACTTATTTGGTTTCTCAGCCGCTATTGTTACAAAATATGTCGCATCAGGCACTTGAAACAATCAGGGAGTATACGATTGAAAAGATGGCCTCGGCACACGAAAAAATATTAGCAAATAGCGGAAGGAATACGGCATGAAGAAAGTTGCAATAGCGGTTGGGCAGTTTATTCATAGAAAAGGATTTGATGTGCTGCTCAAAGCTTGGGCAGAGTGCGATAAGGATTATGAGCTGTACATTATTGGCGCGCAACCGACTACTGAATATATTGAGCTAAAACAAGCATTGAATCTTGAAAATGTTCATTTTAAAGGATTCAAAACCAAGGCAGAACTACAGCAGTATTATCAGGCGGCTGATCTGTTTATTCTTCCAACCAGAGAGGATATCTGGGGGCTTGTTATCAACGAAGCGATGGCAAACGGGCTGCCAGTTATTACGACGGATAAGTGTGTGGCAGGACTGGAACTTGTAGAAAATAATGTTAATGGCTATATTGTACCTGCCGAAGATGTGAAGGCTCTGTCTGAAAAGATATCGTCTATTTTAGATAATAACTCACAGCGGAATGCGATGGCGAATAAATGTTTAGAAAAAATACGGAATTATACCATTGAAGATATGGCGAAGGCACACATTAAGGCTTTGCCACGAGTAGAGTCAGATGAGTAAAGTAGTTAGACGCGGGGGGCGGATAGAATGGCTCGATTCCGCCAGAGGAATAGCGATTATTTTGGTTGTTTTAGGCCATTGCATCGGATATATTGATGACTCATTGAATAAGGTAATCCTTTCATTCCATATGCCGGCATTCTTCTTTTTATCCGGAATATGTATGAAAAGAGAAGAATCTTGGAAGGTTTTTGCTAAAAAGAGATTTCAACGAATGGTTGGCTGGCAAATACTGTTGGCGGGAATATGTATGGGCTATGATTTAATCCAAAGCCACAGTATAAATTTTGTGTCCAACCTATTTGTATGGTTTTTGCCAGTGTTATTCTGCAGCGAAATAGTCTTTCAAATTCTCTGCAAAGTCGTATCAGTCAATCTCAAAACCTGTGTGCTATTGGTTCTGATTTCCGGATTACTTCAACTATTGCCGGTACACACCGTGATTCATATTGAAATAGTTCCGACTGCAGTGTTGTTTCTTGCGTTGGGGTACTCATTCAAAAATCTATTGACAGAGAATCACAAGTTGATTGAACAAATAGGGAAATACGGTGTGGTTGCCTTGCCATTTGTCGTTCTGCTGGCAGAAATCAATCAACCGGTTATGATGTATAACAATGATTACGGTAACTATGCACTTTTTATACTTGCTGCAATCATGGGATGTCTGGTAATCATAGCAATGGGAAAGGCAACACAAAGAAGCGATGTACTACAATCCTTTGGAAGAAATAGTATATTGATCTATGTGTTGCATTTTCGTATGACGGGAGTACTGCATTTCCTGATTAGCAAGGTCGGCTCTACGTCATATGATTTGTATTTGTCCCCGTTCTATTGGGGAATTTTTGGGTTGGAGATGCTTACTTTATATATTGCGGCCGTACTGTATGAGCGACTGCGGAGATTCAGTTGGTAAATAAAAGTGGAAAGGTGGAACAATAGATTGGAAGGAAGTTATATTTATACCGATACATCAAGCGTTGAGAGAGGTATAGCAAAGCTATATTTATTCTTGCTTCCGGTTAGAATGATTTCACCTCTTTTAGGATTTGCCGAACTATTCCATGGCGCAGCGCTCTACTTTGATTTCCTCTTAAATATTCTGGGCATTGCGCTGTATCTCGTTGAACATCGGTTTGTTTTGAAAATATCAAATAGCAATAGCGATCGGGCCTTCAAGACATTTGGGCTTACTGTATGTTTGCTGAACCTGATGTCGCTTGTAATGGCAATCATAACCCAGATAACAAGAGGAAGCTATGCCGGAGAGACGGCATTTTCAGGCATTTTGGGCATGGAGATATACTTCTTTCAATATGTGCTGATGATTGCATATAACAGACGGATATTCCATGTTTTATCGGAGGATGAAATAAAGAGGGTCCTTTCCGGCGTCTGCTGGTGCTTGCTGATTCTTGGATATTATCAAATACTGGTGCTGACCTTTGAAGGCGTGTTCAGAAGCATACTGAATGCGGTCGATGTCTTCCACATTCTGTGGCCGGAAACCACGATGTGGAAGTTGTCTCTTACCGGAAAAGAAGGTGCAGATGCCGGAAATATGTTTGGCATTTTTGTCCTTCCGTTTTTGCTTGGGCAGTTGCTGGATGAAAGAAAGAAAGGAAAGGCTCTTGTACAAATCCTGTTGTGGATTCCGCCGCTTGTAATGATGAAAAGCACCAGTGCTTATCTTATGGTGCTTGCAAGTGTCTTTGGATTTCTGATGTGCTTGTATTCAGGTAACGCAAGAAAAAGACTGTTCATTTTTTGCGGTGGTTTATTGATTATCGCATTACTGCTGATATTTGGAGATACTTTTGTGAATCTCTTGCCAACAGATATTCGTTATCTGATATTCGGAAAGGCTTTGGATTTTACGAATGGTTCGACTGTGGCACGTTTGGTCCCGTTTGTAACAAACTGGAACGCATTTTTGCAGGAGCCGATTATTGGTGTAGGAAACGGACTTCAAGGATACTATTATATTGAATTCTTTCCTGACTGGGCACGAAATATTGCAGGCAGCGATGTTATGGCTTTTTATAATACCGCGAAAAATGAGATCATAAATGGCGGGTTGTTCTTACCAGGATTATTGTCTGGATACGGAATTGTAGGAATTGGTTTGATCATCCATGTCATTCATTCCATGAAAAGTCGTCTTTATCAAATGAGAGATACGAGCACGTTTGCCTACAATTTTTTCCGTATTGCGGTTCCGGCTATCATCGTGTGCGGACTACAAACTGAATTCTCAGGAAACTACCTGATCTGGTTTGTAATTGGACTGCCTTTTATCGAGTATGAAGGAGAGAGAGAATGAAAATTATCCCAATGAGTATTGTGATTCCAACATATAACAGAACCAAGGTTTTATTTGATACGATAGAGAGCCTGAATGCCGGGGAGTATGTACCAGACGAGGTGATCGTTGTAGATCAGACGAATCCACCGGTAGAGTTCCCGGAAAAGCTTAAAGCTCAAATGGGTGAGCGACTTGTTGTAATAAACGAGAGTATTCCATCGCTAACTCGCTCTCGGAACATCGGATTAAAGGCAGCAGGTAACGATATCGTGCTGTTTTGCGATGATGATATATTGGTCAACAGTGACAGCCTGAAAGTATTATATGATGCTATTAATAATAATGAAGTTGCCCTTGCTGCCGGAATACATAAGGGAGAAAACTTGTTGTATGAAGGAAAGAAAAGCAATTTGGTTCGGTCTATTGGTGGAACGCTGTTCGGAATGCAGAAGTTCTGGCGCAAGGACGGTTATGTTGTTCATGGAAGTATGCGTGGACGTTATGCGCCTGACATCACCACGATTATGCCAACAGAATGGGCAATGGGGTACTTTTTTTGTGTGAGAAAATCGCTCTGCGAAAAATATGATGTGTATTTTGATGAAAAGCTCCAGCGGTATGCGTATGCAGAGGATTTGGATTTCACACTTAGATATTGTGCAAATGCAAAGAGGGACAATAAAAAGACCTTGGTAGTTCCACAGATTTATGTAAATCACCTGGCTTCAAAGGAATGGCGTACACCAAGCTATGAGGCAACGCTTTATGCAATAGCAAACCGCCGTTATCTGAGCTATAAGATATATCCAACTCAATTTTGGAAACGCTGGTTTCTGTCGTGGTCGGATTGGTGCTACGAGAAGTTTATTTGCAGAGATTTAACTGAGAAGCAGAACTGGCATAAGGTGAGGCAGTTATGCAGGCAGAAAGATAAATGCTTAAAAGAAGGACGAATTGAAGATGTTTACTCCTGATTTGCTGCTCATGTAGACTGTAATGGAAAATAGTGCTTGTGGTGGTCTTTAACTATAAACGTGAAGGGATAACGACATGAAAAAAGTTCTATTTATAATTCAATCTTATCCATCAGAACGATCAGCGAATGTTTTGTGCGATGAAAAAATAATGAAGGCACTTATTAATACAGGACATTATGAGGTTCATTGTCTGTGTTATCAATATGACAATCAACCGCTTGAGGAGGTGATTGATGGAATTCATGTACATAGATGGAACAGGGGGGTTCTTTGGAGACTGTATAGTAAAGCGGAATTTAGAGGCATGAGAGGAGGAAATATAGTAATTAAATTGAATCGAATTTTCATGAGAATTAAGCAGGTTCTGTTTGTTCCGCTGTTTCCGTTTTATGAGCCAGTCTTGGCATTTCGATTCAAACTAAAAGCTAGGAAACTATATGACAAGATTTTGTTTGATATTGTCTTGGCTGAACATAATGGACTGGACACTGTCTATGCTGGATGGAAATTAAAACAAAAGAAGAATACAGTTTTCATCCCTGTCTTTTGGGATTCTCTGTCTGGAGGATTTCGACCCAAATATCTCCCTAAAGGTTTTGTAGACAGAAGAAAGGAAAAGCTTGAAGAGAAAATAGTCAATGATAGCGATTGCGCAATTATGATGCAATCACATGAAGCACATGGGCATGATTTGTACTCGAAAAAGCCGAATATACTAAATAAGATAACTTTTCTTGATATTCCTTATCTGGATATGGCGAACAAAAGCAGGAGTCAAATAAATAGAGAAAAAATTAACATCGTATTTGCGGGAAATATGAGTATGAGGGATCCGTCTTATTTTTTTAAGGTGGTAGAAATATCGGATACTCCCAACATTGTCATTCATTTTTTCACTGATCAAAAAGATGGTACTAGGATAAGAAGGTTGGCAGATTCCTATAATATTACGGTTGAAACACACGATTATTTACCGCACAATGAGTTGGTTAAATATTTAAAAGATGCTGATGTGTTGCTGAACTTTGGAGTTGATAATCCAAATGCAATTTCTGGAAAAATTTTTGAATACATAGGATTTGTAAAACCGATTATTTCGACATACTTTATTGATGATGAAGCTGTTCTTCCCGTCTTGAATAAATATCCAGCGGCTCTTCTATTGGATGAACGGAAAGAACCAAAAGAATATGAATCAGCAATCGGAAAATTTCTCGCTGATTATGAAAAAGCTCAAATAGATGTTAGCTTGATTGAGCGGACATTTAAGAATAATTTGCCAGAAACATATGTTGAAACAATAGAAAAAGTGCTGAACGAGAGGAGTAGATGACTTGGACAAAAAAAGACTCTCGATAAATTTGATATCGAATGTTCTCTCATACTTTGTGGCAACAGTATTGAGTTTTTTGATAACCCCGTTTCTGGTAAGAAATCTCGGAAAAGAAATCTATGGATTTTATGGAATCGCCAACAGCTTTGTAAATTACATAACGATAGTAGCGACAGCCTTGAACTCAATGGCAGCTAAATATATCACGGTTGAGTATGTAAGAGGAAATGAAAGTCAAGCAAAAAAATACTATTCCTCAATTTTCTTTTCAAATGTGATTTTATGCCTTATTCTGACGCCGATTTTGGTTGTTGTTATACTTGACCTAAATGTACTGCTAAATATTTCCGATGTGTACGTGCGTCAAGTGCAATGTCTTTTTGGGCTGATCTTTGCCGCAATGCTTCTTAGGTTCATAACATCGGTTTATGGCACTGCAACGTATACAACGAACCGGATGGACTATCGGGCATATATTGATTTAGTGAAGGCAGGACTTAGATTGGTTCTTTATCTGCTGCTGTTTACAATATTTCGCCCGTCCATTGTATATTTGGGTATTGTACTCTTTTTGCTGGAGGCGTTCAATTCCATTGCGCAGATCGTTATTTCTAAAAAACTGATGCCGACATTAAAAATTGAAGGCAAGTATTTCGATTTTCGGCTGGTTTTACAAACCTTGAAAATTGGTATCTGGAATTCACTCAATCAATTGGGAGATTTGCTTCTTTCAAGTTCGGATTTGATAATGGCTAATATTTTGTTGGGTGAATCTGCAAGTGGAAACATATCGATCATAAAAACGCTTCCAACCCTGATCAGTGGTGTTATTACTGCAATAAATGGTGTCTTTATGCCAAGGGCAGCGAATTACTATGCACAGGGAAACAAGAAAGAACTGGTAAAGGAAATCAAGCACTCACAAAAACTTATGGGAACGGTTATAACGCCGCTTGTTGTAACACTGATTGTATTCACAAGTGATTTCCTTAATCTGTGGGTTCCGGGAAATGATATAGAGCTGTTAACAAATCTTGCGAATATTGATATTTCAAGAATGCTTATTGTTGCAGTAGTATGGCCGGTAGCAAATTTGAATATCATCCTTGATAAGGTAAAGACACCATCGTTGCTTGTTATAGCATCGGGTGTGTTAAACATTGTATCAATGTATGCGCTGACAACGTATACTGATATCAGAATATACGCAATCGTGGTGACCACCTTTGTGCTCACACTCTTGTTTTATGGACTGTTCATTCCGATTTATTCCAGCAAGAATCTTGAAATCAGTCTGTGGTCTTTCTTGAAGGCAGAAGGTCAAATGCTTCTGAGTTCAGTCGTGACCTACTATGTGGTAAAGTTGATTCATAGTTGCTTTACAATTAACACATGGTTCTCCTTTATTATCATCGGAGGAATTTGTGGTATTGTGGCTATTGTGATTGGCTTAGTTGTCTTTTGGTTTGATTCAATTAACAATGTTGGCAAACAAATAATTAGGAGGAAATAAAAATGTCTGCATTTGATAACGCAACCCTTATGATTACTGGTGGTACTGGTTCTTTTGGCTCTACCGTTCTGAAGCACTTCTTGGACTCTGACCTGAAGGAAATCCGTATCTTCTCCCGCGATGAGAAGAAGCAGGATGATATGCGTCACGAGCTTCAGGCCAAGCACCCGGAAAACGCCAAAAAGGTGAAGTTCTACATCGGTGATGTCCGCAATCCCCAGTCCATCAAGGATGCTATGCCCGGTGTTGACTACATCTTCCACGCTGCCGCTCTGAAGCAGGTTCCTTCCTGCGAGTTCTTCCCCATGCAGGCTGTCCAGACGAACATCATTGGTACGGACAACGTGCTGCACGCCGCCATTGATGCCGGCGTCAAGCGTGTTGTCTGCCTGTCCACTGACAAGGCGGCTTACCCCATCAACGCCATGGGCATCTCCAAGGCCATGATGGAGCACGTCATCTATGCGAACGCCCGTGTGGCTGCCGAGCGGGGTGGCACGACCATCTGCTGCACCCGTTACGGCAACGTCATGTGCAGCCGTGGCTCTG
>OLHE01002143.1_pt1 | contig 11881 bp, 8 predicted proteins | sample 1605821 | NCBI WGS metagenome assembly OLHE01 (sample SAMN03283250) | human gut metagenome | biome: human-associated habitat; material: feces | host: Homo sapiens | place: USA | collected 2013
CAGCTTCCGCAGTTGGAATCGCAGCCGCCGCTGGAGCCGCAGCCAGAATCACCTCCACAGCCTGAGCCGCAGCCCGCTGACGTATCCTGTGTTACTTTTTCTTTATCTTCCATTTTTCCTACCTCTTTCAATGTTTTCATGCGATCTTTATATTATACCTGTTTCGCCCCCGGAAAACAAGGGAGAAGCAGAAAAGTGAGCAACTATCCTTGCACGGAGTGTCCTGCCGCTCGCAGATGACTGCGCTGCGCTAAACTGCTATTGTGTTAATGCTATAAATTTCATTCCCTACAGCAGCCTGTCGTCGTAGATATTTTCCAGCCCAAAGCGACGGATCCTCTGTCTGATCTCATCCGGATCCGTGGAATAAAACCCTTTATCTTTCATCCTTTGAAAATACTCTGCCCCGGAGAATGTGTAACGCGTCATAAGCCCGTCTTCCGACTCAAGACTCTTGTTGGCATATGCGATCAGATCCCCGATGGCGATCCCTGCAGGCAGCTCCAGCGGCCGCATTCCCTTCAAGTAGCGGACGGCATTGTGCCCTGCCAGACTCCCTGTAGAAATCGCCTCCGTATGCCCGACAAACAAACCGGATTTTTCCCCGCCGCAAAACAAGTTCCGGATCTTCATGACCCGCATAGTATTGTCCCGCTCCGCAACCGATAAATATCGGATGGAATTTCCCTTGCCACCCGCATACGGATCTGCATATCGAGCATTTTCAAACCCCGGGATCTGCCGCAAAGTTTCCAGATCAAAAAACGGCGTCATGATCTTAGCGTATCCCGTGTCCAGCAAAACGATATTTTCCGCGAATTCCTGCAAAGCGTACTGCTTGCAGACTTTCATGTCCAGCTTTTCTTTTTTTACGGCCTCGTGCGGAAGCGGGATCACCACTACGCCTTCTTCGTTCAGCTTCTTTTGGATCTCGGCAGAAAGGGATCCTTTTTCCAGTTTTCCACTGCCGCTGAACGCCCCGAAGGATCCGTCCCGCCGGCGGCCCATGATATCGCTGCCGCCGGCTCTTGCACTGATACTGACCCGAGGACCAAATGCCGGACATCTGAGGACACACATGCAACACCCGTTACCGTATGTAAGGCAGTTACCCATCGGACCCGTAGAACCAGTGGTTTCAACGAAGACGTCTCCTTCGATGGTTTGTTCCGAATCACCGCCGATACCCGCCGGATTTCCCGCCAGGATCAGTTTCTCGATGACAGCATCCTGCATATCTCCATTGTCAAAAGGCGCTGTATTGCTGCGGCGGGTTTCGCCGGGATGCCCGATGCCGCTGCGGCGGTTTTGATCGCCGCTACCGCCTGCCCCGCGCCCGGATTTTTGCAGCACCACATCTACTGCCCGTGCCATCAGCCGCACGTCCACGCCCTTCTCCCGCAGAAGCCTTCGGACATTTGGCTCCACTTTCATCACATCATAAAGACTGGCATGTTTATGTCCCGGAAAATCAATATTGACATGCCTGGAGCACCGATCAGTTATGTCAAAAAGTTCCCGTGCTCCCAATGCGATATTTTCCTCGGCTGCTGTGAATCTGCCGTTGTTTCTCATGATGCCGCCTACATTCCCAAGCCCCAGCAGCATGTCGGTCTTTTCCAGCAAGGTCACCTCTGCCCCTGCTTTTCGTGCCGCCAGTGCAGCAGCACATCCGGACCAGCCACCGCCTATGATCACCACTTTATACAAAAAAATCCCTCCTTCGCTCTATCCTGTTTAGGATATGCGAGGGAGGGTAGTTTGGTGTCTGTTTGGTGTCGGTGGTTTGGGAGTGTTTGGGGTTTACGGTTTGGGGGTGGAGACCGGAATTTCGAGAACTGGGCGCTGGCATGACAAGAACTGGGCGCTCACATGTCAAGAACTGAGCGCTGGCATGTTATTCCATTATTTGTAATTCCACTTTTTGAGTTAAAATAGGTCGATTAAATCATAGTTTGTCAGATAAACACCTTTTTTCGAGGTTGATTTTTAGAATATTTTGGAACAAAGAGTTCGTTTTCTGGAAAAAAGAACCCTGAAAGCTAATTATTTCAGCTCTCAGGGTTCTGATTCTCTATTCCTGTTATGAAATCTTAACGTTTCTTACTATGATTTTCGTTGTGCTGTTCATTAATGAGGCCGGCACTCGAAATTACTATGATTTTTTAGGATTTCTCGCTGAAAAAATCATAAACTCGTGTCGGCGCACGCAGACCGCACGATCAGCTTACAGCACATCCCGGATCTCCTTATGGCTGGCTTTTTTCCCATAGTTATCGATGGCGCGTTTGTCAGCGTTGCCGTGACTCAGGCAGGCGGCTCCGCCAATGCAGCCGTCGGTGCAGACCATGCCCTCGATGAAATTGTTTGGCAGCAATCCTTTGCTGGCACGCAGGAGAGCAGTTTTGCAGCTGTCGATACCGTCGCAGACGATCGGGTCGAACACGAACGGCTTACTGTCGGCGCTGTCTCCATCACAAGCCCCATCGCCGTTCGCCGGTTTGCCAGAAGCTCCAGCCTCGCCGGATGCCACAGCCCCGCTAGCGCCTGCACCGTCTGGGGCATCAGCCTTTGCAGCCTCTGCCGCAGCCTTCTGTTCGCGCACCGCCTCGGTGACCGCTTCACTTAGACCGCCTGTGCGGGCAAAGACTCTTCCGTAATATGTAGCAGTATCGAGCTCTGTTTCCGGCAGCTGATCCACGGCGATATCTTTGCTGTCGATCATAGCCTGCAGCTCCTCGAAAGTCATGACGTAGTCCACATACTGGTGGACCTCCGGCTTGCGGACTTCGCCCTTTTTCGCCGTGCAAGGTCCGATGAAGACGATCTTTGCATCAGGATCCTGCTCCTTGATCAGCTTGCCTGTCTCTGCCATCGGCGAAAGATTATGAGAAATATGCTCCGCCATCTGCGGGAATTTCATCTTGATATATTTGACAAAAGCCGGGCAGCAGGAGGATGTCAAAAATCCTTTTTCCTGCAGTTCCTGTGCCTCCTTGTACGCTACGATGTCTGCTCCCAGAGCCACCTCTTCCACCGCGTAGAATCCCAGCTCACGGATCGCCGAGATGAGCTGTCCTGCCTTAGCGTACTGGAACTGGCCTGCGATAGCCGGTGCCACGATGGCATGCACATGATAGTTTTTATTGTTATCGCTGTCCACGATGGTCTTGATGATGTCGGTGATACTTGATACGTCCAAAGTCGCACCGAAAGGACACTTGTATACGCATGCTCCGCACTCGATGCATTTCTCGCTGTCGATCTGAGCTACACCGTCCGGCGCCATGGAAATGGCGTCCACTTTGCAGGCTTTTTCACATGGCCGCTTGAAATTGGCGATGGCGCTGTACGGACAGCTCTTGGCGCATTTACCGCATTCCACGCACTTAGATTTGTCTATTTCCGCTTTTTGATGGGAATCAACGGTGATAGCACCCAGTTTGCACGCATCCACACAGGCATGAGCCACGCACCCTCTGCAAAGATCCGTCACCACGTGTCCTGCCACCGGGCATTCATCACATGCAATGTCGATGACCTGGATCACATTATGATCCTCCTTCTTGCCGCCCAGTGCGATACGGATCCTCTCCGCCACGATAGCTCTGTCCTTGTAAATGCAGCAGCTCATGGTCGGCTCGCCCTTCTTGACTACCTGGTTTGCGATATCATTGAACACCGAAAACGCATCATTTCCCACCCAGGTCTGGCGCGCCAGCTCAGTCAGGACCTTGTACTTTAATTTCTGCACGTATGTGTCGAAAATCCTCATATATTCATCTCCATTAATACTCCATAGAAGTCATTTATCCTTGTAATCCTTATGATAATGCACCGTTGTTAAAATGTAAACAACTATCGGAGCATCCGAAATTATTGGTAAGATTCAGACATTTGTACCGCAAAGAAACCCGTTACAAACTACCCGTATTCGCACTGCGGAATTTTTCATCACCAATTTTATCCACTTTCAAAAACTGAAAAATTTTACGATTTTGAAAGTGGCTGCTTGCATATACTATTTACAGGCAGTATAATACGTGTTATAAGACAGTTTCAAAAAATAAAAAAAATTTAACTTTTGAAAGTGGTGAACTATATGAAAACTATTACGAGAAAAAAATATCTTGATAGAATCATCCAACTGAACGGAACTCCTGATATCAAAATCATTACAGGTATCCGTCGTTCCGGCAAATCAAAATTGATGCAGGCATATATTGATTATCTGAAAAGTCATTTGGAAAACATCAATATTATATTCATCGACTTTATGGATCTGGCATTTGAAGAAATCAAAGAATACCATGCCCTGCACGCTTATGTAGAAGAACGCTATCAAGAGGGAAAAGAAAATTATCTTTTTGTGGATGAAGTTCAGATGTGCCCGCACTTTGAGCTGGCAATCAACAGCCTGTACTCAAAAAACAAATATGATATCTATGTAACAGGCTCCAATGCATTTCTGCTAAGTGCTGACTTAGCAACTCTTTTTACCGGCCGATATATTGAGATTCACGTGTTTCCGTTCAGTTTCCAGGAATATTGCCAGTACAACGATACTGTTCAGGATAAAGACAAACTTTTCGACGATTATTCCCTAAAAGGCGGGTTGGCTGGTTCCTATGCATACAGAACAGAAAAAGACCGGACAAATTATATTAAAGAAGTTTACGAAACCATTGTAACGAGGGATCTGGTACAAAAATATGCCCTGCCTGACACTTTGGTTCTGCAAAGATTAAGCGAGTTTCTCATGGACAATATCAGCAATCTGACGTCTCCCAATAAGGTCAGTCAGCTGCTGGCGGCGAATGATACTCCGACAAATCATGTAACTGTCAGTAAATATATTAAATATCTGTGCAATGCTTTTGTATTTTACGATGTTAAACGCTACGATATTCGAGGAAAAAAGTATCTTGCGAACTCTGAAAAATTTTATCTCTGTGACAGCGGAATTCGCTATGCAATTCTCGGCAGCAGAAATATGGATTATGGCAGGGTCTATGAAAATATAGTATGCATCGAGCTGCTTCGCCGCGGATATGATGTTTACGTAGGAAAGCTGTATCAGAAAGAAATCGACTTTGTCGCACAAAGAGGCAGCGAAAAAATTTATATTCAGGTGAGTGATAACATTTCCGAAGAAAAAACTTTTGAGCGGGAAGTATCCCCACTTCTGCAGATACGTGACGCCTATCCGAAGATGATCATTGCCCGGACAAAACATCCGAAATACAGTCACGAAGGGATTGAAATTTATGATATAGCAGACTGGCTGCTGCAGGAGTAGTCCCAGGAAATTTTGACAGCTGAGATGAAAAAGGAAGCTTTGCGGAAATCCCCAAAGGCGACCACCCCTGGCAAAAATATTTTCGAAATTTGCAGAATTTTTGATGAAAGTAGTTACATTTTGTGTTACTATACTTGTACCGGTCATTCTGACCTACGAGGCTGCGACATTCTTTGCAGCTTCCATGTTTACATGAGGGAAGTATTATGAACAACAAAATCAAGACACACAGTTTAGCGTTCCTGACGATCCTGCTGTGGGGATCGGCGTTTCCATTCACGCGTTTTCTGGGCGATGCTATTTCGTCCTCGGCGTTGTGCTTCGAGCGGTGCTGCATCTCAGCCATAGTGCTGCTGATCATCGGAAAGATCTGTCATATCCGAAAGCCGTTCTGCAAGAAAGATCTGCTGTGGTTTTTCCTGTCCGGGGTACTGGGATTTTCGGCTTATTTCATGTTTTTCAACATCGGCCTGTCAACACTGACATCAGCTACCGGAAGTATCGTGACCACATCATCTCCGATCCTGACCGCCATCGGGCTCTATACTATTTACCACGAACGGATCAACTGGATCGGCTGGATCTCTATCGCATGTGCTTTTGGCGGTGTGGCGGTACTCCTGCTATGGAATGGAGTGCTTTCTATTAACATTGGTATCTTGTGGATGTTCCTTTGCGGGTCCGTATTTGCAGGCTACAGCGTCCTCAACCGGAAGTTCGCCGAAATGGGCTACACAGCTATGGAAGTCGTTACCTACAGTGCCGTATTCGGGGCGATCCAGACGATGGTATTCCTACCGGATCTGATCCACGACATGGCGAATGCCGGTCTTTCAGCTAACCTGAGCGGGATCTATCTCAGCGTATTCCCAAGCGCGCTGGCATACCTGTCCTGGAGCAAGGCGATCGCTATTGCAGACCGCACCAGCGAAGTGACCAACTACATGTTCGTCAATCCGCTGATCGCGGCCATCATCGGTTTTATCATGCTGCGGGAAGTCCCTGACATGGGAACGTTTATCGGTGGCGCCATCATCATTGCCAGTGTCATCGTGTTCACGCTGAAAGGAGCCGGAGCTGCACAAACCAAGCAAGGGCATCCAAAGCTGGCAGATGTGAAGCATTAAGGTCATGAACAATATAAGAAGGGGCTGTCGCATTAACGATTTAAGATCGTTAGGGCGACAGCCCCGTTTTGTTGTGCGAAATCTTTGCAGGAAGCTTTGCAGGAAATTCAGCAGAAAATTTTGCAGGATCGCGACGTGATGCGATTGCTAATGCTGAATCTGCGAGTCCGTCCGCTGCATCAGCAACGTCAATATCAGCTTACTCCTGGATCCCCGGGATAGTCGGCAGCGCATCGATGGACGGCTGCAGCTCTTCGTCTGTCGGAACGCTGTCGCTCATGCGGCCTTCGTTGTAAGCTGCATAAGCAGTCATATCGAAATAGCCGGTTCCCGTCAGGCCGAAGAGGATCGTCTTGGTTTCGCCGGTTTCTTTGCATTTCAGTGCTTCGTCAATGGCTCCGCGGATCGCGTGTGCAGATTCCGGTGCCGGAAGGATCGTTTCCAGCTTGGCGAACTGAACGGCCGCTTCGAAAACTTTTGTCTGTTCGTAGGATTCTGCTTCCATATACTTGTCTGCATACAGCTTGGAAAGGATCGGGGACATGCCGTGGTAGCGGAGGCCGCCGGCGTGGTTTGCAGAAGGCTTGAAGGTGCAGCCCAGGGTGTACATTTTAGCCATCGGCGTGATCTTGCCCGTGTCGCAGAAGTCATATTTATAAACACCTCTTGTGAGGGTCGGACAGGATGCCGGTTCCACAGCGATGATGCGCGGATCAGCTTTGCCGGTCAGTTTGTCCTGCATGAACGGCGCGATGAGGCCGCCCAGGTTGGAACCGCCGCCGGCACATCCGATGACGATGTCCGGGTACTCGTCCAGCTGTTCCATGGCGATCTTGGATTCCAGGCCGATGATCGACTGGTGAAGGAGCACCTGGTTGAGCACGGAGCCCAGCACGTAGCGGTATCCTTCGTTGGTCACTGCTACTTCTACAGCTTCCGAAATAGCGCATCCAAGGCTTCCGCTGTTGTCCGGGTCTTCTGCCAGGATCTTTCTGCCTGCCTCCGTCCGGTCGGATGGAGATGCAAAGACCTGTGCGCCAAACGTCTTCATGATGTCCTTACGGAACGGCTTCTGGTTATAGGAAACTTTGACCATGTACACCTGCAGGTCGAGACCAAAATAGGAACATGCTTCGGAAAGTGCTGTTCCCCACTGACCTGCACCGGTTTCTGTAGTCACGCCCTTAAGACCTTCCTTTTTAGCGTAGTAAGCCTGTGCTACTGCGGAGTTGAGCTTGTGGCTGCCGGATGTGTTGTTTCCTTCGAATTTATAGTAGATCTTCGCTGGTGTGTCCAGGGCTTTTTCCAGATTGTAAGCTCTGCAAAGCGGTGCCGGGCGATAGATCTTATAGATATCGCGAATTTCTTCCGGGATGTCGAAGTATCTCGTTTCGTTGTCCATTTCCTGCTTGGCCAGTTCTTTGCAGAATACCGGGTAAAGGTCTTCCACTACCGCCGGTTTCCCGGTTGCCGGATTGATCATCGGCGCTGCCTGCTCTTTCATATCAGCGCGCAGGTTGTACCATTGCTGCGGGATCTGGTCTTCGGTTAAATATAATCTGTGTGGTACTTTGATTGTCATGATGGTGCTCCTTTCGTTTGAGCCGCGCGCTATATCTAAGATACAATCGGCTCATAAAAAAAACTTCTGTCCTTAAAACTCAGGACAGAAGTTACACTTCTGCTATGCCACCCGGGGAAATGCCCCTTCGTTCTACGTACAGCTTTCGATACGCGCTCCCTTTGTTACAGGCGGAGATCCCGTCAGTTTCTACTTGGCTCGCACGGCTTTCAGCGATAATGTCTGCTACAGGGGTAATGCCTGCTGCGGCGAGCGGTTCGTCTGCCCTCATAAGTCCATTCACTCCGGATTTTCCTGCCGCAATCCCACCATCTGCGGCTCTCTTCGAGGTCAATGCCCGAGTTACTACTCTTAATCATCGGTTTGTATTTTTGAAATTGTTCTTGGTGGTATTATATTTCTCAAGAAGGAAAATGTCAAGGGCAAGTTGAGATTTTTTATCTCGGATAAACGGGCGTTTGATGCACAGGCAGTCTGTTTCAGTCAGTTGAGTGGCAGGCTGACTACAAGACTGACTGAAATCGGCGGCAAGTTCGATCCGGGAAGCAACGGCTGGATCCTGACAAAATCGATTTCAGTCAGTTGAACTCTGATTTCCACGACCAACTGACTGAAAAAACAGTTGCTGGTCCTCTATGAATGCATCATCCCATGGCTTCGTTGCTTCCATCCGGGGAAATTTCAGTCAGTTACCCCTTATAATCGACCCGAAACTGACTGAAACGCTTTTGAGATGCAGCGGCTAGTGTAGAAGCTAATGTAGCGGCTAAGATAGAAGCTAAAATAGTGCGCGATCGAAATATCATTTTACTCGGGAAGTAAAAGATCCAGGGCAGAAAATTCCCGGCATTTACACATCTTGCGGAGATTTCCCTTAGCGTCCACATGACCGCAGGCGCCGCAGATCCCTTCTCCGCAGCACAGATGGAAGTTATTGCAGAAGACCAGTTTCTCCGGCGGGATTTTCATCACAGCCGACAGGCGTTTGATGTAATAGTCGGATGCAAGCAGGAAAATTCGGTCATAGTCGGTTTGCTGCAAAGGCGAAGCTGCCGCGGGTTGCTCCAGCAGCTTCGCCAGCGACTGAAACTCCAGACGAAAGCGCCCGCTCTCACTCCTGTGGCCCTCCGGCCGCCAGGCGCGAAACTGCTGGCGGATCACATCATCGCCGACCTTTTCCGGATCAGCGATCACATGAATGTCGATCCGGCCCGCAGCCCACCGGATCAGATTCACTGCCGGAGCGAATCCCACTCCTTTGGTCAAAATAAGCCAGCGCTTTCGGACAGAAATCCCCGGATCATGCAGGTCCAGCATCCCGGCAACACCTTTGCCCAGCAGACCACTGCGATAAATACCTCTCATTTCCAGAAAATCCTCACAGGCAGCAAGGGCTTTCGTCTTTGCAGAAATGATCTTGAGGATGACCCAGAGGCTTTCGTGCTCCACATCCGCTGCCATGACAGATACGGGAACACTGGTCATCTCCGGTGCTCCAGGTGGTTTCAGAAATAAAAAAGAACCCGGCCGGGATGCTTCCAGAGCAAAACCTCGCGGAACACGAAGCTGCAGCATAAGCAGATCATCGCCTTGCCGGAGCCTTTGCAGGATCCCGGTGCTCCGAGCCTTCCTTTTTGTTCGCACCATGCTCCCGTTTTGCATATATTCATTATAAACACAGACGCCTGCCCACCTGCAGCTGCATTCCCGTGCGCCTGATAATCTGCTGCATACCAGGCAATCCCCGGTTTCTGCCAGCGGGCAGGGGCAGTTCCGTGTGCCGACGTCAGCACAGATTGGATTAAAATACGTCATGATTTGCCTCCTTTGCCATTAGCATATGCAGCGAAGGAGGTTTCGGTCAAAGCCGGGGTAAATCGGGTCTCGACAAACGAAAACACATCGCAAGATGCGCGAGATAAGCGAGATAAGCAAGATGCGATCACAGCACATCAAAACCGTATTCCATCAGCCGGTAAGCATCCTGGAACCAGTTGGGCGCACTCATGACAACACAGATGACGTTCTTTCCATCTCGGGTAGCAGAAGCCGCCAGGGTTCGCCCGGAAGCCTTGGTATAGCCGATCTTGACCCCGTTACCCCCATCAAACTGACGAAGAGTCTTGTTCTTGTTGACAAAATGCCGGTACGTGCTCCCGGGACGATCTGCATTCCACTCCTTTGCAGCTACGATCCTGCTAAAGGTCTTGTTTTTCATGGCAGTACGCGTGATATTCGCCAGATCCCGCGCCGTGGTATAATGATCTTCATCAAACAACCCGTTGGGATTGGTGAAATGCGTGCCGGTGCAGCCAATAGCATCCGCTCTCCTGTTCATCATTTCTATAAAGTGCTGCTGTGTTCCGCCAATAATGCAGGAAAGCGCAACAGCCGAATCGTTTCCAGACACCAGCATCATACCGTATAACAAGTCCTCTATAGAGATTTTCTCACCGGCTTTCAGGTACAGAGACGACCCTTCCACACCCTCTGCTTCCGCCGGGATCTCAACCTTCTGGTCGAGAGGACTGTCATACTTCTCCAGGATCTCTAGGGTCAGCAGCGCTGTCATGATCTTTGTGGTACTGGCAGGATACGCTCGCTGATCGGCAGCTTTTTCATACAAAACTCTCCCTGTATCCCCATCGACCAAAATCGCCTGTCCCGCTGATATGGAGAAGTCCGGCGCACTGGTCCACATCACATCGCCATGCCTTTGCGCACAAATATACATGCCCGTCAAAACGACTACCAGAGTCATGATGATCGCAATAGTTTTCTTTCCCTTTTTCAAAAATTCCATAAAAAAATCCTCTCTGTCATATTACGCGACAGAGAGGACTGATATTCCATTTATTTGTCTGTGCGATCCGGTTCCGCCTGCGACAGATCGATGGAGATCTGCTGGCTGTAAAGCAAATCGTTTTCGCCGTTTTCCTCATCGAGCGCCCCCTCGATATCCACGATATCCGGCAGCTCCTTGAGAGTACTGAACCCGAACTGCTTCAGAAATTCATCGGTGGTCCCATACAGGATCGGGCGCCCGACAGCATCGGATCTGCCGACTTCCGCCACCAGTTTTTTCTTGCCCAGGCCCTCCAGCACGCGGTCGCATCGGATCCCGCGGATCGATTCGATCTCACCTTTTGTCACCGGCTGTTTGTACGCTACGATCGCCAGCACTTCCAGCGCCGACTGCGATAATTTTTTATGTTTCACCGGCGTGCAAAGCCGTTCTATATAATCTATGTTCTCCGCCCGGGTCACAAACTGAAAGCACTTGTTTACCTCACGGATAACGATCCCGCGGCCTTCTTGTTCATACTCTTCCTGCAATTCCTTAAAATACGGATAGATCTCTTTCTTATCCATATTAAAAACTTCAGCCGCCTCCTTGATATCAAGCGGTTCGCCCCATACGAACATCATGGATTCGATTGCAGATTTTATGGTTTTCTTTCCTGCCATGGTTTACTCCTCTCCTTTTCCGGTGTTCCCAGCATCTCCGGCACCCCCGGCGATTCCCGTTCTCATGCTCCCGGCATCTCCAGCCGCTTCCGGCTCCGTGCTCCCATCTTCTGCAAAGAGTTCTTCCGCTGCTGTAACGGTGATGTCTCCAAACAAATACTTCTGCTCTGCATCCACGCGACGCTGCTTCATCATTTCCAGTACAGAAGCAAATGTCACGGCAACATCGTATTTGTCATCGCGTTTATGGATCAGTTCCCGGAAATCCGCTTTTCGCTTCGGATCACTGCGGAAAAATTCCTGGATATCGTCCATTCTATGCTCCTGAGTCAACCGCTGCTTTTCTGATCTTCTGTGGTGCTCCCGTATCTCTTCCAGCTTTTTTTTGCGCCGCAGAAACTGCTC
>OLHE01002144.1_pt1 | contig 11880 bp, 5 predicted proteins | sample 1605821 | NCBI WGS metagenome assembly OLHE01 (sample SAMN03283250) | human gut metagenome | biome: human-associated habitat; material: feces | host: Homo sapiens | place: USA | collected 2013
CACATCACCAAGGACGGCGTGACCGTGGCCCGCGAGGTTGAACTCGAGGAGCCCTTCCGCAACATGGGCGCACAGCTCGTCAAGGAAGTGGCATCCAAGACCGGCGACGACGCCGGCGACGGCACTACCACCGCAACCGTCCTGGCCCAGAGTATCATCGCCGTAGGCCTCAAGAACGTTACCGCCGGCGCCAACCCCATGGACCTCAAGCGCGGCATCGACAAGGCCGTGGCCGCCGTAGTGGCAGGCATCAAGGGCATGAGCGAGGAAGTAGGCGACGATTTCAAGAAAATCGAGGACGTGGCCCGCGTTTCCGCCAACAACGACGAGACCATCGGCCGCCTCATCGCCGAGGCCATGGAGAAGGTCAAGAAGGAAGGAGTGATTACCGTCGACGAAGCCAAGGGCACCGAGACCACCATCGAGGTTGTCGAAGGCATGCAGTTCGACCGCGGCTACATCTCCCCCTACTTCGTCACCGACACCGAGAAGATGGAATGCGTGATGGACAGCCCCCTGATTCTCCTCCACGACAAGAAAATCTCCAACCTCAAGGACATCCTTCCCATCCTCGAAGCCACCGCCCAGAGCGGCCGTCCCCTGCTGATTATCGCCGAGGACGTAGACCAGGACGCTCTCGCAGCCCTCGTCGTCAACCGTCTGCGCGGCTCGCTGAAAATCTGCGCCGTCAAGGCTCCCGGATTCGGCGACCGCCGCAAGGAAATGCTCGAGGACATCGCCATCCTCACCGGCGGCACCGTTATCTCCGAGGAAAAGGGCATGAAGCTGGCCAACGCCACCATGCAGGACCTCGGCCAGGCCAACAAGGTAACCGTCAACAAGGAGAACACCACCATCGTCAACCGCGACAGCAACAAGGCCGCCATCGACGCCCGCGTAGCCCAGATCAAGGCCCAGATCGAGCAGACCACCAGCGACTACGACCGCGAGAAACTCCAGGAACGCCTGGCCAAGCTCGCCGGCGGCGTGGCCGTGCTGCATGTCGGCGCTCCCTCCGAAGTCGAGATGAAGGAAAAGAAGGACCGCGTCGACGACGCCCTCAGCGCTACCCGCGCAGCCATCGCCGAAGGCATAATCCCCGGCGGCGGCGTAGCCTACATCCGCTGCCTGGACGCCCTGAAGGACCTCAAGGGCGACAACGACGACGAGCAGACCGGTATCGCAATCGTAGAGCGCGCCATCGAGGAACCCCTGCGTCAGATTGCCGCCAACGCCGGCGTCGAAGGCGCAGTCGTAGTCCAGAAGGTACGCGAAGCCAAGGGCGACTTCGGCTACAACGCCCGCACCGACACCTACGAGCACCTCATGGCCGCAGGCGTAATCGACCCCGCCAAGGTTGCCCGCGTAGCCCTCGAGAACGCCGCATCCATCGCCGGCATGTTCCTGACCACCGAATGCGTCATCGCCGACAAGAAGGAAGACAATCCTGCCCCCGCAGCCCCCGCCATGGGCGGCATGGGCGGCATGATGTAATCCCCACCGCATAGACTGACTAAAAAAACCGGAAGGCCCACCCGCCTCCCGGTTTTTTCTTTTTTTACAGCGGAGTACAGGTATAATAGCTGTTTTGGCTACTATAGCTATGATAGCCATCTTTGCTGAGCGCGGATGGGCTTTTGGATGGGCTTTTGGGGCTTTTGGGCTTGAAAGTTGGTGGATTTTGGGCTGAAATTTTGTCAAGAAGATAAAAAATAAGTATCTTTGCTGCGAATTGCGCTTGAACTGCGCCTTAAAACACGCAGGTACTTATCAGTTATCGACTATCAAATAAACCAAATAACCCAAACACTACCCCAATGACGAAGACAACACTTCTCGCGGGCCTGTTCCTGACCACGGGCGCCCTATTCTTAGGGAGCTGCTCCGAAGACTCTCCCTCCGGAGTCAATGGCACGGGATCGCTGGCCCCGACTGTGGCACTGGATTCCAGCGTCAAGGCACCCCGGCAAAGCCGAGCCGATGGTAATGTAGTGGCCCCCGAGGACGGCGAGCTCTCGCTTCGTCTGACCTCCACGGACGCCACCTTCACCAAATCCTGGGCATCTCTGGCCGAGTTCGGAGAATCTCAGGAAATCAATGTCGGAACCTACACCCTCGAGGCCTGGCACGGCGATGCCGACAATCTCGACGGTTACGACTGCCCCTATTTCTACGGCAGCACACCTGTCAAAATCGAAGACTCCAAGACCACAACCGTAGCCCTGACGGCCTCCCTGGCCCAGGCTATCGTAACGGTATCCTACACCGAGCGTCTGCTGAACTACATCAGCGACTATACCGCCAAAGTCAACGGCATAGTCTACGACGCCACCAAGACCCTCTACCTGGCACCCGGCACCGCCGCCGTGACGCTGAGCTTCACCAAGCCCAACGGCACCAAGGCCGAAGACCTGGAGCTGGTAAGATTCCAGACCAAGGCCCGCACGCGCTATAACGTGAAACTCGACCTCGACGGCGAGTACGGCGACGCCACCCTGACCGTTACCTACGACGACGAGATGGACACACAGGTAGTTCCCGTCGACATCTCGGACAAGGTTCTGAACGCCCCCGGACCCAGAATCACGCCCCAGGGCTTCACCGCCGGCGAGACCATCAGCTTCATTGCCGGCATGGACGCCGCCAAGACCGTCCGGATGGACGTCATCGCCCCCGGCAAGCTGGCCCACGTGACCCTGACCACCGCCGGCACCTCGCTCAACAATCAGGGCTGGCCCGAGGAGCTGGACCTTATGACTGCCAGCTCCGAGCAGCAGGACCTTCTGCGCCGGCTTGGCTTCAAGGCCCTCGGTCTGTGGAACAATCCCGACGAGATGGCCGTTCTGGACTTCTCGGGTGTAGCCGCCCACATCGCCGAAATCGCCGGCGACAACACGACGACTTTCACCGTCGGCGTGACGGACAAGAACGGCAAGAGCACCGAGGAAGCCATCACCTTCAGCTACCTTCTCGAACCGCTGGTACTCGAAATCACCGGCGCCGACACCTACGAGGAAGAGCAGCCGCTGAATATCTACGTTGACTACAACGGCGAAGACCTTGCCTCCAAGGTAAGCTTCGAGTACTATACGGACCGCGCCACCTGGGCTCCGGTAAGCGACGTAACAGTACAGAATCCGGCATCGCGCGCCGCCACGACCTACACCGTGACGCTGGGCGGCCTGCCGAAGGGCGCATCCGTGAAACTGCGCGCCAAGTGCGGCAACGTCAAGACCAGCAACGAGTTCACAGCCAAGGGCGCACCCTACGAAGTAAGCGCTGCGGACAACGACATCTACGCCTGGAAGGCTCTGGTGACCGTCAACGGCACCGAAGGCCAGGACCAGGCCACTCTTGCCGAGGGCGCCAAATACCTGCTCAGCGCCGACGGCGGCAGCACCTACGCCGAAGCCACCGGCAGCCGCAAGGGCAACTACTTCGAAATCACCGGTCTCACTCCCGGCAAGGAATATAGGGTAAAGGTGCAGATCGACGGCCTCAACTCCCGCTCGCTGGCCTTCACCACCGAGAGCGACATCCAGCTTCCCAACTCGGACATGGAGACCTGGTACCGCCAGGCCGGCCAGACCCAGTACTGGTGGATAGACTTCCCCGGCGCCGACACCAACGCCGTATGGGGCACGCTGAACCAGCTGACCACCTCCATAGGCAACGGCAGCACCAGTGTGACCAACCATAAGGGTACATCCTACTGCGCCTTTTCCGGCACCCGCCCCGCAGGCTCAGGCCATACCGGTTCCAACGCCGCCGTAATCTCGACCGTAGGCTGGGGCGACAACAGCGCCGTCATCAATCCCTCGACCCAACACCTTACCGCCGGCGAACTCTATCTCGGCAAATACGAGAACGGCGCCGCCAACTACACCGGTCTGCCCCATGGGTCGCGTCCCTCGTCGCTGTCGTTTTGGTATCACTACAACGCTCACCGCGACGTCGACTACGGCGTAGCCGAAATCCAGGTAAAGGACGCCGCCGGCAACATAATCGCCAGCGGCAGCAAGAACCTGAGCGCCGCAGCCGACTATGCCGAGGCCACCATAGTCCTTACCTACGCCGACCACAGCGCCAAGGCCGCCACAATCAGCGTAATCTTCAAGTCTTCGGGCAATTCGGACTGCCTTGCCGCCAGCAACAAGGACAATTACTCGAAGCCTAAGTTCGGCAACCTGGGCGACGGCCGCTTCACCGGTTCGGAACTCTTTATCGACGACATAAGACTTAACTACTAATGAGACATTTCATGAAAACCAAGATAAGCACCATATTAGCCGCGTGCACCCTCGCCCTGGCAGCGGTGTCCTGCTCGGAAAAGTGGGAACCCGTGCCGACCGGCGGTCAGGGGCAGCTGTCGCTGTCGTCGATGGGCCTGGATGTGAATACCGCCACCACCAGCCGCGCCGACGTAGCCGTCGACACCCGCAACTTCCTGGTGGAAGTGGCCAACAGCGCCGACGGCAGCACCACCGAGTACGTCTACGGCACGATGCCGGAAGTAATCACCCTGCCGGCAGGCAAGTACAAAGTCAACGTACGCAGCCACGAAATCCAGAACGCCGAGTGGAACAATCCCTACTACGCAGGCAGCAGCAAGGAATTTGAAATCAAGAGCAACGAAATCACCGAAGTCGGTACCGTAACCTGTACCTTCCAGTCGCTGAAAGTGAGCGTGACCTATGAGGACGACCTGAAAGCCGTGATGGGCGACGACTGCACCGTAACGGTCGAGGCCAACTACGGCGGCAGCACCGGCACGCTGGTATTCGTTCCGACGGAGACCCGCGCCGCTTACTATAAGGTAGTCGAAGGCTCGACGACGATGGTAGCCACCTTCCGCGGCACCGTATCGGGCCAGCAGGTAGAGGAAGTACTGGTATTCAGCGACGTAGCCGCCGGCCAGCACCGATGCATCAACTACACTCTGACGCAACCGCCCGTACCCCCGTCTCCCTCGGGCGAGCTTAATCCCGGCGGCATCGGCGTAGACGGCACCGTGACGGACGAGGACATCAACGGCGGCGTAACGCCCGACGACGACGAGATTCTCGATGACAGCGACCGTCCCGGCCCGAATGGCGGCGGCGACAAGCCCGGTCCCGGCCCCGAAGACCCCGAGACACCCGTAGCCACCTTCACCAACGGCGAAGGCTCGACCCTGGACCTCGAAGGCGTGAACAACGCAAGCACCTACACAGGCAATGCCATCGTGGTAATCGGCTGCCCAGAAGGCATAGCCAACCTGAAAGTGAAAATCGAATCGGACGGTCTGACTCCCGAAGTCCTCGAAGGCGTCGGCCTGGCATCGGAATTCGACCTTGCCTATCCCGGCGCACTCGAGAAGGGCATCGCTGACCTGGAATTCCCCTACGGCAGCCAGGTAATCGGCGCGAATAACGTGAACTTCAACATCACCAAGTTCGTACCCCTTCTGAACATCTACCCCGGCAACTCGAACTTTATCATCACCGTGGTCGACAGCAAGGGCAAGAGCAAAGCCATGACACTTAAATTCAACAGCTGACCTGCCTTATGAAAAAGATATATCTTATTTCCGCAGGCATAGCAGCCGCCATGGCATTCGCAGCCTGCTCGGACAACATCAATTACGGCGAAGGCCAGGGCAACGTAAGGTTCAGCACCAGCGTCCACTCGGACATGACCGTGGTATCGCGCGCCCTGACGGCCGAGGACGAAGCCGCCCTGGGCGAGAGCACGATGGTGTGGATTTCCAACGACAAAGGCCTGATCCGCCGCTACAACGGCATCTCCGAACTGCCTACGGAGCCCGTAGGCCTCAAAGCGGGCCGCTACGTGGCCGAAGGCTGGGCCGGCGACTCCGTTCCGGCCTCCTGGGACCAGCGCTGGTTCAAGGCTTACGTACCCTTCACCGTCAGCTACGGTCAGACCGAAAACGTCGAAATACCCCTGAAGATAGCCAATACGGCAGTCAGCGTGGTCTATGAGGACGGCGTGGCCGACGCGCTCCGCAACGCCGTGATGACCGTGGGCCACACCGGCGGCCAGCTCGTCTACGAAGGCGAGAACGCCGGTCGCCGCGGCTACTTCATGATGCCCTCCACGACCAAGGACCTTACCTACAGCCTCAGCGGCACGCAGCAGGACGGCTCGCTCTTCGAGTTCACCGACAAGATTGCGGACGTACAGCCCGCTACGGAGTATGTCCTGACCGTCAAGTGTACTCCCGGCGAGTACAACAACGGCGGCGCCTACTTCACCATCGAAGTCGACAGCCATGAAATCCTGATCGAGAGCGAAGTGAGCATCGTGGCACCCCCGGCAATCAAGGGCTACGACTTCGATATCACCAAGGACCTGACCGGCGAGAAAGGCACCATAGGCACACGCACCATCTACATTACCAGCGCGGCCGAAATCAACAGCATGCTTATCGAGAGCGAAGCGCTGACGGCAATCGCCGGCGGTCCCGACGTCAATCTCTGCGGCATGCAGGACAATGTCAAAGCCGCCCTCGAGAGCGCCGGCATCCGCTTCTTCAACGACTACGACGCCGCTACGGGCACCATAATCCGCATCCTCCTGGACTCGCAGTACACCGACAACCTTGAGAACGGCACCTATGAGTACGCCCTTACCGCCACCGACGTCTGCGGCCGCACCAGCAGCCGGACGCTGCGAATCGTAGTTTCCGACGCACCGGTCACCACGACCGCCCTCGCCGCCGACGACCTGGGCATCTTCACCAACCGCGCCACCGTCGCCGGCACTATCGTGAAGTCCGGAGCCACGACATACGGCTTCAAATACCGCACCGCCGGCACGTCGAACTGGGCGAATTCCGTCGAAGTCACCCCTGAAGGCACGGAGCTGACCGCCACCCTGACCGGCCTGCAGCCGGCCACGACGTATGAGTACGCCGCATTCGCGGACGACTTCGTCGGCACCCCGTGCAGCTTCACCACCGAGAGCGCCCCGCAGCTGGCCAACGCCGGCTTCGAGGAATGGGATACCTCCAGCTCAGCCTATCAGATTTTCGCTCCCGGCGGCACCAAGATGTGGGACAGCGGCAACAAGGGCGCCACGACCATGCCCGGCGCCGGCAGCATCACCACTCCTGACGAAAGCGTAAAGCACTCGGGCAACTATTCGGCCAAGCTCTACTCCAAGTTCGTAGGCATCGGTTCCATCGGCAAATTCGCCGCCGGCAATATCTTCTACGGCGAATACCTAAAGACCGCAGGCACCGACGGCGTTCTGGGCTGGGGCCGCCCCTTCACGGGCCGACCCGCCAAGGTTCGCCTCTGGGCCAAGTACACTCCAGGCACCGTCGACAGTAACGGAGCCAAGAACGGCGGTGAGCTCAAGGAAGGCGACATCGACCTTGGCATCGTCTACATCGCCCTGACCGACGGCACCACTTTCGATGAATTCGAAGGCGCCAAGTGGCCTTTCGTAATCAAGACCAACGCCAAGGAACGCCGACTGTTCGACAAGACCGACGAACGCGTACTCGCTTACGGCGAACACGTATTCGAGACAGCCACCGCCGGCGACGGCCTGATCGAAATCGAGATACCCATCGAGTACTACCGCACCGACATCCGCCCGTCGAACATCGTCTTCGTAGGCTCGGCCTCGAAGTACGGCGACTACTTCAACGGCGGCGAAGGCTCGACGCTCTGGCTCGACGACATCGAACTCGTCTACGAGTAAACACACAGCAGCACCCTCATCAAGGCCGCGCGGCAGAATCCCCTGCCGCGCGGCTTTTTTCTATCAGGCGGGGGCTATTGCCCCGGCGATAGTTTTTTACTAAATTTGCAGGATAAAAACCATTGCAAAATATGAAAATACTCAAGATAGCGGCAGCCATAGCCTTATGCGCCCCGGCGCTAACGGCGAGCGGCGCCATGCCGATGCGCAGCGCGGCGGTTTCGGAAATCGCACAGTACGTCTACCCCGCCAACCGCCCGGCCGAGGCGAGCCTGGAATTCATGCCCGACGGCAGCGGCTACGTGGTCCGCAGCGACGACGGCAAGCAGCTCAAGGTGCTCAACATCAATACCGGCGCCGAGGAAAGCGTTCTCATGGACCTTACCCACACCCGCGAGACGACGCTTACGGACTTCGAGGGCTTCCGCCTGAGCCCGGACGCCTCGAAAATCCTGCTCTGGCGCAACTCGAAGAGCATCTACCGCCGCTCCTTCGAGGCCGAATACTACGTCTACGAGGTGCGCACGCGTCTGCTCAAGCCGCTTTCGCGCCAGTTCGCGGCGCAGCGCGAGCCTATGTTCTCGCCGGACAGCCGCATGGTTGCCTTCGTGGCCGGAGGCAACATCTACGCCGCCAAGCTCGACTACGGTACGGAAGTGCCCGTAACGACAGACGGCAGCCCCGACGGGACGCTCTACGGCGCCGCCGACTGGACCTACGAGGAGGAGTTCGGCATCACCTCGGCCATGAGCTGGGCGCCGGACAACCTCAACCTATGCTATCTGAGTTTCGACCAGACCGACGTGCCGGAATATACGCTGCCCGTCTACCGCGGCACCTGCGACCCGCGCGACCAGTACGAACTCTATCCGGGCATCATGAGCTGGCGCTACCCGGTGGCCGGCAAGCCGAACTCGCGCGTGCGGCTCCACAGCTACGACGTCGAGACCCGCAAGACCAAGGACATCGAACTTCCGGGCAATCCGGAATATATTCCCCGCATAAGCTACGGTCCGGCACCGGAAAAGCTTATCGTGGCCACCCTGAACCGCAACCAGAACCACTACGAGATATTCGCCGTCAACCCCAAGAGCACTGTTTGCAAGACCGTCTACAGCACCGACTCGCGCGCATGGATCGAGCCGGCGGCATACGAGACGCTCTGGCTGGGCAAGGACTATTTCGTGGTGGCCGAGGACAGCGACGGCTGGACGCGCTACACGCGCTGGAGCTACTCGGGCGCATCAATGGGCGCCGCAAGCGCTCCCGGAGTCGACGCCACCGACTTCTACGGCGCCGATGCCGCCGGCAACCTCTACTACCAGGCCGCGGCTCCGACACCCATGGACCGCACCATCTACAGGATGGACGCACGCCGCGGCACCTTCAGCCCAATCGGCCGCACCGAAGGCACCAGCTCGGCGACCTTCGCCCCCGGCATGAGCCATATGCTGCTGAGCTACTCGAATACGGACACGCCGCCGGTCTACACCCTCAACAAGGCCGACGGCCGCGAGCTGCGGGTAATCCAGGACAACGCCGGCTACGCATCGCGCGCGCTGCCCCTGAAGGCGCCCAAGGAATTCTTCACAATGCGCAGCGGCAGCACGGAGCTGAACGGCTACATCGTCAAGCCCCGCGACTTCGACCCCTCGCGGCGCTATCCCGTCGTTATGACCCAGTATTCGGGTCCGGGGAGCCAGAGCGTGCTGCACAAGTGGACGCTGGACTGGGAGGACTATTTCGCCTCCAAGGGTTTCGTGGTAGTCTGCGTCGACGGCCGGGGTACCGGCGGGAGGGGCTTTGACTTCCGTACCTGCGTCTACCGCGACCTTGGGCGCTACGAGACCGAGGACCAGCTTGCGGCGGCCCGCTACGCCGCCTCGCTGCCCTACGTGGACTCCTCGGCCATAGGCATCTGCGGCTGGAGCTACGGCGGCTACGAGACCCTGATGGCCGCCAGCGCCGACGGCGCGCCCTATGCCGCCGCCGTGGCCATCGCTCCGGTGACGGACTGGCGCTTCTACGACACGGTCTACACCGAGCGCTACATGCTCACGCCGCAGCAGAACGAAAGCGGCTACAACAGCTCCTCGGCACTGCGCCGCGCAACTTCTCTGGCCTGTCCGTTGTTAATGATGTATGGCACGCTGGACGACAACGTCCACCCGGCAAACACCCTGCAGTACGTATCGACGCTCCAGTCGTCGGGCATCTTCTGCGATATGTTCGTGTTCCCGAACATGAACCATTCAATCAACGGGTGCAACGCCCGCGCTGTGGTCTACGGACGCATGTATGATTATTTCGCCAGCAAACTGAAATGAACGCAAACGGCACAGCGAAGAGTTCAGACGCCATGAGGACGGTTTTCCATTCCCTGTGGCGCAACTGGATCATATCCGCCGGCGCCATAGTCCTGCCGATAGCCTGCGGCGCGCTGATGCCGCAGATATGGATACCGCTGGTATGCCTGGTCGAAATCTACCTGCTTGTGGCCGTGCGCAAAAGCTCGTGGTTCGACGGGCTCAAGGCCTGCGACCTGAGCATCCGCATCGCCGTGCGCGTGCTTCTCGCCGTAGCGGCGGCAACGGCGGCCATCGTAGTGCTCTTCACGGACTATATCGTGCCGACCGCCATCCATCTTCCGCTCTACAACAGCGATATACCCTTCATTACGGCGCTGGTGGTCTTCCCGACCGTCGCCATAGTGACATCTCTGTCGCTGCTGACGGGGCTTAACGACAGCAAATGCCGCGCCTGCCGCCGCAACACGGGCTTCTACGTCGGCGCCAGCATCGTCGGCACAGTCTACTACCGGGAGTCGCGCTATCAGACACTTGTCCTGTTCATCGTCAGCCTCTGTCTGGGCGCGATGGACTACTGGTACTATTTCAGCCGGTACATAAACACGGACATCAACACGCCGGACATGTTCTTCTTCATCTTCATGCCGGTAATCGTATATCTTATCTCCCTGATATTCATGTACGGGCGCTACACGAGCATGTACTCGCTGTACATGATGGTCGACGAGGCCCACAACACCACGCGGGTACGCTTCCTGGTATTCTGCGGCAACGATATCCTTCTGCACCTGGACGAAAACGACCTCTGGGACACGCCGGCGGAGACGGTCGTCGGACCTCACCGTTCGATGGGCGACCCGGAGGCGCGCCTGCTCTTCGAGCAACTCAGCGACCGCCGCGACTTCGAGCTGCGCTACTGCTACACCAGCGACGACATAGCCGACAACGCCAACACGATTCACTACGCCGTGTTCTACCCCGAGGCCGACCGCGAGGACGCCCTGCAGCAGGACGACAAGTGGTTCGACGCCTATATGATAGACGCGGCCATGGCCAAGGGCATCATCGCCGCGCCTCTGGCCAACGAGCTTTTCCGTATCCACACCATCACCATGGCCTGGAAGACCTACGACCGCCGCGGCAAGCGCCTCTATCCCATCCGCCACTACCGTCCGACTTTCCGCCTGGGCGACCTGCGCGGCTGGAAGGTGGACTACGACGATACGGACTGGCTGGCCGTAGCCTACAACAACGAGGACCGGCGCTTCTACCATATGCGCCGCTTCTGGAACCGGATGACCAACGTGCTGGCCCGCGGCCGCGTACGCCAATGAGGCCCTACGCGCTCATAGCCGTCGTCGGCCCGACGGCCAGCGGCAAGACGGCGCGGGGCGTCGACATCGCCCGGCGCCTGGGCGGCGAGATTGTCAGCGCCGACAGCCGGCAGGTATACCGCGGCATGGACGTCGGCACGGGCAAGGACCTGGCGGACTACGGAACGGACGTGCCCTACCATCTTATCGACGTGGTTCCCGCCGGGAGCAAGTACAACCTTTTCCAGTATCTTCGCGACGCATCGGCGGCACTGGACGATATCGGCGCGCGCGGGCGCCTGCCGGTGGTTGTCGGCGGTACGGGCATGTATGTCGAATCGCTGCTCAAGGGACTGGCGCTGCCTCAGGTGCCCGAGAATCCTGAGTTGCGCGCCTCGCTCGCCGGTAAGTCGCTGGAGGAGCTGACGGCCATTCTGGCCTCCATGAAGCGCCTGCACAACACCACGGATACGGACACTCCGGCCCGAGCCATCCGCGCCATCGAAATAGAGACCTACTACGTCGCCCACCCCGAGGAGGCCTGCGCC
>OLHE01002151.1_pt1 | contig 11860 bp, 12 predicted proteins | sample 1605821 | NCBI WGS metagenome assembly OLHE01 (sample SAMN03283250) | human gut metagenome | biome: human-associated habitat; material: feces | host: Homo sapiens | place: USA | collected 2013
CGAGGTCAGAGCAGCCTATGGTGAGGTAGCTCGGCCGGTCCAGGGCCACTTCCTCGGCATGGCACGGTCCGGAGACCACCAGCTCCCGCTCGGGAGCCACACCGAAGACGCGGTGCATGTAGTCCGTAATGAGTTCGTTGGTGTCCGGGACGATACCTTTTACGGCCGAGACTACATATTTGCCGGAAATATCTTCGGTAATCTTGTCGACATGGTCCTTGAAGTAAGGCGAGGGCATGACCAGCAGCAGGGTGTCGGCCCGGCGGCACACATCGTTGATGTCGCTGGAGAAGTCGATGCGGGCGGTGTCGAAGTTCACGTCCGTCAGGTAGGCCGGATTATGGCCCAGGCGGAGGAATTCCTCGATGCGGTCGTCGCGGCGCATGTACCAGAGGATGCGCTCGCAGTTGTTCATCAGCAGCTTGGCCAGCGCCGTGGCCCAGCTGCCACCACCCATCACGGCTATTCTGCCGGGAAAATTGACGGTATCCATGGTATAGCCTTCGGATTATCGGGCCTCGCCGGCTTCCTTATCCTTGCTTTCGGAGGTGTTTTTCTTTTCGGGGCGCATCTGCGGGAACAGGAGAACCTCCTGGATGGCGGTCTGGCCGGTCATGAGCATTACCAGGCGGTCCATGCCTATGCCCATGCCCGATGTAGGCGGCATGCCGTACTCGAGGGCGCGGATGAAGTCGCCGTCGATAATCATGGCCTCGTCGTCGCCCTTGTCGGCCAGGCGCATCTGCTCTACGAAGCGCTCGTACTGGTCGATGGGGTCGTTGAGCTCGGAGTAGGCGTTGGCAAGCTCCTTGCCGTTGACCATAAGTTCGAAGCGCTCGGTGAGCTCGGGATTGTCGCGGTGGCGCTTGGTCAGGGGGCTCATCTCGATGGGATAGTCGGTGATGAAGGTGGGCTGGATGTACTTGCCCTCGCACTTCTCGCCGAAAATCTCGTCGATAATCTTGCCCTTGCCCATGGTCTCGTCGACCTCGACGCCCATCCCGCGGGCGGCGGCGCGCAGCTCCTCCTCGCTCTTGCCGTTGATGTCGTAACCGGTATGGTCAAGGATGGCCTGGGCCATGGTCACGCGCGGATAGGGGGCCTTGAAGTTGATTACGTTGTCGCCGACCTTGACCTCGGTGGTGCCGTTGACGTCCATGCAGATTTTCTCCAGCATGGCCTCGGTGAACTTCATCATCCAGTTGTAGTCCTTGTAGGAAACATAGATTTCCATGCAGGTGAACTCGGGATTGTGGGTACGGTCCATGCCCTCGTTGCGGAAGTTCTTGCTGAACTCGTAGACGCCGTCGAAGCCGCCTACGATGAGGCGCTTGAGGTAGAGCTCGTCGGCGATGCGCAGGTAGAGGGGGATATCGAGGGCGTTGTGGTGCGTGATGAAGGGTCGCGCCGAGGCGCCGCCGGGGATGCTCTGGAGAATCGGCGTCTCGACCTCGATGTAGCCGGCTCCGTTGAAGTACTCGCGCATGGAGGTGTAGACCTTGGTGCGCTTCAGGAAGATGTCCTTGATGCCGTCGTTGACGATGAGGTCGACATAGCGGCGCCGGTAGCGCAGCTCGGGGTCGTCGAAGGCGTCGTACTTCACGCCGTCCTTCATCTTGACGATGGGCAGCGGGCGCAGGCTCTTGGAGAGCACAAGCAGCTCCTTGGCGTGGACGGTGATTTCACCGGTCTGGGTGCGGAACACGAAGCCGCGGACTCCGATGAAGTCGCCGATATCGAGCAGTTTCTTGAATACTACGTTGTAGAGGTCCTTGTTCTCGCCCGGGCAGATTTCATCGCGGGAAATGTAGATCTGAATGCGTCCGAAGGCATCCTGAAGCTCCACAAAGGAAGCTTTGCCCATGATGCGGCGCGACATGATGCGGCCGGCCACGGCCACATCGGGCTGCTCGCCGTCCTTGAAGTCGGCCTTGATCTGGTCCGAATGGGCCGTTACGGTAAATTCCGCTGCCGGATAGGGTTCGATGCCCATGTCGCGCAGGGCCTTCATGCTATTGCGCCGGATTTGTTCCTGTTCGCTCAGTTCGCTTGGATTCATATCTGTGTGTTTCAATAATCATGAATTACTGTGCCGAAATCGGGCCCTGAGGCCATATTCCGGCAAACTTAGCGCAAAGTTAGCAAATTTTGCCCGAAAATTATGCCTGTAGGTAAGGAAATTGCAGGCTGAGCATAAAAAGGCATGAAAAAGCGCCGCCGCGAAGAGTCAGGGCGTAAGTATGCGTGGATTATGTCACTCCAGATTGACAAGGGCGGCGTCGACGGCGGCCTTGAGCTCATCGCCCTGCAGGTCGCGGACAAGCACAGTGCCGTCCGGCCCGAAGAGGATTATGCAGGGTATGCCGGAGATGCCGTAGAGGTCCGTCGGGATGGTCTGGGCGTCGATGAAGCACGGCCAGGGCAGCTCGTGCGAGACGATGGCCGCCTCGGTGTCCTCGGGCTTGTCCCATACGGCCACGCCGAGCACGTCCAGGCCCTTGTCGTGCCACTTGCCGTAAATTTCCTTGAGTACAGGCAGCTGACGCATGCAGGGGCCGCACCAGCTGGCCCAGAAATCGACCAGTACGTACTTGCCCTTGCCTACGTAGTCGCTGAACTTCTGGACGGTGCCGTTGTAGGGCACCTCGAAGTCTATGTACATTCCGCCGGGCTGGGTGGCGGCGCGGCGCGCGGCCTGCTCGGCCATGTTGCGGATGCGCTTATACTTGCGCATGGACGGATAGACGGCCAGCAGGGAATCGATTTCGGAACTGCTCATGGTCGAGACATCGCTCTCGAGAATCATGACGTAGCCCAGTGCATTGTCCGAATTGGCGCGCAGTACGCTGTCCGTCATGGCCTTGTTGAGGTCGACGATTGCCTGCCGGCGCTCTTCGGAAGTCTCGCGGCGGAACGCGTCGGCCTGCTCGTTGCTGCGCCGTACATAGTCGCGCAGCTGGTCGTTGAGCATCGTGCCGAAGGCCATGCCGTCGCTGTTGCTGAACGATATTGTGCCGGATTCGAGGATGAAAGGCCGGAAGCGGCGACCGTCGACCATCACGCGCGCCAGCACGGGCTCGTCGATGGTTCCGGTGAATGTGGCGGCCTCGGGTCCGACAAGGACGCTGTCGACAACGGCGCCGTTGTCGTAGTCGACGAGTCGGGCCATAGCTCCCTCGTCGTCCTCGGACATGGGCACGATTACCTTGAAAGGCTCGGCGGCGGCCGCAAAGGCCACACCGAGGCTCAGCGCCCACAGAATGCTTTTCTTCATTGCTTGTGTTCAGTTTGTTTTATTGAGGCTGCCGACGGCCTCGGGGTTTATTTCTTTTCTTTCTGTTTTGCCAGCTGACGGTCGAGAGCATCTATGGCCAGGTCGAATGCTTCCTCGAAGGTGTCGGCGACCTTGGTGGCCACGAATTCTCCCGCGGGGCTCTTTACGTTGACGAGCACTTCCTTGTTCATGGCCGTTTCGGGCTTGACGACCTTGAGAGTTACGTCGACGGTGGTTACGGCGCCGAATCTGCGTACCAGGCGCTCGGCTTTCTTGTTGATGAATTCCGCGAGTTTGGCGGATGCTTCGAAATGGATGGCCTGAATTCTTACTTCCATGGTGCTTGTTTTTTGGAATGTGCACGGGGGTGTGCGAGTTGATAATTTTGTTGTATTTCCCGGTATGTTAGGTGTGTGTACCTTTGCGTTGTTGCCAGACTCTGATGCCCCAGCAGCTCCTGGACGGCGCGGAGGTCGGCTCCGTTATTGAGCATGTCGGTGGCGAAGCTGTGGCGCAGCACGTGCGGGCTTTTCCGGGCCGACGCGACTTTCGACTGCTCCAGCCGGTTGCGGACGGTGCGGTACAGGAGTCCGTAGTAGAGCGGCTTGCCGTTGGCGCGGAGGAAGAATTCCGGTGCCGGATTCTCCAGCTGCGAGCGCAGGCGCCTGTAGTGCCCGATCAGTCCGGCCAGCTCGGGGCCGAAAGGTATCAGTCTTTCCTTATTACGCTTGCCGAGCACTTTTAGTTCACCGCGGGAGACGTCGACGGCGTCGTCGTGCAGGCCGATGAGCTCGGCCGCGCGCATGCCCGTGGAGTAAAGCATGGTCACCATCAGGGCGTCGCGGACCTCGTCGAAGGCATCGGGCAAGAGTTCGGCTATCTGCATCTCCGTATCGACGGTGCGAGCGCTCTCGGAAGCCGTGAGGAAGCCGGGTATCTCGACGGGCCGGCGCGGCGTGAGCACCTTTGCCGCGGGATTTACCGTGAAGCCCTCGTGGTGACGGCACAGATAGTTGAAGAAGGCGCGCAGGCTCTGGAGCTTGCGGATGATGCTGGTTGTCTTCAGCCCCCCGGCGGCAAGGTGCGCTATCCAGCCGCGCACGTCCTGCACGGTGACAAGCGCCGGGTCGTCGGAAATCTTTTCATGCTCCCCCGTCAACCAGCTGCGGAACTGCTCTACGTCGCGCACATATGCAGAAACGGTGTGAGGCGAGCGGGCCGTCTCACACCGTATATAACTGTAGAACGCGGAGTAAAGCATAAATGGCAAGCCACAGGTTTCCTTAAGCGGATATGCCTGCGGATGCCACGAATTTACGTACTTATTTCCGAAATTCCAAAAAAAGCGCGGAAAAATCTCGGAAAAAGCCGGAATATGTAATGGGAATTATTCCTCTACGCAGCGGAGCTTCTGCACGTAGACAGCCTTCATCATCTTCTTGCGGTTGGTGACGGAGGGCTTCTGGAATGCCTGACGGCTGCGGAGTTCCTTTACGATACCGGTTTTTTCGAATTTACGCTTGAATTTCTTGAGCGCGCGTTCAATCTGCTCGCCTTCTTTTACTTGTACGATTATCATGTTATATTTTTGTAGATTGTATTTGCTTATGGATTTAGCGGGGCAAAATTAACAATAAATTCCTTTCCGTGCAAACCTTTCCGTTCTTTTTAACGAAAAAATTAAGGAGAGGGGGGGTAAAGTGTCGGGGCGAGACGCTCCGACCTCCACGGCGGCTGCGCCGCTTGTAGGTCGACGCGCGCCTCAGAAGCAGAGGAAGCCTAAGACGAGGCCTGCGATGAAGAGTAGGAGTGTCATGACGGCTCCGATTGTTAAGGTTGAGCGTCCCAGGGGTTTGGTCTTGAAGAGGGTAGAGGCCGCGGCCCAGGTCACCGCCAGCGAGAGCAGCAGGGCGAACAGGTCCCAGACCAGCGCGGTGGTGATTTTCAGGGTTATGTTTTCCGGAACGCCGAAGTTGAAGTCGCAGACGGACGGAATATCGGGAGAGACGATGTAGGTTACCAATGCGGTGCAGAGCACTACGAACACTGCCAGGAAGGAGATTGTTGCCGTGGCGGAAATGAGGCCGAGGAAGGCCATGATACACTTGCCGATGCCCGCGAACAGGCCGCTCCAGAAACCGGGACTCTGCATCTTCTCGCGGCTGCTGTCGATTATCGCCTGGCCGAGGGTCTCGACGTTGACGGGCTCGCCGCTCATCTCGAGCATGTCCTGCGGCGTCGTCGCCGGCTTGATTACCATCCAGGCGATCAGATAGGCCAGGACGGGCAGGAAGTGGTAGGGGAAGAAGATGGTGATGAGGATGTAGAACAGGCGCATGATGTTGGCGTTCCAGCCCAGGTAGGCTCCCAGGCCGCTGAATACGCCGCCGAAGACCTTGCTCCTGATGTTGCGGAACAGGTGCTTGCGCGGCTTGGACTGCGAAGCGTCGGCGATGGGAGGCGGGACTGCCGCCCCGCTTTCTCCGGCCTCGGCGAAAGCCTCGCCTGAGATGGCTTCGGGCGTGCCCATGGTGGCTATCACGCGGTTTACGTCCTCGATGACTATCACGTTGGCGCCCTTGACGATGCGCTCGTTGAAGTGCTCGCGGATGCGGCTTTCGATGTCGCCGCAGATTTCCTCGCCTTCCTTGCCGCCGAAGGTGTGGCGAAGCTGCTCGAGGTAGTTTAGCAGCAGGTTGTAGGCGTCTTCGTCAATGTTGAAGATCTGGCCGTCGATATTTGAGGTAAAGGTACGTTTCATTTTTCGGGATTTTTGGGAGATGTTTGATTTTCAGGTTCGGGAACCGGCGGCGGGGTTTCGCCGGTGTCGGCGTCGTCGATTGGCGGAGGCGTTTCCTGGATGGCGATGAGATGGTCGACGGTTCGGCTTATTTCGTTCCAGGCGCCGTGGAGCTGCAGCAGGCATTGCTCCCCCCAGGGCGTCAGGCAATAGTATTTGCGCGGGGGGCCGGAGGGCGACTCCTCCCAGCGGTAGGAGAGAAGACCGTCGTTTTTCAAGCGCGTCAGCAGGGGGTAGAGCGTTCCTTCCATCACAATCAGGTGGGCGTCCTTCATGCGGGCGATGATTTCCGAGGCGTAGGCATCACCGCGCCGCAGAAGCAGCAGCACGCAGAATTCGAGCATGCCTTTGCGCATTTGGGATTTGAGATTGTCGATATTCATAGTCATTGAGTCACTGAAGACGCTGCAAAGTTAGAGACTCTTATAGTACTATGCAATACCAAGTACCTTGCGAAGGGTTAGATTTTACAAAGTTTAACATAAACAGCGAGTCGACGGTGAAATCGGGATTAATCGGGATTAATCGAGAATAATCCTGATTAAACGGGAAAAACCGCTAAAACGGCGTCCAGGCGATTGCGTCGGGGCGAGACGCCCCGACCTCCATGGCGGCTTCGCCGCTCTTTCGCTGGCGGAGGCTTGCCACCCACCTATAACCTAATGCCTAAAAAACAGAGGCTGCGCCCGGCGATGGGCGCAGCCTCGTATCTTTGCGTAAGTGTGTATTATTCGCCGGGGATGATGGCCTCGGAGGGGCATACAGAAGCGCAGGTACCGCAGTCGATGCAGGTGTCGGGGTCGATGTGGTAGATTTCGCCTTCAGAGATAGCTTCTACGGGGCAGTTGGGCAGGCAGGTGCCGCAGGCTACACACTTGTCGGTGATTACGTAAGCCATGATTGTCTGTTTATTAGAAAGTTATACTTGTTTGTTGATAGAAAGTTCCTTAGATAATGCAAAGTTAGCATTTCTTTTTGGTAGCTCCAAGACTTTCGCTGCTGAAAATTCGGTGAAAAATTCAGCGGATGTATTCTTTGCTGACTTTGTTGCCCTTACGGACGATATAGAGTCCGGGGGTCAGGTTGCCGGCACTGACAGGCTGGCCATGGAGATTGAAGTAGCGGACGGCGCTGTCGCTGTTCTCCACGGCTATGTCGCTTACCGATGATAAGGCGGCGTTGACGTAGTCCGACATCTCGGATTTCATGGTCTGGGTCATGGTGGCGCCCGGTTCCTCTTCGTCCTCACCTTCGGGTTCGTCGTAGACGAGTTCGGAAATGATGTAAGTCAGCGGGTATCCGTAGGTGTCGTCGTAGGTCAGCTCGCCTTCCATATGCGAGAGGACGTCGGTAATGCCTTCGTATTCGACTGTGCTCTTCATCATAGTGGTGTAGCCGTAGGCGTCGTAGCAGGCTTCGTCAGTGTAGGTTTCGACGTAAGGACCGTCTTCTTCGTCGACGGAGAAGCTTTCGACGAGACGCTCGCTGCCGTTGGCGTCGGTAATCTGATAGGTGAAGGTGTTGGTGGTGTTGTCGTGGCCCTGAATTACGCCGACGCGGGTAATGGTGTAGCTGTCCGCGGTGTAGGCTACGGTCACGTCGGCCTGGTTCATCTCGTCGACAAGCTTATAGGAGGCGGCGCGGTTGGGTCCGTCGATGCTGACGATACTCTCGGTGCTGACAATCTGACCGTCCGTCTCGACCCAGACGATATCGGATATCACCGCGCTCTCTTCCCAGGAATAGGACGAGGTGGCATAGTCGTAGGTAAGGTCCTCCTGGACGATTCTCGAGGCTTTGCCGTCGGTGTACTCGATGTGGAGGCGCATGGTGGGGTCGAAGATGCCGTTGAAGAGTACGGCGCGCTCTACCAGAATTACGTTGCCGGCGGCGTCGCGCGTAAGGGTCTGCGTATAGTTGTTGCCGTTCTGTACCCATCCGCTGCCGAAGTCGAACCATGTCTGGCGGGAGGTGATGAAATCGGTCACGCGCGAGTCGTAGGCTGTGAGGTCCTTCTCGTAGTCGGCGAATTCCTCGCCTTCCTCGGCGGTCTGCGTGATTTTGGAAATCTCCATGTCGTTTGCGTCGTAGGCGTATGTTATGCGCGTGAACGCTCCGGTTTCCTGCTCTGTGACGGTCTGGAGGGCGATTTTGCCGGTCGTGGTGTAGGAGGTGTTGTAGAGCTCATAGGGTACCCAGTCGCCCTCCCAGACGCTTGTGGCCTCCGTCTGCGGACACCAGATGGGTTTGGTGTCTTCCTTCATCGGAGCGCGGACGATGCGCGATTCCGACTTGGCGGAGGTGCCGAAGGCGGGGGTGTGCTGGAAGCGTGCGGCGGCGGAGGCACTCAGTGTGGCGCAGGTGGCCACTGCCAGTGCGAGAATCTGATATTTCATAGACTATAATCGTTTGGGGTTTTATGTGCTGGGAAAACAATCCGCCACCCCGGTCGGCTACCGGAGTGGCGGACGGGATGAAATTTTATGCTTTTACCATTGACATGACGCCGTCGCGGATGCTTGCGGCCAGGTCTTCGGCCTCCCTGGCGGTATGTGCCTCGGAGTAGATGCGGATGATGGGTTCGGTGTTGCTCTTGCGCAGGTGTACCCAGGATTCGGGGAAGTCGATCTTCACGCCGTCGATGTCCGTGATTTTCTCGTTGGAGAATTTGTCCTTCACGGCGGCGAGGATGGCGTCGACGTCGATATCCGGCGTGAGCTGGATTTTGGTCTTGAAGATTTCGTAGGCGGGATAGGTCTTGCGCAGTTCGGAAACCTTCTTGCCGCTCTTGGCGAGCAGGGTCAGGAAGAGCGCCACGCCGACAAGGGCGTCGCGGCCGTAGTGCAGTTCGGGGTAGATTACGCCGCCGTTGCCTTCGCCGCCTATGACGGCCCCTGTTTCCTTCATCTTGGTGGTTACGTTGACCTCGCCGACGGCTGCGGCGCTGTAGCTGCCGCCGTGCCTGAGGGTCACGTCGCGCAGGGCGCGCGAGGAGCTGAGGTTGCTGACGGTGTTGCCCGGCTTGAGGCCCAGCAGATAGTCGGCCACGGAAACGAGGGTGTACTCCTCGCCGAACATGGTGCCGTCCTCGCAGACGAGGGCCAGACGGTCGACGTCCGGGTCGACAACGACGCCGAGGTCGGCGCCGCCGCGGGCCATCAGCTCGGAGATGCCCGTCAGGTTCTCGGGGATGGGCTCGGGGGTATGGGCGAAGTCGCCTGTGGCCTCGCAGTTGAGTTCGATTACTTTCTTTACTCCGAGGGCGCGCAGCAGGGCCGGGATGGCGATGCCGCCTACGGAGTTGACTGCATCGACGGCCACGGTGAAGCCGGCATTGCGGATGGCTTCGACGTCGACGGCCGGCAGGGCGAGTACCTGCTCGATATGGCGCAGCGTCCAGGTGGTGTTCTCGTAGACTTTGCCGAGGCGGTCGACGGGCGCGAACTCGAAGTTGCACAGGTCGGCCAGGCGCAGCACTTCCTGACCGTCGGCGGCGCTGAGGAATTCGCCGTTCTCGTTGAGGAGCTTTAGGGCGTTCCATTGGCGGGGATTGTGCGAGGCCGTAAGGATAAGGCCGCCGCAGGCTTTCTCGCCGACTACGGCGAGCTCGGTGGTAGGCGTGGAGGCCAGGTCGATGTCGACAACGTCGAAGCCCATGCCCATGAGGGTGCCGACGACGAGTTTCTTGACCATCGGTCCCGAGAGGCGGGCGTCGCGGCCGACGACGATACGGCGCGTATTGCGGGTGGTGTGGCCGGCGGTGAATACTGCGAAGGCGGCGGTGAATTTTACGATGTCCAGGGGACTCAGGCCATCTCCCGCGGGACCGCCGATGGTGCCGCGAATACCGGAGATGGATTTTATCAGTGTCATATCTTGTGTTTTATAGGTTTTAGGTATTAGGGGTTAGATTTTAGGTGAACCTAAAATGCCGGAACAAAAATTTGAGGCTTTAGAGATTCTTCATTAATTATGCATTATGAATTCTTCATTGCTTATTGCGCATTACGCATTATAGCTCTCCCCGGTAGTAGCTTACGTTGTACAGGAATGGGGTTACTTCGCTCTGCTCCTCGACGATGCCCATGCTGCTCTTGATGATGATGTTCACCTTGCAGTCTATCGGCAGGTACTTCAGAGGAGTCTGAAGGCCGACGCCCCACTGATAGGAGCCCTGCATCGAGTAGTTGTTGAAGCGGAACCAGCAGGGGGTCAGCGTCAGCGCGTTGCCGCCGGGGGTGGGCAGGTAGCCCTTGTCGTAATTGGTGAGGGCGTAGCGCAGATAGCGGAAATATATCTGCTCGTTGTCCTCGGCCCGGTTGTCCTTGGTACCGGCGTCGAGCACCTGCATATAGAGGAATCCGTCCTCGTCGAGGCGGTAGTAGGGTGCGTCCGGGCCGGTGATGAAAACCGTGTCCTCGGGGATGCTCAGCTCTACGGTGTGGTCGGCCAGGTAGTTGTTGACGGCCTGGTTCTCGAGGTTCAGTAGGTTGGCGTAGCTTTCGTCGTCGGAGCAGGAAGCCACGCAGGCCGCGGCGAGGGCCGCCAGGGCGATATGGAAGATGCGGGTGAGTTTCATCTGTCTGTTGCGGGAGAGAGTAGTGATAATTATTAGTTTGCTCAAAGGCTGAGCTTGGGGCTTCAGCGCTTTTCGAGTATGTCTTTATATTTTTTCCTGATGTCGGGCAGGAGTTCCTCGAAGGCCTTGATGGCCTCGGCCATGGTGCCGTTGCGGAAGTCGCCGCCGGCGGCGTTGAGATGGCCGCCGCCGTCGTAGTAGGCGCAGCAGAGCTCGTTGACGGGGAAGCGGCCCACACTGCGCATGCTCACTCGGATAAGCTCCGACTCCTCGCGCATGAATACCGAGAAGTGGACGCCGGGAATGGCCAGCGGACGGTTGACCAGGCCCTCGGTGTCGCCCTTGACGTAGTGGAAGCGGTTGAGCTCGGCGCGGGTGAGGGTGATCAGGGCGCAGCCGTAGTCCTTGTAGACCTTCATCTTCTCGCTGATGGCGTAGGCGTTCAGGCGCATGCAGTTCTCGGACTGGGTGTTGAACAGGCGGCGGTAGAGTTCCTCCTTGTCGGCACCTTTGCGGAGCAGCTCGGAGATTACGATGTAGAGTTCGGGGTCGTCGCAGTTGTAGGCCAGGTTGCCGGTGTCGGTCATGATGCCCGCCAGCAGGCACTGGGCGGCGGCGCGGTCAATCATGTTGAACAGCTCCATGCGGCAGAAGAAGCGGAACATCAGGTAGGCCGTGGCGGCCAGCTCCGGGTGCGAGATTACCACCTCGGCGTCGATGTCCGGATGCAGATGGTGGTCGATGAGAATCTTGGGCTTCTTCGACTCGCGCAGCAGCTTTTCGAGGCGCCCTGTGCGCGAGGGCTCGTTGAAATCCAGGCACATGATCAGGTCCGAGTCCTCGAAGAGCTTGACGGCGAAATCCGGGTAGCGCGTACCGTCGACAATCTCCTTGGCGCCCGGAAGGCACTGGAGGTTGGCCAGGAATGCGTCGGGAGTAAGGATTTTTACATCCTTGCCGATTGCGGAAAGGACGTGCATGGCGGCCAGCGACGAGCCTATAGCGTCGCCGTCGGGTGCCATGTGCGTGACCACTAAGATTTTATCCGCACCGTTTATAAGGCCGGCGGCCTTGGTGATGCATTTTTCTTCGATTTTCCGCGAAATCATCGTAAAAGCTGCCGGCAATAGGCCGTAGCGAGGACAAAGTTAAGAAGTTTTGGCCGAAAACGCAAAAAAAGCGCCCCCGGCCGGGCGTGGGCCGTGGC
>OLHE01002157.1_pt1 | contig 11833 bp, 13 predicted proteins | sample 1605821 | NCBI WGS metagenome assembly OLHE01 (sample SAMN03283250) | human gut metagenome | biome: human-associated habitat; material: feces | host: Homo sapiens | place: USA | collected 2013
ACAGCTGAGTGGCCTCCGGGCGAATGCGGCCCGATTAGTCCGATTGACCGAATTGACTTAATATCAGGTCGGTTTAGTATTTCTTGCGCAGATTGCCGAAGCAGTCTTTTTCCCAGACGTCGCCGCAGTTGTCCAGAATGGTGCCTCCGCCTATGTCGCGGCCGGTGCGTTCGCCCAATTCGCCGTCGACGCTGAAGCGCACTTCATTGTCGTTGTTGTTCGACGAACTGCCGCCCGACGAGGACGAACCCGAGCTGGACAAGGCGCCCCCGAGGACATGGAGGAAGAACATAAGCACCAGTGCGGCCAGAACAAGTATCGAGCCGGCGGCTCCGATGATGGCTCCGATGAGGCAGGCTACCGTTACGAAGAGCATGCGGCCGAGCATCTGCGCGGTGGAGTCGCAGTGGAATGCGATATGGCCCAAAGCGCAGAATATCGCGCCAAGGAGAACGCACATGCCGGCGAACGATACAATCTTGGGATCGGCGAAGTCGGCGATGCTGCCGATTATGGCCCATGCCGCGGCTATGGCGCCGATGGCGGCGGAGATGAGCACGAAGATATAGCTGCTGGCCTCGCACTCGCTGCCGTCGCCGAAGAAATTGTTCTCGATTCTGTCGAAATTCTTGATTAAGAAGAAGCCGCCGATAAGAAAGGCGAGGGCTATTAGAAATAGGACGAATCCGTTCATGTCGATTAAATTTTAGAAGAAGATGCCGGTGAGGATGAAGAGTACTAAAACAGATATGACGGTGAGAACGCTGATGGCGATGAAGATGCGGTTCGACAGCACCGTGACGATGTCAAGCTCCCCGCACTCGTCGGGCACGACGGGCGATGTGTGCTTGAAGAACATTACCCACGACCACAGAATGCAGAGGTCCAGGATGGGGAACAGCCAGTTGAGCTGATAGAAGTTTATTCCGCAGGCCACATAGGTCACGCACCATACCATTCCAACGACGGTTAAAAAGAAATTGATTCCCACGAACAGCGACAGCCCGTGATAATTGGTGCCGTTGTTGAAGGCCATCGCAAGCATGGCGGCGGTCAGTACAATAAGCAGTATTGGCTTGTAAATCAGACAAAATATCGCGGAAGCCTCCAGGCTCAGATGCACGAAGTTCAGTATCTCAGAGAGGAGTATCAGCCCTCCGTAGACCATGAGGATGAAGCCGCCCAGTCGGAAAGACTGCTGGGGCATACGCGTGAGCGACCAGCCCGCAAGCACCGCACATGCGATTTCAAGAAAATACAATGCCGAGAGCGCCAGAGGGTAGAAGAATACCATTCGACTGTAGGATAACAGGAAATTGACAATCCCCATCACGATGAAAGCTAAGAAGCTCCACGAGGCTATTCTGAAGTATTTGACCGCCTCCTGCGGGTCGGCCACCGACGGCGTCTGATAGTTCGGATACGCTTGCGGATAGTTCTGAATCTGTTGATATTGGTCCATTGCTATTTAGATATTTTTACAAAAGTACGGAAATAGTGTAAGAAATTTCAAAAAGCAAAAGTTAATTAATATTATTTAACAGGCGACGCGGCTTATCCCAAAGAGACATGGAAAGGCGGTTTCCAGAACCGCCGGCTTGGGCGATGTGGGCTAATCATGTGTGCGAGTGCGTCGATGAAAATGGCCGGCGGTTTTGAAAACCGCCTTTCCATACGTTGCCGGCTCACTATTCGTCTCCTTTAAAAAAGCCGAAACTAAATAAAAATTTGTGAGTATGGATTTTTATCCATACCTTTGCGGGGCAAACCGCTTTCAGAAGCCCGGTTGGGTTTGGGGCGGGACGCCGAATCTGCCGTGCGCAGGTTCCTAAATATGAAAAGCGTTACTTGACGCTCTTTCTTGGCTATCAGAAACCTGGAAAATTTCGATTGGAGTCAAGAATGCGGCAGACGGTAGTCGCACCATGTATAGGTACAGCCTTAGTACGCGTGAGCGTAACATAGGCATATATCATGCGTGAGGCGTACTGCGGTTTGTTCTTTCATTCCGGTTTTGATTTCGAGGGTTCTGACGGCTGAGCGGGCAACAAAGTCTTGCGCTCACGCTTTTCGCATGAATATCAACGGCTTTGCAGGGCGCACATCGTCAAAATAAATCAATCACTTCAAAACAAAACAATGAAATTTACAAAGTACATGGCGTGGCTTCTGCTGGCCATCAGCATGTGCATCGGTTTGGCCGCCTGCGGCAGCGACGATGACGATGACAACGGCGTTGTCTCCGGTAAAAGCGAACTGGTAGGCAAGTGGATGGCCTCTGATTGGGGCTTTAAGCTCGATGCCAATGGCTCCGGCTATGAATGGGAGGGCGGGTATCGTGATGGCGAACTCGTCGTCTATGATAAATGGGTAATAAACTGGACGTTCAAGAACAATATCCTGAGTCTTATCGATGAAGACGGAGACCCCGAACAAATTCGTGTCACGTATATGGATGAAAGCACAATGCTTTACCAATGGGTTGATGGAAGCGGGCAGGAAGACTACACCATGACAAAGGTCCGCAATTTCCCCTGGGAATAAGTGACAATAATATAAACCTAAGCAAACGATGAAACTTACAAAATACATTTTGTGGCTGCTGGCCATCAGCATGTGTGTCGGCCTGACCGCCTGCGGCAGCGACGATGACGACGACAATCTGGAATCGAAAGTATCGGTTATCGGGGTCTGGCGACATGACTTCGGTGACGGCTACCAGCTCCTCACCTTAGAAAAAAATGGAAAATACTCGCTCGTCGAATTCGATTTTGAGAGCGGTAACTGGTCAGAAAACGGAACATACAGCGTTGATGACAATATCATGACCCGCATACTGTCCGACGGGGATGTGGAAGTTTACACAATCCTGACTCTGACTCATAAAAAGATGGTTACGCGCTATGAAGGCGAATACCTCGGTCAATACGGCGACAGTTACGGAGATAAAGACTATGAGGACTGGACGCGAGTAGAGGACTGACGCTATTCAATCATCCGTCAATCAAGAAAAAGCGAATCGGTCACCTTGAAAAAGGAGGCCGATTCGCTTTGCTATATTCCAAGCTATCCTATTCATATTGGGCGAGTCCGATTCGGGAAGTCATGGAAAGGCGGTTTCCAAAACCGCCGGCTTGGGCGAGGTGATATGGAAAGGCGGTTTCCCAAAACCGCCGGCTTGGGCGATGTGGGCTAATCATGTGTGCGAGTGCGTCGATGAAAATGGCCGGCGGTTTTGAAAACCGCCTTTCCATACGTTGCCGGCTCACTATTCGTCTCCTTTAAAAAAGCCGAAACTAAATAAAAATTTGTGAGTATGGATTTTTATCCATACCTTTGCGGGGCAAACCGCTTTCAGAAGCCCGGTTGGGTTTGGGGCGGGACGCCGAATCTGCCGTGCGCAGGTTCCTAAATATGAAAAGCGTTACTTGACGCTCTTTCTTGGCTATCAGAAACCTGGAAAATTTCGATTGGAGTCAAGAATGCGGCAGACGGTAGTCGCACGGCGAATATGTTTATTTGCGTTCGTATGCGTGAGCGTGCGAAGTAGATGCATATTTTGCGTGAGGCTTCTGACCGTTTGCTCATTCACTCCAATGGGCAATTCCAGGGCCTCTGATAGCGGATGAGCAAACAAGATGGCTCTCACGCTTTTTTTGTATATAAACTCTGGCTATCCGGGAGTCGCGGCCGCTAAATATACGAAAAGATGAAGAAATTCACCTGGACATGTTTGTTGCCGCTGATGCTGATGGTATTGGCGTCGTCGTGCGGAGAAAACGGGAGCGATGGGGTCGGGGCCGCACTTCTTGCGGAGCGCGACTCGCTCAAGGTACTTGCCGATGAAAATCAGCGCGAACTCGAGCGTATGACGGATTTCTTTGATAGTGTCGCTGCCTGTATCGACAGCATCTCTGAGCAGGAAAGTCTTCTGACTGTAACAGTAGATCCGGAAACGAATCGTCGCTACAGCTCACGCGAGATGACCTCCCGCCTGAATCAACTCAGCGAAATAATCAATAATCAGAGGTCGAGGATCGCGTCGCTGGTGGATTCTCTCAACAACAGTATGGACACCACCCGCATAAACGGACTTTCCAACACAATCGCCTTCCTTACAGAACAATTAAACCAAAAGGAGGCTGTAATAGCGCAGATGCGCGCAGAGTTGCAGGGCGAGCGTCGGAATGTAAGACGCCTGACTTCTCAGGTAGAGTCTCTTACCGAGACGGTAGAGGATTTGTCGACGCAGAACACGGCTCTAACTGAGGCCGTGCAGGTGCAGACGGAAATTATTAACGAAGGCCTTGTCCTGATTGCAAGTGAAAGAACTCTGAAAGATATGGGGGTTATTCAGGGCGGCGGATTTCTGCGCAAAAGCAAGGTCGTTCTTGCAAACGTGAACCCCAATAGCTGTACCAGGGTCGATATTTCGCAATTCACGGATATTCCCATCAACTATAATAAGGTGAAAATCCTTTCGCCCGCACCTGAAGGCTCGTATACCCTGACCCGCACTCCGGCTGGCTATCAGCTGAGAATTCTGAATTCCACGCAGTTCTGGAGCCTCTCCAATGTACTGGTAATCCAAATCAAATAACATAAAATCAACTATGAAAAGATTCATTCTTGCAATGGTATTGTCGTGCGTCTGCCTCGTCATGAGTGCGCTCACGCATACCGTGAACCGCGGTGAGAGTCTGAACTCCATCGCAGAGCAGTACAACATTACTGTCGCACAACTGCTCGAAGCAAATCCCGGTGCCGACAACCTATTCTTCGTCGGCATGAAACTCAACATCCCCGAAGCCTCTCAAGCTGTTCAGCAGACGCCACCGGTTCATCCTGCCGGAGAGTCGACTCAGGCTCTTAATCAGGCATCGGCTCAGGCTCCCGCGCAGGCTGAGGGAAACAACAATGCGGAAGATGAATATTACTCCAAACCGGGTTGGGTTCCCGACTGCTTCATAGCCTACGGGTTCCTTTCTGACGGCGATGGCGAGTATAATAATGGGCATTACGGCGGCAGGATAGCAGTCGGCGCCGATTACTTTTTCATGAAAAAGAGCGGCGTTTACGCAGGTCTGCAGATAGGTTATCTTGGAACCCATATTGGCATCAAACAAAAGAGCGGTTATCACCTCGATACGATGGACTGGGACTTTCATTTTATCACAGTGCCTGTCAAAGTTGGCTATCTGTTTACTGACAGCAAGCATAATTTCGGATTCACTCCGTATGTCGGACTTGGTTTCAATTTCTGCGTGGCTGCAAAACGAAAGGAAAGTATAGGGGGCGAATCTGATTCCGAAAAGCTCAAAAAAGAATTCGGCTTTGAACTGAATCTCGGGGCTAAAATATCATTCCGCGGATTTTATCTCCATGGTTCTTACAATCTTCCCTTGAACGATGGCATGAAAGCAGCTCTTGGTTCTGACGACGGATATCCTGAAGTTGGCCTGGGCTGGTGGTTCTAACACTTAACAGGAGTTCTGTCTCCTGCACCTTTGGAGACAGAACTCCTTCCGGAAAACTCATGATGAAAGTAAAAATTCTGAATTGCCTGATGCTACTGTTCCTTTCCCTGGCGGCAGTATCTTGCGGCAGCGATGACGACGAGCCGGAGAATTACGCGGAAATGCGCGGCTATTGGGTCTGCGACCAGTCGGAGCTGGCACTGGAAATCATATCCACCCGCGAATATAACGAGATGAAAGGAAATAGCCATGAGGGCGAAAATCCTAACGACAATGTGTATCAACTCTGGACTACTGAGAGCTATACTCCTCAGTTATGGGTGAGCTGGACAAGTGTTATAAGCGGAAAAATGTCTTTTTTCACTCCTGATTATAAGTGGAGAGATGAAGTTGTAATCCAGACTATCTCAAATGACAGGATGGTACTTGAAGGATATGATATCTATCAATTCCGGCGCGTGAGCAAATCTGAATTCAACTCCCTGGTAGGGCGCATGTAAAATTTAATAATAATATCTTAAGAATGAAAGCAAAAATTCTGAATTGCCTGATACTGCTGTTCCTTTCTCTGGCGGCAGTTTCATGCGGCAGCGATGACAAAGAGGATGACCAACCGGACTCTCCCGAAGTCAGCATCGTAGGTGTCTGGCAAATAGCCGATTCGCAGGATAACATTACGCTCACCTTTAACTCTAACGGTCATTTTAGTTATGATGACTACGACTATGAAGAGGAGTCCGGCTATGGAACCTACAGCGTATCTGGCAATATGCTCACTACTATATGGACAAACTGGGACGATGATATAACAAAGTATAAGATTCTCACTCTGACGTCTACTAAACTGGTTCTGCAGGTAGCAGGCGAGCCTGACGATGTATCAGAGTGGTATCGAATGAGATAAAAGGTGCCGAGTCACGTTAGGTTATTGCCAATAATTGCAGATACCGGCGTGGCTAATAAATGAAACAATGCAAAAGAGGGTGTAGCGTAACCCATGGTTTTGCTACACCCTCCTAATCCAAACTTGAAAAATCCAATCTATGAAGCGATTCTGCTTTTATCTGCTGGCCGTGTGCTCGATGCTTGCGTGCTCGTTGACATTCACGGCTTGCGGCGACGATGAACCGGAAAACCCCGGATTCAAAGAAGAAACCCCGGGTGATGACGATGAGCCCGAAACTCCGACAGTAAACATCGCCCAACTTGTCAAGGACAACGTGAGTGTAAAGTGTACCTATTCGGACTATATGTTCCACTTTACAATCAAATCCGGACTGAGATCCAAATTGCCATCCGCCACAATTAATTATGGTATAGCGCATGATGTTGTAGGAGGGCTGGAGTCAGTCGTTGTGACTGGTCGGGACTATGAAGATAGATACTATTCTTATTCTTTACGTAGGGATGGTTTAACGGATGAAATCAATATTACGGTTCCGATGTGGTACTATTATGCCTTTGTGGAAAAGGATAAAAATAAATGGGTAGAGACAGAGATGTACTACGCGGCTTATTTGAGGCTTCTTGAAAAAGGAGAATCCAATTGGTACGAAGACGAGCGTACTCTATATCGTAATTCAATTCGATGGTTTAAGGACTGCGAACGAGATGCCCAATACTATCTTCCTACTGTGGTTGTTAAGGTAAATGATCGGTTTTACGAAGTCGCACGATACGAAATCCCGGAATAGGACATCTAATCTGAAATCACGCTAACTTGCAAGTAGACAAATGTTCGTGAAACAAATCCGTATATTGCTTGTCCTGGCGGCGGTCGGGATGGCTCTTACTTCCTGCGGCAGTTTCGGCGAGGGTATGCTGATGGGCCTGGCGAATGCGACGTCCTCCATGGGAGGCTATGGCTATACCCCGACTTCATCCTATACTCCGACCTCGTCGTACGTGCCGACCACAACATCCGCATCCTCCGGCAACCTGGACTATCTGCTGGACCCCCGCTATGCCATAGCGCAGGTCCAGGCTCAGAACGAAGCGGAGTACCAGCAGGCAGCCGCCGGTTTTGCCCAAATGGGTAAGACGCTGACCCGCCAGGAGTACATGGCCATGAAAGGCGCCGCAATCCAGCAGATGAATTCATCCGGCGGCTCCGGCTCGTCGGGCGGCACGTCGTATTCCTCGCATTCGAGTTCATCCACATACAGTAGCGGAGGCAGCTCGGTACGCGAGCACTGCACCAGGACCGGCGTGCATGACTATGGACACTGTAATGGTTCGGGCCGTTGCCAGCGTTGCAACGGCAAAGGTCATTATACCGATTCCATGTTCGGTCAGAACGTAGTTCATAACCCCTGCAACTATTGCAACGGCACTGGCAAATGCCGAGGTTGCGGTGGAACGGGATATAAGTAGCATTCCAACAGTCTTGCATCATAAAAAAGATTAAGAGTAGAAACTAAGAGATTAATATGAAATCATTCTTTACAAAACTAATCCTTGTGGCAATCCTGGTAATTGCGGATTGCTTCTCATCAGGAGCGGTAGATGGAACATTCTATGTCGGCGAGCCATTCCGTCTAAGCAACCCGGCCACTCCAGGTCATATAGACGCGATTGCGTGGTATAGCGACAAATTCGACTATATAAGTATAGATAAGGACAGTAGCGGTGCTTCTGTCGTGATTACACAATACTTCTCGGGTACGGCCACGATAGAATGCCAGTACGGTTATACTTACTATGTCGGCACTCATCGTGAGCATGGTATCGGGCATGGTTACTATACGGTGTCCTGTCGGAAATCGACAGCACGTCTTAATAAGACCGAAATGGAGATTGCACCGGGAGAAACCTTTACCTTGAGCTACACAAACAGTTCCGGGTACAAGCTTCTTAATGCATTTTATAGTACAGATGATGCAGAAGTCGCAACTGTTGATAATCGTGAATTTTCAGGTGAGCAATCCGTCACCGTCAAAGGTATCCATCCGGGAACCTGCACGATTACGTTCTGTGCGAATTCAGGAGAAGATAATCCGACATGTACTGTCAAAGTGCGTGATATTCCTGCTACGGCTATTGAACTGAGTCCGGATACGCTATATCTCAGGGAGGATAAACGAGGAAGTTTCAGCGTTCGGCGTACACCCTCGGGTGCTACGTCCCCGATAACATGGGAATCTGATAATGAGTCGGTAGCGAAAGTCAATTCGTCGAGTGGCTCGATACAGGGAGTATCGGAAGGCCTTGCAACAATTACCGCGACTACTGATAATGGGCTGGTCGCCAAAGGTGTTGTAAAGATTGTACCCGCTCCTACCGCAGTAACCTTGCCGCAGACAGTTACAGTTACTCTTGGATTTAATACCAAAATATATCCGACACTGACGCCTGCCGTCTCTTCTGCTACCTATCGTTGGTCCGTAGAGGATAGGTCTGTTGCTACCGTGGATGCCGCAGGCAATATTTTCGGTATAAGCGCAGGTACTACAACAATCACAGTAAAGACAGATAATAATCTGCAGGCGAGTGCTACCCTGAAAGTCGTTGAACCTGAGGAAGGTCTTGACGTGCGGAATGTAACTATTAAGGTAAGAGCTGTCAAGAACCTGATCAGAACAGCAGTTAATCAATAATAAGGAGTGAAGATAATGAAACATATAATGAAACAATGGCAGTTGATGCTCATTGCCGTCCTGTGCGTCGTTACCGTTACCGCATCATGTTCAGATGATGACCCGGCGCAGCCCGGAGAAAACTTGGAGCAGACCTTGGAGTCTGTCTCTACCGACTGGGGCTGTAGTGAAACGGATATTACGAATCATATGCATGGGTATGTGCTGAAATCACATAGCGGAAACTCATATGTTTTTGAGAATCCGGAAACTCAGCAATATATATCATATACCTTCACGAATGGCGCCCTTTCCGCATCGGCCGTCATATTCCCGGCGGTAAGTGCGGAGCAGTTGCGTTCCATGCTTAAGGGATCCTGCAGTTACATCGGGGAATGCGAAGGTGCCGGTGTATATGCCAAAAAGGCTGACAACTTAATGATTACCTTGTGGCAAGAGGCGGATGAAGACGGCGAGTATTCGGCAATCGGCTATACTCCGATAAGCTCTGAGTTGTATGAGACGGTTGAGCCAATCGGTGTTGAAACGGGTAATCCCGCGAATATATTTGCTTTCAGAGCGGAAATTCCTGTTGTTGTGCATGGCATTGATAAGGAATGTGAGGTTGGTGTTGTCTACGGAATGAATCCGGATTTGCCTGATGGCGAGTCGCGTGTAAGCAAAACTACGTCGAGTCAGAGTAATCTCTCCTTTACAATCAAAGGGCTGATAGGCGAAGAAACATATTACTATCGTTCTTACATTTTAGTAGATAAGGTAAAGTATTACGGCGAAGTAAAACAGTTCATTGCTGCACCGATGACATACAGCTTCGACGGCAGGGAGTTCAGATTTGTCAAGGTCGAAGGTGGCCCCTACGGTACATTCAGTATAATGCAGACAGAAGTGGACCCGTGTGAAATAATGACAATAGGGGGCACTACAATGTCTGAGCCGCTGGTTGGTAACTCTAATCCTGAGCAGCTTACCTCGTATGAGTTAAGGAAATTTATAGGAACCGTAGATGAAATTACGGGGCTTTATATGCGTCTTCCGACATCCGAAGAGTGGCAATTTGCCTTTGTCGGAGGTAGTATGAGCCGGGGCTACGAGTATAGCGGGTCGGATAATATTGGAGATGTGGCCTGGTATTCCGGTAACAGTGAAGGTAATGCGCATCCGCTTGGCTTGAAAGGTTCAAATGAATTAGGCTTATATGATATGAGCGGCAACTATTCAGAAATGACTTGTGAAGCCGGAGTGGAAGAACTTAAAATTAATAAGTACGGGACATTCGCACAAGTAAAGCCCGACGCTGCGTATGGGGGTAATTCGGAATCCGGCGCCAGTTCATGTAAAAAATCGAGTCATACTTCCCAGCCGATGGTGCGTGATATAACATCCCCCAAATACAACACCATACGACTCGTGGTCAATCACCATCCCAATGCAATGATGCGGGAGTGAAGCCGGTTTTTCGCTGAGTTAACTTAAAGGAATAATATATGCGTAGAGTAAACATATTCATCAGCCATCGCCGCAATAACGGGGTGGCGACGACGGACGCTATTCTGATAAAGAATATCCTGTCTGAGGAAACTTCCGGCAATGTGTTTATGGATGTGGCAGAGGATTATCTCGGTCAGTTTCCGCAGACACTGAAAAATGAAATCCGTAAATCCGACATCTTCCTGTTGGTCTTGCCGAAATCAGAGAATTATCATTACCTTTCCGACCCTGAAAATTGGGTACATAAGGAAATCAAGTATGCGCTGACCTATCGCGATGCCGTCAATAAACCGTCGCGAATCATTCCGGTAGTATTCGACCGCGATTTCAAGTTCCCGAACAAGGAGTCGCTGGGAGATATCGCAGAGATTACTGACTATAGCTTCATATACTACGACACTAACAATACGGATTCGGCAAACAAGCTAATCCGTGCAGCCGGTCTCAAGCGAAAGGTCGGTAATACAGCCTTAATGGCCGGTATCGCGATTGCAGTCATCGTCGCTGCAGTGCTGGCTTATCTTCTTATGCCGAGGCATGCACCTAATCCTGCTTCGGAATATGACTATGCAGAGAGCCGTAATTTCGTCGAGGCTGTCGAGCGGTTCGATACGTTCAATATGTTTACCGACAGCTGCGACCGGTATGTTCAGGCTTACCTGACGTGGTACTTGAATGAACTTCAAAATAGTAATTCCGACCCTGCGCTTAATGCGGAATTCAATCAGGTATACGTAAAAGAATACGCCATCAGGTTGTCGGTGATGACGTATATGGCATTTACATCCTTGACGTTGGATAGCCCTCTGGATATGAATCTTACCAATGAGCTAATCGATAAGTGCTATAATAATGTCCCCGAGGAAGCTCGATATCCCATCTCCGTCCGCTCGTACAGCATGGAAGAGCGTAACGCTAGATTCGACACTATTCTCGACAAAACTATAGAGACTCTGAATACTGACCCCCGCCTCAGGGAGATAGACGAAGCAATGCTGCCTGTGGTGAAACAGACGCTTAAGAGCAGAATGTGGCCTTACTGAAAATCAACAATAGATGATGAATTCAAATACGGGATATAAGTAAATCTTCATAATCCCCTCCTGACTTGAAATTCAGGCTGTGGTCGCTGCCGGGCAAAACCGGAGCGGCCACAGCTTGCTTAGAGCCGGTTCGACAATATATGTTAATCGCCAGGCGGTCAGTCGTCGTGCAGATTTATCTCCCTTCGGTCGATGAGCTGAAGGTTGTTCGCGCAGTGAGGCCACAATG
>OLHE01002159.1_pt1 | contig 11831 bp, 10 predicted proteins | sample 1605821 | NCBI WGS metagenome assembly OLHE01 (sample SAMN03283250) | human gut metagenome | biome: human-associated habitat; material: feces | host: Homo sapiens | place: USA | collected 2013
CCGGCGCGCGCACCTATGCCCCCGCCGCCCCGGCGGAGGAGGCGCTCTCGTTCCGCTCGCCGACGGCGTCGGCCTTTGCAGCGCCGCGCGTGATGCCGCCGCCGGTGTTCCCCGCGCCCGCACGCACAGCGCCGGCAGCGCAGCCCGTGCCAAAACCGGCCGTGCAGCCCGTGCAGACCGCGCTTGAGCCCGAGAGCACCGAACCGGAGACCCCGTCGCCGCTCGCGCGCGCCGTGCCCCCGGAGACGCCGCCCGCCCGCCTGATCGGCGAGGCGATGCACACCTACATCCTCGTGGAAAAGGGCGATACGCTCATCCTCATCGACAAGCACGCGGCGCACGAGCGCATCAACTTTGACCGCCTGCGCCAAAACCCCGCTGACATTCCGTCGCAGACGCTGCTCGAGCCGCTGCCCTTCACGCCGGACGCGAGCGATGCCGACGTCCTGCAGCAGCACGGCGACACGCTTGCGGAGCTCGGCTTCACGCTTGAGCCGTTCGGCCGCAGCGACTACATCCTGCGCGGCGTACCCGCCCAGATCGACGCGGGCGACGCGCTGCCCGCGCTCGAGGAGATCTGCGCGCAGCTGCGCCACGGCGCGCACACGGACGCGCAGGCCGTGCGCGACGAGGTGCTCAAGACCGTGGCATGCAAGGCGGCCATCAAGGCCGGCTGGCAGACAGAGCCCGAGGAGCTGCTGCGTCTGGCGGACGCGGTGTGCGCGGGCGAGGTGAAATACTGCCCGCACGGACGCCCCGTCGCCGTGACGCTCACGCGCCGCGAGCTGGACAAGCTCTTCAAGCGCATCGTGTAAAAACAGGGAGCGCGGCGCGCTCCCTGTCAGGCTGTACAACTTTATTTACTTGTGGTAGTACAAAATGCCCATGCAGCCGGGGCCGCAGTGGTTCGACACCGTGCAGCCGGCCTGCGTGTGGTACACTTCCTCAAACGGCTGGCACGCGCGCACGACGCGCTCGAGCATGGCCTTCGTCTCGTCCGAAATACCGGAATCCGTGATGAAGATGCGGTGGCAGTCGATATCGTCGCGCCCCTTGAGCCGGTCCTCGATATACTGCACATAGCACTTTTCGAGCTTGCCGCGGTACTTGCGGCCGACGCCCATTTTCCCGTCCTTGACCTCGATGCACGGCTTGAGATGCAGAAAATTGGCGCTCAGCGCCGCGAGTGACGAGCAGCGCCCGCCGCGCACGAGATAATCGAGCGTGTCGAGCACGAAGCTGACATCGAGCTTCTCGCGCTTTTTCTCCAGCGCCGCCGCGATGTCGGCCGCATCCATGCCCTGCGCGGCCATATCGGCCGCGTCGAGCACCAGATGACCGATGCCGGTCGAGAGGTTGCGCGCGTCCACGGGGTAGACATTCGTAAACTCCCGCGCCGCGATGCAGGCGTTCTGATAGCAGCCGGACATATCGCTCGAGATCGTGAAGTGGATCACGGCGTCATATTCGGCGCGCACCGCGCTGAAATACGCATAATAGTCCGACACGTTCACCGCCGCGGTCTGGCAGAGCTTGCCCGTGGCCTTCGCGTAGGCATAGAGCTCCTCCGGATGCACGTCGATGCCGTCACGCAGCGTCTCGTCGCCGCGCACGATGTACAGCGGCGTGATGCCGATGTTGTAGCGCGCGATCAGCTCCGGCGAGAGATCGCAGGTGCTGTCGGCAGAAATTTTGATCTTCATGGGTTCACCTTCTTGAATACTGGGATATGGTCTCATTTTAACACATTTCTAATACTTTTCAATAAAATCTTTCTGAATTTGCGCTTATAGAAAGGAGGCTGCCGGATGCAGCCAAAACTGGTCGTCATTACCGGCCCGACCGCCTCGGGCAAGACCGCGCTGGGCGTCATGCTCGCGCAGCGGCTCGGAGGCGAGGTCGTCTCGGCCGACTCGATGCAGATCTACCGCCGCATGGACATCGGCACGGCCAAGCCCACGCCGGAGGAGATGCAGGGCGTGCCGCACCACATGATCGACATCGCAGACCCGACGGAGAACTACTCCGTCTCGCGCTACGCGGCGGAAGCGGCCGCCTGCGTCGATGACATTCTCGCGCGCGGAAAGCTGCCGATCGTTGTCGGCGGGACGGGGCTTTATATCGACTCGCTCATCGCCGGGCGCACCTTTGCCGACGGCACGGCCGACACCGCGCTGCGGCAGGAGCTGAGCGAGCGCTACGACGAGATCGGCGGCGAGGGCCTGCTCGGTGAGCTGCGCAAATTTGACCCCGAGCGCGCGGCAAAGCTCCACCCCGCGGACAAAAAGCGCATCGTGCGCGCGATGGAGGTCTACATCCTCACGGGCAAAACCATCACGCAGCACGACGCCGAGACCCGCGCCGTGCCGCCGCGCTACGACGCGGCGAAGATCGCGCTCACGTTCGCAGACCGGCAGGATCTCTATGCGCGCATCGACCGGCGCGTGGACGCCATGATGCAGCAGGGGCTGCTCGACGAAGTGCGCGCACTGCTGACCGCCGGCATCCCGGCCGACTGCACGGCCATGCAGGCCATCGGCTACAAGGAGGCCGTGGCCGCCGTGCGCGGCGAGGCGACGGCGCAGGAGGCTGCGGACGCCATCCGGCTCGCCTCGCGGCAGTACGCAAAGCGCCAGCTCACGTGGCTGCGGCGCGATGCGCAGCTATTTTGGCTGCGGCACGAAAAAACGCCGGACATGGACCTGGCCTGCCGCCGTTCGACGCAATTCTTGGCCGGACGCGGTATAGAATAGTGGCCTGTACAGATGCGGAGAAAACTGCCATTTTCGCCGGATTTGTATAAATTCACTATTTCACGGAGCGGCAGTTTGTGCTATGATAAGTCGATATATGTCCGCTCCGGCAAAAGGAGCGGCGATCATGCAAAAGACACAGAATCTTCAGGACACATTCCTCAATTACATCCGGCGGGAGAAGATCCCCGTGACCCTGTTTCTCATGAACGGGTTTCAGCTGCGCGGCATCGTGCGCAGCTTTGACAGCTTTGCCGTGCTCATCGAGGCCGACGGCCGCCAGCAGATGATCTACAAGCACGCGATCTCGACGGTCGCCCCGGTGCGGGCGGTGACGCTCGAGCTGCAGGTGTGATCTCCCCGCCGCCCCCCACCGGAAGGAGGGCAGGCTTTGAAGAAAACGAATACCTTTACGAACATCGCCATGCTCGTGCTCTTCGCGGCCATGGCCGTGTATCTGGGCGTGTACCTGTTTCGCTCCACGCAGCAGTCGTATTCCACCGCACCGGCGGTGCTCGTGACCGTCAGCGAGGGCGGACAGGCCAGCGGCATCGTCGTGCGCGAGGAGCAGATCATCGCCTCGGACAAGGAGTTTCTGTCCCTGTCCGTGGACGACGGCAAGCAGGTCGCGCGCGGCGGCGAGATCGCCATCGGCGTCGACTCCAAGGCCGCGCTCGACAGCGCCAGCCGCGCGCGCGAGCTCAAAAAGGAGATCGCCTACGTCTCGAGCCTGCTGTCACGCGCGGGCAGCGCCTCGGGCGCATCCGAGCTTGACAGCAGCGTCCACAGCGCCATTCTGCAGCTCAACGCCGCTGTCTCTGCGGGCAGCGCGTCCGAGCTTGACGACATCTGCATGGACCTCAGCTCGCTGCTCTTCGGCGCCTCGACGGGCACCGTCTCGCAGAGCGATCTCGACGCGCTCAATGCCGAGCTGCACCAGCTGGAAAAGGCCGGCGTCGGCCGCGGCAGCATCACCGCACCGGCGGCAGGGCTGTTCACCTCCACGGTGGACGGTTATGAGGCGCTGAGCCCGGCGGCGCTTGAAAACCTCACGCCAGACGGCGTGGCCGCGCTCGAGCACACGAGTCCCTCGACGCCCGCAAACACGATCGGCAAGCTCGTCACGGCGAAAAAGTGGTACTTCGCCGCCGTCATGAGCAAGGCCGACGCCGACCGCCTGAATCTGGGCGGCAGCGCCACGCTCGACTTCCCGCAGCACTACAGCGGCACGGTCTCGGCCACCGTGTTCAGCAAGAGCGAACCGGACGGCAGCGGCGAGGTCGCGGTCGTGTTCGCGTGCAACAATGCGCTGGCCGACACGCTGGCCATGCGCAAGGCCACGGCCGACGTTGTCTACAGTGAGCACACCGGTCTGCGCGTACCGCTCAAGGCCGTGCACATGGATGACGACGGGCAGACCTTCGTCTACGTCGTCACGGCGGCGCAGCTGGAGAAAAAACCGATCGAGATCATCTACCAGACCGACAGCTACTGTCTCGTCGCCCAGAGCACGGACAGCAACGCCCTGCGCGCCGGCAACGACATCGTCGTCAGCGGCAAAGGCCTGTCCGACGGACAGGTCATAAAATAAGGAGGCACCACCCACTATGAGCACCATTGCCGAAAACATCGCCGCCATCCGCGCGCGCATCGACGCCGCCGCCCGCCTTTCGGGGCGCACGGGCGCGGACATCACGCTTGTGGCAGCGACAAAGATGAACGACGCCGCGCGCGTGCGCGAGGCCGTCGCCGCCGGGATCGACGCCTGCGGCGAAAACCGCGTGCAGGAGATGACCGAAAAGCTCGCCGAGGGCGCCTACACCGGCGCACCGCTGCACTTCATCGGCCACCTGCAGACCAACAAGGTGCGGCAGGTCGTCGGCAAGGTCGATCTCATCCAGTCGGTGGACTCGCCGGAGCTGCTGGCCATGATCGAAAAGCGCGCCGCCATGCAGGACATCGTGCAGGATATCCTGCTGGAGGTGAACATCGGCGGTGAGGCCGCCAAGAGCGGCGTCGACCCCGACGCACTGCCGCAATTGCTGGAAACCGCCGCCGCCTGCGCGCACATCCGCGTGCGCGGATTGATGGCGATCCCGCCCGTGGCAGAAACTTCCGACGGAAATCATGCATATTTTACGAAAATGCACGAGCTTTTTGTTGACATCGGCAGAAAAAAATACGATAATGTTTCTATGGACTTTCTGTCCATGGGTATGAGCGGGGACTTTGAGGACGCCATCGCCGCCGGTGCGAACATGGTGCGCGTCGGCTCGTCGATCTTCGGCGCACGGGACTATTCCCGGCACTGAGCGCCGCCCGCCGCACCTGAAAAGAGAACACAGCGGCAACACAGCGGCCGCCGGTAGATAAAGGGGGACCCTGCATGGGCTTTTTGGATGAACTGAAGAAAATGACGCGTCCGTACGATGACGACGACGAGTTTTTCGACGATGAGGATGAGGCGATCCCGGTCGCGGAAGCACCCGCGCCCGAGCGTCCCGCTCCGGCACGGCCGGCGCGCCGCACGGCGCCCGCCGCCAAGCAGAGCTCATTTATACGCGACGACCCGGTCTCCGAGCCGGTGAGAGAGCCCGAGCGCCCCGCGCCGAGCTACACCGCCCGCGGCGACAGCCGCGTGGCCGACAAGGTCGTCAACCTCAACAGCGGCGGCCAGCTCAAGGTCGTGCTCGTCGCACCCAAGCAGTTTGAGCTCGCAGCCGAGATCGCCGACCATCTGCGCGATCGCCGCGCCGTGCTCATGAATCTGGAGCAGACGGACAAGAACATTGCCCGCCGCCTGATCGACTTCCTGTCCGGCGTCGCCTACGCGCAGGACGGCAAGATCCGCCGCGTCGCCAGCGCGACGTATATCATCACGCCGTTCAACGTCGACCTCATGGGCGACCAGCTCGACGACATGGAGTCGGGCGAGTTTCACCTGTAACATTCGGGCATACTGTCCCTGACAGCCCCGCGAGTAGTATACCATCAGAAAGAATGGAGGCTTACCATCATGACTCCTCAGGATATTCGGGAAAAAACCTTTGAAAAAGCGATGTTCGGCGGTTACGACATGGCCGCTGTGCAGAACTATCAGGAAGAAGTGGCCACCGAGCTTGCCAACGCGCAGAAGGAGATCGCTGTGCTCAAGGGCAAGATGAAGGTGCTGGTCGATAAGATAGAAGAGTACCGCGCCAGTGAAGACGCCATGCGTCTGGCCATACTGTCGGCCCAGAAGGTCGGCAAGCAGATAGAGGACGATGCCCAGGCCCGCGCTGACAAGATACTCAGCGAGGCCAAGAACACGTCCGACCGAATACTTGGCGGCCTTCAGCACGAAACCGCCAACGAGGAAGCCAAGCTCCTCAACGCAAAGACCTCCTGCGCGAAATTCCTGGAAGATGTGCGCAATCTGTGCCTGACGCAGCTCGAGTATCTCGACGGTGTCGCCGGGTCGAAGGCAGCGTCCGCGCCGCGCGCGGCTGCGCGCCCGACCGCGAACGCCGCACCTGCCGAGCCTGCGCCTGCCGCGCCGGCCGAGCCTGTGCCTGCCGCGCAGCCGGAAGCTCCGGCCGCCGGGCAGCCTGTGCAGGCAGAGCCCGTGTATGCAGCAGAAACCGTGTCCGCCGCCCCCGTGGAGGCGCAGCCCGTGGAAGCTGACGATGCCGCGGCCGACAGTGCAGCAGATGACGCCACGCAGCTCTATCACTTTCTGCACAACAGCTGAGTGAACAGCAATCAACCAGGGCGGGACGGCCGGTGCCGTACCGCCCTGCACAATTTTAACGGAAAACTACTCTGAGAGGAGAACGATTTTTACCATGTCCAAGAACGATTTCAACGCCACGATCAACCTGCCGAAAACAGACTTCCCCATGCGCGCCGGCCTCGCCAAGCGTGAGCCCGATATGCTCCGCCGCTGGAACGACATGGATCTGTATAACGAAATGCTCAAAAAGAACGACGGCAAGCCGCGCTTCAGCCTGCACGACGGCCCTCCGTTCTCCAACGGCAACATCCACATGGGCCACGCGCTCAACAAGGCGCTCAAGGACTTCATCGTCCGCTCCTACGCCATGCGCGGCTACTACACGCCCTACATCCCCGGCTGGGACAACCACGGCATGCCCATCGAGAGCGCCATCATCAAGGAGCAGAAGCTCAACCACAAGGCCATGAGCATCGCCGACTTCCGCAGCGCCTGCCATGATTATGCGCAGAAATACATCGACCGCCAGATGGACGGCTTCAAGCGCATGGGTGTCGTCGCCGACTGGGAGCACCCCTACAAGACCATGAACAAGGGCTTTGAGGCCGAAGAGGTGCGCGTGTTCGGCAAGATGTACCGCAACGGCCACATCTACAAGGGGCTCAAGCCCGTGTACTGGTGCGCCCACGACGAGACCGCCCTCGCCGAGGCGGAGATCGAGTATCAGGACGATCCGTGCACGACCGTGTACGTGAAGTTCCCGATGCACGACGACCTCGGCAAGCTGCCGAACGTCGAGCACAGCAAGCTCTTTTTCGTCATCTGGACGACCACGATCTGGACCCTGCCCGGCAACCTCGCCATCGCGCTCAACCCGCGCGAGCTGTACAACCTCGTCCAGGCGCCCAACGGTGAGGTGTACGTCATGGCCGACGCGCTGACCGAGAAGGTCATGCACATCGGCGGCTTTGACAGCTACGAGGTGCTCGAGCAGCACCCGGGCGAATTCTTTGAGAACATGCTCGCCGACCATCCCTTCCTGCCCAAGACCTCGCGTCTGGTGCTGGCAGACTACGTCACCATGGACTCCGGCACCGGCTGCGTGCACACCGCGCCCGGCTTCGGCGCCGACGACTACCTGACCTGCAAGCGCTACGGCATGGACATGGTCGTGCCCGTGGACGATCAGGGCCGCCACACCGACTACGCCGGCAAGTACGCCGGCATGTCCACCGAGGAATCGAACCCCGTCATCCTCGCAGACATGAAGGCGGCCGGCTCGCTCTTCGCATCCGAGGACATCGTGCACAGCTACCCGCACTGCTGGCGCTGCAAGAGCCCGATCATCTTCCGCGCCACGCCGCAGTGGTTCTGCTCCGTGGACTCCTTCAAGGAGGACGCGGTCGCCGCGTGCGAGAACGTGCGCTGGCTGCCCGCCTGGGGCAAGGAGCGCATGGCCGCCATGATCCGCGAACGCGCCGACTGGTGCATCTCCCGTCAGCGCCGCTGGGGTCTGCCGATCCCGGTGTTCTACTGCGACGACTGCCACAAGCCCGTCTGCACCGAAGAGAGCATCGAGGCAGTGGCCAAGCTCTTTGAAAAGGAAGGCAGCAACGCCTGGTTCGACCGCCCGGCGGCCGACATCCTGCCCGAGGGCTTCACCTGCCCGCACTGCGGCGGCAAGCACTTCACGCAGGAGACCGACACGCTCGACGGCTGGTTCGACTCCGGCTCTACCCACGTCGCCGCCATGCAGCGCGACCAGGGCTTCTGGCCGGCGGATATGTACATCGAGGGCGGTGACCAGTACCGCGGCTGGTTCCAGTCGTCGCTGCTCGTGGCCGTCGGTGCGCTCGGCAAGGGCGCTCCGTACCGCGAGTGCCTGACTCACGGCTGGACGGTCGACGGCGAGGGCCGCGCCATGCACAAATCCCTCGGCAACGGCATGGACCCGGCCGAGATCATCAACGAGTTCGGCGCCGATATGCTGCGCCTCTGGGCGGGCAGCGCCGACTACCACGCCGATATGCGCTGCTCCAAGGAGATCTTCAAGCAGCTGACGCAAAACTACCTCAAGTTCCGCAACACCGCGCGCTACTGCCTCGGCAACCTCGACGGCTTCGACGCCGCGCACCTCGTCGCGCCGGAGGATATGCTCCCGCTCGACCGCTGGGCGATCACGAAGCTCAACGACCTCATCCGCCGCGTGGCCAAGGCATACGACAACTACGAGTTCCACGTGATCTCGCACGCGATCAACGACTTCTGCGTCGTGGAGCTCTCGAGCTTCTACCTCGACATCATCAAGGACCGCCTCTACTGCGACGAGCGCAACGGACTCGAGCGCCGCAGCGCGCAGACGGCGCTGTTCCTCATCCTCGACAGCATGACGAAGATGTTCGCGCCGATCCTCGCCTTCACCTGCGACGAGATCTGGCAGGCCATGCCGCACCGCGCCGAGGACGACGCGCGCAACGTGCTGCTCAACGTCATGAACCAGCCGTTCGACGCCTACGCGCTCAGCGAGAGCGAGCTTGCCAAGTGGGACCAGCTCATCCGCGTGCGCACGGACGTCAACGGTGTGCTCGAGGCCGCCCGCGCCGAAAAGCGCATCGGCAAGCCGCTCGAGGCAGCCGTGACGCTGCGCGCCGACGATGACGCCGCCAAGGCCGCGCTCGACGAGGTGCAGAGCATGAACCTGCCAGAGCTGCTGATCGTATCGCAGGCGCTCATCGGCGATGATGTGCCGGCCGACGCCGTCACCGGCACCGGCACGAACTTCCCCGGTCTGCACATCTCCGTGCGCAACGCGCCCGGCACCAAGTGCCCGCGCTGCTGGATGCACTCCGAGCAGGCCGACCCCGAGACCGGTCTGTGCCCGCGCTGCGCCGCGGTCGTGGCCGCGCAGCAGGCGGAGTAATCACCCGATCCCAAAATCCTGATCCGAAAGCGAGGAACCGCTATGTGGTATGCCATCGTAGCCATCCTGATCCTCATCGCTGACCAAGGGCTCAAATACTGGGTCACCGTCAACATCGCGCTCGACACCGGGCACGTCACGCTCATTCCGGGCGTGCTGGAGCTGACGAACATCCACAACAACGGCGCCGCGTTCAGCATGCTCGAGCACGCGCCGCACTGGATCTTCATCATCTTCACGCTCGTGTTCGCCGCCATCGCGGTGTTCTGCCTGCGGCGCAACGTCGTGCACGGCAAGGTCGGCCGCTGGTCGGTCGTGCTGGTGCTCGCCGGTGCGGTCGGCAACTGCATCGACCGCATCCTCAGCGGCTACGTCGTGGACATGTTCAATTTTCTCTTCGTGCGCTTCGCCGTGTTCAATCTGGCGGACGTGTTCATCGTCGTGGCCGGCATCACGCTGTGCCTGCACGTGATCTTCTACCGCGGGGACGACGGTGCGGATGACGCCGCGCCGAAAGCCGCGCGTAAGCAGCGCACCGGTGCAGCGCCTGACGCACCCAAGGCGCGCAGGCTGCACCTGCCCGCAAGGCGCAGGCCCTCCGCCGCGCCAGAAGCGAACGCGAAGCCCGCGCCGAACGCCGCACCCGCTTCCGCCGCGCCGGAAGCCGCTCCGGCGAAGGACGATCTCTTCGCCGCGTGGGACCGCGCGCCCGTCGCCGCGCAGCCGGTGACACCCGCCGCACCCAAACCGGCAGCACCCGCCGCGCCCGAGGCGGCAGCCCCGGCTCCCAAACCGGCAGCGCCCGTGCAGCCCAAACCGGCGGCGCAGCCTGCGGCCGAGGCGGTGGATCCGCTGCTGGCCTATCTCAACAGCACGCCCGCTGCGCCCGCCGAGCCGGAAACGCCCAAGCCGGACGATGCCACGGACGGTAGTGCCGACGGCGCAGCGTACTCACTCGACGACATTTTGGCGGAGTTTTCGGATTTCTAATGGAACAACGAACGATTCAAACACAGGAGAGCGCCGAGCGGATCGACGCTCTCCTCGCGCGCTCTTTGCCCGGGCTCACGCGCAGCGCCGCCCAGCGGCTGCTCGCGCAGGGCGCGGTGACAAAAGACGGCGCGCCCGTGAAGAAAAACTACAGAACCGTCCCCGGCGACACGTTTGTCGTGACGCTGCCGGATGCCGCGCCCTCGGAGCTCGTGGCGCAGGATCTGCCGCTGGACGTGGTGTACGAGGATGCGGATCTCATCGTCGTCAACAAGCCGCGCGGCATGGTCGTGCACCCCGCGCCCGGTCACGAGGACGGCACGCTCGTCAACGCCCTGCTCGCCCACTGCGGGGAGAGTCTCTCCGGCGTCGGCGGCGAGCGGCGGCCGGGCATCGTGCACCGCATCGACAAGGACACGTCGGGGCTGCTCGTCGCGGCGAAAAACGACTTCGCGCACCTGGCGCTCTCGGCGCAGCTTTCAGGCCACACGATGGCGCGCACGTATGAGGCCGTCGTCTGCGGCAATCTGCGCGACGATGCCGGCACGGTGGACGCGCCCATCGGCCGCCACCCGACCGATCGCAAGCGCATGGCCGTGACGCAAAAAAACGCCCGCCGCGCCGTCACGCACTGGTCGGTCATCGCACGCTACAACGGCTACACGCACATCCGCTGCGAGCTTGAGACCGGCCGCACGCACCAGATCCGCGTGCACATGGCGCACATCGGTCACCCCCTGCTCGGCGATCTTGTCTACGGGCATAAGCGCCCGGAAAAGGGGCTGAGCGGACAATGCCTGCACGCGCGTGCGCTGCGCTTCGTGCATCCGCGCACGGGCGAGCTCGTGACGTTCACCTGCCCGCTGCCGGAATATTTTCAGGACGTGCTGGCGCGCCTCGGCACACCCATCGGCTGATCGGAAAGGAGCATTTTCATGCGCAGAGCAGATCGCGAGATCACAGATTTTGACGAGCTCATCGCCGTCATGCGCGGGTGCGACGTGTGCCGCCTCGCATTGCACGACGAGCCGTATCCCTACATCCTGCCGCTGAACTTCGGCCTTGAGGCCGACGGCGGGACCGTCCGGCTGTACTTTCACGGTGCGGATACCGGCACGAAGTATGACCTCATCGCCAGAAACCCGAACGCATCGTTCGAGATGGACCGCGGGCACGAGCTCATCCTCGACGACGAGCACGGCAACTGCACCATGACGTATGAGAGCGTCATCGGTCAGGGGCGCATCACCGTCGTGCCGGACAGCGGCAAGGAGCACGCGCTGCGTGCGCTCATGGCGCAGTACCGCGCGCCGGACTTCCCGTTTTCCACGGCGGTCATCCCGCGCACGACCGTGCTGTGCCTGACCGTGGAGCACATGACCGGCAAGCGCCGGGTGAAAAAGCACGGCTGAGCACACTTCCCCAAATACGAGACCAGCCGCCGCAGGCATCGCCT
>OLHE01002163.1_pt1 | contig 11818 bp, 8 predicted proteins | sample 1605821 | NCBI WGS metagenome assembly OLHE01 (sample SAMN03283250) | human gut metagenome | biome: human-associated habitat; material: feces | host: Homo sapiens | place: USA | collected 2013
TGAAACCAACAGCTTTAACGACATCAAAAAAGTCATCGCAGTTGTCAGCGGCAAGGGTGGTGTCGGCAAATCCATGGTGACATCTCTCATGGCAGTTTCCATGAATCGCCTGGGCTACAAGACTGCGATCCTGGATGCAGATATCACGGGCCCGTCCATCCCGAAGGCGTTCGGCGTGACAGAAAAGGCTTCGGCTAATGAGCTGGGGATCTTCCCTCTGCGCACGAAGACGGACATCGGCACTATGTCTGTAAACAATCTGCTTGAAAATGACACTGATCCGGTCATCTGGAGAGGTCCTGTCATCGCAGGCACGGTAAAGCAGTTCTGGACTGATGTGCTGTGGGGCGAAGTGGATTATCTGTTCGTTGATATGCCGCCGGGAACCGGTGATGTTCCGCTTACGGTATTCCAGTCTCTGCCGGTTGACGGCATTATCGTGGTGACTTCTCCGCAGGAGCTGGTTTCTATGATCGTAGGCAAGGCCGTTCGCATGGCAGAAATGATGGACATTCCGGTGCTGGGTCTTGTGGAAAACATGTCGTATCTGACTTGCCCGGACTGTGGCAAGGAAATCGATGTGTTCGGCAAGAGTACGGTAGCTGATGTTGCGAAGGAATATGGCATCGATGTATTAGGCAGACTGCCGATCGATCCGAAGCTGGCAACAGCATGTGACAATGGCGAGATCGAAGACTTCGAAGGTCACTGGCTCGACGATGCAGTGAAGAAACTAGAAGTAGAATGAGGTTTTCCGGCACGATTTTCTACGAGACGCATCCTTTGATGCTGCAAAAACAGAAACTTTGACGTTTCGATGATGTCGAAGGTTTACTGGTTTGCTGACAGAGATCGAAAATGAAATACTAATTTGTGCAAAACAGGCACCGCAGGGGTTATGACCCTTGCAGCGCCTGTTTTTTTCTGCTTAATCAGCGTTTTTCTGCAACTTTTCAGAAAGAAAGAAGTGGCAGCTCAAAGAAATATGGAAGAATTTGGAGAATCGGTGAAGGCTTTCTGTTTTTGTAGTGAAAAAGGTTGATTTCTGCACATTGGTAATTTATGTTAATAAAAAGCCGTGTGCGGCGTGAATCTGCACACCGTCACATCCGGCTAATTTACATTTGCGGGCAGCCACACCAAAATCATGAACAACTTTTGCTAATTCGTCTTTGGTAGCCGCATGATAAATAATGCCATCAGCCACTTTAATAGGTGATGAGGCAAAACGGTCGTAGCCATTCTTCCAGTCTGTGCGCGGGCCGGCATGCTGAAGCTGTACAAAAATACGGCTGCTATACCGATGGACTTTTGACACAATACTTCTCATATCCTCGAGATAGCCATCATATTCCGTATGTATCATTCCTGGGCCGTTACCGGCAGTCGAAGAAATCGCTTCCATACCAGTGATAATCAGCCCGCATCCTCCACGGGCAGCATCTTCATAAATCTGCCTGTGCTGGTCTGTGATCCTTCCCTGATTCGCGCAGTATTCAAACATTGCACTCTTCACAATACGGTTCGAAATCACAATATTTCCTATACGATATGGTGTATGCATTAATTTACTCATAAAAGTTCCTCCTCCAAAACAATTGCAGAGCATTTTCTAAATATATTATTTTATAAAAATGTTAAAAAATATTATCCTACTATATAGTTTAGCATTTTATCAGTCATCATCTATGGAGAAAAAAATACAAAATCTGGTATAAAAAATATGCACAATAATCTTGAATACATATCCATAATGCGTTATAATAAAAAACGTAAATACAGAATCTTCGGGGATGGGTGTAATTCCCTACCGGCGGTGATTGTTACTGACTATTTAGCAGGCTGGTGAGTTATAGAACTAGAGCAATTTTCAAATATGCTCCAGGTTATAGAAACTGCTTACATAGCTATAGATAAATCAGAGCATAAGCCCGCGAGCCATTGGCATGATTCGGTGCGAATCCGAAGCCGACAGTACAGTCTGGATGAGAGAAGAATGAGAAGAATGCGGTTTTTGCAGACATATTGTTAGGCATATATTTCTGGATGTCAGGCAGTATTTGATGTAACAAACAGCCTCAATAAAAGCGTAACTTCGCCCCGATATTTCATTATCGGGGCTTTTTTATTTGTAAGAGCGATTACCATTCTTGGTAATTGGTAAAATGAAAAATCTTTCGGGAGAATTCATTTAAGTTAACTAAGCAGGCTTTTAACTTCCCTATTCACACTTCATAATTTGGAGATAATGTATTTTGGATAGATAGAGTGTATTTGCAAATGTTTTTACGAACACATTCTATTATTCTGAATTTTTTAGAAGACAAGAGAAATTATTATATATAGAAGAATTATCTCTGTCACGCTATGGAATTTTGAGCGTAGTTTCTTTAGATTCGTTTCTCCAAAGGAAATGTTTTATTGGGCAAAATGAATGTTCAGCGTGAGTGATAATTTGCTTCTATATAATGATTTCTCCGTCTCCTATCACTTTTACCAAAAGAATGGAGGAAAACAAAATGAATTATTATCTTGGATTTGATGCAGGCACACAGAGCGTAAAGGTCGCAGTCTATGATGAGGATATGAATTGCATCGTATCATCTTCCGCACCGACAACATTAACCTATCCAGAACCAGGCTGGGTAAGCATGGACGTTGACGAATATCTCGCCCTCACCATCAAAGGGATGAAAGAATGTGCATCCCAGATGAAAGAAAAAGGGCTTGATGTCACAAAGATTAAGTCCATCATGGGCGATGGTGTCATTTGTGGAATCTGCGGTGTAGATAAAGATGGTAATGCGATTACACCATACATTAACTATCTGGACTCCCGTACAAAGGAAGATGTAGAACTCGTAAATAGCTGGGATTTGGATATTTTCGGAAAAGAGACAGGTAACCCAGAGGCAAACTGTATGTTTCCGGCCATGTTTGCTCGCTGGTTCCTGAAAAATATAGAAGGCTTTAAAGAAAATGGTGCGAAGTTTATCCACGATGCTCCCTATGTATTAGCGCATCTTGCCGGACTTTCTGCAAAAGATATGTTTGTTGACTGGGGAACTATGTCCGGATGGGGACTTGGTTATAAAGTAGAAGAAAAATGCTGGTCAAAAGAACAGCTTGACATTCTCGGTATCCCAGAAGAAATGATGCCTCGTATCGTAAAACCGTGGGATATTATCGGACATTTAACAGAAGAAATTGCACAGAAAACCGGACTCCCAGCAGGAATCCCAATCTGTGGCGGAGCAGGAGACACGATGCAGTCCATGATTGGAAGCGGCAATATGGAACCGGGACAGGCAGTAGACGTAGCAGGAACCTGTTCCATGTTCTGTGTATCCACAAAAGGAATCATCCCAGAACTAAGCAAAAAAGGAGCCGGACTTGTATTTAACAGTGGGTCCCTTCCAGACACTTACTTCTACTGGGGATATATCCGTACCGGCGGACTTGCCCTGCGCTGGTTTAAAGATAATATCTGTAAAAAAGCAGAAGACGGCAGCTACTATCAGGTATTAGAAAAAGATGCCAGGAAAGTTCCGGCAGGCTCTAATGGTGTACTTTTCCTCCCGTATTTAACAGGTGGAATCAACGATATTCCAGATGCCGTAGGCTGTTTCTTAAACATGACAATGGATACCGATCAGGCAACCTTATGGCACGCTGTATTAGAAGCCATCGGTTATGATTACATGGAAATTACAGACTTATATCGCTCCGCAGGCATTGACTTAAGCCGGATCACCATCACGGAAGGCGGAAGCCGTGATAATATGTGGAATCAGATGAAAGCCGATATGTTAGACAGCCGCACAGTAACACTGGAGAATGCGGCAGGAGCAGTTATGACAAACTGTATGTTTGGGGCATATGCCGTTGGCGATGTGAATAATATTGCAGAAGCATTAACTGGGAATATTCATTTGAAGAATGAATTTGAACCGAATGAGGAGAATGTGACATTTTATCGCGGACAGTATGAGAAGAAAACACATCTGGTGAAGGATACAATGAAAGAGGCATTTAGCATCTTGGCAGAATTAAGATAAAGTAACAATCAGCCGCACCTAAAGAGAGAAGCTCCCTATATCTGTGACTCTATCACTGTGGGTTGGATGTTTGCCTGTAAGCGAGCATTCAAACCGCCGTGACGAAAGACACAAAAATAGGAAGCAGGGGCTTCTCTGGTTTCGTCTGTCATCCAATTGAATTATTTTTCCACCATCCGCCCTTGATAAATAGCAAAACTTTTGATATAATAATCGCTGACCTTTGGAGATGTACCCAAGTGGCTGAAGGGTCCGCACTCGAAATGCGGTAGGTCGGCTATAACCGGCGCGAGGGTTCAAATCCCTCCATCTCCGTTAAGAGATTAGAGCATTCTTCGAACATGCTCTGCAAATATGAATTACAAGAGCGGCAAGGCTTTAAAGATAAGTCATGTCGCTTTTCTTCTTATTGAAACGAGGTGAAATAGTGGAAAATATCGTAATGGGAATTCTGGCACATGTAGATGCAGGAAAGACAACTTTATCGGAAGGAATGCTCTATCTGTCAGGAACGGTGCGTAAGCTTGGACGCGTAGATCACAAGGATGCATTTCTTGACACTTATTCTTTAGAGCGAGACAGAGGAATCACCATCTTTTCGAAGCAGGCAGTTTTTTCATTGGGAAATAGACGAATCAATCTTTTAGATACGCCGGGACATGTTGATTTTTCTGCCGAGATGGAGAGAACACTACAGGTACTTGATTATGCGGTACTTGTTATCAGTGGGGCAGATGGTGTACAGGGACATACGGAAACGCTGTGGAAGCTTTTAAAACTTTATGAGATTCCTACATTTATTTTTATCAATAAGATGGATCAGCCAGGAACAGACAGGGAAAGTCTGCTTACGGAATTAAAGGAACGTCTGGACGAAGGATGTATTGTTTTCGGTAAGGGAAAAAATGTAGAATCCCTAGAAGAAATAGCAATGACAGATGAAGCAGTGCTTGATTATTTTATGGAGCATGAAACCGTAAGAAATGAGGACATTTGCCGTCTTATAAGGGAACGCAAGATTTTTCCATGCTATTTTGGCTCCGCATTAAAGCTTGACGGCGTACAGGAATTACTTGCAGGATTTGAAGAGTACATGAAGCCATTTGATGGGAAAAAAGAATTTGGTGCGCGAGTATTTAAGATTTCGAGGGATGATAAAGGAGAACGTCTGACATTTTTAAAGGTGACAGGCGGTAAGCTTGTTGTAAAAATGCCGATAAATAAAGAGGAAAAAATCAATCAGATTCGTATTTACTCTGGTGCAAAATATGAGGCAGTAAATGAAGTCGAAGCGGGAGGGGTCTGTGCGGTGACGGGGCTTTCTTCTTCCTATATCGGTCAGGGGCTTGGTGTGGAAAAAGGAACAGCAGCTCCATTTTTAGAGCCGGTTCTCACTTATCAGATGATTCTGCCGGAGGGAGCGGATACGACAAAGGTTCTTAGGGAGTTGAAGCAGTTAGAGGAAGAAGAACCGCTGCTCAATATTGTCTGGAATCCGGCACTGGAAGAAATTCATGTGCAGCTTATGGGAGAGGTGCAGACGGAAATTTTGAAAACAATGATTGCCGAACGTTTTCATCTTGATGTGGAATTTGGCACAGGTAAAATTGTATACAAAGAAACAATTAAAAGTCCGGTTGTGGGAGTGGGACATTATGAGCCACTTCGTCATTATGCGGAAGTACATCTTAAAATGGAGCCGTTAGAGGCAGGAAGTGGTCTTGTTTTTGATACGGATTGCAGCGAGGATGTATTGGATAGAAACTGGCAGAGGCTAATTCTCACCCATTTGCAGGAAAGAGAGCATCCGGGTGTTCTTATAGGGGCTCCGATTACAGATATGAAGATAACGATTGTGGCAGGAAGAGCGCATTTGAAGCATACAGAGGGCGGAGATTTTAGACAGGCAACATACCGGGCAGTTCGTCAGGGATTAAAATCAGCGGAAAGTCTGCTGTTAGAGCCGTGGTATTCGTTTGTGTTAGAAGTTCCATCGGAACAGGTCGGCAGGGCAATGTCTGATATCGGGCAGATGAACGGAAGTTTTGAAGGACCGGAGGCAGAAGATAAACAGGGCATGGTACGTCTTACCGGAACAGCTCCGGCATCAGAAATGCGGGATTACCAGCGGGGAGTCTGGGCATATACGAAAGGCCGTGGACGAATTACCCTCACATTAAAAGGTTATGAGCCTTGCCATAATGCGGAAGAAGTTATCGAAGAAATTGGATATGACAGTGAGAGAGATGTGGATAATCCTACCGGTTCTGTATTTTGCGCACATGGTGCGGGTTTCCTTGTCAAATGGGATGAAGTTCCGGAATATATGCATATCAAGGAGGACTTTTTGGCAGAAAAACCGGGTATAGAACAAGATGAGGTGATGGCAGTACAGATGGGGAATCATTGTAATTATTCTGGCGGTTACTCCTCCAGCTACGATGATGACCCAGAACTTCTCACCATAATGGAACGAGAATTTGGCTCAAAGCAAAAAGAAAGAGACCGCTATAGCAGTTACCGCAAACAGACTGTTTCAACACCAGTCCTCCACACAACTGTAATAAAAGAAAACGAACCGAAAAAGGAATATTTACTAGTAGACGGGTACAATATTATTTTTGCATGGGAAGAATTGAACGAGCTGGCAAAGGCAAGTATAGATGCAGCGAGAAATAAACTGATGGACATTTTAAGTAATTATCAGGGCTTTATTGGCTGTACATTAATCCTTGTTTTTGATGCGTATAAGGTCAAAGGCAATCAGGGAGAAGTGCAGAAGTATCACAATATTTATGTCGTGTATACCAAAGAGGCGGAGACTGCAGACCAGTATATTGAAAAGACAACTCACGAAATCGGCCGAAAGTATAAGGTGACGGTAGCGACTTCCGATGCCTTAGAGCAGGTCATTGTTATGGGACAGGGAGCTTACCGAATCTCTGCGAGAGATTTCTATGAGGAAGTAGAGCGGACAGAAAAACAGATTCGGGAAATCAACGAGAGAGAACGAGGAGAAAAAAGAAATTATCTTTTAGATTATGCCAAGGAAGAAGATGCCAGAGAGATGGAGAAAGTCCGACTTGGAAAGACAACAGAGAAATAGTTGAAAAACGAGCATAATTCCTACCGAAATGGTATAGTATGTGCAAAAAAACAATAGAAAAAGCCCTCATATTTGTTGACTTTTTAAAGTCCCTATGATATATATGGGATTTAGGCGTTACATAAGAATTTAGAGGAGGATACTATGCTCGAATTACAAAATATCAGCTATTTAGTTGATGACGATAATAAAGAAATTTTAAGAGATATTAATCTTGCATTTGATGAGAAGTTTGTTGCGATTACCGGACCGAATGGAAGTGGAAAGTCCACCCTGGCTAAGATTATTGCTGGAATTTTAAAGCCAACCTCCGGTAAGATTTTATTAGATGGAGAAGATATTACAGATTTAAGCATTACAGAGAGAGCAAATAAAGGTATCAGTTATGCCTTTCAGCAGCCTGTAAAGTTTAAGGGATTAAAGGTAAAGGATTTAATGAGCGTTGCTTCAGGAAAGACCTTAGATATTAAGGGAATCTGCGATATTCTTTCAGAAGTAGGCTTATGTGCGAGAGATTACATTAACAGAGAATTAAATGGCAGTCTTTCCGGTGGAGAGCTTAAGCGTATTGAGATTGCGATGATTAAGGCGAGAGCGACAAAGCTTTCTGTATTTGACGAGCCAGAGGCAGGAATTGACCTGTGGAGTTTTAACAGTCTGATTCATGTATTTGAGGACCTTCATGAAAAGACAGACGGTACGATTCTGATTATTTCCCATCAGGAGAGAATCCTTGAGATTGCAGACAGAATCATTGTAATTAATGATGGACTTGTGGAAAAGAGTGGAAAGGGAGAAGATGTTATTCCTGAACTCCTTTATAAATCAAGTATGTGCCAGAAGTTAAGCAGAGATTAGGGAGGAAAAATCATGGATTTAATACAGAAAGAATTGTTAGAAGAGATTGCCGGACTTCATGAAGTGCCAGCAGGTGCCTATAATATTCGTGCGAATGGAAAGGCAGCCGCAAGAAATACAACTGCTAATATTGATATTGTTTCTAAAGAAGATAAGCCGGGAATTGATATTATCATCAAACCGGGAACAAAAAAAGAAAGTGTGCACATTCCCGTTGTAATCAGTCAGACTGGATTAAATGACCTTGTTTATAATGATTTTCATATTGGTGAGGATTGTGATGTAACAATCGTAGCAGGCTGCGGTATTCATAACAGCGGTGACGGGCTTTCTCAGCATGACGGTATTCATGAATTTTTTGTTGGAAAGAATTCAAAAATCCGTTACATTGAGAAGCATTACGGACAGGGTGACGGCAAGGGCGGAAAGGTAATGAATCCTAAAACCATTATCCATCTTGATGAAAATGCTTATTTTTACATGGATACGGTACAGATTAAAGGTATTGACAGTACCATGCGTGAGACAGATGCTGACTTAAAGGCTGGGGCAAAGCTTGAAATCTCCGAGAAACTTATGACACACGGCGAACAGACAGCGCAGACACAGTTTTCCGTTGATTTAAATGGAGAGGGAAGTAGTGCGAACGTTGTATCCCGTTCTGTTGCCCGCGATGATTCTGCACAGTTATTCCGCGCAAAAATCGCAGGAAATAATGCCTGTGCCGGTCATAGTGAGTGTGATGCGATTATCATGGATAATGCAAAAGTCCGTGCAATTCCGGAGTTAGAGGCAAATGACCTTGATGCAGAGCTGATTCATGAAGCAGCTATCGGAAAGATTGCAGGCGAACAGCTTATCAAGCTTATGACACTTGGCCTTAGTGAAGAGGAAGCGGAGGAAATGATTATTTCCGGATTCCTGAAATAGGGAAAATTTTATTTTCAGGTTCTTAAAATCGTGTTATAATATGTTCCGCAACTATTTTGCAGGACAAATGTAGTTTGCAAGTTATAGAGGAATCGTTTAGAATATAAAGAATAACAGCGAATAAGAATAATAGGGGGCTTCTTTTATGAGACAATGTATGGATATGGATAACTTACACAACAGATTAAAAAGAGTAGATGGACAGATTAAAGCGATTGACCGTATGATTGAGCAGGATGTTCCCTGTGAAGACATTATTATTCAGATTAATGCTGCCAAGACTGCCTTACATAAAATTGGCCAGGTTGTGTTAGAAGGACATCTGAATCACTGTGTGAAGGATGGAATTGAACACGGAGATGCAGAGAAGACAATCGCTGATTTTGCAAAGGCGCTAGAATATTTTTCAAGACTGTAATCGTTAAATGTTTTTCCAGTATAGTAATCGTATGTGAACGTAAATGCATTTCCCCGATAAAATAAAATAAAGAAGAGGACATAGGATTTTTTAGAATTTTATGTCCTTTTTTGCTATGAAAAGTGCAAAACAAAATAGATAGAAGATGGATAATTTTATTGCTACAGAAATAAAATCCAATTATAATATATATCAAGGGGAGGTACAGCCGAACCATATGAGAAAATGTGAGGTATATATATGAGCAGAACAGACGAAGAAATCAAGAGATTTGAGACAAAGATGAAGTCTTGCACAACGATGACAGACTTGCTTGTAGCTATGTCATCCTGGCAGAGTTATGCACAGAGTCATAATCTTGAGCCAGAACAAAAAAGGACAGTAGATGAGGCGTACTTAAAAGCAGAGGAAGGGCTGATTACTGCTGTAAAACCAAGTTTATGGTAATAAATTTAACAGACGGCTAGTGGAGGGAGACAAAATGAACGGAACGAAAGGGAAAATGGCGGAGGCATTTAAAGAGCTTGTATGTAAGAAGTCTTTTCAGAAGATTACAATAAGCGACATCGCAAAAGAGAGCGCCATGACCAGAGAGAATTTTTATTACCATTTCCGGGATAAATATGATATTATGCACTGGATTTTTGAACAGCAGGTGGCCGCACAGCTTCCAGAGGATGAGGAGCCATTTGAAATGTGGTTTAATGCCTTGTTTTGTAATACCTGTGAAGATTACAAATATTACAGGAAGCTGATAAAAAGTCTTAGTGCGGAGGAGATACGGTCAGATTTATATCCTTTATTTGAAAGGAGGGTACGGCTGTTAGTTCAAGATTGTCTTGACGATTCTGTATGGAATCTCAGGAAAGAGAAAGAGGATTTCAGTACAGCATTTTTCACGGATGCTTTTCTTGGATTTTATATAAATTACATAAGAGATCATGAGGAAATAGACTATAATATGCTTCAGATTGGTCTGGAATTTCTCTTTGATAAATTTCTTTCAACCGTAAGAATTACGAAAGAGGAATCTGGCGAGCAAAAATAATAAAAATTAGATAAACTATATAAATTAAATATAGGAATGATTACTAGAATAGTGCAAAATAACCCATGAAAATGGAATTACATGGTAAAAAAATGAAAAAATATCGTAAGAAATATGACAGATTCTCACACAATTCTTACAATGTAAAAAGACAAATACCCCTATAAGTGTTATATTTAAATCAGCACTAGTGTACTTAATTGGAAACATTAATTGAATAGGAGGAATTGATAATGTCTAACGTACTTATTGGTGAATTTATCGGAACCATGTTACTCGTATTATTAGGTGATGGTGTTTGTGCCAACGTTACACTGAACAATTCTGGATTTAAGGCAGCAGGTCCTTTATTTATAGCTATTGGCTGGGGTCTTGCAGTAGCACTTCCAGCAGCAGCATTCAGTGGAATTTGTCCAGCATCTTATAACCCTGCACTTACAATCGCTCTGTTCGCAGACGGAACATTAGCAGCAGCAGATGGCTACACAATTGCAGTTATTATCGAAATGATTATCGCTGAGTTGGCTGGTGGTTTCATCGGTGCAGTATTAGTATGGGTAGCATTTAAACCTCAGTTTGATGCATCTTCAGATTTAGGTGACAGCCTTAGAGGTGTATTCTGTACAGCTCCTGGCGTAAGAAATATCCCTTACAACATTCTTCAGGAAGCAATCGCAACATTCTGGTTAGTATTCGCTATTAAAGCAGCTTGTGGCGCATTTGATCTTGGAACATTTGGTGTATTCTTAACAATCGTTTCTTGTGGTACTACATTTGGTGGTCTTACAGGATACGCTATGAACGCAGCCAGAGATACAGCTCCTCGTTTAGCATTCGCTATCTTACCTATTAAAGGTAAAGGAGATGCTGACTGGGCTTATGGTTTAACAGCTCCATTAATCGGACCTGTAATCGGTGCATTAGTAGCTGTAGCTGTTTACGCTGCATTACCATTATAGAATATAATAGTAATCTAATTTGCTACATAATATAACAAATTAAGAGACTATCGTTTTTACGATAGTCTCTTTTATTTTACTCAACAAACGGACGTCAACTGAAAGTGTCTAAGATTAAATCCTCAAACCTTTCCTCAACTGTTTTTGACTATTATTTGTAAACATCTTTTGATAATCTTTGACTAAGCAGAAGTTCTAGAGCATTTTTCAAACACGCTCTAGAGGAGTTTAAGGTATTATTTTTCTTCAGGAGCATCAGCCTCTTGATGAATAAAAAGTGATTATTTTAAGCCAGATACTTAGCCAGAAATACCGCTACCACAAAAATAACCGTCAAAAACAACATCGTATTCATTGGAATATTCACACGGGGAAGTCCTCCCTGGTCAGGGCGGATTTCGAATTTGTTTCTATTTTCCCAGGCATCTTGCAAACGTTCTT
>OLHE01002170.1_pt1 | contig 11800 bp, 4 predicted proteins | sample 1605821 | NCBI WGS metagenome assembly OLHE01 (sample SAMN03283250) | human gut metagenome | biome: human-associated habitat; material: feces | host: Homo sapiens | place: USA | collected 2013
TCATCGGTAAACTTCGTTGTTTTCTGATCCCAATCATGCTTTGTCAAAACGCCATTTTTGTACTCAAAGGTTTCATTCCAAGTCGTCTTTTCGCTGATGTTCAGCGTAACCTTGACAGGACCCTTCAACAAGTTATAATGTTCAGCGGTCTTTTTCTCAACCAGATAGTAATCACCATTGGCCAAACCGTCCTGGTAAATATCACCATCACCATTTGTTACCAATGTATCATTGTTTACTTTAACCCATACATTTCCTTCATCAGCATCGGGTAATCCATATGCTTTCACTTCTTCTGCCTTCAAAGCCTTATTCCCAGCGTCCGCTTGCGGAACCTGCTTATACAGATCAAACTCTACGTTAGGCAGATTTTTTTTATCATCGCCGTCTTTATGCACATGAATTTTAAAGCTATAAACAACGGTATCGTCATGAATCTCGCTGTTAGAGCCGTCATCCGGCAGACCATCGACATTAATCTTATTGGTATACTTCAACTTTGCAGTATTGTGATTACCATCTTTCGGCGTGCTAGCAGCAGCCGTCATTTCGGCAGTATAAGAAATCACAATATTCTTCCCTGCATAATTTTCCATAGCAGCAGGGGTAAATGTAATCTTAAAGCCATTTGCAGGAACATCTTCACCCGTGGCAGTAATCGTATATACCGCTTCATCCACAGCACTGCCATCGCAGGTCAATGTAGCATTCTCATCATACTTCAAGTTGTTAGGCGTATCCGTTACTTCAAAGGTGCTAAGCTTCGTAATGTTCTTAGGAACACTTACCGTAATCGTATACGGAACATGGTCGCCTACGCTGTAATCTGTATCTTCTGTTGCGTTATTGTCTTTATCAATTACTTTCTTTTCCAAATCCGGCTTTTCATTGATAACTTCAATGGTAACATTTGCTTCCGTTTTGTTACCATACGTAATCTTGCCCTCGCTGTCAACTACAAACACAATCGGAGTCTTATCAAGAATATAACCAGTATCTGGATCATAGCTCTGTTCGATAAAACGGTAGGTACCCTGAGACAGACCGCTTACAGTAATCTTGCCATCAGTCGTCTTTAACGTTCCAAGATCTTCATCCGTTTGCTCATTTTTGGTTACTTCTTCCCATGTTTCGGGATCATCTTTTACCTTCTTTTCAAGCTTGTATGTAACGCCATTCAGATTCTCTGGAGTTCCACCGCCCACGCGGCCTTTTTTCTCCAAGGTCACTTTGCCGTAGGTCGTTGCATTTTTAGGGAATACATACACATCGTACATCCACTCTGCCTTATTGGTTGGATTTGCCATAGGAAGCGATACCAGGAACGGTTCAACCGGGGTCGTTACCTTAGCGGGGGTTTCAGTTTCGATAATAACATACAAGCCAACCGGCAGGCCCGTCTCGCCATCGCCAAACTTTACAATGCCATTCTTGCCCGTCTTACCAGAGTCGTGTGGCTTATTAGCATAAGCAGCACGAATCTGACCATTCTCAACATAAGTGTTGATGTCTACCTTCTCTGTGCTCTTACCATTATAGTACTCGACCAGTTCATCCGCAGTCTTTACCTGATAATAGGTAAAGGTTGCACCTTCCAAGTCTTTTGCATCTGTGGGCACATTGCTCTCGTCTCCTGCTACACCTGTGCCAACTTTATCCTCGCTACCATTATATTCATACTTATGAATCGTGATGGTACCCTTTGCATCTTTATCAATAGCGCTAGCCAGGGGAGCTGTGTTTGTAGTCTCACCTGTTACATCATCTGCCATTGCTGGCATGGCGCACAGGCTGAGGGCCAGGGCGGCGCTCAACAGGCCTGTGAGAAAACGTTTTGCTTTTTTCATTTCAGTACCTCTTCTCTTAAAAAAAGTCATCATCGGATGGGCGGCAAAGCCGCCCGGCTTAGGGGTTCTGCATCAGCACGGCGTGCAGTGCGGGGCGCTGCAGCGGGGAAACGCTGCCGCGCCGCCCGCACTGTGCCGTAAAGAAAAAAGGGAGGGAAAACCGGGCCGCTTGCCCACTTGGCTTAAGGTGCATCTGAAAACAAAGGAAATAACGGATATTTCGCAGCCACAAGCAGGATGTAAGGCAAAGAGCCGCCGGAATCCTTTGTGGGTTCCAAGGTTTTTTAAGCCTTAACGCAAAATCCGGCTGCGCTTATAGAAACAGGCGATATTTTCAGCTTTTCAGTTATACCCCGGCTTATGGCTGCGCCCTGCCGTAAAACGGGCGCGCACTGGCGGGCAGGCCCTGTACCCTGGGGGTCGCTGGGTTTCCGGGGGATGGTTAATGTCGCCGGCCCCCTTTCCTGTTGTAGCGGAATGTGAATATCAACAGCCCTGCCACCGCCAGCGGCATGCCGATCAGCAGCCACAGGCTTGGCGCGTCTGCACCCGTGTGGGGCAGCTCAGGCGTTTTACGGTTCAGAACGGTAAGGTGCATGGTGTAGGTGTTGTCGGACTTCGTAAACTTGTCTCCGAGCGGAATTATCTGCCCATCAATAGAACACTTGCCGTCTTGGGTAAATTCGATCACAATTGGCTGTGCCAACAGGTTGTACCCCGGATGTGCCTTGGTTTCCGTCAGGCGGTATGTACCGGGTTCCAGATTTTTGAACACACCGGTGATTTTGCCGTCGCCCTTCGTTGTGGCGGTAATGGAACCTGTGTTTTCGTTATCGAATTTATAGGCAGTATCTACCTTCTGCGGTTCTCCTTCGTTTGTTGTATCGACCAGCTTTTCCAGCTTGAACTCAACATCTTTCAAGAATACTTCTTTGTCATTTTCGCCTTTTTCCGCGTCCTTCTTGATGATATTCAGTCCAAACTTCGGGTTCTGCAGCTTGTTGGTCAGCTCAATCTTGCCGCTGCCGCCGGTGATGGTTCCATCGGGGGTTACTGTGGCTGTATTGCCTGTTGAGCTGCCCGCGTTGTTCGTTTCGCTGTTTGCTGTTGCTTCAGCCTCAGCCTTTACAACATACGTTTTGCCGCCAATCGTAATGGTTTCGCCTGCCTGGGTAACGACTGCCGGGTTAAAGCTGCCTTTATCGTCCAACGTACCTTCCACAATGCGGTACACATAATTGATTTGACTGCCGTCAGCATTGATTTGGTACTGATCCAAACCGCTAAAGGTAAACTTCCAGCCGTTATCACCGCGTTTAATGATAACATAGTTTGGATCTGGGCTGGTTGTGGTCGGGTAGTTTACCGGTGTCCAGTCTTTACCGGTTTCCAGGCGGCGCTGGAGCTGGATGTAAATTTCATCCGGCTGATTCGTAGTGCTAATGTCCGAACCATTTGCATCTTTCCAGTGCTTATCGAACTCAATGTTGATCAGTGTGCGCTGGGTGTTGGTAAAGATTGCGGTAAGTTCCGGATCTTCGCTCGCCTCAATCACGCCTTCCACCATGGTGTTGTTGCTGATCAAATGGGCGGAATGGCAATCAGGCGGAACGGTTACGCTTTGCAGTTTGGCACCATCGGTGCTTCCGACTTCCTCGATGGTATAGCGGGTACCAACGGGGATGCCGGTGATGGTCACGGTGTGGTCTGGGTATTTTTCCGCATTGTTCATGTCGATCTCAACACACCTTATGATGTCATCTTCTTCCAGACCCTCACCGCCAACATTATCAAAGGTAACTTTGAACTTGTAGGTGCCTTTAATGATCTCGTTCTCACCAGCTGCGGCCTGCTTTTGGATTTTCAGCCCGCCGGTTTTGACGGTGTTGACGTATTCTACCTTTAGCTTTGTCAGCGTGGAGCTTGTTTCGTCCGGGTCCTTATAGGAGCGGAAAATGATGGTGTTGGCGGTAGTGGGCTTCTGTCCGTTATAAATGTTTTTAACATTGCCGCTTTCTTGTTCCGTCTCATCCGTAATCTTTTCCGTTCGGCCATCATCGGGGCCTTCGGCGGGGGAGTTCTGGCTATTCAGCGACCTGAACTTTTCGAACGTTACGTGTGATGTACTACCCGTCGGCTTCGTCCAATCAACCGCCTGCCCGTTCTCGTACACGGTCCATTTGGTGTCGTACAGGTTTGGGTTCAGATCCTCTTTGAGCGAAATGTAGCTGCCGCGGCGGAACTGGTCGCTGAAGGTAACGGTTTCTCCAGCTTCCAGAACAAAGCGTCCGTCACCGTCCACCAACTGGGTTTCGTTGTCCATGGTGGAGGTGTACTGTGCGTTTTCGGCGTTTTTCAACTGACCGCTTGTGGCGGAGCCGTAATCCGGGATTTTCTCCTGATCGGTTGTAAAGCCGGTCATCTCCGTTGGCACCGCTTTGGGAATGAAGGTAAAGTCCCTGAAATAGATGTGGCGGCTATAGTTATCGCCCACGCGGATGAATTTGACCTTGTTGTTAAAACCGTCCTGCTTTTTCATCTTGTTCAGGTCCAGCTTTACGGTGACCCATTTGCCTGTCTCCAGTTCGACCGAGCCATACGTTGCGCCGTTAATGCCTGTTGTGCCAAGGCTGCCTTTTTGGACTTTCTGCTCATCCAGCAGTTCCAGATACAGGTTGTTGAGGGAAAGGTCACCTCCATCATCCTTTGAATCAGTGTAAACCTGGAACGTAAGGAAGCGCATTTTTTCGATATCGATGGGGTTTTCCAGCGTCAGGATGCCATAACGTTGCTTACGCCAGTAACTGACGGGTTCCGTATCCGGATAGCGTGCGTACCAGTGAAGGACCTTTTCGTTTTCATTCCCGGGATCTGGATTGGGGTTATCAGCCAACTCGAAAATGTAGTCACCTTTGTTTGATTCGGTTTGTTTGGTTGCGGGTTCAATCGTGTTACCTCTCGCAGTCAAATCCACATGTTGGGACGGATTTTCGCTTTCATTCGGGCCAACGGCCGGTGTTGTTCCATAATGGGTTGCCTGGTTCTGGATGGTGAAGTTGAAGATTTTCTGGTTTTTAAAGCAGTTTTGGAAGTCCTCATCAGTAACGTTTTTCAGATCGACCTTTTTTTGAACCTGCAGCTCGTTATTATCCGGGAAGTTGAACGTCACCGCCATGTTGGACTCCCACATACCGCGTTCCATGTAGTACATGGTAAGGGTGTGCTTTTGGCCTTTGGCGAGTACAAGAGGAGTGTCTTTCGCTACAAGAGGAGTGCTTTTCGCGTAGAAATAGATGGTTTCGCCTTTATATGTTACGGTCTTGACAGGGTTATTGCCATCTTTATCATTTCCTGACGTTCCGCCTTTTTTGACCTTACTGACATAGGCTGTTACACTATTATTCTTTTCATCTGCCTTGCCAAATTCCAGCAGGCCGGAAACCTTACCATGGGCGCCGCCAACGTCAAGCGCCAGCTTGCCATCAATGAATACCCAAACGTCATCGTCACCGGAGAAGAAGAACTTGATGCTGGTTTTTACCTTTGTTCCATTTCCATCGTCTGTTTCCAGCATACCGTCATCCGTCAGGGTAAAATCCATCTGCAGCTTGGTGCCAAAGCCGTAATTGTAGGTGGAAGCCGCACCAGAGGTTGCTTTTTCATTGAACGGGAAGTAGCCATATTGGTTTGTCACATTGTCAAAGCCCGATGACGCATTCACATTCTTTGAAGGCTCTCTGTTTTTGGTACTTTGGAGAAAATATTTTGAATCCGGATTTTGTCCCGAATCTTGTTTTAGATACAGAGTTGTATCCTTGCTGTCAAAGCACCAATAATCAACGTCCGTCTCATTACCAAAAAGATTTGGCACTTTAGTAAATGGGAACTTTACATTCTCATACACTTCACCAAGCTTTGCATTTTTACTATTCTCTCCTAAGAGGAAGTCTTTGTTAAAGTGCGGTTCTACTGTTGCTGATGCCGCTCCGTTTAACAATGGTGCTCCATCTGCGTTAGTTGTACTCGCAACCAATCCCTGATAGGCATAGTCATAATGTTTATTTCCACTGTTTTGATCTTCATTATACTGAGAGTTATTGATTGCCCTAAAACGAATAGAGTTGTCGTACCCAAACAATTTTAATGTTTCTGCAATCTGGCTAAATTCATGTCCATTATCAGGCTGGAAATGTCCGGTATAAAGCGGGTATGGGGCCTTTGCAGCCTGATAATAATCGCTCAGCGCCTGATCAAATTCACGGAAGGTTACCCAGGTGCGGTGACTTTCACCAGTCCATCCACCGTAGTTATCACGGTTCATGCCGTTCAACTCGTAATCTGTATAATAGTCATACAGCGTACTGGTAACATATTTTGTGTCTGCTTCTTCCGTAAAAGGAGCGGATGCAATATCTACTACTTCAGTCTTCTTCCACTCTTCGGCATCACGATTCTTCCACTCTTCGGCATCACGCTTGGTACCTTTTGGAGCCCAGTAGCCGCCACGTTGACCATTGGTATATACTGCATCGTCATTCGTATCCGCATAGAAGCAATTTTTGTCATCTGTGGGAATCGTCAGCCACGCTGTACTTAGTCCATGTTCTTTTGTCGTATTGTCATTGCTAATTTCTTCACCGGAAAAGATGATTGAACTATTTGAACTATATTTTTGGGGAATGTCAACATAATAAAGATTTTTGTTTGTACCATCTTTTACCAGCGTGCCGCTTTCGGATTCTACGCCGTCTCCTTTTATCCGAAAATAAATGGTCTCTTTATGGGCTTTGGGGATTGAATAGTCGCCGCCAGTATCCTCATTCTTCGTTGGCAGCTTTGAGAAAGTAGCATCGTAATAGATGCGGGTGGCACCGGGACGCCCCCATGTTGCATCATCATTGCCATTGTACATGTAGCAATAGCATTGAACTTCGGAATACTGGAAGCTTTTCTGATTTTCTCCTGTTACTTCCCCATTATAAAAATTGTAGTATTCACTTATTTTTGTATCATCATCGCCCGCGGTAAAGCGAACAAAAGAGCAAAAATCGTCAGGAATTTTAAAGGTTGCTGTGGAACCAGAAGCAATACCAAAAGCCAACCCAGCACTATTTAAAGATATTGGGCCACCGACCTGCTTAAGTTCTCCTTTTTCTTCATCTGGTTCATAAAACCAGGCTTTGACGTTCGTTAGTGTTTCACTGGTTTTATTTTCAAAGGCCATCTCTTTGTTAGCGAAATGCTTATGGCTAACCGTATAGTCCTTCCACTTCGTTCGATCCCAGCCATTCTCCTGATTTCCGTCCCCATTATTTCCGTCATAGTAGTTGCCGCCGATATAATGATCTTTATCATCTGGATTGAACGTCATCCACGGTAGTTGATTATTATTATCTACTTGAACAATTGTTACTTTGTATTTAGGGTTATTGTCTGTAGGTGAATCTTCCGTATATCCGCAAAATTCAAGTCCACCCAGCCCTCCATTTTTATAGTGTTTGGCCTTATTCAGGACTGCAGAATAAATTTTTCTTCCGTCATCCGTTTTGTCAGCTTCCCGCATATCAAGATAATATTTTTCATCATTAGTTTCATTTTGTCCAACAATGGCATGTATTTTTACCTTTTTACAATCGGTCCACTTGGTAGGCACTGCAAAATAGAGCGTGTAAGTAGCCGGCACTCCCCCCGATGCACTAACTGCCTGCACGTTATCCACGCTTCTTGCGGCGTACATCTTCTGCGGCTGTTCGGTCGGTTCCGGGGTGGCGGTGGGGGTCACGGTGGGGGTCACGGTCGGCACAGGGGTGGCCGTTGCGGTGGCTGCCGGTTCCGGGGTCGGGGTAGGTTCTGCCGTTGGCTCCGGCGTTTCGGTCGGGGCGGGCTGCTCCGGCTCGGCGCTTTGTTCCGGTTCCGGGGTGGCGGCATCCGGCACCGGGGTGGCGGCGTTCTGCTCCGGCAGAGCGGTATCCTCCCCGGAGGCCGTTCCCTGCTCATCCTCCAGCAGCTCTACTTCGCCAGGTGCGTCGGGCAGAAGATCCTCCTCGGCGTATACAGGCAGGGCCATTGCCATAACCAGGCAAGCGGTGACAAGCAGCGCTGTCAGCCGGCGCGCCCAACCTGTTGTGTTGTTTCCTGTTCTATTCAATCTGCTCACCCGTCTTTCGCGCTGGCTTGATGGAAGCACATTGTTCCACAGGGGCTCCCTGTGGAACAGTAAAAGAAGCCAGCTTCTTTTACTTGCGCAACCGTTGCCATGTTGTTTTCAAAAAAAACCGCATCGAGTTTTCTCATTGCGCATTTACTTTTTATTGTTAAAATATAGCACCTTTACACCAGAAAGGCAATACAATCCACGTAAATTCCTGTTTTTCAGCATTTTTACTGATTGCGCTTTCCTCCGATTATACAATATGTTCAAAGCCTTTGTATAATTTATTTCTAATTTTCTTTTTGGCCGCGGTCATTTTATATACTTTGACCGCGCGTTTTATGATCCTCTGCGCACGCAGAGCGCAACTTTGCAGCAAAATTCGCCTTTTTTGTTGCGTTTCCCTGTTTTTGCGCAATTATTTGTTTCGCATGCGCCTGTTTGCGGCGGGGCCTGGCGGCTGGGTGGGCGCCTTGTGGGAGGGATGGCAGGTTTGCGGCGCACGGTTCCCGTTTTTTTGCGGCGCGATGGGTACACCGCGCCCCTGCAAACGGTTTGCGGTGTTTGCGGCGGCGGGTGTGTGTTTGGTGGGTTGCATGCCCGCCAACGGGACGCCGTTCTCCCTTTACAACGGGGTGCGGGTTTGCTGCAGATATGCCATTCGCTTTTTTGTCCCCCCTGCCCCGCCCCTGATTCCCGGTTCCCCCTTGCCGATTTCTATTTGCGCCAGCTCCTGAGGTGCATCTGAGAGCAACGAAAACAGCGGATCTTTCGCAAGCACAAAATCCGGCTGCGTTTACTGAAACAGACGAGCTTTTTGACGTTTCAGACAGATCCCAGCTCCCAGCTTTCAATCTATCCTGTGTAAACTGCAACCCCTCACGCGCCATTCTGTGCGGCACATACCTTATAATATAGGGGTGCTGCCCTGTGTAAATTTGCAACTGATCTATTTGAAGCAACTGTGAGCTGTTGCAATTTTGCACAGGGTATTGCCCGCATTCTGTGCCGGACATTCCCGAAACGTGTTGGAAAAACGCACAGGATTGCCTTGTTTCCCTATGCCGTTTACCGTTGGAAAAACGCACAGGTTACCCCCGGAACAGTTGCAATTTTACACAGGGTATTCCCGCTCCCCTGCCCCGCCGTGACCCGCGTACCTGTTGGAAAACCACACAGGATAGGCCCGTTCCCCGTGTTGCAATTTACACAGGTTTGGCTGTTTTTGGCTTATTTGCAACTTTACGCAGGTTGCTTTCCGCACAGGAAAGTGGTGGTGGAATGCACAGGCTGCAATTGGTTGAACACACAGGTTTGCGTTGTTAAATTACACAGGCTCTACCTATTACTAATATAAAACTAAACATCTAAGCTGTAATAACAACCAGAGGTAAGCCGGGAGATGGGGGAGAACGGGAAAAAAAGTGGTGTTGCCATTCCATCAGGTTACAGAACCCTGAAACAGCAGGACAGAAAAGCACAATAAAACCCTGTGTAACCTGCACCCGGGCTGCAACCACCACAGGATATATGGCAAACCACAACGCGAGTGTTGCATTTTGCACAGGGTAATGGCGGTGAAACCCTGTGTAAATTTGCAATTCTTGCGCTGGACAACAGGATGTGCTATAATGTTTAGCATGATGTGCGTGACCACCCGGGATACAGCAACCGATATAGGAGGCCCCTGCTTATGGCGGCAAGTAAACAGAAAAAAGATGATCCGTTTGTCGTTACGTTTGAAGAACGCGGGGACCAGACCATCGTTCGCAAATCCAATGACCTTGTACAGATGACGCGCAACAACCTGACGCTGAGCCAGCAGCGCCTGATGCTGCATATTTTTTCGATGATTAAGCCGGAGGATACGGACCTGCCCTCTTATGAGCTGAGCATTTATGATTTTATCAAGATGACCGGCATGGACCCGCACAGCGGGGCGCTGTACAAGCAGGTGCGCAAAAATATTGAGGAGCTGGCCAACGCGCCCATCCAGTGGATCAAGAATAACGGAACTTCTACGGTGGAAACATTCCGCTGGATTGATAAAGTGCGCATTGATGAGGGCCGCGCGCGCATGACCATCACGCTGGACCCGGTGCTGAAACCGCACCTGGTGCAGCTGAAAACCCTGTATACCACCATGGATGTGACCTACACCATGCTGATGCGGTCCACCTATTCCATCCGCATTTACGAGCTGTGCAAGAGCTACCAGAGCCTGTACCTGAAAAAGAAAGCGGCCGGGAAACCGCTGGTATGGAACCTGAGCATGCTGTATGAACAGCTTTCGTATACGGCCAACCGATGGTCGGATTTCCGCCGCCTGGCACTGGAAAAGGCAAAGGCGGAAATTAACGAAAAGACGGATATTATTTTTAATTACGATGTGTACGAAAAAAAGGGGCAGAAGGTTCTTTCGCTGGTGGTAACGATTGACCCGGTGGATGATGCCGCCGCACAGGCCAACCTGGACAGCATCAACAGCACAGTGCGCAAAAAGAGCAAAAAGAAGGGCCGCCCCACCGTGGCGATTGAGGATTCGCTGCTGGATGACCCCAGCGTGATCACCTTTGATTATGTTTCGGCACCGGAAACGACGATCCCCTATTCCTTTGGACGCCACCGCACCGAGCTGCGGGAGGAAATTGTTGTGAAAGCGCGCATGGATCAGCTGCGCGCGGAGATTACGCCCGAAGAGCTGCACGCGGTGGAAGTGATCATTGATGTGTTGGCAGATGCCTGCTGCACCATCCAGGCAGGCGATGGCGAGCAGGACGGCGGCAACAAAACGGTGTTTGGAAAGATGAATGCCATCATCCTGGATTGCGGCGGACTGACCAGTTGGCTGGCCGGTGTGGCACCCCGCTATGCACAGGAGATCATTCCCCGGTCGCAGAAGATGCGCAGCCCGGCGCGGTACCTGAACAAAGTGCTGCGCGAGGATATGGATAACTATCGCATTTATATTTTCCGCAAGGCAAAGCCGGCAGCAGAACCCAAAGAGGAGCTGTTGGAAGCGGAGTACCATGTGATGGACGAGCCGGTGCAGCAAACGATGCCGGAGCCGGAGCCGGAGCCGCCCAAGGTAGAGCTGATTCCCGAAACGATTGTAAAACGACAGGATATGCGAAAAGAGTTTGCAAAGTTTGTAGATGATGGATACCTGGAAAAGACGTTGACGAGCGGCCAGCGCGGCGCTTACCACGAAATTTACCGCCACCTGGCAGCGCGGTGCGTGCCATCGCCTTCCAGCCTGCGCAATGGGCTGAAAGACGAAATGCGGCTGCATTACCTGGCCTGCATGAATGAAGTGATTGAAAAATATGGCAGCCTGACCCCGTTGATGGAAGCTATGGCGCATGAACTGGACTTTGATGTGTTTTGGGCAAAGGCCGCCAAGGACCCCAACGTGAATAACCCGATGGGGCTGTTCTACCACATTATTGAAGAACGCGCGCTGAACCCGATCGGCACCATAATGAACGACCAGGCACAACGGCAGAAGGTTGCCGCCAAGGAAAAAGGTGAAAAAGATAAGTGGCACAACGAAAGCTGGATGGATGCTTTTGAGGAAGATATCCCGGATGACAGCGAAGAGTAATTGAGATGAAGCGGAGCGGAACATCCGGGAGCGCTATTATAATAAGGTAAGCAGCGGTTGGCAGATTGCTGGCCGCTGTTTTTTTTGTTGGGGTGCAGCTGAGAAATGGAAATATCCGGCGTTTTTTGATTTCAGATAGACCTTGGGCAACACCGCACAATTCCCGCCTTGCGGCTTAAGCACCGCTCCGGCAGCTGC
>OLHE01002175.1_pt1 | contig 11781 bp, 8 predicted proteins | sample 1605821 | NCBI WGS metagenome assembly OLHE01 (sample SAMN03283250) | human gut metagenome | biome: human-associated habitat; material: feces | host: Homo sapiens | place: USA | collected 2013
AGGTCGATGCCGACGACGTCCAGCAGCTGTGCGACCTCATCAACAGCTACAAGCCCGACCTCGTCATGAATATCGCCCTGCCGTATCAGGATCTGACCATCATGGACGCCTGCCTGGCCTGCGGCGTAAACTATATGGACACTGCCAACTACGAGCCGGAAAACACCGACGACCCCGCGTGGCGTGCCATCTACGAGAAGCGCTGCAAGGAGGCCGGCTTCTCCGCTTACTTTGACTACAGCTGGCAGTGGGCGTACAAGAAAAAGTTTGAGGACGCCGGCCTGACTGCGCTGCTGGGCTGCGGCTTTGACCCGGGCGTGACCCAGGCCTACTGCGCCTACGCCGCTAAGCATGAGTTCGACACCATCGACACCATCGACATCCTCGACTGCAACGGCGGCGATCACGGCTATGCGTTCGCCACCAACTTCAACCCCGAGATCAACCTGCGCGAGGTCTCCGCCCCCGGCAGCTATATGGAGAACGGCAAGTGGGTCGAGATCCCGCCCATGAGCATCAAGCGCGAGTACAACTTTGACCAGGTAGGTCAGAAGGATATGTACCTGCTGCATCATGAGGAAATCGAGTCTCTTGGCAAGAACCTGCCCGATGTCAAACGCATCCGCTTCTTCATGACCTTCGGACAGAGCTATCTTGACCACATGCGCTGCCTGGAGGATGTGGGTATGCTCTCCACCACGCCCATCAATTACAACGGTCAGGAGATCGTGCCCATCCAGTTTCTGAAAGCGCTGCTGCCCGACCCCGCCAGCCTCGGTCCCCGCACCAAGGGCAAGACGAACATCGGCTGCATCTTCACCGGCAAAAAGGACGGCAAGGACAAGACCTACTACATTTATAATGTGTGCGACCATCAGGAGTGCTACCGCGAGGTCGGCAGTCAGGCCATCAGCTACACCACCGGTGTGCCCGCGATGTGCGGCGCGCTGATGATGCTGACCGGCGAGTGGACCAAGCCCGGCGTCTACACGGTGGAGGAGTTCAACCCCGACCCGTTCCTCGACGCGCTGGACAAGTACGGCCTGCCCCGCAGCGAGAACCACGACCCGGTTCTCGTGGACTGATGGCGCAGCGCGACGCACGGCCGCCGTTTGCGGCCATCGACGGCGCAGTGCCGCCGGAATTTTCCGCCCTGCCCACGCCCTGCTACCTGCTGGATGAAGCTGCCCTGACCCACAACGCGGAGATTCTGGGCGGGCTGGCCCGTCGTACCGGGTGCAAGGTGCTGCTGGCGCAAAAGGCGTTCAGCAACTACGATTTGTACCCGCTGCTGGCGCCGCGCCTCGCGGGCACCGAGGCCAGCGGCCTGTTTGAGGCGCGGCTCGGCGCGGAGGAAATGCCCGGCAAAGAAGTGCACGTTTTCTGCGCGGCCTACCGCGCAGATGAAATGGACGAGCTGCTGCGGTACGCTGACCATATCGTCTTCAACTCGCCCGCGCAGCTGGCAAAATTTGGCCCCGCGGCCAAGGCGGCGGGCAAAAGTGTGGGACTGCGCATCAATCCCGAATGCTCGACCCAGGACGGTCACGCGATTTACGACCCCTGCGCCCCCGGCAGCCGTTTGGGCACAACCCGCGCCCAGTGGGACGCGGCAGCGGCAGAAAATTCTGCCCTGCCCGGGCTGTTGGACGGCCTGCACTTTCACACTTTATGTGAGCAGGACGCCGATGCGCTGGCCGTGACGCTGGACGCAGTGGCAGAGAAATTCGGCGATTTGCTGCCAAAAATGAAGTGGCTGAACTTCGGAGGCGGGCATCACATCACCCGCCCCGGCTACGACATGGCCACTTTGGAAAAGTGTATCCGCCGCGCCCGGAATGACTGGGGCGTGACGGTTTATCTGGAACCCGGCGAGGCCTGCGCCCTGAACGCAGGGTATCTCTTGACCCGCGTGCTGGACGTGGTGCAAAACGGCGATACGACGGTTGCCATCTTGGATGCCAGCGCCGCCTGCCATACACCGGACGTGATCGAGATGCCCTACCGCCCGCCGCTGCTGGGGGCAGGAGAACCCGGCGAAAAGCCCTGCACTGTGCGGTTGGCCGGGCCGACCTGCCTTGCGGGGGATGTCATCGGTGATTACAGCTTCGACGCTGTGCCTGCCGTGGGAGATCTGCTGGTGTTCGGCGATATGGCCATTTACACCACCTGCAAGAACAACACCTTCAACGGTATGCCTTTGCCCGGTATTTACGCCCGCAAGCCCGACGGCACTACGCGGAAAATCGTGACGTTCGGATATACAGATTTCAAATGTCGGCTGGGAAAATAAGCTGCGATACATGCAAAGCGCCCACCGGCAGGCCGTTGCTGCGCCGTATTATCTCGCATTTTCGCATATTTTGCCACAAAAGAAGCTGCTCACTCCGTAGGGAATGAGCAGCTTCTCACTTTTAAGCCTGCTACCAGGGCTTTTCTTTCATTATGGGTCATCCGGCACCGGCATCGGCTGACAGGCGGGGGTTATGCAGCGGTCACTTTTTTGCTTCACTTGGATGGGGGACAGGGGGCATTTTCGTGAACAGCGCTTTCAGTGCCAGCGGCGTGGCGACGCTGGAAACCACGATCAAAAGGATGACCGCCGTAAAATAAACAGGCTCGACAACGCCGACCTCAAGGCCCTTCTGGGCCACGATCAAGGCGACCTCACCGCGGGTCATCATGCCGACACCGACTTTAAGAGAGTCTCCCCAGTTGAAACGGCAGGCTCTGGCCGCCAGTCCGCAGCCGATGATTTTTGCCAGCAGGGCAACGAGAACGAAACAAACACTGAACAGCAGAATCTCCGGCGTCAGTCCGCTGATGTCGGTCTTTAAACCGATGCTGACAAAGAAAATCGGCGCAAAAATCACATAGTTGCTGATGTCGACCCGGCGCTCCACATAAGCGGCGTCGTGCAGCGTACAGAGAACGATACCGGCAATGTAAGCGCCGGTAATATCCGCAATGCCAAAGTATTTCTCGGCAATATAGGCCATTGCAAAGCAGAATGCAAGGCTGGCAATCGTTATGCGCTGCGTATGGGGATTGCGGGAATCCAGCCACTTCATGGCGCAGTGGAACACATAGCCGATACCAACGGCAACCAGAAAGAACAGCGCGGTCTGGACCAGCACGCCGCCGATGCCGGTGCCCTCACCGGAGCTGGCACCCAGCACACAGGTCAGCACGATAATGCCGATGACATCATCAATGACGGCAGCGCTGACAATGGTAGTGCCAAGGAAGCTCTTTAAGTGGCCCAACTCCTGCAGCGTTGCCACCGTGATGGACACGCTTGTTGCGGTCATAATCGTGCCGATAAACAATGCGCGGAAGAATTCCGGGCTGCCGATTGCCGAAAAGCCGTAGAATGCGCTGTAGAGCAGCGTACCGCCCATCAACGGTACAAGCACACCGATGCAGGCAATCAGCGTGGCAATAGGCCCGGCCCGCATCAGTTCTTTCAGGTTGGTGCCAAGTCCTGTGGAAAACATCAGCAGCACAACGCCGATTTCAGCAAAAACGGAAATCGTATCGTTGATCTGCACCAGATTGAGCAGACAGGGCCCAATCAGCAGACCGGCGAGAATTTCACCGACCACCTGCGGGGCCTTGCACTTGCGGGCAGCCAGGCCAAAAAACTTGGCGCTCAGAATAATAATTGCCAAATCACGGAAGATGGAATACATACATGTCATCTCTCTCAATTTACTGTAATCCATCCTTGTTATAGCACTTCTGCCAGATTTTTTCAATAGCTGAAACCGCCTTTTGGAGTTATCGTCGGATATTGTATAAATGTGGTAAACTGTAAGCCAAAAACAAGGCAAAGCACTTGCAATAATGTCCGTAGTATGATAAAATTCCAATTTGGAAAAGTTATAATATAGTTTACTTCATGGCTTACTGCGTCCGACAGGGTTCGGCGGCAAGCGGTATACAACCTATATAATAAGGAAGAGAAGCGCATGTTCCATTTTTCAAACGGGCATCACCACACAGGAAAAACGTCAATGAGCAGGGCAAAAGTGTATGGTCTGCTTATGGCTTTGGCTATGCTTTTTATGGCAGGTCTGTGCGCCTGTTCCACACAGCCGCACTCTGCGGCAGAGACTGCGCCGCAGACGATTGTGGTCGGCATTGATGTGTTTGACCCTTACAGCTATCTGGACAGGAACGGGCAGTTTGCCGGCATCGACGTGGAACTGGCGACGGAAGCGTTTTCACGACTTGGCTATACGCCGGAATTCCGGACGATTTCATGGCCGGACAAAGACAACCTTCTCAGCGACGGAACGATCGACTGTATCTGGTCATGCTTCAGCATGAGCGGGCGGGAAACCAAGTACCAATGGGCCGGTCCGTATATGTACAGCCGTCAGGTCGTGGCTGTTCGTGCGGACAGCGATATCCAGTCGCTGTCCGATCTGGCCGGTAAGCGCATCGGCGTACAGGCAACCACAAAGGCGGAGTCGCTGTTTCTCGGCGAAATTTCCTCTTTGCTGCCCGAGGTCAAGCAAGTCAACAGCTTTGAGACGACAGAGGATATGTTTGCGGCACTGCGCAAAGGCTATGTAGATGCCGTCGCGGGCCATGAAGCACTGGTAGCCAAGTTGACAAATCTGGATGAAAGCAGTTACCGTGTGCTGGCAGAGAGTCCTTACAGTTCCGAACTTGGCGTTGCCTTCGCAAAGGACACCCATGAGGATTTGGCTGTGCAGCTGACCCAAACGCTGGAAGATATGAAGCAGGACGGAACGATTGGCCGCGTTGCAGAAAAATTCGGACTTGATGCAGAGAAAACTGTGTGGGGGGAACAGGGAAAATGAATGAGAAAAAGCAGTCCGGCAAAAAAAGACTGTTTTTGCTTGTGTTAGTTGCGTTCGGCATTGTACTTTGGATCACATTCACGAATCTGAACCGAATTGCACTGCGTCATACATTGGATGAAACGATTGGTTTTGTAAAGATCCGCTTAGAGCAGTACGAGACTGATGCGGCCAACGACCGCGTGAAAAGCCTTGTCCGCCTGCTGGATAAAACGGTGAGCCTTGGCAACGAAATGACGCTGAAGGAAGGTTTCGGCACGCAGGACCTGGACTCTTTTGCAGAGGAACAGCGTCTGACCGGTGCGCTTGTATTAGATGAAAACCTGAATGTTGTCATGCAGACCACAAAGGGCGGCAGCGCCATGCCGCTGTGGGAGAAGCTGATCGACAGCCCCTATGTACACAATATCGTTGACTATCCAAAAAAGACATACTCGACCCGTCTGGAAGAAAATGGGACACTCTATGATTTTGCCGCGGTGGCACGCGCGGATGCACCAGGTATCCTGATTACCTATATACAGAAGGACAATGAGGATATTGGGGATTTGACGGTAGATTCCCTGTTGAAAGATTTTCCGTTGGAGCTTGGCGGCATCGCTACGATCACGGAGAACGGCAGGGTCATCAGCAGCAACAGCAGCAAACAGGTAAACAAGGCAATAGAGGACTGCCAGGAATTATATAACGGAACCTTCGATGCTGCGGAGGATGGCATTGTGCGCCTGAACGGCAATCAGGGCGTCTGGTACGGCAGCCGGGAAAATACCGAGAACTATGCGCTCTTTGTGTTTTTCCCGGCATCTCAGGTGTTCATGACGCGCAACATTGTCTGTGCATCCTATCTGGCCATAGCCGTAATGGTCTTTTTAATGGCACTGCTGTGGCAGACCAAAATGGAAAAAGACGCGCTGCGGCAGCACCAGAAACGTACCGGAATCATCACAGCGCTTGGCACGGCATATATGTACATTTCACTGGTGGACTTGAAGAAAAACACCGTTGAAATCCTCAAGGACGCGTCCGATACGGTCAAGAAGCAGAAGCACTTTGCACTGAAACGATCCGTACAGCAGGAGCAAATCGAGAAAATTATCGCGGAGCCATACCGTGAGGAGTATCTCGCCTTTGCGGACATGACGACAATGGCCGAACGTCTGAAGGGTCACACCTCTTTAGCTCTTGCGTCTCAGACTGTCGACAGAAAATGGATCCTTACGCTGATCACACCGCAGCGAAAAGACGCGGACGGCAACGTAACAGCCGTATTGGTTGCCACCCGCGACGCTACCGAGGAAAAGCGGCGGGAGCAAAAGCAGGAGGATGCCCTGCGCGATGCACTGGCGGCGGCGGAACACGCCAATAAGGCCAAGACGGTGTTCCTGAACAGTATGTCGCACGATATTCGCACCCCGATGAATGCCATTATCGGGTTTACGACCCTTGCCACGGCGCATATTGATAACATTGACCTTGTCAAAGAGTATCTGAAGAAAATCAGCGTATCGGGCCAGCATCTGCTCAGTCTGATCAACGATATTCTGGATATGAGCCGTATCGAAAGCGGCACAGTCAAACTGGACAACACAGAAGTCCACCTGCCCGATGTGCTGCACGACCTGCGCACGATCATTCAAGGCAATATCAGCGCCAAGCAGCTTGACCTTTACATCGACACGCAGGATGTGCACCACGAGGATATTATCACCGATAAGCTGCGCCTGAATCAGGTCCTGCTCAACATCGTGGGCAACGCTGTCAAGTTTACACCGGCGGGTGGTACCATCAACATCCGCGTTGAAGAAAAGCCGTCTGCCCGCAGTGGGTATGCGACCTTTGTTTTCAGCGTGAAAGATAACGGTATCGGTATGTCGAAGGACTTCCAGGCGCACGTTTTTGACTCTTTTACACGAGAACAGACTGCGACAAGAAGCGGCATTCAGGGTACGGGCCTTGGCATGGCCATCTCGAAAAACATCGTAGATATGATGGGCGGAACCATCGCCGTCAAGAGCGAGCAGGGAAAGGGCAGCGAGTTTACGGTCACCCTGGACTGCAAGGTTTGTACGGAATCGGTGAAATATCCGCCGATTCCGGGCCTGAAAGGCGCCCGTGCACTGGTTGTGGATGATGATGCACAGACCTGCATGAGCGTAAGCAAAATGCTGCGGGAAATTGAGATGGAAGCCGACTGGACGACCTCCGGCAAGGAAGCCATCCTGCGCGCGATGGAGGCGCACAATCAGGGTGCGGAGTTCAAGGTTTACATTATTGACTGGCTGATGCCGGATATGAACGGCATTGAGACGGTGCGCAGGATCCGCAAAGTAATCGAACCCGGCACGCCGATCATCATATTGACAGCCTACGATTGGGCCGACATTGAGGACGAGGCCCGGCAGGCCGGTGTCACGGCGTTTGTTTCCAAACCGCTGTTTATGTCGGAACTGCGCGATGCACTGACACACAAAGTGGTGTCGGGCAGGCAGTCCCTTCTGCCCAAGCACGGCGACTATACGGGCAAAAAGGTGCTGCTGGTCGAGGATAACGAACTGAACCGCGAGATTGCAACGGCCATTCTGGAAGAAGCCGGACTGAAAGTGGACGCCGTTGAGGACGGCACGGATGCCGTGGCCAGAATGAACGAGGCTGCGGAGGATGAGTATGATCTGATCCTGATGGATATTCAGATGCCCAAAATGGACGGATACGCCGCCACCCGGGAGATTCGTACATTGAGCAGCAGTAAAAAGGCAAACATTCCCATTGTGGCCATGACAGCCAACGCTTTTGAGGAAGACCGCCAAAAAGCATTCAAAGCAGGGATGAATGCACATATTGCAAAACCGATTGATGTGAACATCCTAATGGGAACACTGGATAAAGTTTTCAAACAGAATTCGTGATCGCGTTTAAATAGCGTACAAAGGATCTGTACGGCAAAGTAAAAAGCATATACAGCTGCGTTTATGGCGAACGGCCTCTCGGCGGTTCGCAACGCGATGCTGTATATGCTTTTTTTCATGCGCAATCTGTCAGCCGCCCAGCTCCACCATGCGGCGGATGCAGCGCCCGGCTCCCTGCATGACGTCCTGCGGCAGGGTGATTTCCTCACCGCTGCTGCCCTGCAGGCAATGGTAAATGTCCATCAGGGTGGTCAGTTTCATGTTCATGCAGGTAAGCTGCACGGCCAGCGGATAGAACCGCTTTTCCGGGCAAGCATAGGAGAGGTGCTCCACGATGCTGTTTTCCGTGCCGATGATGAACTCTTTGGCATCGGACTTTTCTGCATAAGCCATAATGCCAGTGGTAGAGCCAACATAATCAGCCTGCTCCACGACCTCGGGGCGGCATTCGGGATGAACCAGAAGGAGCGCCTCCGGGTGGGCAGCGCGGGCTTTGGCTACATCTGCTGCCGAACATACGATATGGCGCGGGCAGCCGCCGTGGTAAAAGGCAAACTGCTTTTCCGGCAGCTGCTTTGCTACATAGCCGCCCAAATTGGGATCTGGGATGAACAGAATCTTATCGTTTTCCAGCGCACTGCAAATTTTCAGCGCGCTGGAGGACGTCACACAGACATCGCAGGCCGTTTTCAGCTCCGAGGTCGTATTGATGTATACCACCACGGCGTAGCCGGGGTACTGCTTTTTCAATTCCTGCAAGGTCGGCAGATCAAGCTGCTCGGCCATAGGGCAGCCCGCCATGGGGTTGGCCAGCCAGACAGTTTTCTCCGGGCTTAAAATTTTGCAGGTCTCGGCCATGAAGCGCACACCGCACATGATGACCCCGTCAGCGTTGGTTTTGGCCGCCTGCACGCTCAACCCGTAGGAATCGCCGGTGTAATCGGCGACTTCCAGCACAGGCTGGCTCTGGTAGGCATGGGCCAGGATGCAGATATTCTTTTCCCGTTTCAGGCGCAGGATCTCCTGCTGCAGTTCATGGACAGTCATAATTATGCCTCGTTTTCTTTCTTCAATGCTCCCACGGTTGCAGCGGAGCCAGAAAACCGTGCTCTTTCAGTTCTTTTTCGATCAGGCTCAGCCTGTCCGGGGTGGCTGCCTCCACCAGATGATAGTGGTAGCCGTCGGTGGCGGTGGACAGCACCGTGGAGGAACTGTCCTCAAACGATTGCAGAAATTCCCGCACGTCCTGCCGGGAACGGATGTCCATCTCGGCGGTGATACGGCCATAGACCCGGTGGCTGATGCTGATATTTTTGACCCGGCCACCACAGTCCACAATCAGGTTCAGCTCCTGCCCGGTTCGGTCAGGTGTGTGGCGCACTTTGAACTCCCGTGTGCAGCCGGCGGGCTGATCAGGCTGCTCCAGCACATAGCCGCGTGCAGTGGAAATGATCCCGGGGTGTGATGCCCGTATGACCGCCAGATCCTGCACGATGACCTGACGGCTGACGCCGTAATGGGTAGCGAGCGTGCGGGCGGCAAGAGGCGCTCCGGCATGGGCAAGCTGCTGCAAAATGGCGGCGCGGCGCTCTGCGGTGGTCATATCAGGCCTCCTCCGCGGTCAGGGGGCGCAGATGCTTCATGGAAAGATCCAGAATGGGGGCCGAATGGGTCAGGGCGCCGCTGGACACATAGTCAATGCCAATGTCCCGCAGACGGGCAATGTTTTCCCGCGTGACGTTGCCGGAGCACTCGGTCTTGGCGCGGCTTGCAATCAAAGTCACAGCCTTGCGCATATCCTCGTCGCTCATGTTATCCAGCATGATGATGTCCGCACCGGCTTCCACGGCCTCTTTGACCTGTTCCAGCGTTTCAACCTCCACCTCGATCTTGCGGACGAAAGACGCATACTGCCGGGCCATCTTGACGGCCTTCGCCACGCCGCCGGCAGCGCCGATGTGGTTATCCTTCAGCAGAACGCCGTCGGACAGGCCGGTGCGGTGGTTGCTGCCGCCGCCAACGCGGACAGCGTACTTTTCAAAAATGCGGTTGTTGGGGCTGGTCTTACGGGTGTCCAACAGGGTGATGCCGGTGCCTTCCAGCAGGGCAGACAGCTGATGGGTATAGGTGGCAATGCCGCTCATTCGCTGCAGGTAGTTCAGCGCAACGCGCTCACCGGAAAGCAGGGCGCGTATATCGCCCGTAACAACGGCCAGCTTCTGGCCGGGCTGTACGGTATCGCCGTCCCGGCAGAAGAATTCCACCTTGGCGCCGGGGTCCAGCAGCGTAAAGACGCGGGCATAGACCGCCAGACCGGCAACAATGCCGTCCTCCTTGGCAATCAGATCCACGGTGCCGGGGCAGGCGTGGGGCATGACGGCGTTTGTGGAAACGTCCTCCTCCGGAATATCCTCCCGCAGCGCTTGCAGCAGCAGCGGGTCTATATGCAGCAGCTGGGTGATCTCATTCATGGTTTTTACTCCTCTCAATAGCGGTCAGAACCTCCTGCCGATACGCGGCAAACAGCGGTTCCTGTTCACGGTATGGGGCCAAATCGGGCTTATCGCCTGTAAAGACAGGCGGTTCTCCGTATAGTATATCATCTGCCGCGCGCTGTGCAAAGACCAAAGATTCCAGCAGGGAATTGCTGGCCAGCCGATTGCGTCCATGCACACCGTTGCAGCAGGTCTCGCCGCAGGCATACAGCCGGGGCAGTGCTGTGCGGCTGCTCAGGTCCGCCGTGATGCCGCCCATAAAATAATGCTGGGCCGGTACAACGGGGATCGGTTCATGGATGGGGTCGTACCCCTCCTCCTCGCAGCGCTCCAGAATGTTGGGGAAATGCTCACGGATAGCCGCCTCACCGATGGGGCGCATATCCTCCCACACATGGTCGGTGCTGTCCTTTTCCATCTGTGCGCGGATCGCTGCGCTCACCACGTCGCGGGGCTGCAATTCGTTGGTAAAGCGGTTCCCGTTTTTATCCAGCAGCAGCGCACCCTCCCCGCGAACCGATTCCGAAATCAGAAAGCGACGGCCTTTTTGGTGGCTGTACAAAGTCGTGGGGTGGATCTGGATATAGTCCAGGTGCTCACAGGCAACGCCGTGGCGCAGGGCCATGGCGATGGCATCCCCCGTGATGTGGGGGAAGTTGGTGGAGTTTTTATACAACCCGCCGATACCGCCGCAGCCCAGCACCACCGCCCCTGCCCCGATGGCTCGCGGTTCGCCGTCCGGGCCGGCAGCAATGACACCGCCGCAGGCCGAGGCGTCGGCGAAGAAATCCAGCAGAGTCGTATGCTCGCGCAGTTCGATGTTCTTGCAGCGCAGGACCTCGTTCAGCAGGGTCTGGGTGATCTCGTGGCCGGTAATATCCTCATGGAACAGAATGCGCGGGCGGGAGTGCGCTCCCTCCCGGGTAAAGCGCAGAGCCCCGTGGTCATCCCGCGCAAAGCGGACGCCGCGGCGCACCAGATCCCGGATGATCGAGTTGGAGGAACGAATCATCAGGTCTACTGTGGCGGGGTTGTTCTCGTAATGGCCTGCCCGCATCGTATCATCAAAAAAGGGGCGGTAGTCTGCTTCGCCATGCTGCATACAAATGCCGCCCTGCGCAAGGAAGGAGTCGCCCTCGTCCGCTTTCTGCTTTGTAAGCAGAAGAATGCGGTACCGTGTAGGCAGATTCAGGGCGCAGTAAAGGCCCGCAGCGCCGGTGCCGACGATGACTACGTCAAAATAGTCATCCATATTAGCCATTTTCATGTGGTTTCCTCGGTTTCTTCTGTAATTCCAACTTTGACAGTATAGCACCGTTCATTACACGTGTCAAGACACATGTAATGATATATAGTGGCACCCCGCCATGCGCAATAAACTTCGGCATAAAAAACAACAGGAACACTGCTGTACATTGCAATGTTCCTGTTGTTTTTATTAGGGCAATACCGCATAATTCTAAGTACCGATACGGCGAGCGAGGTGCGGCAGCTGCTAAGCCAAAAGTGCAGATAATACTTTGTGTATTATCGAGCATTTTGGCAACG